>Ga0101944_10003772_pt1 | contig 20293 bp, 26 predicted proteins | sample DewCreD2012metaG_FD_75245 | JGI IMG/M metagenome (GOLD analysis project Ga0101944, IMG submission 75245) | Hot spring sediment bacterial and archeal communities from British Columbia, Canada, to study Microbial Dark Matter (Phase II) - Dewar... ... | reverse complement strand
CGGCAAACAGACGCTCGGCTGGATAGTGCTCCAGGATGTGTGCGCTCTCGGCCGTGGCGCGCGTGTCGAGCCAGCTGATGGCGTTGCCCAGCGGGCGAGCGGCCCTGTCCACCAGCACAAAGGAGATGCCCTGCGAGCTGACCGCCAGCGCGCGCACGCTGCCACGGTCGCGCCCTGCGCGTTCGAGCGCGGCACGCACGACGACGCAGGTCAGCTGCCACCACATCTCGGCGTCCTGTTCGATCTCGGACGCCGAGCGGGTGATGAGGCCGTATTCCCGGTAACTGTCGCCCAGGCATTGGCCGTGATCATCATATAGGGCTGCCCGGCAGCCGGTCGTCCCCAGATCAATCGCACACAGCAGCGGCATGGCAGCCTGCGATTATCCGATGCGGATGCGTCGGCTTGTTTCTGGATTGAACAGGTGCAGCTTGCGGGCATTCAGGCTCAGGCGAGCAGGATCGCCCGAGCGCGCCGAGAAGTCCGACTCGGTTGTGGCGATGATGCGCGTACCTTCCACGTTGGTGTAGATGATGTTGACCGCACCCATGTGTTCGGCCACCTCGATGGCGCACGGGACGGATGACTGATCGGTGGCCTGTTCCGGCAGGCGCACCGTCACATCTTCGGGTCGAATCCCCACCATAACCTGGCCGTGGGGTATCTGCGACACGAGGCGCTCGTCGTCGGGCAGGGTGATTGGCCAGGTGACGCCGCCGGTGCGTAGCACCAGCCGCCCGTCCTCGCGCCCCAGGTCAGCCAGGAAGAAGTTCATGGAGGGGTTGCCCAGGAACCCGGCGACGAACATGTTGTCCGGGTCATTGTAGAGGCTCAGCGGATCGCCAACCTGTTGGATCACGCCATCCTTCATCACGACCACGCGGTCGCTGAGCGTCATCGCTTCCGCCTGGTCGTGGGTGACGTAGACGACGGTGCCGCCCAGGCGGGTGAAGAGCAACTTGAGATCGGCGCGCATCTGGGTGCGCAGCTTGGCGTCCAGGTTGCTGAGCGGCTCGTCGAGCAGGAAGGCCTTCGGTTCACGGGTGATGGCGCGTCCCAGCGCGACGCGCTGGCGCTGGCCGCCGCTGAGCTCGCGCGGGCGGCGGTCGAGCAGGGTCTCGATGCCCAGGATCTGCGCCGCTTCCTGCACGCGCCGCTCGATCTCGTCGCGCGGCATCCCGCGCACCTTGAGGCCGAAGCCGATGTTCTCGCGCACCGTCATATGCGGATAGAGGGCGTAGCTCTGGAAGACCATCGCGATGTCGCGTTTGCCCGACGGCGCGTCGTTGACGACCTGGCCGTCAATGTAGATGAGTCCCTCGGTAGGATCCTCAAGACCGGCCAGGATATTGAGCGTGGTTGACTTTCCACAGCCGCTGGGCCCGACCAGCGTGACGAATTCGCGGTCCGCAATCCGCAGATTGAAGTCATTCAGCGCGACGACTGAGCCAAAGCGTTTGGTGACGTGTTCGAAAACGATCTCTGCCATCGTGTGCTTATCCTTTCACCGCCCCAAAGGTCAGGCCGCGCACCAGATACTTCTGCGTGGCCGCTGAGAAGATCATCACCGGAATAATCATCAGGCTGCCCATGGCCGACATCTCGCCCCAACGCAGATACTGGTCGGACATGAAGGTCGAGATCATCACGGGCAGGGTCTTGGCTGTGAATGAGGTGAGGATGGATGCGTACAGGAACTCGTTCCAGGCATAGATGAAGGCGAAGATGGCGGTGACGGCCAGGCCGGGCAGCGTCAGCGGCAGCACCACCTGGCGGAAACGCTGCCACATCGAACAGCCGTCGACGATCGCTGCCTTCTCGATGTCGGCGGGGAGATCCTGGAAGAACCCGAGCATCAGCCAGATGACGAAGGGCAGGCCGTAGGCGACGTAGGTGATGATGACCGCGATGTGGGTGTCGGCCAGCCCCAGATTCTTGATCACGACGTAGTAGGGGATGGCCGTCGTGATGGGCGGAAAGATGCGGGTGACCAGAATCCACAACATCAGCGAGCGGCGCACCCAGAACGCCAGATAGGTCTTCGCCAGCGCATAGGCCGCCATGGCGCCCATCAGCGTGGTCAGGAAGGTGCTGCTCAACGCAATGATGACGCTGTTGACCAGGAACTTGGCGTTTTCACCCTGCAGCACGGCGGTGTAGTTCTCCAGCGTGATGCGCGAAGGGATGTACACCGGCGGGTAGGTGGCCACCTCGGCGCCGATCTTGAGCGACGTGATCACCAGCCAGTAGATCGGGAAGGCGATGGCGACCAGGACCACGCCAATGGTCGTGTACAGCGAAACGGTGGATAACCGGCGGCGCAAACGATAACTGATCAACATGGTCGCGCAGTCTCCTACGACTCTCCGCGCTGCAGCTCGCGGATGAAGAAGAACGAAATGATGAAGATGAAGATCAGGAACAGCCACGACATCGCGCTGGCCTGGCCGATCTGGAAGAACTTGAGGCCGGTCTTGTAGATCAGCATCGAGAGGACCTCGGTGACCTGACCGGGGCCGCCATAAGTTAACATAAACACAATGTCAAAGACCTTGAAGGCGTCCATGATGCGCAGCAGCAGGACCACGATGATCACCGGCCTCAGGAGAGGGAGGGTGACCATGCGAAAGATCTGCCAGCGGCTGGCGCCGTCAACCTGGGCGGCCTTGTACATATCTACCGGCAGGGACTGGATGCCGGCAGCGAGGACAAACGTGACCACCGGCAGCTGCTGCCAGATCTCCACGGTGATCACCGCCGGCAGCGCCTGGGAGGGAGAGCCCAGCCACGTCTGGGCGGGGATGCCGACCAGCCCGATCAGGTGGTTGATCACGCCGTAGGTGGAGTGAAACAACGTGCGCCACAGGATTCCGGCTACCACCGGCGTCATCATCAGCGGAAACAGCAGCACAGTCCGGGTGAGTCCCATCGCGCGGGCGCCGGACGTTGCCAGCAGCGCTAACCCCATGCCAAGAATCAGTTCGATGGTCACCGCCGCGCCAACATAGATGAGGGTGATTTTGACGCTGCTGATGAAGGCCGGATCCTGCACGAGATTGGCGTAGTTCTTCAGGCCGACGAAGACCGGCTGGCTGAAGGGGATTGACATATTCCAGCTGAAGAAGCTGAGCCGCAGCGAGTACAGAAGCGGGTACACGGATGTGAGCAACAGAAACACGACCGACGGCAGGAGGAACAGGACGCTGACCCAGCGTTCGCGCGTGTACTTCTGCACAAGGACGGGCACCCGGCCCAGGGGCAGGGCGGCTGCACCCGAGCTGGAGACCGTTGGCGCCGTTCCCGTCTGCCGATCGTTCGGCTGCCGAGTAGCGTGAGTGTTCAAGGTGACTCTCCCTCGCTGTGATCGGGCCGGCGTGGCGGCGTCAATGCCGGCTGACGCCGCCACCACCGGCTCATCGTGATGCCTACTCCTTGTACGCCCAGCTGGGCGGTGCCTGCTCGATCAGGTCAACCCATTTCTTGGCAACGCCATCCAGGGCATCCTTGGGCGTCTGCGTCTCGGACATGGCGGCCGACAGCCCCTCGGCCAGGCCGATGAACATCTCCAGCCATTGCGGCATGCCGGGCGTGAACGGCTTGCCGTTGTCGTAGGCGGCGGCCACGCCGGGCAGGAATGGCTTCTCCTTCAGGACGTCCGGATCGCTCCACACCGCCTTGCGCGGCGACTCCTCGTTGAACTCCATGAGGACGCGCTTGGCGTTGATCATGCCGGTGCAGTAGGCGATGTACTCGAAAGCGGCGTCCGGGTTCTGGCTGGTGTTGAGAATGTCCATGTTGTGCTGGGTGAAGTTGCCGGTGCCCTTCTCGGGGAATGCGGCCACCGACCACTTGTCAACCACCTTGGACTTTTCGGGGTTCTGCAGGTCGGGCAGGATGAATGCTGCCCATCCTTCCAGCACCGCCACATCGCCGTTCAGGAAGGCGTTGGAGGCGTCGGGATTGTCCCAGGCCAGCATGCCGGGCGGGCAGTAGTTCTTCAGCTGGTTGAGCATCATTTCGACGGCTTTGACGCCCTTTTCGCTGTTGATGAGCGGCTTCCAGTCCTCGGTCAACAGCGGATCGCCCATGGACCAGTAGCGGGCCAGGAAGATCTTGACCAGCTGCGCGGCAACGCCGGCGTGCGCCAGGCCGTACTTGCCGCCGCCGGTGTTCTCCTTGAGCATCGCCTCGTAGTCGGCCCAGGTGGTCGGGAACTCCTTGATCAGGTCGGTGCGATAGAAGACCCAGCAGGCGCCGACACGGATCGGCAGGCCGAAGCGCTGGCCGGTCAGGCCACCGGCCACACCCTCACCGTACTTGTAGACCGGCTCGAAGAAGCCCTCCATGTCGTAGTTGTACTTGGCGATCATATCATTGAGCGGCATCAGAGCCGGGTAGATCGTGTACTGGAACTCGATATCGCCCACGAAGATGTCATACTTGGGCTGGCCCGAGGCGAGGTCGGCCTGAATCTTGGGCATCTGCTGTTCCCAGGGGGTGCCGTCGAGCTCCACCTTGCAGCCGGTCAGCTGCTCGAACTCCAGGCCAAACTGCTTGAGGGCCGCTTCGTAGGCCACACCACCCTGATTGAGGACGCGCAGCGTGACGCCTTCGTATTGCTTGGCAGCCCTGGGCATCCATCGGGGGGCTGCCAGAGCCTGCGGCGCCAACGATCCGAGCGCTGCGACGCCTCCCGCCACACCGGCCAGGCGCAGGAATTCACGCCGGCTCATCTGATTCTGCTTCAGGTTCGACATTTCTTGGCTCCTTTCGTTCACTACAGGGATTGTGTACAGGTAGTTGCCGGAAGACCTCATCACTCCACAGCGAGTTGACCCTTCGATGTCCTGTCTGGCGCCCGCCCTCCTTTCTACTGTGGAAATAGCCGCTGGTGGTTCGCCTCACCCGCCGTCCCCGTCTCCGTTGCAGCACCTCACCCCCCGGCCCCCTCTCCACGGAGTGGAGAGGGGGTTAGGGGGTGAGGTAGGGACTCTCACTGAATCGGATACGCTCCATACGCGCGTGCCGCCCGATAGTAGGCCAGAATGTTGTCCAGGGGCGTGCCGGCCTGGACGCGGTGCGCCGAGCACAGGATAAACCCGCCACCCGGTGCCACCGTCGCCAGCCGCCGACGCACCTCGTCCGCCACCTCATCCGGTGATCCCAGTGGGAACACCCGCTGGACGTCCACCGTGCCCCAGAAGGACAGCCGGTCGCCGAACTTGCGCTTGATCTCGGCCGGGTCCATAGACAGCGGCTGCACCGGATTGAGCACGTCCAACCCGATTTCGATCAGGTCGGGAATGATCGGCTCGATGTTGCCGTCGGAGTGATACGCGATCTTCAGCGCCGGATTGCGCTCCTTGAAGGCAGCGATCAGTCGCGCGTAGCGTTCCTTGAAGTAGTGGCGCCACAGTTGCGGCGCGATCAACATGGTGTGCTGAGTGCCGAAATCGTCGCCCAGCCACAGAACGTCCACCCCCTGCGCCACCATCTCTTTCCCGGCCGTCAGCGCGTAGTCTGTGATCTGCTCAAACAGCGCCGCGGCGAAGTCCCGGTTGATCAGCATGTCCTGGAGCAGGTTCTCCATGCCGCGCAGCAGCCACGCCGTCTCGAAGATCGTCTGGTAGAGGCTGCCGAAGACCGCGTGCGTGCCGCCGTAGCGCTCGACGTACTCGCGCGCCTCGCGATAGATCGGCTGATAGTGCGGGCCCAACGGATCGGGCATGCGGTAGTCCGAAAGATCGGTCGCGCCGGCCAGGGGATGCGCGACCGCCTCGGTGTACCGCCCACCCTGCGCATTGGTGACCCATCTCCAGCGCACGCCCCATTCGCAGGTGTATTCTTCCCCGCTGCCGGCTCGCTCGTAGCTGGCGCCGATGTTGGGTGACGACGTCATCACCAGGTCGTGTCCCAGGGCGATGCGCAGGTCGGCTCCGGTGAGGCCGTCGTGAAGCGGCGACAGCCGAGCCTCGATTTCCGACGTGAACCATAGATCAACCGGCACCCGATCGGGCTCTGCGTGGTTCAGCGCGGTCAACACGCGCTCACGTGAGTTCATCGTCAGGCGGGACCTCGCAACGATGTACCGGAGTCATCGGCTCGATGACGGCTATCGCCTGAACCGGGTTCAGACGGGAGGGTCACCGTGGTGAACAGGGCCGGTCGCAACGCCGCGACCTGAGCGGCCGGTTCGACCAGGATGACCTCGATGCCCAGCGCCCGCAGCTCCGCGACATCGCGTGGCGGGGCCTTGATGTCGGTGATGATCTTGTGAAAGCGGCGCACGTCGGCGACGATGAAGCCGGAGACCTGACCGAACTTGGTATGGTCGCTGATCAGGATGACCTCCTCGGCGATCTCGATCAGGGTGCGCTTGATCTCGGCCTGAAACAGCCCCACATTGAACACGCCGTCGGCGACGCTCAGCCCCGATGCGCCGATGAAGGCGCGTCGGGGACGCAGGGTGCGCAGCGCTGCGGCCGCGATCGGTCCCACGAACGACATATCGCCGCCCGAAGCGGTGGATGTCTCGATGGACAGGGTGCCGCCGGGCGAGATGAGCGAGATGCTGGTAGCGTCGTACAACTGCGCCAGGACGCCGACCGAATTGGTGATGACGGTGATCGGCTCGGTGTCACGCAGCGCGTAGGCCAGGTGCGAGGCGGTCGTCCCTGAGTCGATGGCGATGAGATCGCCCGGTTGCACCAGAGCGGCGGCGCGTTGCCCGATGGCGGTCTTTTCGGCCGCGCAGAACTGTTCGCGCAGGGCGTACGTGGGGTAGCCGTTGCTGGAGGGGGTGCGATAGGTGTTGACGCGCAGGCTCATTGCCCCGCCGTAGGTGCGCTGGCAAACGCCGCGGGCCTCCAGCTCATCCAGGTCGCGGCGGATGGTCATCTCCGAGGTGCCGAAAGCCTCCACCAGCTCGGCGATGGTCACGCTCGACTGGCGGGCCAACAGCTCCTGAATTCGCGACCGCCGCTCTTCAGCCAACACGATGTCGCCTCCACGCCTGTCGTGGGCAATGAACCGAGGCACTTACGGTGGCCTGTTGTTGATGCTCCCGGACACGGCCGGTGGCAATCCGGCACACCGATGTGACAGATCAGACATGACCTTTATATCACAGATGTGCGATCGTGTCAAGTGGTGTGTTGTTATGTGAGTTTTCGAGAGACGAGGCGACTGGCCAGCCACAGGTCGTGGCGGGCCTGGCGCCAGCCCGGCAGGTGGCGCACGTCGTGCTCACCCCGCAGCGGTGGTGCGTCGCCAGCGGGCGTGGAGTCGGCCGCGCGCATCTCCCACCAGCACTGGCCGGCGTGGTTGTGCTCGTGATCCACCACGAATCCGCAGCGATCCATGATCGGCTTGATCCAGCCCATACAATGCTGGCAGTAGTCGGCGTAGCAGGACTGTCCGATTCGCAGCAGGTAGCCGAGCGAGGGACATGCATACATGTCAATGCGGAAGAAATCAGCGTCCAGGTGCGCGCGATAGCCGGCCTGCTCACTGTCGAGGGTATGGCCCCAGTACTCGGCCATTCCGGACAGACCCCTGTCGCGGATCAGGACGTAGGCGTGGTTCTGAGACTCAAACGCGATGCTCCGGGCCCAGTACTCCCGCAATGCCGCAGCGCCATAACGGCGCCGGAGGTACTCGAAGGTCCAGTCGTACGTGCCGATGAAATCCTGAACGCCGATCATCGTTTCTCCCGGGTGAAGACCTGACGGCAGCGACCGTCGCCGCCTTCCAGCTCGAAGCGATAACTCGTGTCGGCCAGCATTGCCTCGGTGACGGTGCGGCAATGCTGGCAGTACATCGGGTGGGGCGGGCGGTGCACGGCGGCGGCGGGGCTTTCGCGCAGCCAGCGGATCGCCGGACAGACCCGGACATCCACGACAACCGTGTCCGCATCGGGCTGCGTCACCTGCACGTCGCCACGCGGCTCGGCAGCGAAGTAGGCCGACCAGTAGCGGGCCACTTCTTCCGGTCCGCCGGTCTCGAAGCGGCGCGCCAGCGGTTGCAGATACTCGCGGCCCAGCGCCTGCCAGTACTCAATCAGCGCCGGCGCACCCCACCGGTCACTGAAATGGTACCAGGTCGCGTTGAGGGTGAAGTAGAAGTCGCCGTGTGCCATCCCCTGCCCTCAGATCACCCCGCCGTCGCCGATGCGCCGGTCGGCAAAGAAGTTGTCCTGGCGCACACTGGGCATGGACACTTCCAGAAGCAGCGCCGGGCCGATGCCGGTGAAGGCATGCCGTTGGCCGGGCGGCATCACCAGGGTGTCGCCTTCCCTGAGCACGCGCTCGACGTCATCCACCACCATGCGCACCTGGCCCTTCAGGACGAAGAACGTCTCGTGTTTGCGGTCGTGGCGGTGATACGGGCAGGTCTGGCCATCGGCCACGAAGAGGAACTTGCCGCAGTAGCCGGCCTCGACTTCGTTGGCGATCCAGAACTCGATCTCCCCGACGTGATCGAAGTCGCCCAGCCCGAAGTCGAGGACGAGCGGCTCCACCGCCGGCATCGTCAGTCCCCAGCCGCGAATCGTCTCGAGGCAGTGGGCCAGCGCCCGTTCACGCTGCGGTCCGACCACCTGAAAGGGGAATTCACGCACGTCTGTCATTGGCTTCACCTCGCATAGATGGATCGTGTGGGTGGGTTGAAAAGGGCGCTGTGCCTCAGTCCCTCACCGATCGTAGCACGCCGGGCACTGCCGCGCAAGCGGGACCGCGCGCGCGTTGACTTTTCGGGCCGCGCATGCTAACATTCATGCGCGACAGGTTGTAGGTTTACCGGTATTATCGCATCACCTTTTTCCCTCACATACTGCCCCTGTCGCACAGTGAAGGTGGTCTCAGCCATCGTTGCCGGTTGAACGAGGGTTGAGCGGCTGCACGCCGCCGGCCGGGCGGCGTGTCCCGAAGTGGTCTGTCGCTGCGACTCCGCACCCGTCGGTGTGGAAGGGGAGACAGGGATCTATGAGCGCAGAGTTCATCATCCGTCTGATCGGAATGGTTGTCCTGGCAGTGGTCAGCTTTCAGCTGGCAGTGTCGCTGGGTGGCAGCTGGAAGGACGTGCGAGTCATCTCGGCGTTGACGCTGGCCGGAGCGGCGCTGGGATTGCTCATTGCCCCGTGGTTGACGATCCGGCCGTTCAACTGGGTGAGCCATCGCATCAATGAAATGTCGTCATCGCAGCTGTTTGCCGGTGTGGTGGGCCTGATCCTGGGGCTGGCGATTGCGGCGCTGATGACGCCGGCGCTGTCCAATCTGCCGCCGCCCTTCGGCGAGATCATGCCATTCGTGGCGAGTATCCTGCTGGGCTACTTCGGACTGGCCATGCTGATACGGCGGCATCGTGAGATCTCCAATTTCGTCAGCGCGCGTCTGGTGCGCGATGGCGTGGCCGAGCGGATGGGTGGCCGGGCGCGACGATCGGATGCCGTGTTGCTCGACACCAGTGTGATCATTGACGGACGCATCGCTGACATCAGCCGCACTGGCTTCATCGGCGAGACGATGTTGGTGCCGCGTTTCGTGCTGAACGAACTGCAGCACATCGCCGACTCGCCCGATCCCCTGCGCCGCAATCGCGGCCGACGCGGGCTGGACATGCTCAACAAGCTGCAGAAAGAATCAGTCGTCCCCATTGTCATCTCCGACCTCGATGTCGAAGAAGTGCGTGAGGTGGACGACAAACTGGTGATGCTGGCGAAGAAACTCCACTGCCCCATTGTCACCAATGACTACAACCTGAACCGTGTGGCCGAACTGCAGGGCATTGTCGTCCTCAATGTCAATGAGTTGACCAATGCGGTGCGTGTCATCCTGCTGCCGGGGGAGACGCTGCAGGTGCGCATCATCCAGGAGGGCAAAGAGATAGGGCAGGGAGTCGGCTACCTGGATGATGGCACGATGGTGGTGGTTGAGGGTGGGAAGCGCTACCTGAATCAGACGGTTACGGCGGTGGTGACCAAGGTGTTGCAGACCGCCGCCGGCCGCATGATCTTTGCACAGCCCACAACGAATTGAGAGGGGAATCGCGATGGCTCTGCAAGTCTACAACTACCTGACCCGCCGCAAGGAGGTCTTCGAACCGCTCGAGCCCGGGTTTGTGGGGATGTACGTGTGTGGGCCGACGGTGTATGGTCACGCCCACATCGGGCACGCCAAGGTGTACATCACCTTCGATGTGGTGCACCGCTACCTCGAGTTCCTGGGCAACCGCGTGCGCTATGTCCAGAATATCACCGACGTCGGTCACCTGACCGACGATGCCGACGCCGGTGAGGACAAGATTGGCCGCCAGGCGCAGCGCGAGCGGCTGGAGCCGATGGAGATCGTGGAGTTCTACACCCGGTCCTATTTCGAGGACATGGACGCGCTCAACGTGCTGCGGCCGGACATCTCGCCCCGCGCCAGCGGGCACGTGCCCGAGCAGATCGAAATGGCGCGCCTGTTGATCGAAAAGGGGTATGCCTATGAGAGCAATGGCTCTGTCTTCTTTTCGGTGAAGGACTGGCCGAGCTATGGCAAGCTGTCGGGTCGGAAGATTGACGAGCAGGAAGAGGGGACGCGTGTGGCCGTCAGCGCTGATAAACGCGACCCGCGCGATTTTGCGGTGTGGCGGGCTGCCACACCCGGCCACATCATGCGCTGGAACAGCCCGTGGGGCGAGGGCTTTCCGGGCTGGCACGCCGAGTGCTCGGTGATGGCCATGAAGTATCTCGGTCTGCCGTTCGACATCCACGGTGGCGGGCTGGAAAACATCTTTCCCCACAACGAGAGTGAGATCGCCCAGAGCGAGGCGGCCTATGGCAAGGAGTTCGCGCGCTACTGGATTCTCAACAACATGGTCACCGTGGATGGGGTGAAGATGGGCAAGAGCCTGGGCAACTTCATCACCATCAAGGACGCGCTGACACGCCACAGCGCCATGACGGTGCGTTTCTTCATCCTCAACAGCCACTATCGCTCGACAACCGATTTCACCGAGGAGGCGCTGGAGGGCGCCGGGCGAGGCTACGAGCGGCTGGTGGGGGCGGTGAAGCTGACGCGCGAACGGCTGGCCCGTGAGGGGGAGGGCGGGGCGCTCGATCCGGCCTTCGCCGAGGTGATTCAGGCGCACCGCGAGCGCTTTCTGGCCGCCATGGATGATGATTTCAACACGCCGCAGGCGCTGGCGGTTCTCTTTGACTTCAGCCGTGAGGTCAATTCACTTCTCAACGCGGCGACCGGCGTTTCCGGCGCCACGCTGGCGGCGATTGATGACCTGTACCGCCAGCTGGGCGGTCAGGTGCTGGGTATCATCCCGGACACGCTGCCGGCCGCTGCCGACAGCGGACTGACGCCGCAGCTGATGGACATCCTGATCCGGCTGCGGGCGGAGGCGCGGGCGCGCAAGGACTTTGCCACCGCCGATGCCATTCGCAATGAACTGGCGCGCATCGGGATCGTGCTGGAGGACCGCCCTGACGGCACGCAGTGGCGGTTGCAGGCGTGAGAGAAGTCCTGTACGGTCGGCAGCCGGTGCGCGAGTGCTTGCGGGCGCATCGGCGTCACATCCACCGGCTGCTGCTGGCCGAGGGGGTGCGCGAGAGCGACGTGATCGCCGAGATGCGCGCGGCGGCCGGGCGCCTGGGCATCCCGGTGCAGCGGGTGCCGCGCATGCAGCTGGACCGGGTCGCGGAGGCCCACCAGGGGGTGGCCCTGGAGGTCGGCGCCTACCCGTATGTGACGCCCGGCGACCTGGTGCAACGGGCGGAACGTCAATCGGAGCCGGCACTGCTCCTAGCGCTGGATCATCTGCAGGATCCGCACAATCTCGGAGCGCTGTTGCGTTCGGCGGAAGCGGTCGGGGCCCACGGCGTGATCATCCCGCAACGGAGGGCAGCCGAGGTGACACCGGCAGTGGTGAGCGCCTCCGCCGGCGCCAGCGAGCACGTGCGCGTCGCCCGGGTCGTCAACCTGGTGCGGGCGTTGGAGACGCTCAAGGATGCCGGCATCTGGGTCGTCGGTCTGGATGGAGGGCCGGGCAGCCAACCGTATCACAGCGTTGATCTCAACATGCCACTGGCTCTGGTCGTCGGAGCGGAGGGACAGGGACTCAGCCACCTGACGCGTCAGGTGTGTGACCTGCTGATTGGCCTGCCGATGCGCGGGCACATCGCATCGCTCAACGCGTCGGTCGCGGGCGGCATTGCGTTGTATGCCGCCTGGGCCGCGCGTGGATTCCGGTATAACTGATTTGACAGTTCGGTGGCTTACGGTTATACTGACACTTTGTGAACCGGTCGGATTGGTGTATTCCGGCTGCATCCATAGGGGCGGGTACCCAAGTGGCCAAAGGGGGCTGACTGTAAATCAGCTGCGACACGCTTCGGAGGTTCGAATCCTTCCCCGCCCATCTGGAGTGCGTGACGTTATGGCGCGTCGCACTCAGTACGCCCTCGTAGCTCAGTCGGTAGAGCACATTCTTGGTAAGAATGGGGTCACCGGTTCAAGTCCGGTCGAGGGCTTCCACCGCAGGCGCAGTCTGGCCGATGGCGCCGCGTCCTTTTCGACCGCAATGGGTTCACTCGTTGCCATCTGACCATCGAGGAGGAATTTCTATGGGCAAAGAGAAGTTTGTACGCGACAAACCGCATGTGAACGTGGGAACGATCGGCCACGTGGATCATGGGAAGACGACGCTGACGGCGGCGATCACGAAGGTGTTGGGGATGGCCGGGATGGCGCAGTTCCGGGCGTTTGACACGATTGACAATGCGCCTGAGGAGAAGGCGCGTGGGATCACGATTGCGATAGCGCACGTGGAGTATCAGACGGCGAAGCGGCACTATGCGCACGTGGACTGTCCCGGGCACGCGGACTACATCAAGAACATGATCACGGGTGCGGCGCAGATGGACGGGGCGATTCTGGTGGTGAGTGCGCCGGATGGGCCGATGCCACAGACGCGGGAGCACATCTTGCTGGCGCGGCAGGTGGAAGTGCCGGCGATGGTGGTGTTTCTGAACAAAGTGGACATGATGGAGGACGAGGAGCTGCTGGAGTTGGTGGAGTTGGAGTTGCGGGAGTTGCTGTCGAAGTATGAGTTTCCCGGGGATGAGATACCGATCATCCGGGGGAGTGCGTTGAAGGCGTTGGAGTCGAGCAGCAACGATCCGAATGCGCCGGAGTATGCGTGCATCCACGAGTTGATGAAGGCGGTGGATGAGTACATTCCGACGCCGAAGCGAGAGATAGACAAGCCGTTCCTGATGCCGGTGGAGGATGTGTTCTCGATCAAGGGGCGCGGGACGGTGGCGACGGGGCGAGTGGAGCGCGGGGTGGTGAAGACGGGGGATGAGTTGGAGATAGTGGGGTTGAAGGAGACGCGGAAGACGGTCGTGACGGGCGTGGAGATGTTCCGGAAGGTGTTGGATGAGGGCCAGGCGGGTGACAACATCGGGTTGTTGCTGCGTGGGATAGACCGGGACGAGATAGAGCGCGGGATGGTATTGGCGAAGCCTGGGAGCATCACGCCGCACACGACGTTTGAGAGTCAGGTGTATGTGTTGAAGCGCGAGGAAGGTGGGCGGCACACGCCGTTCTTTGCGGGGTATCGGCCGCAGTTCTACATACGGACGATGGACGTGACCGGGGATGTGACGCTGCCGGAGGGAGTGGAGATGGTGATGCCCGGGGACAGCGTGAATCTGAAGGTGAAGTTGATTGTGCCGGTGGCGTTGGAAGAGGGCAGCCGGTTTGCGATCCGCGAAGGTGGCCGGACGGTGGGCGCCGGCGTCATCACCAAGATCGTGGCGTAGGTCGATTGAACGGTCACGTCTGCGCAGTCTGCAGACGAAGTCATCAACTAGCAGGCTCCTTCGGAAGGCAGAGGTATGGCCAAGCAGAAGATACGCATTCGTTTGAAAGCATATGACCATCGCGTGTTGGATCAGTCGGTGCGACAGATCGTGGACACCGCCGAACGCACGGGCGCTATCGTAGTTGGTCCGGTGCCGTTGCCTACGCGGATTGAGAAGTTCACCGTCATTCGCTCGCCCTTCATTGACAAGGACTCGCGCGAGCAGTTCGAGATCCGCACGCACAAGCGTCTTATTGACGTGGTGGAACCCAGCTCGAAGACGATTGATGCTTTGGTGCGTCTGAACCTGCCGGCCGGCGTGGACGTGGAAATCAGATAGAGTCGGCGCCAGCGTGTGGTCGTAGAGGGTCGCTGAGCGGGCGGCCGCGATCACACGTTGCGACTGACAGCCCGTGAAAGGGGGTCAGGGTTCCGGGGATGATGCGGCCAGACGTTGGCCGACAGTCCTCACTCCCGTGAAAGAAGGACTATGAAGGGAATCCTTGGTAAGAAGCTCGGAATGAGCCAGATATTTGACGCTAAGGGGGAGGTCATCCCCGTGACCGTCATTCAGGCTGGCCCTTGCTATGTGACGCAGCTGAAGACTCGCGAACGCGACGGTTATGCGGCGGTCCAGCTGGGGTTTGAGGAGATTAAGCCGCGGCGGCTCAGCAAGCCGGAGCTGAGGCATCTCACCAAGCGGAATGTTCCAGCACTGCGGTACCTGCGCGAGTTCCCGTTAAGCGCAGGTGATGAGTACACTGAGGGGCAGAAGGTTGATGTTGGCATGTTCCAGGTTGGTGGTGCGGTTGATGTGACCGGCACTTCCAAGGGACGTGGCTTCGCTGGCGTTATGAAGCGCCACGGCTTCGGCGGCGGCCCCAAGACCCACGGTCAGTCGGATCGTGGCCGTGCACCGGGTGCGATTAGCGCGGGCACGACGCCGGGGCGTGTCTTCAAGGGGCTGCGCATGGCGGGACACATGGGCCACGAGCGCGTGACGGTCCACAATCTGGAGATTGTGCAGGTTGACCCGGCGCGCAGCCTTCTGGTGGTCAGGGGTGCGGTGCCCGGCGCGCGCAACGGGCTTCTGATCATCCGCGAAGCTCGCAAGACCAGTGTCTCGAAGAAGCGGAGATAGGCGATGCAAGTCGTAGTCAGGAACATGCAGGGTGAACAGGTAGGAGAAGTGGTGCTGCGGGATGACGTATTCGGCATCGAGCCCAATGTCCCCGTTATGCACCAGGCCCTGGTGCGGCAGATGGCGAATCGCCGGTTGGGCACCCATGACACCAAGACGCGTGGTGAGGTAAATCGCACCAAAGCCAAATGGTATCGTCAGAAGGGTACCGGTCGGGCGCGCCACGGCAGCCGGAATGCGCCGATCTTCGTGGGTGGAGGCATCGCCCACGGCCCCACGCCGCGCACCTATGTGCAGCGGATGCCGCGCAAGATGAGGCGGCTGGCACTGCGATCGGCCCTGTCGGCCAAAGCCGCTGCCGAGCAAATCGTGGTGCTTGACAAGTTGGAGTTCGACGCTCCCAAGACGCGGGCGATGGTAGAGACGTTGCGCAATCTGGAGGTCAATGGCAGCGCGGTGGTGTTGCTGGCTGACCGGAATGGCAATGTGGAGCGTTCCATCAGCAATCTCCCGGATGTGATTGCACTGCGGGCCGGCTATTTGAACGTACGGGATCTGCTCAAGCACGATTACCTGATCATCCCGACCGAGGCGCTGGCGGTCGTTGAGCAGATGTTGGGCTGAGGTGTTGCGATGGCTGAGATGAGTCCGTATCAGGTGATCAAGCGACCTCTCAATACCGAGAAGAGCACGATCGCGGCTGATGAGGTCAACCAGTACGTGTTCGAGGTCGACGTGCGTGCGAATAAAGTGCAGGTGCGTGAGGCGATCGAGCATATCTTCAAGGTGAATGTGACCAAGGTGCGTGTGGTAAACATGGCACCCAAGTTTGGGCGGTGGGGGCGCAAGCGCGTAAAGCGCAGCGCTGCCTGGAAGAAGGCCATTGTGTCGGTGGCGGCGGGACAGAACATCGAAGTGTTCGAGGGTGTCTAGAGGCCCTGTAGAGAACAGACGATAGGCGACAAGCGGAGGGGCCATTATGCCTATTAAGAGCTACAAACCGACCTCGCCTGGCCGGCGGGGAATGACGGTTACCACATTCGACGAAATCACCGAGCGGACGCCGGAGCGCCGTCTCGTCCGGCGACTCAAAGCGCACGCGGGGCGCAACTCGGCTGGCAAGGTGTCGGTTCGCCACCGGGGCGGCGGTCATAAGCGCCGCTATCGGGTGATTGATTTCAAGCGCGACAAGTTCGGCGTTCCGGGCCGGGTCGAAAGCATTCAGTACGATCCCAATCGTTCGGCTCGGATTGCATTGCTGGCGTATGCCGATGGCGAGAAGCGCTACATTATTGCGCCACTCGAGCTGATGGTGGGCGACGTCGTTGCATCCGGTCCTGATGCCGAGGTGAGAGTTGGCAACGCGCTGCCGATTCAGCGCATTCCCCTGGGTACACAGATTCACAATCTCGAGTTGGAGCCTGGACGCGGTGGACAGTTGGTGCGTTCGGCCGGCACGTCGGCGCAACTGATTGCCAAAGAAGGGCCGTATGCCCAGGTGCGTCTGCCGAGCGGCGAGGTGCGGCGAATCAATCAACGCTGTATGGCCACGGTCGGTCAGGTGGGCAACGTAGACCATAGCCACGTTACATTGGGCAAAGCAGGGCGGGTACGTTGGCTTGGCCGCAGGCCGACTGTGCGCGGTACCGCAATGGACCCGGGTTCCCATCCGCACGGCGGTGGTGAAGGGCGTGCACCAGTCGGAATGCCTGGCCCCAAGACTCCGTGGGGGAAACCGGCACTCGGCTACAAGACTCGCAGACTGAAGATCAGTGACAAGTTCATCGTCCATCGGCGTGGACGGAAGCGGAGGTAGGAACGGTGACCCGATCAGCCAAGAAGGGTCCGTGGCTGGATCCGAAACTTCTCAAGAAGATCCAGGCATTGAATGCGGCGGGTGAGAAGCGCGTGATCAAGACCTGGGCGCGCGATTGCACAATCTCGCCCGAGATGGTCGGACACACGATTGCCGTGCACAACGGCCGGCAACACGTTCCGATCTACGTCCAGGAGAGCATGGTCAATCACAAACTGGGTGAGTTTGCGGTGACCCGCTTCTACCGGGGACACATGGCTAAGGAAAAGGGCTCCAGGGTCCGCTAGGTGCTGAGAGAGGACAACCTGACATGGCTGATGTCCAGTTTCGGGTGCGCGCAGAAAGCAAGTATATTCCCGGTTCGCCGATCAAGGCCAGGCGACTGGTGAACCTGGTGCGTGGCATGCGGGCCGAGAAGGCAGTCCAGATGTTGCGACTGATGCCGCACGCGGCGGCGGTGCCGATTGCCAAGACGATCAAGAGCGCGATGGCGAACGCCGAGGAGAACTATGGTCTGTCACAGGAGGACCTGGTCATAGCCGAGATCGTTGCCAATGCCGGTCCGGCGCGTCCGTGGCGGCGATTTGGAGCACGGGGGCGGTTCAAACCGATCCGCAAGCGCACCTCGCATATCCGGGTAGTTTTGCAAGAGGTCGAGGCGGAATAGCGACGCAGCGATTGAAGAGACGCCATCGGGTAGCTGGTGGTGTTGCAGACTGAAGGGCAGGAGGGAAGCGTTGGGCCGAAAAGCACATCCCATAGGGCTTCGGTTGGGTATCATTAAGGATCATCGGGCGCACTGGTATGCTGAGAACGCCGACTACTCTGATCTGTTGGCGGAGGATTTGGCAGTGCGCGATCTTCTGGTGCGCAAGAACGAGCGTGGCAGTGTATCTGCTGTTGACATCGAGCGTCTGCCGGCAGCGAAGCAGCTGTCGGTGCGAATCTGGACGGCGAAGCCGGGTATCATCATCGGTCGCAAGGGAGCCAACGTAAACCAGTTGCGCAAGGACCTGGAAGACCTGACCGGCAAGAAAGTCCATGTGGATGTTCAGGAGATTGCGGAGCCGGACGCCGATGCCTATCTGGTGGCCGATTCGATTGCACAGCAGATTGAGCGGCGCATTTCTCACAAGCGGGCTATGAAGCAAGCGGTGCGGCGTGCCCGGCGTGCCGGAGCCCAGGGTATTATGATCCGGTGTGGAGGCCGTCTGGCCAACGCTGAGATGGCGCGTGTCGAGACCCAGCGCGAAGGCCGTGTTCCGCGCCACACGTTGCGTGCCGATATTGATTACGCCCGTGCCGAAGCGCTCACGACCTTCGGGCGCATCGGGGTCAAGGTGTGGATCTACAAGGGCGAAGTGCTGCCTCGAGTCGGCGAAGAAGCGGCGGTGGAATACTAGTTGGCAGGAGTCGGTGTACCATGTTGATGCCAAAGCGTGTGAAATACCGCAAGCAAATGCGCGGCCGTATGGCGGGCAGGGCCACGCGAGGCGCGGAAGTCTCATTCGGCGAATTTGGCTTGCAGGCGCTCGAACCGTGTTGGATGAGCAGCCGTCAGATCGAGGCGGCGCGGCGCGCGATTGTGCGCTACGTGCGGCGCGGTGGCAAGCTGTGGATTCGCGTGTTTCCTGACAAGCCTGTGACGGCCAAGCCGGCCGAGACACGTATGGGAAGCGGCAAGGGTAGCGTGGATCACTGGGTAGCGGTCGTCAAGCCGGGCCACGTGATCTTTGAGATTGGGGGTGTTTCGGAAGAGGCAGCGCGCGAGGCGATGCGCCTGGCGGCACACAAACTGCCGATCCGTACTCAGTTCGTCGCCCGTCCGGTTCTGGGGGAGGCACAGTGATGCGACCTCACGAAGTCCGAGCGCTTACCGATGTCGAAATCAAAGCACGCCTCCGTAGCGTTCAGGAGGAGCTGTTCAATCTGCGGTTTCAGCTGGCAGTGGGTCAGCTGGAGAATCACAACCGCCTGAAGCAGCTGCGGCGTGACGTGGCGCGCCTGAAGACCGAATTGCGCAGGCGTGAGTTGGCGCAAGAGACTGCCTGAACAGGGCGTTTCACACTCAAATGAGGTTGGTTGCAACCGGGGTAAGAGGCAGTATGGCAAGAGAGAGACGCAAAGTACTGGTCGGGCGTGTCGTCAGCAACAAGATGGACAAGACGGTCGTTGTCAGTGTGGAGACCCTCAAACGTCATTTGCTGTACGGCAAGGTCGTGCGGGAGCGCAAGCGATTCAAGGCTCACGATCAGGAGAACACGTGCCAGGTCGGCGACCTGGTGCGCGTGATCGAGTCCCGGCCGCTCAGCAAGGAGAAGCGGTGGGTGGTGACAGAGGTACTGGAGCGCGCCAACCTGTAGGTGCGGGTTGTTGCGGCGTGTGAGGTCTGTTCTGTCACCGCGAGTTGACGGCACTGGCATTGTGGGTGCGGCCGGGTTGGAGGTTGCGTGCGGGCTGGTGCTTTGCCCCGGGCAGGGCAGACATCCTGTGATTGAGGAGTTGTGGCGATGATTCAGCAAGAGACGCGCCTGAGGGTGACCGACAACACGGGAGCCAGGGAAATCCTGTGCATCCGGGTGATGGGGGGGTCCAAGCGGCGCTATGCCAGTGTTGGAGACATCATCATCGGTGCTGTGAAACAGGCTTCGCCCCAGGGTTCGGTGAAGAAGGGCGACGTTGTGCGGGCAGTGGTCGTTCGCACGGCCAAGGAATACGGCCGCGATGATGGATCTTACATCAAGTTTGATGAGAATGCAGCGGTCATCCTGGATTCGGCGACGAACAATCCCAAGGGCACACGCATCTTTGGTCCGGTGGCACGCGAACTGCGTGAGAAGGGTTTCATGAAGATCGTGTCGCTGGCGCCCGAGGTGCTGTAGGGACCAGCCTGGTATACCCGGCGCGGCACTTCGGACTGACTTGCCGAGGTGGCGTTATCTGGCGAGGAGTTGGTGGGTATGTGGAGAATCAAAGCAGGCGATACGGTGGAGATCATCTCGGGCGACGAGCGGGGGCAACGAGGCACCGTGAGAGAGGTATTGCGTGGTTGGAAGGTTGATCGCGCGCGCCGCCGTGTGGCGCACGACCCAACGAAGGATCGGGTCATCGTTGGTGGACACAATATCGTGAAGAAGCATCAACGACCGGTTAGTCAGACGCGTACGCAGACGGGTATCATCGAACGCGAAGCGCCGCTCGCGATTTGCAAGGTGATGTTGGTGTGTCCGCAGTGCAACAAGCGCACCCGCGTCGGCTTCACGGCGTCCGAGGGCCGGCTCGTGCGCGTGTGCAAGAAGTGCGGCGAAACGATCAGTTAGTGGGGCGCGGGGAGCACAACATGGCCAGTACACCCAGGTTGAAGGAGCGTTACCAGAAGGAAATCGTGCCAGCTCTCATGCAGGAGTTTGGCTACAAGAATGTGATGCAGGTGCCGCGACTGGAGAAGGTGGTTGTCAACGTCGGCGCCGGCGAGGCGTGCG
>Ga0101944_10003770_pt1 | contig 20300 bp, 23 predicted proteins | sample DewCreD2012metaG_FD_75245 | JGI IMG/M metagenome (GOLD analysis project Ga0101944, IMG submission 75245) | Hot spring sediment bacterial and archeal communities from British Columbia, Canada, to study Microbial Dark Matter (Phase II) - Dewar... ... | reverse complement strand
ACCCGATCATCGTCTTTCTCATTCCCATTCTGCAGAAGCGGGCCAACCAAGCCAACAAGAAACGGGTGGACGCTACGCGGAAAATGTCGAGCAAAATCGGAGAAGTCATCACCGGTATCCATGAGATTCAGGGAAACGGTACGTTCAGGATCGAAAACGAGCGTTTCGCAAAACTCGTGCGCAAAATGTACAAGATCCGATTGGCCTGGAACAGCTACAAGCAGGGCATCAAGGTCGGCAACAATTTCTTCGTCAACCTTGGGCCCTTCATCATCTTTCTGTTGGGCGGATACCTCGCCATGAACGGCAGACTGGAACTGGGTGCGATGGTGGCCTTTCTTTCGGCCCAGGAAAAACTCTACGACCCCTGGAAAGAGCTCATCGATTTTTATCAGACATACATGGATGCAGCCGTCAGTTACAAGCGCACCATGGAATATTTCGACATTCCCATCGAATTCCAGATCGAGGATAAATCCAGGCCGGTATACGATTTGACGGGCGCCATCGAAGTGAAGGATTTGACCTTCGTCAGCGAAAGCGGGATCCAGCTATTGGATGGCATTTCCCTCTCGTTGAAGCCAGGAGAATCCCTGGCCCTGATCGGTTATTCCGGAAGCGGCAAGAGCACACTCGCCTTGTGCATCGGTCAACTGTACGCCTATACGGACGGCCATATCTACATCGACGGTCACGAAGTCCTCGAACTGACGAAAAACGACGTGGTCAATCAAATGGGGTTCGTCTCCCAGTCTCCGTTCATTTTCTCGGGAACCATCGAAGAGAACCTGCTCTATGCCGTCGAAGCCTTGAAGGCCATTCGACCGGACATGCCGATGCCGACCCGGGACGACAAGATCGCCGTCTTGCACCAGACGGGCCTTTTTCTCGATGTGCTGCAATTCGGTTTCAATACGATTCTCTCCCGGGAAAAGCATGCCGATCTCGCCAGAGAGCTGATTCGGGTCCGACAGAATTTTCATCGGGAATTCAGCGACGCTTTGTCGAAGTATGTCGAGTTTTTCGATGAAAACAGATATCTGTACCATGCGGACGTCATCGAAAACCTGTTCATGGGAACGCCGAACACCAGCGACTATAGCCGGGAGGATCTCACCCAGAATCCCCGCTTCATGGGATTTTTGGGGAAAGCCGAACTCGTCCGTCCCTTGACGAGCCTCGGAGCGGAGCTGGCCAAACAAACCGTCGATATCCTGGGCGATCTGGAACCGGATGCCGTCTTCTTCGAGCAAAGCCCGATACCCTTGGATCAATGGGAAGAGGTGCGAGCCATCGTGGACCAGCTCAAGCGCACCCGGCTCAATCAATTGCCTCAGAAAGATCAGAATCTGCTGTTGAATCTCGCCTTTCGGTTCAAACCCGGTAAACACAAGCTCGTATCCCTGCCGGGCATTCTCGAAAAGATGATCCTCGAGGGCCGATTCCTGTTCCGGGAACACATCTCCCGTGAAGATCCCGGTGCATTCTCCTTCTACAACCTGTCCGAGTACATCTTTTCCCAAAGCATTCTCAACAACATTTTGTTCGGACAGATCACCACAACCAACGTCAAGGCCATCGATACGATCAACCAGAGCATCATCCAACTGATCATCGAAGAAGACTTTCTGGAGACGCTCGTCGAAATCGGCATGCAATTCGAAGTCGGCAGCAAAGGCGACCGGCTCTCCGGAGGGCAGAAACAGAAGCTTGCCATCGCCCGGACACTGTTGAAGCATCCCAGAATCCTCATCATGGACGAGGCCACCTCGGCACTCGACAACAAATCGCAGAGCCGTATCCAAAACCTGATCGAAACACGATGGAAAGGCAAATCGACCATCATCTCCGTCGCGCACCGTCTCGATATCATCAAGAATTATGATAAGATCGCCGTTATGAAAGCCGGAAAGATCATCGAATTGGGTTCCTACAAGGAGCTCATCGACAGAAAGGGAGTGTTTTATGAGCTGGTCGGTGGAAGGAAGTGAGCCCTGCCAGGCCTGTGAGTTTCAGGAAAACTTGAGAATTCTCAGACAGATCCCGTTTTTTTCGGAAACGCCCATTGAATCGCTCAAGATTTTCGCCTATTTGTGTACCCGGGAGCGGTTTCGACAGGGGGACTACCTCTTTTCCCAGGACGACGACGACGGTCAGGCATTCTATATCCTGAGCGGGGAGGCGGAGCTGATCTACAGCAACGGCCGTCAGGATCTGGTGATCCGACACTATCAACCGGGGGATTTCTCGGGCGGATTGACGCTTCTGGGTAGGGCCCAGCGGTTGTTTTCCCTGAAAGCTGTAACGGACATGGTCTGTTTGATGCTGACCCGTGATAAATTCCAAAAAGCCGTCTCTCAAGTACCCCAGGCCATCCCCGGAATGTTGCAGGCCGTCGTCGAAAACATCTGGGAGTGGGAGAAGCGATTTCTCGAAGACCGGAGCAGTGAATGCGAGGTGTGCCGGAAACGGACCGGGGTGAGCATTATTTAGAAGGAGTCAGGAGTCAGAAGTCAGGAGACAGGAGAAAAGCGGTTCGCATCAGGTTTTATGGATGGAGACGGCCCCGCAATATCGAGAAAATCGCCGACAGTCGGCCGTGTTTTTGGGTCTGTTTTCATTCCCGGCGGCCGCGAAAACCCATCGTCATGGAATTTCATTTCGACTAAAGGAAATCCGATGGACATCAACCAGTCATCCCAGAAGGACCGATGCATTCTTTCATTGAACGGAAGACTCGATTCCAACGCATCCCCGGAGCTCGACCGCAAGATCGGTGAAGTCATCGAAGGCGGGTGCATTCATTTGGTGATCGATTGTAAAAAACTCGATTACATCACGAGTGCCGGGCTTCGGATCATGATCAAGACCGCAAAGGCCCTCAAAGGAAAATCAGGAAGTCTGGTTCTGTGCGAAATGGCCGATTATGTGCGGGAGGTCTTTGAAATTGCAGGGTTCGACAAATTCCTGCCCATTGTCGCTACACTCGAAGAGGCCCTTGCATACCCTTCATCTTGACGCACAGTGCGTCAGCGAAATCATCTGGACCTCTGGGAACCTTCGTGGGATTTCCGGCCTGAAGCAGGCAGGACGTGTAACGTTTTCCCTTTTCCTGAATCTATAGTCACAGAAGGTCGTTTTGCCACAACCCGCAGGGAGCCCCTCCGGCCTGCCCTGCCCATTCAGGAAAGGAAGACGCTATGAAAGAAATTCTCATCATGATCGCCATTGTCGGGGTATGGTACCTGCTTCAGGCCCATATCCTACCCAGGCTCGGCATTCCCACCTGACTGAAAGACAGCTGTCAGGTGACAGACAAAAGGATTCATGCGAAACCCGGAACCACCGAAGAAACGAAATGACGATGACGAAGCGCTGATTCGAGCGATCAATGGCGGCGATATCGGTCGCTTCGAGGAACTGGTTCGCCGCTACGAAAATCAGCTCTACAATTTCGGCAGAAGAATGTGCAACCATCCGCTGGATGCGGAAGACATGGTTCAGAACACCTTCCTGAACGTCTTCCGCTACCTGAAGGATTTTCGCTTCGAAGCCCAATTCAAGAATTGGCTGTATCGGATCGCAGCCAGCACCTGCCTCAAGATCAAACGGAAGTCCAAGTTCTCGCCGGACGATCCCCTCTCTTTGGAGGAAATGATATCCGAGGCATCGGGTGAAACGCCCACGGAAATCCCCTCTTGGGCATCCCTTCCCATCGATCGGCTCCTGAACAGCGAGCTGCACGATCTTCTTCAGAAAGCGATTCATGAACTGCCGGAAACCTTGCGGGTCGTGCTGGTTCTTCGGGACATCGAAGGCTTCAGCACTCAGGAGGCCGCACACATTCTGGAGCTTTCCGAAGCCAACATCAAGGTAAGGTTACACCGGGCCCGGTTACAGCTAAGAAAACGCTTGCAGGAATATTTTTCATATGGAACCTGAGCCCTCGGAAGAAGTATCTTCTCCAGCCCATGAACATCCGTCAGCGGAATGCCTGGAGCTGTTTCGGCATTTGTCGGAATACATCGATCGGGAGATCGACGACGTCGCTTACGATGTCATTGAACAGCACCTGAAGGATTGCCCCGCCTGTCGCATTTGCCTGGCTACCCTTCGCCAGACCGTTTCCCTCTGCCGATCCATGCACGATTCATCCATCGGCATTCCCGAAACGGCCTCGCAAAAACTACACCAGGCCATCCGGGACTATATTGCAGCCGCCCAACCATTTCCATGACGAGGAGTTTTTGTTGCCGATCAGTGATTTAGAGCCATTTCATGATCACCTCATGGGGCCATTCGGTGTACACCTTAATCGAGCCACTGAATGATCGCCCTAATGGAGCCAAGGGGTGATCATCGTTATGGAACCATTGTCGGAAACTGAGAATCTGACAAGATCGAAACGCATCTCGGATCTCAATCATCATTCTGGTATCCTCCCATGAAACCACAACGATGGGGGGGGTAGGTTGAAAAACGGATACCAATGTATAGAATTGGTTAATGATAGAAGGTGCCCTTATGAAACAGATCCCGAATGCGAAATACACCAAAGAGTTTCGGATCGAGGCAGTTCGTCTTGTAACCGAGCAAAGCTTATCTGCATGGGAATCGGCCAATAGTTAAATGATCCCTAAATCAACGCTTCAAAATTGGGTCCGAACATTCAAGACAGGGAAATTGGAGAAGGTCGGAGCAGATGTCTCAAAAGCGTCGTCTTTCCCATGTTTGATGATTTCGGGGCTCAATCACTTCAGCCTTGCGGCTTACGGCCTGCCGGCTCGCTGTCCTGCGCTTAACACTCGGGGGCACCCCCTTGTGTCCAAGGACTCGCTACCCGGTGACTGGTTAAGTCTTCCGAGATGGGCTTCTCACCCACTAAACCACGCGGCCTTGCCCGGCCGCACTAACCACATTTTGCACTGGACGCCAAACAGTAGGCGTCAGTGAAAATAGCGATAGGCTCACATCATCACGCTTGACGTTAGTCATGCGATACGTTATCATGCATTATGATTAAATCTTTCAAGTGCGAATACACCGAAGCACTTTCAAAAGGTAAGCGCATCAGGCAGTTCGCGAAGATTGCTAAGGTCGCACGACGTAAGCTCAGGCAGCTCGAGATCGCCGGCAGTCTTGATGATTTGAGAGTGCCGCCCGGGAATCACCTTGAAGCTCTCAAGGGTGACCGTTTCGGCCAATACAGCATTCGCATCAACGATCAGTGGCGTATCTGTTTTTGCTGGTCCGATTCGAGTGCGGAAAATGTGGAAATCGTTGATTACCATTGAGGAGATTCCATTATGAAAAGGCTTGACCCTGTTACACCAGGCGAGATCCTCTTGGAGGAGTTTCTGATACCCATGGGGATTAGCCAGTACCGTCTGGCTAAGGAAATTGGCGTCCCAGCCCAGCGTATCAGTGAGATTGTCGCCGGTAGGCGTTCAATCACTGCTGATACTGATCTGCGGTTATGCCGATTCTTTGGCCTTTCCAACGGCTATTGGTTGAGAGCTCAGGCTGCATACGACACAGAGGTCGCGGAGCGTGCTCTTGGCCCATCGCTAAAAAAAATCAAACCTTGGACCATGCCGGAAGCCCAACACCCCGCTTAACGGCAGACGGCTGGCAGTAGTGCTTTTTTAAACGTCGGTGCAGTAAACTTTTTCCTGACTTTCCGGACGGCCGTGCCCATCAACCCGCCACTGATTCGCTTTGTCGTTGGGGGGTTCCATGACTGCACCGCCGCGCTATCCGAAGGACGATGAAGTTAAGGTCGAATGGAAAGCACTGCACATTGCGATCATCGCTCTCTCCGTACTTGTGATTTGACCTCTCTTCTATTGTGGGCTTCCAAAATCCAGGCGAATCCCCACGGGCTTAAACAGGTTCCTGCAGATCTATGAAAGTAATCGCTGTTTGCAGCCGTAAGGGCGGTACCGGCAAGACCACGGTGGTAGTGAATGTTGCAGCGGAACTGGCTGCGTGTGGATGGCGCGTGCTGCTCGTCGATCTCGATTCGCAAGGTCATTGCGCGGTGGGCCTCGGCGTCGCGACCGATGCGGGACAAAAGACATCGCATCGGCTCTTCGTCGATGTCGATGCCCAGATTGGTGATGCCATTGTCGAGACGGACATTGGCAACCTTTGGCTTGCACCTGCAGACCCGCGTTTTGACCACGGAGCAGGGGAACGGAACGATTTACGCCTACGAGAGGCGATCTCGCGTGAAGCTCTCGATCAGCGCTTCGACTGCATCATCATCGACACCCCGCCTTCTCTTGATACACTTTTGATGAACGCACTACTTGCCGCGCAGCATGTAGTGGTGCCATATGTGCCACACCCCCTGTCCTTCGAGGGCGTTCGACAACTCATTCGGGCACTGTTTCCCGTCATGACTCGCCACAACCGGCACCTCAAAATTTTGGGTTTCGTTCCCATGATGGCAGCGGAACACATACGCCAGCACCGCGCCGTAAGTGGGCAAATGAGCCGGGATTTTGGATCGTCCCGCTTGCTGCCCAGCATCCGAAACGACATTCGCCTAGCAGAAGCCTTTGCATCCGGTCAACCGATCCGAATCTATGCACCCAAGAGTCGAGGAGCGGAGGATTTCGCCAAATTGGCTCAAGAAATCGCACAGCGTCTGGCATTGATGGCGCACGCTGGAAGATCGAGGCTGCGTTCAAAGAGCTCAAACGCGATGTCGGCAGCGCAGAGACGCAAACCCGAAATCAGGATGTCGTCAGCAATCATTTGCACTTTTGCATGATGGCGACTTCGGTGGCATGGATCTATGCAGCCCGCATGTCGAAAACCCCAACCCGACACCACGCGGTGGAAGGTCGCAATCATTTCGCCTTTTTCGATGTGCGCAAAGCCGTTTCTGAGGCCGCTGCGGATTCTAATTTTGGATTGCTTTTCCCTGTTCCCCACAAATCGATGCTAAATTCTCTTATCGATTTGCTTATGCGCATGGCCGCATGAACACTTTTTGGGAAACTTCAGTTTTCAAGATGAATCACCATACGTTCATGCCCATGCAACCCCCATACATGCCCCCCTTCAGGCCTCCTCCGCCTCCTTCTCGATCGCTGCAGCTTCTTCGATCCAGGAGGACAGACGCTGCAGCCTCGTTTCCACCTGATGGAGCGGCTCCTTCAGGCGATGCTCCACCTCCAAAAAGACTTTGTCCAGCATCTGGGCGATTTCCCCATCGAGGCGCTCCCGAAATTCCGCACGCGCCTGCTCGAGCCGACGAACGATTTCCCGAAGGATCGCCCCCCGCTTCCATCCCATCGTCAGAACCATCATCAAAGTCCCAAGCGACGCAAGAACACCGCCGGTGACATCGAAGGCGATCATATGCGTCGATACGAGGACGACGGCCCCCATGACGGCCAACCCCCCTCCAGCCAGGGTAAGTTTGCCGATATTGGAACCTGCACTGACGTGCGCATACACGGCATCCGCCGTATTCAGGCGCTCCAGCTGATCGCGCAGGCGATCCAAAACACCCATCCGATCGGAGTGTAACGGCTCGAACAAGGTGATATCGCTTTGCTGCCGACGGGCGATCGCCTCCATCATATCCTGGAACATCGCCCTCATCCCTTCGACGATTTCCTGTGCCACCCGCAGGGACTCGGCTTCGATTTCCCGCCGGAGATCCTCTTCGAATCGTTTCTGGACCTCGCTCATCCATGTCCGAAAACCGTGATCCCTGGAAAAGGGAAGGCTTCGACGCAGCAGATTGCCTACCTCCAGCGCTTCGACGATATCGTTTTCCAAGCGACGACTGAGGCGATCATACACGCTCGACAGTCGGTCCACGACCATTTCCCGAAACGCCTCCCCCTTTTGCCGACGGGAACTCACCCGAGACAAAAGCGCAGAAAAAAAATCGCGATCGGATAACAGTGCCTGTCTTTCGCCTTCCATTCGCTTCCGTATGCTTTCCGTCACATGCCGGACGACACCGAGTGTGCCCTGCCACTTGATCCGCCATACTTCTCCGCTTTCGACCGTTTTGCGAAGAAATTCCCGAAATTCGGCAAAACCACTGTCTGCAGCACCTTCCATCTCCCGTTTGGCGGAAACGGCGAATATGATCGGCTCCTGCACATGCCTCTGCCGGGCGTATTGAACCACACGCTCCCGGTGAAGGGCAAGTTCGCTCTGGGTGACCAGATCGGCTTGCTGCAGCACGAAGACCGTCTTTCGGTGCCATTCGCTCCGCACCAGGCTCAAGAGCTCCCAGGCGGTGTGGGTATAGGGATTTCTGGCCGGAAAGACAAAGATCACCACGTCGCTCTGGGGCAGATAACGCTCGGTGATCGCCTGATGTTCCCGAAGGATGGAATTGGTGCCGGGTGTATCGACGATGGTGATCTCCCGCAAGACCTCCTGCGGCAGATGGACGCGTTCCCAGTGGTTTCCCAGGACGGTTTTGCGGTATTCGTTTCCGTAAACGAGCTCCTGAATGTTGGCCGTACAGGGATCGGCTGCGACTTCACAGATAGATTCCCGAAACAGGGCATTGATGAAACTGCTCTTTCCGGATTTGACCTCGCCGACGACAACGAACATCGCAGCAGTTTCCAGAAGGGACAGTCGTTGCACCAAAAGCTGCAGACTATCGTTATCGGAAAGGACTTCGGCAAGCTTCATGCATCGTTGCAGAAGTTGCCGAACGGAGGCTCTCCTGCGTTGAATGTCTTCCCCCAGCAGTTGTCGATCGATCATGGTGCTCCGTTGCAGAAGAGTAGCGTCTTGGTGAGTATGAAGCCCATATAGCCTTTCTTGCCTTTCCAATCAAGCAGGAGGGATCTCGTCAATATCCTTTGGATTGCAGCAAGTCTGGTGAAGGTTACTCCCGCCCCCGAGTCGGGCCGACCCCGACGAAATACAAGAGGGCACATTGGGGCGGCAACTGCAAAAAGGATGCAGCATGCCCGTCGAAAAAAGCGCCGATCCCACAACACCCCAAACCGATGGCTGTCGCTGCGATGTACACCCGATGCGCAAGCCGTCCTGCGGACAACATGGCATAACGGTATCCACGTGCCCCCCACATCGCATGCAGTTCCTGCAGAGACGCAACGAAGGTGATCTCCAGCCCGGCCAGGGAAAGCCATCGCTGTTGCAAAGCAATGTCGGCCATCGGTTCCATCATGTCTCCCTTCCGGATCGGTATCAGGCTCAGTTCTTCCGGATCGAACCCGTAATGACCGTTTTCGATACTTTCACAGGCGGCGCTTAGAACGCCACAAGAGACGAATCGATGCGGCCAACACCTGTCTTCGGGAAAGGATGCGAGGCTTCGGAGGATATCGGATAGAGCCCCTTCCGAAATCGGTTTCGGAACGAAGTTTCGGCTGGACCTCCGAGACAAGACCGCCTGTTCCCAGGAGAGTCTGAGTGGATCTTCCAATGCCCGAACCGGAATTCTACGCTCTACCGTATCGAAGATATCCCAGAAGGGTTGAAGGCGGCCTTCGTTCTGAGGCCGATGTCGTTGACTCGAAGCCGCATGAATGAACCGGATGGTTTCTGGAATGTCTTCTTTTGCAGACACCCGACAGGCTCGGACCGCTTCAGGTATCGGATCCCATTGGGCCGGTCGATCCATCGACACTCGAGGGCTTCTTCCCTTTACAGCGACGATCGCAAGACAAGCCTCTCTGGAGGAATCCACACTTAAAAGAGCATTCGTTTGTTCATCGTCGAAGTCATAGCTGACCTCAGCCTGAAACCCAAGCGCCCGAATGACCAGAACCAGCGATTCCACCAAATGCCCGCTGTCCAACAGATGGTACCGATAGGCCCTGTCCCGGTACTTCCAGACACTTCGATAGAACATGGCGGTCACATAAAAGGTCGTCACCGGATGAATCGCCATCCAGAAATCCGGACTTCCGGGCGGCAGGGTATGCACACCGTCACGCAGTCGAACCAATCTTCCGGAAGACATCTCATAATGATACAATCCATCGGAAAGACCATCGAGGCCGTGACACGCCGCATACAGCTCACAGGGATACAGCGCTCCGGCAGAGGGAACACTTCGGTATTCATAAACCCCTGTCGGATACGAGCGCTTGGCGGTAATCCCGTAACCAAAGCGCAGCATACGGGCCAAATCCCCCAAGGAGGGCTCCGCAGTCGGCCGATCATCCGGAACTTGTCCGGCGATCGTCGAACCGTTTGCTCCGACAGAAGGCATGACATCCGGAAGCATCACCGACGGGAGTCCCTCTATATGCTTGTACACCGTAGGCTGGTTCGCCCAGTCGAGTCGATGTCCCTTCATTTCCAATGGGTCATAGGCCGTTGCCCAGTGATACGATTGGACCGAGTTCTTCATATGCTTCATCTCCTTTTCCACCGCTTGGAAAGACGGGACATGCCGATTGCGCTCTATGGCACGATCTGATAGTCTTTCCCTGCGTAGTCCGCATCCGATACCTTCATGCATCGGGGCGTAAGTCTGTTCGTGATACCCGGCCGAGCGCACAGCCATTTTGTACTCAACCGTTTTCTTTCTGCTATTCTTTCTCCCAACAGGATACGGACCATGGAATCCACCGACTACTATGGAATTCTCGGCGTCACCCCACAGGCAACCGCTCAGGAAATCAAACGGGCCTATCGAGAGCTTGCCTTTCGGTATCATCCCGATCGGTGCAAAGACGCCGACGGTCAGGAACGCATGAAAGCCATCAACGAAGCGTACGCCGTTCTGTCCGACCCGAAGAAACGCAGCGAATACGACGCCCTCAAGCGGCAGTATGGAAACGACGCCACGCATCGATTCCGGGATACCTATTCGGAACAGGACATTTTCAGAGGGTCGGACATTCAACAGGTGTTTGAAGAGATGGCGCGGGCGTTTGGGATTCGTGGGTTCGACGAGATCTTCAAGCAGTGCTATGGGCCGAACTACCGGCAGTTTGAATTCAAAAGGCCGGGCGTGTTTGTGAAGGGCTTCGTGTTCACCGGGTTTTTCCCGGGCATTCCATTTCGGGCGCCCGCCATGCTGGCATCCGGGCTCGGAAACATGGTTCGAAACCTTCTCGGAAAGCCGTTTTCGGGGGAAACGGCACGGAATATCGATATCGAAGACCGGATTATTCTGGCCGAGGAGCTCGCCCGAAACGGCGGGCCATACGCATACGAAAACAAGACGTTGCAGAAAAAACTCATCGTCCACATTCCGGCAGGAATTCGAGAGGGACAGAGGATTCGTCTGGCACGTATGGGCAAGATCGATCCAACGACGGGACAGGCCGGTGACCTCTACTTGAAAGTGAGCATCCACCGGCCATTTCTACACAAACTTCGGGAGATCTTCCGGATCGGTTATCACAAGGGATGATGCACTCGCAGGAAATCGTGCCCACTGCGTAAGCCGCCGCCCCGCAGGCTTCCTTCCGCTCATCATCCAGGCACCTTCCGTCTTCGGCATTCTGGAGGATTCATATTCCAGCGGAAAGCCGTTTTCCCATGTGCCGATCGATGTTGGCCATCATCCGGTCGGCCTGCCGGGTTGCACAATCCGGACACAACCCGATGAATTCCAAACGGTGTTCCATGATCTTGTAATGCATGGTGTTGTCGATCTGATCGCCGAAATCGAACCGGATCGATTCGGGAACATCTTCGATCCTGTCGCAGGCCATACACCGAACGTGGTAGTGAGGCTTCGTATTCCCGTCGAAACGCTTGATCGAACCTCCAACCTCGATTTTCTGGATTTCTCCGATCTGCGAAAGCACTTCGAGGTTCCGGTACACCGTGCCCAAACTGATTCGAGGCAGGTATTGACGGACCATATCGTAGACTTCATCCGCACTCGGATGGGTGTTCACCTTACGAAGTTCTCGGAGGATGATCCGTCTCTGCTTGGTCATCCGCAGGAAAGCATCATTTGCCACGTCCGCACCTGTTACCTTGCACCAAGAGGGGTGATTTCGCAGACATCGGGTCCGCAATAATCGCCCACGTATTCGGATTCGGGACGATACAGCACCGGCTTCGGTGAAGCGCCTGCGAACTGCTCTTCGATCACATGGGCCGTCCATCCTGCCACACGGGAAACGGCGAACACCGGCGTGAACAGATCGGTCGGAATTCCCATGGCATGATAGACCGATGCGCTGTAGAAATCGACATTCACGGGGAGTTCGATTCCTTTTCGTTTCCGGAATTCTTCCCGGCTGACCCGTTCCACGGCCTTCGACAATTCATACCATTGCAACTCTCCCCGCTTCTCCCCCAGAATGCGGGACATCGGTTCCAGGATCTTCGCCCTCGGGTCGTCCACCGCATACACGGCATGCCCCAGCCCCATGATCTTGTTTCCGGCGTCAAGCTCGGAGCGGACGTATTCGGATACCCGATCGACGGTCCCGATTCGTTGCAGCATTTCCATGACCCGCACGTTGGCGCCGCCGTGAAGATCTCCGGACAAGGATCCAACGGCTGCAGACACGGCCGCATACATGTGCGCCCGGGTTGATGCGACTTCCCGGGCGGCGAACGTCGATGCATTGAACGAATGTTCGGCATGCAACATCAGACAGGTATCGAAAAACCGTGTGGTTTCCTTGTCCGGAACACTGCCGCTCAACATGTATAGAAAATTTCCTGCATGATCCAGCTGCGGATCCGGCGTCACCGGAGAACGCCCGTTTCGGATGCGATCCCAGGCTGCGACCACGGTTGCCGTTCGGCTGATCAATCGGACCGCCATGCGATCGGCTGCCTCCCGGGTGCCGGCATGAATGTCCGGATCGGCATTGGCCAAAAGAGCGATGGCAGCCTGCAGGATGTCCATGGGTTTCGATGTCGCCGGCTGGACTTGCAGCGCCTCGATGAGCGAACTCGGAATCGCTCTTTCAGCGGCCAATTCCGTTCGAAAAGCGCCCAATTCCGCTGCATTGGGCAATTTCTCCTTGAGCAGCAGATAGGCCGTTTCTTCGAATCCAACATGGGCAGCCAGGTCTTCGATCCGATATCCCCTATAAATGAGACGGCCTCTCTCGCCGTCCACATCGCTGATCCGGGTGGTTGCAATCTTTACCCCTCTAAGCCCAATGTTGACCGGGATCTGACAACTTTCCATCGCTTCGCCTTCCTGTCAGGGTTGATCGTAATCGATCCACATGTCTGCCTCGCCCCCACAATGGGAACAGACGGCAGTCCCCTTCAGCTTCAGGGGTTTTTTCGGGGCCGATGAAACGTCGGACCCGGAAGATTCAGGAGTCGTTTCCGGAAGGGTGCATGTAATGGACATTTCCGCTTCATTTCCACAGTGTTCACATTTGCAGGTTTGTTTGGTCGTGATCTGAGTCATCGGTTGCTTCCTTTCTTGCAGATTCTTTTCTCAGAAACGGTCCGGATCCGAAGATCAAACAATATCAAAATGGTATCCATTCCCAATTGTCTGCTTCACCATAGAAGTGACAGAGCAACGTTGTCAAGGAAAAAAGCATGGATCGAGCATCCGGCAGTGCTCGGCTGTACGGAGGAATCCGAGCCATCCACCGAAACCGGACAGCCGGCATGATCCCAACATCGACCTGGAGCGGATGGCTGCCGACCATACAGTCGCTCAAAACTTGCTTAATCCAGGTTCAACTCCCTTTTGCACCGATTGCACCTCATGGCACCCCGAACCGCCGGAGCACCACAGTCGGGGCAGCGGTATCGGGCTTCCTCATCGGCCGCCCACTGTTCGTCTCCATGAGCCCTCCGATACGGTACGGCGCGCAGTATCACCCGTTTTCCGACAGTCATCGGGAAATCCTCGATCCATCGGCAGGGAAATTCATCGCAGAGGTGGCATCCCGAAATGCCCTTTTCCTGACAGCAATTGCGGATATCACATTGCTGGCAATGCAAAAAACGGTCTTCCGAAAGACATCCACCGCAGTGAATGTCTGCAACGGTCAATCCTTCGGCATTGGGGAGAGTTCCCTTCCCTGGAGAATCCCCCCGATACAGGGCGACCAGTTTCTCCTTCAGTTTCACATTTCCGTCTCTGTGGGCGATGCGGATGGCGCAAACGCCGCAGTAAAGCCCGCATGGTGACAGCCATTGGGGATTCGCGTCCATGGTATCCTTGATGTCCGTTGAATTCATTGTTTGTCGAGATGGTGAATGATTTCTTCGGTCAGCTGATGGTCATCCTCCTTGAAAAAAGGAATGAGTTCCGCAGCGACATCCTTGAGCGACTTGATCTTCTTGTCCCGCATGACCCCCTGAATTTTTTCGACCCCCCGTTCGATCAACCGAAGACCTTCTGCAATGGCAATGATGTCTTTTCGTTCCATACGACTGCCTCCTGTTCATTTGGGTTGCGGTTTTGTCTTTCCTGCCTGAGCTGCGGCAAGACCTGCGGCTTCCACGACAGCTTCTGAAAACGTTGGATGGGCGTGAACGGTAGACATCACCTCCTGCATTGTCAGGCCCGAGCGAATGGCCAAAACACCCTCCATGACGATGTCCGAGGCCCGGGGGCCAAGAAGGTGCACCCCAAGAATCCGGCCCGTGGCGGCATGTGCGATGATTTTGGCAATACCTTCCGTCTCACCGGCACACCAGGCCCGACCGTTTCCACCATAAGGAAAAACGCCTGTCACGTATGCACTTCCCTTTGCCTTGAGCCATTCTTCGGTGTAACCGACGGATGCCACTTCCGGACTGGTATACACCACCGATGGAACGAGGTTGTAGTCCAAATCCGGTTCCTGTCCGGCCATGGCTTCGACGGCAGCCACTCCTTCGGCCATGGCCTTGTGGGCGAGCATGGGACCGGCGACAACGTCCCCTGCAGCGTAGATACCGGAAACCGTCGTCTGAAGATGGGCATCCACGACGATTCGCCTGGTTGCGGCATCCACGGCGACTCCGAGCTCCTCCAGACCGATCCCTTCCATATTGGGGGTTCGGCCCACTCCCACCAACACCTTGTCCACGACGAGGGATTTCGGTTTTCCATCTTCTTCGAGCTGAAGTTCCACCTCGCCATCATGGACAGTTGCAGCCGTCAGCTTGGTATTGGTGAAAAACTGCATGCCCTGCTTTCCAAGAATCCGTTTGAGGGTTCTGGCAATCTGGCCATCCATGTTCGGAACGATCTGAGGCATCAGTTCGATCACCGTGACCTCTGCCCCCAGACGCCGCCACACCGAGCCCAACTCGAGCCCGATCGCCCCTCCGCCGATGACGGCAAGCCGCTTCGGCACCTCCGAAAAGGAGAGAGCGCCCGTGGAATCCACGACCGTGGAACCATCGAAGGGAATCATCGGCAACTCGACCGGCCGGCTTCCGGTGGCGATCAGAACGAATCGGGTGCCGAACCGCTTCGCTTCCGCTTCGGTCCGGATTTCGACCTCGTTGGGTCCGATCAGTCGGGCCTCCCCTGTCAGGATAGTCACCCGGTTCGTTTCGAGAAGCCGCCGGAGCTGCCCGGTCAATTCCCGGACCACGGAATCCTTTCTTGCCATGAGCGTCGGAAGATCGAGTCGAACCCCATCGGTGATCACCCCGTGAGCCTTCATCTTCCCTGCGGCAAGTTCATAGACTTCACTGGAATCGAGCAGGGCCTTGCTCGGAATACATCCTACGTTGAGACACACACCGCCCAATCGTGCCGAGCGATCGATGCATGCGGTTTTCATGCCAAGCCGGGCAGCCCGGACGGCTGCGCTGTATCCGGCAGGCCCACATCCGATGATGGTCAGATCGAATCTTTCCGTCATGTTCATACCTCCAGAAAGATGCGCTCGGGCTGCTCGATGCACTCCTTCACGCGTTTCAGAAACGTCACGGCTCCCTTGCCGTCCACAATCCGATGATCATAACTGAGGGCGACATACATCATGGGCCGAATCACCACAGCGTCGTCAATGACGACAGGCCGCTTCTCGATTTTATGCATCCCGAGAATGCCGCTCTGCGGAGGATTCAGGATGGGGGTACTCATCAGGGAACCGAAAACACCCCCATTGGTGATCGTGAAGGTGCCGCCCTCCAGGGCCGACAATTCGAGCCGGTTTTCCTGGATGGCCTTCACGAAGTCGACGATGGCCCGTTCGATGGCAGCAAACGTCAGCGCTTCAGCGTTTCGGATGACCGGAACCACGAGCCCCCGATCGCTTCCAACGGCCACGCCGATATGGCAGGACCGGTGATAGACGATATCCCCCCCATCGATCGATGCGTTGAGCTCGGGAATTTCCTTCAGGGCAACGACGCAGGCCTTGACGAAAAAGCTCATCATCCCCAAGGCGACCCCGTGACGTTTCTGAAACGCTTCCCGATGTTCGGCGCGAAGCGCCATCACCCGGCTCATATCGATCTCGTTGAAGGTGGTGAGCATGGCCGTGCTCCGCCGAGCTTCGAGAAGCCGCTCGGCAATCCGCTTGCGGATGGGACTCATGGGTTTTCGGACCACATCCGCTTGCGCCGATTCGGGTTCAGGGGTGTGAGGTGCAGACTGTGGCGCCGAGGTCGACGGCTGCAGAGCAGGCTTCTGATGCAGCGGCTGCTGGGACGGGTGCAGCTTGGTCTTCTGTTGCCGGGGATGCTCGTCCAAATAGAGCAGGACATCCGCTTTCGTGATGCGCCCTGCAGGACCGCTTGCGGCAATCATGGCAGGATCGACGTCGTTTTCTTCGAGCAATCGACGAACACTCGGCGATACGGTGATGGGGGACGGTTTGGAAGGGCTTGGCGCAATTTCCGCTACGGCTCCATCGGCTGCGGCGGGTTCCGGGGATACACCCCCTTCCCGGTCTGCAGAAACAGGCTGGCCGGCATCCGTGTCGATGGCGCCGACCACCGCACCGATGGGCACCGTCTGCCCCACATCCACCAGGATGATCAGCACACCGTCGGCTTCGGCCGCAATTTCGAGGGTGACCTTGTCGGTTTCGATGACAAGGATGGTCTCCCCTTTTCGGACCCGATCCCCGGAGGCCTTCAGCCACTGGGCCAAAACCGCCTCTCGAACGGATTCCCCAACGGAAGGGATGCGAATGTCGATCTTCATGGTTTGTGCTCCTCCCTGCCGTGTTTCTACAGCAGGCGATTGAAAAGATCAAATCTCGGGTCGGTCCTCTGGGCCCTGTCATGCATCGAAGAGAGCCGTACTCAAGTAGCGCTCTCCGGTGCTGGGAAGAACGGTGACGATGCGTGTACCGGAACCTTCCTTGCGGCGGGCCAGCTGGAGGGCTGCAAAAACGGCAGCTCCGGAAGAAATGCCACATAGAATGCCTTCACTTCGGGCCAGCTGCCGAGCCGTATCAACGGCCTGTGCACCGGAAACCGGAAAAATCTCATCGATCAGGCTTCGATCGAGGATTTTCGGAATAAAGCCCGCCCCGATTCCCTGGATGATGTGAGGCCCTGCAACCCCTCCGGAAAGCACCGGACTTTCGACCGGCTCAACAGCAATGACACGAATCGCCGGATTTCGTTGTTTCAACACTCTGGCGCACCCGGTGATCGTGCCGCCGGTTCCCACCCCTGCCACCAGAATATCGATACGGCCGTCCATGTCCTCCCAGATTTCCGGGGCGGTCGTCCGCTCGTGGATAGCGGGATTGGCGGGATTTTCAAACTGGTTCATCAGAACACTTTCGGCATCTTCCCGCAAGAGGGTTTCCGCCGCAGCGATCGCTCCCTTCATGCCCTGAGAAGCAGGGGTCAGTATCAGCTCGGCCCCGAGATGGCGCAGCAGCTTGCGTCGCTCCACACTCATGCTTTCGGGCATCGTGAGACAGAGGCGGTATCCCCGGACAGCGCAGATGAATGCCAAAGCAATCCCCGTATTTCCGCTGGTGGGCTCCACAACCCGCATCCCAGGCCGAAGCCTTCCGCTCGCCTCGGCATCTTCGATCATCGCCCGACCGATGCGATCCTTCACACTTCCCAGGGGATTAAAAAATTCCAGTTTGGCGTAGATTTCGGCATCGACACCCGCTGCCATCCGGTTCAGCCGGACAAGCGGTGTCTTTCCGATCGTTGTCTCGATGGTTGGATGAGTACTCATCTGCTCTCCAGTTTGAGGGTCATTCGTGAAGACAATCAATTGCCTCGGGTTTCATCCGCCCTGCGGCGTCTTGTAGATCAATTTCGGGGTTTCCATCAGCACCGTGGTATCGGGTGGAACCGATGAGGTGATCCAGACATTTCCTCCGATCACCGCCCCCCTGCCGATCACCGTCTCCCCTCCCAGAATCGTCGCTCCCGAATAGATGATGACATCGTCTTCGATGGTGGGATGCCGTTTTCTGCCGCGAAGCTTTTCGCCTGCACCCATCGGAAGGGACAGGGCGCCCAGCGTGACCCCCTGATAGATCCGGACGTTGTTGCCGATTTCGCAGGTTTCACCGATGACCACACCGGTTCCGTGATCGATGACGAACCGCTCGCCGATCGTCGCTCCGGGATGAATGTCGATCCCTGTGGTGCGGTGGGCATGCTCTGTCATCAGGCGCGGCAGAAGCGGAACGCCCAGCTCGAACAGCCGGTGGGCCACCCGATAGACACTGATGGCGTAAAGCCCCGGATAGCTGAAGATGATCTCGTCATGGCTCTTGGCTGCAGGATCTCCTTCGAAGGCCGCCCGAACATCGGTAGCCAGCACGCGACGCAGGGCCGGAATGGATTCGAGAAGGGAAAGCGCAATGCTGTGGCCCCGTTCCCCGCACTCGCTGCAAGGCTGGTTATAGCGCATGCAGTCATGGCGGATGCTGTGAATGATCTGCCGCGACAAGATGTCGTAGAGATCGGAAACGACCTGCCCCATCGCATACTTCAAATTCACGGGATCGATCTTTCCCCGGGTAAAATACCCCGGAAACAGAATTTCCCGGAGTTTCTGGATGATCTCGTCGACATACCCTTCTGATGGAATGGGTTCGTAGTCGATATGGGTAAAACAGTCCGTATCCTGACAGGTATCGATGATGCGATTGGCGATGCCCGAAAGCCTGCTTCGATACGTCGCGTAGGATTCCGCATCGGTTCGGCAGACGCTCTGCTGCGTGCTTTCCTCGATGTTCATGACGATTTGCTCCCAACCGGTTCGATATTGAATTTCTTCATTTGTTTCCAAACGCTTACCCGACTGATGCCCAGGATTCGAGCGGCTTCCGTTCGATTTCCTCCGGCACGCCGCAGCGCGTTGAGCAGTGCGGTTTTCTTGTCGATCATAGGCGCTGGGGAAAGCCCCTGGCAATCGACGGATTTGCCCTGCTTGAGCAGACGGGGCGGCAGATGCTGCACACCGATACCACCACTGGCGCACAACACGAAGGCGTAGTCGATGACGTTTCTAAGCTCTCGGACATTTCCAGGCCAGGAATAGCTCATGAGGCATTCCATGGCTTCCGGAGTCATCCCAAGAATTTGCTTGCCGGTCCTCTCGTTGTTGATCTGAATGAAATGCTGAACCAGAAAAGGCATGTCTTCGATACGGTCGAGAAGGGAAGGACACTGCACCGGAAACACGTTGATCCGAAAATAGAAATCCTCCCGAAACCGATTCTCCCGGATCAATTGTTCGAGGTTTCGATTGGTTGCGGAAATGATCCGCACATCCACCCGGACGGACTGGTTGCTGCCGACCCGCTCGATTTCGCGCTCTTCGAGGGTCCGCAGCAGCTTGATCTGGGTGCTGAGCGGCAGATCACCGATTTCGTCCAGAAAGATGGAGCCGCCGTTTGCAGCTTCGAACCGTCCGATCCGGTCGTTGACCGCCCCTGTGTAGGCGCCACGAACGTGTCCGAACAGTTCGCTTTCGAGCAGGTTTTCATTCAATGCCGCACAATTGACTTTGATGAAGGGGCGGGATTTGCGATGGCTGTTTTCATGAATGGCCCGAGCCACCAACTCCTTACCGGTGCCGCTCTCACCGGTAATCAACACGGGCGCATCGCTCAAGGCCACGTGTTGGATCAGACTGATCAAATGCTGCATGGCCATGGATTTTCCCACAAGGCCATGAAAACCGGATTCGGAGGGATGTCTTTTTTTAAGCGCCAGGATTTCCTGCTGCTGCCGGATCAGATCCGAGAGATCCTTCAAGACCTCGACAGCCCCGATGATCTTCCCCGTATCGTCTCTCAAAATGGCCGCACTCTTTAAGACATTGACCGGACGGTTGTCTTTGTGGGTAATGAGGCACTGCTTCTTCTGAACGCCTTCCTTCGAGTAGAGCCCGCACCACTTCTCCGCTACACCCTTGCCGATGATGCGGCAGCCGGTGCAGTTCAGTTCTC
>Ga0101944_10003768_pt1 | contig 20311 bp, 7 predicted proteins | sample DewCreD2012metaG_FD_75245 | JGI IMG/M metagenome (GOLD analysis project Ga0101944, IMG submission 75245) | Hot spring sediment bacterial and archeal communities from British Columbia, Canada, to study Microbial Dark Matter (Phase II) - Dewar... ... | reverse complement strand
GGTCGCCCCGGCAATCGGCGCGCCGTTGAACTGCCATTGGTAGGCAGGCTGGATGCTCGAACTGGCCGTCAGACGGAAGCCGGCGCTCTCGCCGGCCCGCCGCACCAGGCTGGTCGGTGACTCGACAAAGACAGGTGGCCGGGCAACCGCCGTCGCCAGCTCCAGGTCAAACATCAGGTCCGCCGTATTGGTGGCCAGCCTGTCGCGCAGCGCCAGCTCGAAGATGGCCGTGCGCTCGTCCGGCGTCAGAACCCGTTTGTAGAAGAACAACTCGTCCACAGCAAAGCCGCCCGAAGAGCCGGCCTTTTTCAGCGACACCAGGGGCTGCCCGCCCGGCACGGGTGGGCCGGCTGCCGCCGAATACACCGGACCGTTGTTGACCTGGATGCACGCGTTGGAACCGTCATACCAGGCTACAACAAACTGCCATCGTCCCGGCTGAGCACCGCTGGTCTGATCCTGCACCGTGACATCGCCGACCTGGAAGCGATACCGGTTGACGCTCGTGCCAGCGTAGTAAAGGCCAAACTCGTTGGACTTGGCCAGCACGACGACCGGCAGGTCCGTTCCCGTGCCGTAGGCACACCAGGCCCCGACGGTGAACGGGCCTGTGCAACGCAGCTCCGGCGCGTCAGCCGTCCACAGGTAGGTGGTCGTCGAAAGCCAGTTTGACACGCAGTTTCCGACGACTCCCTGTGCGGAGAAGAACGTTGCTCCCTGCCGCGCGAAATCGTGGCCGTGGACACTGTCAGTCCAGGGCGCAACCGGTTCGTCGAACGTCCAAAACCCCACAGGCTCGGCGGGCGACACAGCCCGGTGCATCTCCACGGCCAGGACGTTCGTGCCCGGCCGCGTTTGCCAGGCGGGCACAGGAAAAGTCAGAGGCGACTGCTTGGCCTGGGCGGTCACCGCACTCAGGGCCGGCGTGTTGGCGCCCACCGCTCCCGGCGGCAGGTTGTGCCGGAAAATCTCGACCCCGTTGAGATAAACGACCGCGCCGTCGTCACACCACATGCGCGCAGTCAGGTCCGGCGGCCACGGCGATTGGGGCAGGACGAAGACCTGGCGAAAGTAGGCGGTCACGGGTTTGCGTTGCGCCGCTTCGGGCAGCACCGTGGCCTCGGAACCGTTGCCGAAGCCCAGCGGCCCGGGCCCACTGGCCCAGAGGGAATCGTCGTAGTCCGGCCACGACCAAGCGGCACCGGGGACGGTGCCCGAATCGTGGTAGCGCCAGACAGTGCCTGTTGTCAGGACCGAGTGCCAGGCAAAGGCATCAGAAAACCGGACTACGAACTGCTGTGTGCTGCTGAACGGCGGCGTACCGGCGTCCTGGACCTTCACCGTCACAAGGGCGCTTGGGCTTACGGGGTTCGTGGGGCTGAGCCAGTGAAACCGCCCGCTTTCGGCACCCAGCGTCGCGCCCGGCGGGCCGCTCAACAGTGTGAACTCGTGACGGTCCGGCGGGGCGTAGGGATTGTGAACCGGAACGGTGAGATTCACCTCCGCACCCGGTTCGATCACCAAGTCGGGAATGGGCAACAGTTGCGGGTAGGTCGGCCACGGTGGCGGGTTGGTTGTCACCAGCCCCCAGCCGCAAATAAAGTCATTCAGCCCCGGGCTGGTGTAACGAAATCTGGCAACGGGTTGACTGCGCACCGTTTCCGGAAGGGGAATCTGGTAAGTGGAATTGCTGGGTGTCGGTAATGGTAACACGGTCCAAACGTTTTCGGCCGTCTGGCATTCCAAGAGAGCGGTTGGACTCGGGCCGATGACCAGCAAGGCGAAATGCGTGGCCTGGTTCAGATGGTTGGTCAGCGGCAAGGCCCACTCGATGTTCTCCGTGTAACTGTACCATTCGATTGCGTCAGTTCCCTTGAAAGCGACCACTTCCGGGGGAGTGCCACGGGATTTGAGCCGTCGCCACAACAACCCGGGCGTGTTTTCAAACGCTGCTTGGAAGGTTTGCGGCTGCTCCCAACCCGGTTCGGGGACCACCTCGAAGCTTTCATCGTTGTAATGGTAATACACGATCCCGGCCACGCCGTTGCTCAAGCACACAAACAAGCTGCCCGCGTCATACGACTTGCCGTTGGTGTTACTGGGGCTGGCCGTGCCAACAACCATGGAGGCCACGCTGCTGCGGCCGATGCGGTACACCGTGAGCGAGCGGGCATGGTAGTGCCCACTGAACGTCCACCAGCGCGCCGGCCAGTCGGCAAAGATCTCCCGCAACTCCAACCCCAAACCCCGATACCAGCCAGACACCAGAAACGGTGGGACATGGGTCACGATGACGACAGGCTGGTTGGTCGGCGTTCGGCTCAAGCCGTCGCGCAGCCAGTCGGCTTGGGCGGGATTGCGGCCGCCGTAGTTGCCGCAATTCAGCAGGAAGAAGCGTACCCCACCGATGTCCAGCCACTGACGGGTGGGCATCATGGGATACATCTGTCGGTAAGTTTCAGCGTCAACCTCGTAGTCAAGCTGGTCGTGGTTGCCGGGTATCCACAGGATGTCGCCGGGGGGCACGTTGGTGATGGCCGTAATGGCGCGGAGCCACCACTTCATCTCGTTCGTGCCGTAGTTCATGCTCCAATCCCGCGGTCTCCACCCGGGGACGGGCGACAGCGTCGTGCTGGTATCGCCTGAGACCAGGATCTTGGCCGGCGGCGGGTCCATGGCATTGATGATGGCGACCAAACGCGGGTCCAGATTGGTGACGACCGGCAACACGTCCGCCCACAGGTTCATGTGGGGGTCACTGAACAACACCACGACCCGGTTGCTCGGATGATGGGGATCGAATCCCAAGGCCTCAAATGCGGCAGGCAGGCTGCCATGCCCCCAGGCCGGCCACTGGAACAGGCCAATCCAAGCCGCCAGCCCCAAGTATGCCACCAGCAGCCGGCCTGTCTTCCGAGGCTCCACCTTGCCAACGCGGTTGCATACCGCACTTCGACTGCCCACGTGTCCGGTAACCCCGCTTTGCCCGGATGTCTTGCACTCCGCCCGGCCGCCGCTGTGAAACGGCGGACATTGTCGGTTCGCGGGCAGGTCTGCCGCCCTACGGCGGCCGCTCCAAGCTGTCGGAGCTTCGCGCTCGCCAAGAAATATTCGGGCTGCCTTCACAAAGTCATTCCAAGCCCCCTACCAAAGCTCCAGCCTCAGGCGATAGAAGCGTTGCGGCAGCCCTGGCTCGGGCCACACCGGCCAGTTGGTCGCCGCTGCCCCGGCCGGACGCCTCAAAACCTCTTCCCAATCCACCAAATTGCTCGAGGCCAGCAGGGTGCTGGCTACCTCGCTGGCCGGCAGCGCCAACGCCCAACCGCTCCCCCCGCCACCGACCGCCCGCGCCACCAGCATCGGTGGCACAACCACCGTCAGCCGCGCCGGCGCGCTGGTCACGGCCCCGCCCGCGTTGCTGGCCACAAGCGCATACAGCCCTGCCTGGGCTGGCGTGACCGCTGGCAGGAACAACAGCGGGTCGGTCGCCCCGGCAATCGGCGCGCCGTTGAACTGCCATTGGTAGGCAGGCTGGATGCTCGAACTGGCCGTCAGACGGAAGCCGGCGCTTTCGCCGGCCCGCCGCACCAGGCTCGTCGGCGACTCGACAAACTCGGGCCTTGGGAACCGGACACTGGAGAGGTCCAAATCAAAGACCAAATCGTCAACCGACGTTTGAATGACAGCCCGTGGCCCGAGGTTGTAAAGGTTGGCGCGCTCCCCGGTCGTTAGCGCCCGCTTGTAAAAGAAAACCTCGTCCGCCGCAAAACCACCAGGCTCTCGGGTTCGTTTGAGGGCCACCACGGGATTCGTCGAGGGCGCCGGCGGCTGGGCGTTGGTCGAATAGACCGGCCCGTTGTCCACCTGAATGCACAGGTTCGTCCCGTCGAACCAGCCCACGACAAATCGCCATTGGCCCGACTTGGTCCCGCTGGTTCGGTCCTGAATCTCGGTGTTGCCGACCCGGAAGCGATACCGGTTGATGGCCGTGCCGGTGTAGTACAGCCGGAACTCGTCCGCCTTCTCCAAGCACGTGGTCGCGGGGTCGTCGCCGCTGGCTTGGTGGAAGACAAACCAGCCGCCGACGGTGAACGGTCCGGAGTAGCGCAAGGCCGGCGCATCCGCTGTCTCCAGCCACGACGTCGCCGAACTGCCGTTCGTAACGGCGCCTTCCACTTTGCCCGGGCCGGCGCCGACATTAGTGCCCACGGCTTGGAAGTCGTGGCCGCCCAGCTCGTCTCGCCAGGGCGGCGACGACTCATCCAAGGTCCAAAACGCCAAGGGCGCAATGTTGCCGGCACACTGGTGCAGTTCCACCGCCAGAAGATTGGTGCCGGGCGACAACCCGTCCGCCGAGATGCCGATGCTCACAAAGCGAAGCTCGTCCGGTCCCTCGACCACCCCGACCGCGGCGGTCTCATGGGCCACCGGCCCCTCTGGCATATTCAGCCGGCAGACTTCAGCCCCGTTCAGGTACACCACGGCCCCGTCGTCGGCCCGCAGACGCAGCATCAACAGGTCCGTGGCAAGATGCGCAGGCACGCTCACCCACCGGCGGAAGTAAACCGTGGCGGGTTTCGGGGTCGCACCGTCCGCCAACAGGGTGGCCAAATCTATCGGGTCTTCGCCGTAACCCAGCGGGGCGTCCCCCTCCGACCACGCCGAATCGTCAAAGTCGGGGTTGCGCCACGCTGTCCCCAAATCCACCCCCGCATCGTGATAGCGCCACGGCCCGCCAAGCGCGGCCAGCAAGTTGGTGGTGGGCGGCGACACGACCACCAGGCGGGCCGGGGCGCTTGTGACGACCCCGTAGGCGTTGCTGACCACCAAGCTGTAGTCGCCGGCCTGCGCCGCAGTCAGGTTGGTAAGCAGCAATACCGCGTTGGTGGCGGGCGGTGTTTCCAAAGGCACACCGTTCCACAGCCACTGGTAACTCTGCCAACTGCCGCTCACGGCCGTGCCCACAAATACCGCGTTGCCGCCCGCCGACCGCGCTTGACTGACCGGATGGCTGACAAACCCCGGCACTGGCTCGGAATCCCCCACCAGCCGGGCCTCGGCGCTGATGGTGACCCCGGCTGCGTTGCTGGCCAGCACCGTGTAAGTGCCCAAATGCGCCGGGCCTATGTTCGTTAGCCCCAACCAGGAACTGGTTGCCCCGGGCAGATTCGTGCCGCCCAGCCGCCATTGGTAGGCCGGCGGCGGCCAACCCAGCGCTTCGGCCCGCAGCACTGCCGTGTCGCCCCAATCCACCGCCTGCGACACCGGCTGCCGCACAAACCGGGGTGCGCCGTCATCCAGCGCTTCGATGGCCGCCGCCAACTGCTCGCGGGCCGCATACACCGCCTGCGGGTCTTGCGCATACACGGTTAACGACGGCACCAGCGCCAAAGCCGCCTCACGCGCAGCCTGCCCCGCCTGCACAGCCGGATGGCCCGGGCCGAGCCGCAGCTCGGCATCGGCCAGGACCTGTCGCAGCAGCCAGAAATATTCGCGGTCCTCCAGCCCCTCGCGCAGCAATTCCCAGCGCAGCGAATTGATCGGGCCGGCGACCACCGGCGTGCCGGGCGGCGTGCGAACCGGTGGGTACAGCAGGACCCCATCGCCGTTGCCCACCGACTCGCCGGTGGGCGTGTAGAGGGTCGTTTGCTGCCAGGGATTCACCGGTTGGCCGTCATCCCTGTTGCGGTAATACGCCACGTTCCAGTACAACTCGCCCGTCAGACCGTACTTCTCGGCCAACCAGGCCCGGATGCGCGGCGCCAGGGCCGGATGGTCAATGAAGTTATTGGGCAGAGGCGCCTTGGGATAGGTACAAACATACCACCACACCTCTTCGCCCAGGGCCAGCCGCTCCGCCACCGCAGCCGGCTGGAAAACGCTCTCGCCGACCATCGGCACCCAGATGTCCACCAGATTGTGCAACCGCGCGTCGGGGGCGTAGGTTAAGAGCCGCCGCAAATCCGGCACGGCTTCCAGATGCGCCCGCATCCCGTCCTGCACCAGCGCAACCACGTCTGGCTGGTTCAGGTCTGGCTCGTCAATCCAGTACGTGTAAGCCTTGTCCGCCCAACCCCGCTCGTGCAGATAGGTCAGCATCGGCCCGAGCAATTGGGCAAACAGCCGGTTGAACTCCGGACTGAACCTCGGGTAATCGTTCAGCGTCCACGGCTCGTCCAGCAGCTTGAAGCTGTTAAAATTGAATTCATCCAGGTAACGGCTCATGGCAGCCGTGAAAGCCGTGAAGTCGTGGTAGAGACCGCCGCCGCCGGCCAGCATTTGCCATCGGATGGGCGCCCGGGCGTGCGGCATGTAGGGGCTGATGCGGTGCCGACGCAAGTTCTGCATGTAGAGGTCCCAGACCGTGTCGAAGTCAGCCGCCGTCTCCAGCGCGTGCCAGTAGTTGTCCAGCGTGACCCCGTAGGCCGTCCGCGTGTGGGTGACATCCGGCAGGCCGAAGTTAAACACGCGCAATTGAAGCGGCATGGTGCAGCGCCCAAGCTCCGTTTCGACCGTGACCGTCCCCTCGTAGCGGCCCGCCGGGGCGTCCCGGGAGACGTAAACCGTGAACCACAACGGCTGGTTCTCCGTGTTTGTGAGCGCAAACGGCTGGCTCAACGGCGGCAGGGGGTCCGGATACGGTCCCGGCACGCCGCCTGGCTCGCTGGGAGTGACCACCGGCACGTAGTCCACCCACAACACCTCGATGTTCGTCGCCGCAATCGGTGACACGCCGGGTCCGTCCGCGTAAACCAGGTCGCTCAGGGCCACGGACACATTGGTCAACGGGGTTGCGGGCCGAAACACCAACTGGAACGGTTCGAACTCGTTGCGGGCGGCGGCGATGCTGATGCCCGGGCTGCTGTTGGTCGGAACGGGCCGCTCGCGGCCGACCTTGTAGGTCGCCTCGCACCACCAGAGTGCGCACTCAGGCATCCCGGGCAACAGGTAGCCAAACGAGGCGTCACAGATCGGCGCCGCAGCCTCAGCCGCCCCAGGAGCGGCCAAACAGGCGGATAGAACCAAGGCAGGTGCGAATCGCCCGAGCATTCGTGCGACAAATCTGGGAGGCGGCCCGCCGGATGTCAAACCCGGCCAACACCCCGCACCGCGCCAGCCGCGTGGACTCAAGAGGTGCTTGGAGGCGGCTGATCAGGCCTGGCGATCCTTCACAGGCTTGTCCGTGACGCAGGGGGGTGCTCCGGGCAAAACCCGTCCCCGGAGTCACCCGCACGAGCCGTGTGGAGCGGCGCAGTCCCGACCGCAAGGAGGGCTCATGGCCGCAAGCCATGCTCGGGCAGCCGGCCCGACAGTGCCCGCGCCTGTTCCTGGCGCATCGCATGGGAAGCGGTAAGCCACGCAACCAACCCGCCCGGCTCCGGCGGGCTCCCGCCCAACGGCCAGGGTGCAAGCCTCTGTTACCTCGATTTTGCTGCAACGCAATTAGCCTGTCACCACGCCCGGACATGTTTGGGCCATGCGTGGTTCGCCATCCAGTCTTAGACGGCTAGCCACCCGGCTCGCGCCACCTGCCTGGGGGCAAGCGTTCAGCCAATTCACGTCCATCCGCGCCTCCTGGGGCCTCGCCCGTCGGCTGCTGTTGGCAGCCAGCGTAACCTGGATCACAACGGGCGCGGCGCAAGAGTTCACTGTCGTGGTCCTGCCAGACACCCAGAATTACACCGCCGGCCTCAACGGCGGCTCGCCGGAGATCTTTCAGGCGCAGGTGGATTGGATTCTCGCCAACCGCGCGCGCAGCAACATTGTTTTCGTGGTGCACACCGGCGATGTGGTGGAACGGGGCGACTGGCAACTGGAGGCGTGGTGGGCGGCGACGAATGCCTTATATCGCCTGGAGGATTCGGAACTGACCGGTTGCGACCACGGCCTGCCCTACAGCGTAGCGATGGGTAACCACGATGGCAACGCGGCAGGACAGTACGCGGCCTGGTGGCTCCACGGAACGCACTCGGTGTTTTACAACCGGTATTTCGGCGCCTCGCGGTTCGTCGGTCGGCCCTACTACGGCGGCCATTTCGGCACCAACTATAACAATCACTTCCACCTGTTCAGCGCCAGCGGGTTGGACTTCCTGGTCCTGTCGCTCGAGTACGGGGCCGGCCAGAACGCGGCGGTCATGGAATGGGCAAACCGCGTGTTGCTGTTGCATCGCCAGCGGCGGGCCATTGTTGTGAGCCACTCCTTGCTCACCCCGCGCCTGCCGGTCGGCTTCAACGCCGACGGCCAGGCGATCTACAACGCCCTCAAAGACAACCCCAACCTGTTCCTGATGCTCTGCGGGCATGACCCGCAAACCCTCTGGCAGCAGAACACCAGCGATGGACACACCATCACGACGCTGCTGGCGGACTACGAAAACGAACCCCAAGGCGGCAATGGTTGGTTGCGGCTGCTGCGCTTTGTCCCCAGGGCCAACCGCGTCCAGGTGCGCACCTACTCTCCCACCCTGGACCAGATGAAGATCCGTGCAGCCGACCACTTTGACTTCGGCTACGACATGTGCACCCCGTCCGGCCCCGAAACCAATTTGCTCTTCGACTTCGCGCAGACGTGGAAATACAGCACGAACAACTTGGACGGGACAGCGTGGAGCGCGCCCGAATACGCTGACCACACCTGGCCGTCAGGTGCCGGCTTGCTCGGCATCGAGGACGCCAGCCTGCCGGTTCCCAAGAGGACGCCGCTCCCCCCGCGCTCGACCGACGGCAAACCGCGCCAAACCTACTACTTCCGCACCACGTTTCGGCTGGCCAACGCGGCCGCTGTCACTTCATTGACCTGCTCCAACCTGCTGGATGACGGCGCGGTCTTTTACCTGAACGGCCACGAAATCCAGCGCGTCCGCATGGGCCAGGGGACCGTGCGCTACAATACCTTCGCCAACCGGGAGATCGGGGACGCCACCTGCTTTGACGTGTTCCGGTTGAGCGGGCCGGATTTGGCGTGCCTGCGCGAGGGCACCAATGTGCTCGCAGTGGAGGTGCATCAGGCCACGTCGCTCAGTTCCGATGTGGTTCTTGGCGCCAGCCTCACGGTGGTCCGTGAGCCGTCGCGGTCCACGTTCGTGTGGCTGTTGTGCCCAACCAACAGACTGAACACGTGGGTCGGAACACCGTTGACTGTGACCGCCGCCGTGTCCGGCGTCCTCAGCCCGGTCTTGCGCGTGGCATTCCAGGCCAACGGCCAACGCTTCGCCGAAGCCTCGGCCCCGCCCTACACGGCAGTGTGGCAGGCCGACCGAGCCGGTTGCCACACGCTCCGAGCCGTGGCGTGGGACTCGTACGGATTGGCCGTCACGTCATCGGTTGTCACGCTGGAATGCATCGCGCCGCCGGTGATGCTCACGCGCGGGCCCTACTTGCAGCTCGGCACCCCGGAAAGCGTCATCGTCCGCTGGCGTACGGACGTGCCCACACTGAGCCGCGTGCGCTACGGCACCAACCTGACTGCTCTGACCGAGACCGCCGGGTCCGAGGCGTGGACCACGAATCACTCGGTGCGGTTGAGCAACCTCAAACCGGCCACGCGCTACTACTACGCGGTGGAATCCGCAACGGGCGTCCTGGCGCCGGCCCACGCCCTGCAATACTACCAGACCTCGCCCGCGCCCGGCGCCGCGCAGCCCTTGCGGGTCTGGGTGATCGGCGACGCCGGGTCTCCTGAGAACGACGCGGGTCCGCAGATCGCCGTCCGCGACGCCTTTTACGCGGTCAACGGCACACAGCACGTGGACGTCTGGCTCCAACTCGGCGACAACGCCTATCCGTGCGGCACCGATGCCGAGTATCAACACGGCCAGTTCAACATGTATCGCGATCTGCTGGCCCGCACGGTGACCTGGCCCACCTTGGGCAACCACGATACCGCCAACTCCACCGCCTTCTCCCCCCGCTATTGCTACTTCGAAGTCTTCGACCTGCCCACCCGGGCCGAGGCAGGCGGCGTGCCCTCTGGCGTCGAGAATTGGTATTCCTTTGATTACGGCAACGCGCACTTCATTGCGCTGGACACGCAGACCGCGGACCTCTCCACAAACGGGCCGATGGCCCGGTGGCTGCAGGAGGACCTCGCCGCCAATACCCGCCTCTGGACCATCGCCTTCTTCCACCATTCCCCTTACAGCAAGGGACATCGCGATTCGGACACGGACCCGGCCATGACAGCCGCGCGCGAGAACCTCGTGCCCCTGCTGGAGGCCGGTGGGGTGGACCTGGTGTTGACCGGCCACAGCCACGTTTACGAACGCTCCTTCTTGCTGGACGGCCACTATGGGACGTCGGCCACGTTCACGCCGGATCACCGGCTGATGGACACTACCGGCCACAGCACAAATGGAATCGGCGGCTACGTCAAACCGACCGGACTCCGATTGCCGCACCAGGGTGCGGTGTATGCCGTGGTGGGTTGCAGTGGCATGTCCACCGGCGGGGGTTCATTGAATCATCCCGCCATGGCCACTTCCCGCCGGGGGCTGGGAAGCCTGCTTCTGAACATTCATGGCCCCCGGTTGGACGCCGTGTTCCTTGCGAAGACGGGGGCCATCGAGGACTCGTTCACGCTGCTCAAGGACGAACCGCAACAGCGGCTGGTGACCGTGCGCCCCACCGAGTTGCAGCACGGCCGCCAAGTCGTGGGGCAGGGCATCCCGGGACGCCTCTACACGGTGGAAGCCACGGACGATTTGCGGCAATCCCACTGGCAACCTGTGGGCCGCGCGCGCGCGAACGCGAACGGCGTCTTCACGCTGGACGATCCCTTGGCACCGACTTCCGGCTACCGTTTCTACCGCGCTCGCTAATTGGCAGACCGGCCACCCACCGCATCCACACCCGGCGGCGGGGGGCGCCGGCCGGCCTCCCACCGACGCGGTCCGGCGTCAGGACACACGGGCAACGGCGTTCCGGGTTGTCGGCGGATTCCACGGCGGTTTCGCATGGCAGATTCCGGGCTTGCGCGACGCGAGGGTCGTCGTCTTCGGCCCCCGCGCATGGGGTTTGGGGGTGGGATTGGGATAGCCAGCCGGCCGATGCGGCTTTTGGTTTGCGTTCCGGGTCTCGCGCGCCATCCTCTGAGCGCATCGAATGAAGTTGTCTCTCCTGTCCATTCTGCTGGGGTTGGGACTGGGCTCGATTCAGGCCTACGGCCTGGCCCGGCCAGCGGCCTACACGGCAGCGTTGCGCCGGCTGCCGCGGTCGTTGGCCTGGGGCAATGCGCTGGTCACACTGGCCACCGTCTGGTTTCTGTGGAACCTGGGGCATGAGAACATCGCCGATTTCGCGGCGCTCAAGCCGTATCTGATGGTGGGTTTCGGGGCCATCGGGTTGGGGACATGCTTGTTTGTGCAGGACTATCTGGGGGCGCGCGGGCTGGCTCTGGTGTTTCTGCTGCTGGCCAAGCTGATGGTGGACACGGGCCGGCCGCACCTGGCCGAGACGCACTGGGTGTGGGTGATTCAGACCTGGGCTTACGCGCTGGTGCTGGCAGGCATCTGGTTCACCGTCTCGCCCTATCGGTTGCGGGACATCATCCAGTGGGGCACGGCCACGGAGCGGCGACTCAAGATGGGCTGCAGCCTGAAGCTGGCGTTTGCCGTGCTGGTGCTGGGATTGGGCCTGACGGTCTTTCGCGGGATGTGACGGTGAAACAAGGCCGCATTCTGGTCATCCGTGGCGGCGCGATCGGGGACTTCATTCTCACGCTGCCGGCCATCGCCTCGCTGCGCCAGCGGTTTCCCGCTGCCCACCTCGAGCTGCTGGGCTACCCGCACATCGCCCAACTGGCCTTGGCCGGCGGCCTGGTGGACCGCGTCCAAGCCATCGAGGCCCGCGGCCTGGCCGGCTTCTTTGCTCGAAACGGCGACCTGGCCGAGGACCTGTGCGATTACTTTTCCGAGTTCGATCTGATCATCTCCTACCTCTACGACCCGGACGGCATCTTCCAAACCAACATCGCCCGTTGTTCGACGGCGCAATTCATCGCCGGCCCGCACCGACCGGACGAGCGGGCCGGCATCCACGCCACCCACGTCTTCCTCAAGCCGCTGGAACGACTGGCCATCTTTGACGCCGACCCCGTACCGCGGCTGTCCGTGCAGAAGTCGCCGGCCGCCGTGCATCCGCTGGCCCTGCACCCCGGCAGCGGCAGCGAGCGAAAGAACTGGCCGGAGGCCAACTGGGCGGCGTTGCTGGCCTGGCTGACCGACGCCACCTCGCTGGGTCTGTTGCTAGTGGGCGGCGAGGCCGAGGGGGAGCGCCTGCAGCATTTGGCCGCCAGCGTGCGACCGTCCCGACGCGAGGTTTGCCAGAGCCGGCCGCTGACGGAGTTGGCCGGGCGCTTGCAGGACTGCGTGGCCTTCGTGGGCCATGACTCCGGCATCACCCACCTGGCGGCCGCGCTGGGCGTGCCGACACTGGTCCTGTGGGCCGACACCGCCGAGGCGGTCTGGCGTCCCCAAGGCCCGCGTGTGGTGCTGGTTCGGGACGCCGCCGGCCTGCGCGCGCTGAGCGTGGCGCGCGTGCGCGAGGAGCTGACGCGCCTCCTGCGCTCGGTGGCCACGGCTGCGACCGAAGCAGGGAAGCAGGCTGGCAACAACGGCGGCCCGGGCCGCGTGGTGTCGTAAACGCCAAGCTCGTCAGCAGCCATCCAAAGGGCGGGGCGCCGTCACTCCGCCGCCCCGGGTGCGGGCTTGCACGGCTTGTGAACCGGCCCCGAAGGAACTGGCACCCCCACTGGCTGCGGGGCGCAAGATTGGGCTTTGGGCGGCGGACGGCGGTTCTTAAGCTCGGCGGGCATGTCGCAGTTGCTCAAGTCTTCGGCCGCAATGGCCGTGGCCACGCTGACCAGCCGGCTGCTCGGCATGGTGCGCGAGATGGTGTACGCGCGGTTTATGGGCGACGGTTGGGTGGCGGGGGCATTCCAGGTGGCGTTCACCATGCCGAACCTGTTCCGTCGTCTGCTCGGCGAGGGGGCGCTGACGGCGGCATTCATCCCCGTGTTCAAGGAAAAGGAGAAGACGGCCACGGCGGCCGAGATGTGGCAGGCGGCCAACGCCGTGATTTCAGGGCTGCTTGTGGCGGCGGCGGTCATTATCGGGCTGGTCCTGCTGGGCGTCTCGCTGGTGCTGCACTACGGGGCGTGGGACGCCAAAATGCACCTGATGCTGTCCCTGCTACGGGTCATGTTCCCCTACATGCTGCCGGTGTGTCTGACGGCCGTCCTCATGGGCATGCTCAACGCCCGCGGCTACTATTTCATTCCCGCAATGGGGGCCACGATGCTCAACGTGGTCATGATCGGCTCGGTGCTCTGGCTGGCCCCGCGAATGGGGCGGGAGCTGCACGAGCAAATCTACGCGCTTGCCGTGGGGGTGCTGCTGGCCGGCGTGGTGCAGGCGACTTTTCAACTGCCCGCGTTGCGCCGCGAGGGCTTCCGCTGGGCCTGGGTGTCCCCCTGGCGCGATCCGACGGTCCACCGGGTTGTGCGCCAGATGATTCCCGGCACGATCGGCGTGGCGGCCTTTCAACTCAACGTGGTGCTCATCCAGAACCTCGGCTTGTGGCTGGACACGCCGCAATCGCCGGTCATCGCCCCGTTCAACTACGCGGTGCGGTTGATGGAGCTGCCCCAGGGCGTGTTCGGCATCTCGGTGGCCACGTATCTGTTGCCCACGCTGTCGGGACTGGCCGCCGAGAAGAATTACGCCGAATTCCGCGCCACGTTGCGACAGGGCATGGGCCACCTGCTCTGGGTGAATCTGCTGGCCGCCGTGCTGCTGGTGGTGCTGGCCGAGCCGATTATCCGCCTGCTGTTTGAAGGGCGGCGTTTCGGTCCGGACGCCACCCTGCGGGCGACCTGGGCGTTGCAATGCCTCGCGCCCAGTCTGGTGGCCTACTCCCTGGTCAACGTGCTGGCGCGGGCCTTCTTTGCGCTGGGCGACACCAAGACCCCCATGCAAATCAGCGTGGTCTGCCTGGCGGTGAACCTCCTGTTCTCGGTGTTGCTGGTCCGGTGGTTCCGCCAGGGCGGCTTGGGCATGGCCAACACCATCAGCTCCGCGGTCAATTGCAGCCTGCTGGCGTATGCGTTGCGGCGCAAACTGCGGCGGCTGGACTGGGCGGCACTGGGCGGCAGCCTCAACGGGCTGGCGCTCGGCGCCGCTCTGGCCGCGGCGCTGGCCTGGGGCATAGCGCGCTACTGGGAACTGCGCCTGGGCCACGCCACCCTGCTGCCAAGGCTGGGAGCGGTTTTCGGACCGGCAACCATCGCCGCCCTGGCCTATTGGTGGACCACGCTCCGGCTCGGCGTGCCGGCCGCCGGCGAAGTGACCCACACGATCCTGGCCCGATTCGGCCATCGGCGGTAGCGGCGCACAGACCCAATGTCGCCGTGGCCCAAGGCGGTCAGCCGGTGTTGCCGTTCGCCGGTGACGACACGGCCCAAGGCGACAGGTCCGAGGCGCTACGCCTCAGCCTGAAGCCTGTGAATGCGACGCCGCTCTGGCCTGGGCCCCCTGGATGGCGGGGAGCGTAATGCGGGGGAATCCGGCTTTCAGCGACGCAGCCAGACGACGATGCGAGCGACCTCGCCGGTTCGGTCGAACACCGACCGGCTGGTGGCTCCGTCGAGGTCCAGAGAACCGCGTTCCTGCCGCGTCCCGTCCGCCCGGAACACCGTGAGCGAATTCCTGTCGCCGAGCCGATACACAATCGGGACCTGGCAAAACGTGAAGGCCAGTGAGCGGGCCGGCAGGCGCAGCCGCCGCTCCATGCCGGCGCAGTCGAAGTAACGGAACTCCCCAAGGGCGCGGCGGAATTCTTCGGCCCGCAAGAGCAGCGGCCGGAAACGGATTTGCCCCGCCTCGACCCATACGCCCAGTTCCCCCCAACGGCAGAGGATGTCCTCTTTGACCTGGCCGGTCAGGCCCGGTTGGCGCGCGCCGGCATGCGCGGGCGTGTGCGAGTAGGGGTCCGTCGGGAATGCGCCGTAGCGGCCGGGCGCCTTGCAGTCGCCCAGCCCGGCCCGGATGTCGTAATAGCACTCGGCCAGTCGGCGGAGCACCGAAGCGGGCGCGTCCGACGCGGCAGCGCGAAAGAGAGTTTCCTGCGCGGCCAGCAGGAGCTTCGACACCATGTGCCAGTAAATGCAGCCCAGCCCCTCGTAACCGAAGAACGTCCCCGACCGGCCCGTGAACGACTGGTGATCGAACAGGTCCTCGAACATCCGCAAGACCAGCCCGCCATCGCGACGCACAAGACGCCGGTAGCCCGCGCGGCTCAATTCGTCGAGCTTGCGGCGCACGTCCGCCGCGTTGCGAATCGAGCCGTGGAAATGCAAACGGCCGTTCACGTCGCGCTCCACCAGCACGCGGTTGCCGTCGGCGACCAAACGCCGGAGCAACGCCGAGCGGGCCAGCGCGCGGGCCGGGAGGTTGTTCTTCTCGATGAATCGGGGCAGTTGGCGGTCCGGATAGAGCAGGTAGCTGTGCTGGTCCGGCCGATACAGCGCGCTGTGCCGCAGCGCGCGCAGCAGGCGCAGGGCTTCGGTGGCGGTGAGACAGCCGGCGCTCAGCGCGGCGACCTGGCCTTCCAGCATCAAGTAAAGCCGTCGAACCGGCAGCGCGTCCGACCGCTCGAAGCTGACGAGGTTGTAGGCATGATACAAGCCGTCGCGGCGTCGGTTGGCGCGGATCGAATGGTCCACCCAGTCCAAAACCAGGCCAAAGAAATCCAAAATCTGGCGGCCGCACACGGGTCGGGTGCGGCCGGACAGGCCGTGCCGGTAAAGCCGTTGCCGATAGGCGCTGCCCGCTTGCCCCAGCGCGTCCAGGACCTGTTTGCGGTCGCGGTCGCTCATCCGGCCGTCCAGCAACGGGCGATACCGCAGGAGGGCGCGTTGCAGTGCGTCCAGCCACCGGGCAACTTCGCGGGAGACTGGGAAACGCGCCGCAGGCTGCGACCGGAAAAGCTCGCGCAGGAACGCCACGTGGCGACGCAGGTAACACAGGGTCACCACGGATGCACCATTGCCGACCAGCGCGTTGTTGGCGTCGTTCCACTCGGGCCGTTGGGTGTTCATCCAGATGCCCGCCTCCGGGATGAAGTTGGACAACTTGGCCAGCAGCGGCACGAGCAGTTTCTCGGTCAGATTGACCAGCCGCACTTGGCCGTCCGCCGCCCAGACCAACTTGCCGTCCGCGCCGCACTGGCGCACACGGGCGGCAACGACCTGCTCGGTTGGCGCGTCGAACAGCACCGTCGCCTTGGGATTCGCCAGCAGGGCGTCGTAGGGTTTGATGCGATACGGGACGTTCGCGTAGGCAAAGATGGGCCGGGTCAACCAGCCGCGCAGCGTCCCTGGTTCGTGCTGCTCCAGGTTCTCCAGCAGTTTCAGCAGGTAGATGATCTGGTGATCGCCCCAGTAACCAATGAACGACCACGGGTCATGCGGATCGGTCACCTCCCATTCGATGCCATCGTGCGTAATGCGGTAGGGGTTGTAGCCGTCGGCGGTCGAGGCATTGAGAAACCGGCAGATCATTCCGGCGGTGTAGCCCGGGAACGAGCGCGCCAACGCCTCCCAGTTTTGGAAGATGTCCCGCCAATTGCCTTCGTAGCCAATGGCGCGCCGGCCATCGGCCCGGCGCGGGGCGATGGAGAACCGATTCCACGGCCGGCTGGGGTCGCCATGCCGCCGGCTGAATGTCAGCGGCAGGTACTCGCGGCACAGCCGCTCGAGCTGCGGATCGCGGGTGGCGGCGGCCCGCGCGATCAGTTGGGCATAGGGCAGGCCGGGCTTGAGGCGGCGGAAAAAGCCGGCGTGGCGGGCTGCAAGTGCCTGGTTGGCCCGCGCCACAAAGGCCCGCAGCTCCGCCGGGTCAATCTCGTAGCCACGCTCGAAGACCCCGCCCCGCATGATGTTGAACAGCACGTTGCCGAAGTGACGGGTGTCGGCAATCGGCCGGGCGGTCGCTTGCAAGCCGTCGGCACGGCCTACCAGACCCCGCAGCTCCTGCGTGCCGCGTTCCACATCGGCCAACACCCACTGTCGCAGGCGCGCCGGGGCGCGCAGCAGACGGTTCAGCGCGGCAACCTCCGATGGGCCGCGCTCGACATCGGCCACCATCAGCCAGTCGGCGCTCTGGCTGCGGCGCAGGCGCAGGTCGGCCTGGACGAAGTAAGCGCCGCGTTCGGCACGGATGTCGGTCTCGGTGCGCAACGAGGCCCCGCGCCGGAAGGCCTCGATTTGGCGAGCGCAAAGCAGCGTGGCGCGCGGCTTGAGGCCGACGCACCAGACGGTGGTCGCCCGCAGGGATTCCGCCGGCTCTGGCCGGTCAATCGGCACGGAACTGAGCGTGAACAGACCCAGCCCCGTTCCCGGAAGCAGTTCGTTCTTTTTGTAGGCGTCGGCCAGCGTGCTCTTTTCGAGCTGGAAGCGGCTGTCCAGACCGGCGGGCAACAGGTTCTGCACGCCGTCCAGCAGGCGGATTTGCGCGGGCGGGCCGGCGTTGTCCAGCCAGGCGCGGCGCACGAAGCCAAAGCGCTCGCTGCTGGACCATTGGTAGCGAAAGGTCAACGCCAGGTCTTCGTTGACCTCCTCGAACAGCAGCTTGTTGCCGACCGAATTCTTCAGCAGGTTGCGCCGGACGCGGTACAGGCCGCGCTGCTCCTCCGCAAAGGGTTGCCAGAGAAACCAGCGGCCGCCGCGGCGGACCAGCAGCCACGTGCGGCTGCCTGTCACGCCGGCGGCATCGTGAATCTTGTCGTCCGTGTAGTAAGGAAACAGGGCGTGGTCCGGGTCGCCGCGGCCCGCGGTGAGCGCGCCAGTGCTGGAGAGGAACATCCAAAGGTCGGCGGCGCTGACCAGGCTCAGGAAGAACGGCCGCATCTGATCGTAATGGGCGATGCGGTAAAAGCCCTCACCGGCCCACTGCACCTGGGCACCTTCGATGGGCAGATCACGCGCCTGCAACCGCCACGCGCCCGCCATGATTCTGGCTTGCACCGGACCGGCGTACCTGCGCGGTGGAAATCCGTCAAGGCCCACCCGCGCGCCGGTTGCACACGGACCGAACCCCTGGCTGTTACGCCGCAAGCCCCCGACTTGCGGCCGTGGCACGGCCATCCAGGTTGCCGCCGGAGGTCAGAACAGTGGGTTCCCAGTCGCGCTGGCCGATGGCCTGTGGCTGAGCGCGTCAGCCGACGCCGTTCCTGCTCTGGTGGCCGAGCCTGCAGGCGGCGCAACAGGTCAAACCGCTCACCCTCAAACAGGCCCATTGTCCCAGGCCAGCCGGAGCGCGAGACTGCCTGCGGAACGCTTGGCCCTGGTGATGCGATACACTCCTCACGCACCAAAGCCCCAAGACCACAGCCTTCGATGGCTCTGCCCTCTTTGCGTCTTGGCGTGCAAGAACCGAACGCAAAGGCGCAGAGGCGTCAAGCCCCGCCGGACGCAATACCCATCCTCAGCCGAGCCGGCGAAACCAGCCATGAAGCGGCGTGGCGGCAAACCGACAGCCCAGTAGTGGTGCCGTTCGACCGAGTAGAACTGGGCAAAAACCCGTGGAAAAACCCGGCGGAAAAATCCTAAAAAAACCGTTGACGGATTACCTCAGAGGTGAGCTGAGCGAGGCCGGGGAGCGCGCCCAGGGCGTCCGGTTGCAACCGCCACGTGCCCGCGCTCCCCGGCCTTCGCTCCAGCGCTCTTGTTAGGCGTTGCTTCCATCTTGGTCTGCTCCCCCACCCGGCCTTGGCACCGCCTCCGCTCCGGTCGCCGCGCCGCCCGGCCCCACGGCAAGCTGCCGCCCCGGCCGTCCGGCTCGCGGACGCCCGAAGCCGCTCCACTCGCAAAGTCCAAGGCGTTTGATTCATGGCTGGTCGTCCGAAGCCGCCTAACGACAGAACTGAGCGACAGCCGCCGACAGGGACGGTGGAGCGCACGCGGCGCGTCCGAACTGCCGCCCAGCGTCGAGCGGAGAAGCGGGGCGGCTGTTCGCTCCAGTGATCTGGTTAGCCCCTCCTTTCATTTCTCCTTCGTATGAAGCACCCCATCAACACTCCTCCTCCAACCAACAAGGCCCACGTGGACGGCTCCGGCACCGCACCTGCCAAAATGGGCACGCCGGGGCGCGTCTCGTACGCCCAGTCCAGAACCCACGCCGGAGGGTTGAGGTAGAACTGCTGGCCGTCCTCTGACGGCCCAGCAGTCCCGCCACGAATCCGCACCCAGCCGTAATGCCAGTCCGTCCCAATTTGGAAGTGAATCCCCATAAACGCCGTTGTGTCGTAAAAGGGCCCGATAGGAACCAGTCCGCCTCCCACCGTCTCTGGATCGTACGCACCAAGCAACAAGGCGGCACCGTATGCGTTCCCAGCGTCTTGAGCTGCCCATAGCAAGGAAGGGTCTGAGTTTGGGCCGATGAGGAAACCAGCAGGCAAAGGCACCAAACTGCTCCCTCCGTCGGCCATCCACACATGCGGTAGCACTAATAGCCTGGCGGTGCCAACGCCGGAAACTTTCGTTGCGCCGTAAACCAGTGGATAGTTGGAAGAATCATAGAATTGGACATCAGCTTGCTCATCGCCATTTATGTCCAGCATTCTGCCCAGCACAAAGAGGGGCTGTGGCGGCTGATAGTAAGCAATCGTTCCTTGGGCAAGCGTCAAGGTGGCGGGTGCCAGCCCAAAGGCCAGCACCAGCCACCTGTGCAGAAAGCAAAAGCTTTTGTGCAACTGCTTCATTCGACCTCAATGACGCGGTAGAATCGCCGCCCGTCGGGGCCGTCCATGTCCACTTCGACCGCCGTGTTCGTTCTGATGGCGCTGATTTCGCCGTCCCAATTGCTCCAGCCCGGCCCTTCAACGTCGTTGCGATACTGCACCTGATAAAGCTGGCCCACGACCGACGGCCAAGAAAACGCCAGCTTGTTACTTGCCGTCACGACTGGCTGCGAAATGACTAGAGGCGGCCTTTCCTGCGCTTGACCGCCGCTCATCGCCCAAGTCACCCACTGGCCACCGCCAGACAGGGTGCCCTTATGCGTGATGCGCACCAGATACGTACCGGCCACCGTGTTGGTAATCACGACCTGCTCGACGTTGTTCCGGCTGTCGTCGCCCGTTGTCGCGCCGGCGGCGCGGGTCACGGCGCTCTGGTTGGTCAAGTCCGGGTTCAAGACGTAGGGGAAGTTCGTCGTCCCGCTGGGCGAAATAACCCGCAAGTCCACATCGTTGACCAAACGGGATGCCGTGGCATCAATCACCGCGTTTGTCTGTGGCGTGCCTGCGGGGTCCGT
>Ga0101944_10003767_pt1 | contig 20314 bp, 17 predicted proteins | sample DewCreD2012metaG_FD_75245 | JGI IMG/M metagenome (GOLD analysis project Ga0101944, IMG submission 75245) | Hot spring sediment bacterial and archeal communities from British Columbia, Canada, to study Microbial Dark Matter (Phase II) - Dewar... ... | reverse complement strand
CGCTGTGTTTGCTTGGGGTCGCATGGGCCGCGGCCTGGCTGTTGTGGTTCCGCGACCATCCCCGCCCGCCGTTGCCGCCGCAAACGGTTGGAGGGCAGCCCACCATCGCCCTGAATGAAGTCTTCCGGTCTCGCGCCACCGCCTTGGCCATGACGCAGTACTTCGCCAGCAACTTCACATTTTTCATCTGCCTTTCCTGGATGCTGCCCTACTTGAAGAAACAGTATCAACTGGGTGATGCCGAGGCCGCCCGGCTGGCCATGGCGCCGTTGCTGTTAGGCTCGATTTCGCAATGGGTGGCTGGATGGATGGTTGACCGGCTCTATCGTTCCAAGTGGCGGCCGTGGTCGCGGCGGATTCCCGGCATGGCCGGCTTCACGCTCGCAGCCGCGGGAGTACTGGCGATCACACAAGCCTCGACGCCGGGCGTGGCGGTGCTCTGCTTCACACTGGCGGCTTTCGGCGCGGATATGACCATCAGCCCGAGCTGGGTCTACTGCGCGGATATCGCCGGCAAGAACACCGGCAGCATTTCAGGCTCGATGAACATGATCGGGAATCTTGGCTCGTTCGTCAGCGCCAACGCATTTCCTTACCTGCAAGGCTTGACGGGGAGCGCATCTGCATACTTCGTGGCCGCTGCGGCGCTCAACCTGACCGGGCTGTTGTGCTGGTTCCGCATGCGGTCGCTGGACCGGGGGTGAGACTATGAACCGTCTGAAGGGCGTCGGCATCGGCGCCGGATATTTCTCGCGCTTCCAGTACGAAGCGTGGCGCCGTATCCCCGAAGTGGAGATTACGGCCATCTATAACCGCACCGAACAGAAGGCGCGCGCCATGATGGCCGAGTATGGGATTCAGCGCTATTACAGCGATTGGCGCGAAATGATCGAACGCGAAAGGCCGGACTTCGTGGACATCATTACGCCGCCGGAGACGCACGAAGAGATGTGCGCTTTCGCCGCCCGGCGCGGGGTTCATATCATTTGCCAGAAGCCGCTGGCGCCGGCGTTTGAGACGAGCCGGCGGATTGTGGAGACCGCGCGCGAGGCCGGCGTGCGGTTCATGGTGCATGAAAACTGGCGCTGGCAGCCTTGGTACCGCCAGATCAAACGCATCCAACAGGCTGGCCTGGTCGGCGAATTCACCCATATCCTCTTTGTCATGCGCATGGGCGACGGATGGGGCCCGAATGCGTATCTGGACCGGCAACCCTTCTTCCGCCATTACCCCAGGCTGCTGGTTTACGAAACCGGAGTCCACTTCATCGACATGTTCCGCTACCTGGTGGGAGAGGTAGCCGAGGTCTACGCGCACCTGCGGCGGCTCAACCCGGTGATCCAGGGCGAGGAGACAGGACAGGTGTTCTTCCGCTTCGCCAGTGGAGCCACGGCCATCTGGGACGCCAACCGTTACAACGAAGTCGAATCGCCATCCCCCCGATATACCTTCGGGCAGATGCGCATCGACGCCATGGGCGGGCATATCACCCTGGACACGGAGGCGAACCTGCGGGTGAAACCTCTGGGACAGCCTGGCTGGGACGTGCAGTATCCCCACCAGGACATAAACTTTGCAGGCGACTGCGTGTACGCCGTTCAGCGGCATTTCGTGGACTGCATGTTGTCGGGGGCGGAATTCGAGCCGAACGGCGATGATTATCTGAAAACACTGGCCGTGGTGGAAGCGGTTTACGAGTCCGCCCGCCGCGGAGAGGTGGTGCGGTTGGGATGAAGGCCGTTGCGCGGCCCCTGGCCAGGTTCGCCCAAGCTGAGGCCTTACCCTCCATCCAGGGATGACTGAGAATCAACCAACCCTCGCGCGTGAGCTGGCGAGATGCGCTCGCCCTCGGCGGCATCGCGGCGGAAACGTGCAAAACTATGGGGTGGTTTCTATCATGACGATTACACGGAACCGTTCATTCTTCCATGTGGCGTTGCTTCTTGTGCTCATCGCCGCCGCTTTGTCTGCCCAGCAGCGCGTTGTCGTGCGCCCGGCGGACACCGGAAAAGCACTGCGCAATCCAGGCATGGGCTGGAACTTTCACCATTACGACAACGCGATCAACCGTTACGGCACGCATCTCGATCCCTCCGACACGGTGGACGATTTTCCCGGAGCGAGCGTGATCTACCTGCGTCTTGCCTGGTCCTATCTTGAGCCGGAGGAGGGCAAGTTCAATTGGTCGATCCTCGACACGCCCGCCCAGCGATGGATCGCGAAAGGGTTTCAGATTGCGCTCAGAATTTCATGCTCGGAGTCCAATCCCAACCAGCCCTACGCCACTCCGAAATGGGTGCAGGAAGCTGGCGCCAAGGGCTACCGCTTCACCAGAGGAAAGGGTGTGGACCCCAACGGTTCCAACTGGGAACCGAAGTACGACGACCCGGTCTTTCTCGAGAAGCTCGACCGGTTCCTGGCGGCTTTGGCCGCGCGCTACGACGGCAACCCGGAGATCGCTTTCATCGACGTCGGCTCCTTCGGCGTCTGGGGAGAAGGCCATAACGGAGGATCGACCCGCCTGCCCTATGACGCCCGGACCATCAGGCTCCACTTCGGTCTCCACCGTAAGCACTTCAAGCGGACCCTCTTGGCGGCGAACGACGATTTCTCCAACCACGGGCGCGGACTGGAAGTGATCCACTACGCCCGGGACCTCGGCATGACGCTGCGCGACGACAGCATCCTTGTTGATTGCGGAGACCGCGCCTACCACCACGCCTATCTTGCGGACCTCTTCTGGCCGAGACTCCCGGTGATCCTCGAGATGGAACACTATGGCAACTCGCTCCAGCGCGGCTGCTGGCAAGACGGCAGCCTTTACCTGAAGGCCATCGAGGATTACCACGCTTCCTACGCCACGGTGCACTGGCAGCCCCGGGAATTTCTTGAGAAGAACCGGGAACTCGTCGATAAGATCAACCTTCGCCTTGGCTATCGGATCCAGTTGGTGGAGGCCTCCTGGCCGGCCGAAGTCTCGCGCTCCGAACCGGTGCTAATCGGCTACCGCTGGCGCAACGCCGGTGTCGCCCCCTGTTACCCAGGTGGCCACCCGGCCATCACCCTCAAGGACGAGAAGGGAGGCGTCGCAGCCGTCCTCGTCGATGACGGGTTCGACGTGCGCGCGCTTCCAACAGGGGCCCCAGGCAAAGCGCTCGCCGTCGGGCGGACGCAGAGATCCGAGCATCAGGCAGACCGCCCCCTCCTGGCTCTCCCCCTTCCGCCGGACCCCATTCTGAAGCCCGGCGTCTATGACCTCTATATCTCAGTCGGCACGAAGACGGGCACGCCGCGCATCGAACTTCCTCTGCCCGGCGGCGACGGCCAGCGGCGCTACCGGCTGGGCCAGATCACCATCCGGTGAACAGGAGCGCCGCCCGCCAAATGGGCGGGACGATAAAATACTGAAGACTTATGCGCTGGATCGATCTCGTTCTGGTCGTGGTTTATATGGCGGTCTCGGCTTGGGTAGGTCTGCGGTTTGCGCGGAAGCAGACGAGCACGGAAGCCTATTTCGTAGCGCGCCGCAGCGTGCCGCCTTGGGCCATCGGAATGTCGATGATGGCCACGCTGGTGAGCAGCGTGACCTTTGTCGCATACCCCGGCTCGGCTTACGGGAGCAACTGGTCCAACCTCGTTCCGGGGTTCATGCTGCTGGTGGTGCTGGTGATCGTGGGGCGGGTGCTGGTCCCGTTCTACCGCGAAGCGGTGCGCATGAGCGCCTATGAGTACTTCGGGCGCAGGTTCGGCGAGCCGGCGCGGATCTATAGTTCGGTCGCCTTTTCGCTGGGACATTTCGGCAAGATGGGTTTCGTGTATTACCTCGTGGCGCTGACTGCCAATAGCGTCACCGGCTGGAATATCGACGCCATCATCATCAGCATCGGCATTGTGACGGTGGCATACACCCTGCTCGGGGGAATTGAAGCGGTGGTCTGGACGGACGTGGTGCAGGGTTTCGTGATGTGGCTGGGTATCTTACTGGCGCTGGGGTTCCTGTTGTTCCTGCCGCCCGGCGGACCGGTGGCGGTGTTTTCGAGCGCCGCCCAGGCGGGGAAGTTTTCCCTGGGAGAGATGAACTGGGACTTTTCGCGCGCCACCATCCCTGTACTCGTGCTATACGGCTTCTTTTGGTACTTGCAGAAGTACGCCGCCGATCAGACGCTGGTGCAGCGCTATTTGCTGGCCAAAAGCGACCGTCTGGCGATGCGCGGCATCACGCTCGGGGCGTTGCAGACGGTGCCGGTATGGACGCTGTTCATGCTGATCGGGACGTGCACGTGGTCGTTCTATCAGCTCACCGGCAAAACGTTGCCGGCGTATGTGACGAAAGCCGACCAGGTGTTCCCGTACTTCTTAGCTTCACAACTGCCGGCGGGTGCGGCGGGAGTTTTTCTGGCGGCGCTGATGGCGGCGGCGATGTCCACGCTGGCGAGCGACTTGAACTGCATCGCGATGGTGGGGGTGGAAGACGTCTACCGCAAGGTGCGGCCGCACGCGGACGACGCCATGCGGCTGCGCATGGGCAAGATCCTGGTGGCGGTTTTTGGCGGGCTGGGCGTGATCATGGCGGAGATCCTGGCGCACAGCCCGGGAGGCGCCCTGTCGATGTGGTTCAACGTGTCGGCGATCTTATCCGGAGGGCTGGCAGGGCTGTTCGTGCTGGCGTTTTTGAGCCGGCGGGCGAATGCGCGCGGCGTTTACACCGGCATTGCCGTGTGTGTCCTGGTGACCACCTGGGCGACGCTGACCTCGGGCAAGGAGCGCTGGTTGGACCTGGGCGCCTGGAACTACCCCTGGCACGAGTTGACCATCGGGGTGACAGGGCATGTGGCGCTGGCCGTGACGGGTTATGTGGCGAGCTGGTTGTACGGCGCGCGGAGGGACGATGCAGCGGTTACCTTCTGGAGCTGGCTGCGCGAGCGAAAGCGCGCGGCTGCCGGCATGGCAGGATAGAAGAGCCGCAGCCGCTATTGCTCCTGGGCAAGTTTGACACCGCCGTAGAGGAGTTTCTATACTGAATTCTTGGGGATAACCCCAAAGTCTGCGCTAGAGTTGCGCTTCGGAGCGGGTCGCCTGCCCGGCGCTTCCAGGTAATGCGACAATGCCAAAACGTACATTTCAGCCAAACAACCGTAGACGGGCTAAGACCCACGGGTTCCGAGCACGCATGAAAAGCAAGGATGGGCGGGCAGTTCTTGCTCGCCGGAGGGCCAAGGGCCGCTATAAGCTTACGGTCAGCGACGAGAGAGCCGTTCGTTACGCGAAACTCCAATAGCTCCGGTAGTTTTAAGTTCCCAAAGTGCGCCCGGCTGCTTAAGTCCGGCGACTTCCGCAATGTCTATGACAATGGTTTCCGGGTGCCGGGGCGTCACATGGTGGCCTTTTGCCTCCAGCTTCCCGATGGCGGCGCTTCCAAAGTCGGATTCACGACTCCGCGGGCCTTGGGGCGGGCTGTCGTACGGAACCGCATACGCCGTCGCGTGCGGGAAGCGGTGCGTTTGCAACTTCCTTTTTTCCCGCCGGGATGGTGGGTGGTCTTCAACCCGCGCCGGTCGGCGCTATCGGCGCCTTTCTTGGAGATCCAGGAAGAGGTCGCCCGCGTTTTCCGCCGATGCAGCGAGCCATCTTGAGTCTTCTCTGCCTTTACAAGAGATGGATTTCGCCCTGGTTGCCATCCGCCTGCCGCTTTCATCCCACCTGTTCGGAATACATGATGGAAGCCGTGCGGCGGCACGGGGCGCTGCGGGGCGTATGGATGGGTGTAAAACGCTTGGCGCGGTGCCATCCGTTCCATCCCGGCGGATTCGATCCGGTCCGATAGATGCCAAGAGATTCTGGTTGAACTAACATGGGTGACACACCTGACAACGTTGTAGGGACGGGCGGCAAGAAGGAAATGCCGATGGAGATTCGTCTCCTGCTGGCTTTCCTTCTCATGGGAGCCGTGTTGTTCCTGACGCCATACATATATAAGCCGGCTCCGGCGGAGCACTCCAAAAAAGCCGCCGCGCCTCAGCAGGAGGCGGCGCGCCAACAGCCGCCCGCCGCGAAACCGGTTGAAGCGCCGAAGTCCCGCCCGGCGGCGCCGCCACCCGGTCAAATCGCCGCCAGCGCGGAAGAGTCCGTACAGATCGAGACAGACGTGTACCGCATCACGCTCTCCAACCGGGGGGCGGTGGTGAAAAGCTGGGTTTTCAAAGATAAGCGGTATGTGGATAACAAAGGAAAGCCGCTCGAGGTAGTGAACCCGGCGGCTTCCAAGGTCGGCTACCCCTTCTCCATCACTTTCCGCGGAACGCAGCTCGCCACCGACGTGAATCAGGTTCTTTATGTGGTCAAACGATCTCCGGACGGGCTCGGCGTGGAATTTGAGTTTTCCGACGGCTCCGTGCATGTGCGAAAGTCCTTCCAGTTCTCCAAGCATTCCTATCTCTCCAAATTCCATTCCACGGTGACCAATCAGGGGACGCCGGTTCCCCACCTGTTGGCGTGGCGCGGAGGCTTCGGAGATCCTACGATCGAGAACCCGTCCACGGCGCAGCACAGCCTGTATTTCGATCTCTCCGCGAATAAGCTCGTCGTGAATGAGGCGAAGGCCGCCAAGGACGGTCCGGTGACCGTATCCGGCCGCTATTCCTTCGCCGGCCTGGAGGACCATTATTTCGCCGCGGTGTTCCTTCCGCAGGCGAACGACGCCACCGTGGAGATGATGACGTTCAGCGATATGCTCCCGGTGCCTGCCGCCGGGCGCGACGACGCTCATGTCGGCACGGCGGTGGGAGTGGGAGGCGACAACGCCTTTTCGGTTTTTGTCGGACCCAAAGACGTTGACCTGCTGAAAAAGGTGGATCCCAAACTCGCCGGGCTCATCGATTGGGGCTGGTTCTGGTTTCTCGCGCAGCCCCTGTTTATCTCCTTGAACTGGGTGCATGACCACCTGGTTCACAACTACGGGTGGGCGATCATCATCGTGACTGTCGTCATCAACATGCTGACATTGCCGCTGCGGCTCTCGAGCATGAAGTCGATGAAAAAGATGGCTGCCATCCAGCCGGAGATTCAGGCCATCAACGAAAAGTACAAGGGAATCGGCATGCGCGACCCTCGGCGGCAGCAGCAGAACCAGGAGGTCATGGAACTGTACAAGCGCCACGGGGTGAATCCAGCGGGAGGCTGCGTGCCCATGCTGCTTCAGATTCCCTTCTTTTTCGCTTTCTATAAAGTGCTGACCGTGGCGATCGAGCTGCGCGGCGCTTCGTGGTTGTGGGTCACGGACTTGTCGCTGCCGGAGCACCTGCCGATCCGCATTCTGCCGCTTGCCATGATCGTCACCCAGTTCATTTTGCAGAAGATGACTCCGAGCACCACCGCCGACCCCATGCAGCAGCGGATGATGCTCTTCATGCCGCTCATGTTAGGATTTTTCTTCTATGGGGTGTCGAGCGGCCTGGTGTTATACTGGCTCACCGGCAACATCATCGGCATTGCGCAGCAAGTGGTGTTCAACCGTATCAACAAGCAGCCGGCTCCGGCGGCTGCGGCGGCTGCCGCGGCTGCGCCCCGGAAGAAAGGTGCAAGGAAATAGGGCGTGAGCGCGAAAAAATACACAGTTGCCCGGCACGGCGAGAAGATCCGGCGCTTTCTGGATTTGGTCCGGAACTTGGGCGGCTTCGGTTTTGAGTATGAAATCACCGATCAGGAAGCCCCCCACGAGGACTTCGAGAACCCGGACATCCTGGTGAGGTTTTCAGGCCCGGACGTGGACTACCTGCTCGAAAACAAGGCGGAGCTGCTGCTGGCTCTGGAGCAGCTTGCCACGGAAATCTTGCGCATGGGCGCCGATGAGCACGCCAAGCTTTGTTTCGACGCCAACGACCACCGGGTGATGAGGGTGGAGGAACTTCGCCTGAGCGCGCTGACGGCCGCCGAAAAGGTTAAGAAGACCCGCCTTCCGTTCCAGTTCGGACCCATGAACAGCCGGGAGCGGCGCATTATCCACCTTGCTTTGCGCAACGAAACCGCGGTGCGTAGTGAGAGTACGGGCGTGGCGCCTCAACGCTGCGTGGTGATCTACCCCGCCGATATGCCTTCGTCCCCTTCCGGTCCCAAGCCGGCGCCTTTCTTGCGGCGCCGCCGGTAAGCCTTGCGGTTGAAGGATACGATCGCCGCCATTTCGACGCCCCCCGGGCGGGGCGGAATCGGCGTGGTGCGCTTGTCCGGCAGCCGTTCCCGCGAAGTGGCTGAAAGCATCCTCCGCTTTTCTAAAGCCCCGGTGTGGTCGCCATGGCGCGCCGCTCTCGCTGAACTCATAGACGAGGAGGGGCGCACCGTGGACCAAGTGGTGGCGACGTTTTTCGAAGCCCCGCATTCCTACACCGCCGAGGACGTGGTGGAGATTTCCTGCCACGGCTCTCCGGTGGTGCTTCGCTATTGCGTGGAACGCGCCTGCCGCGCCGGAGCGCGCCCCGCTGAACCGGGCGAATTTACGCTGCGCGCCTATCTGAACGGCCGCATTGACCTGCCCCAGGCGGAAGCCGTCCGGGACTTGATCGAAGCCACCACGCTCTATCAGGCTCGCATCGCGGCGCAGCAAGCCGCCGGGTCGGTTTCGCGCCGTGTCGCCCCGCTGAAGGACCGTTTGGCGGAACTCATCTCCCTGCTCGAGGCGGGCATCGACTTCGCCGAGGATGATGTGAGCGTAGCCTCAGAAGAAGAGATCACGTCGCGCATCGACGACATCCTTCCCGGCGTCCGCCGCCTTATAGCGAGTTTTAGTTACGGGCGTTTGGTCCATGACGGGCTGTCTCTGGCCATCGTCGGGCGTCCCAATGTGGGCAAAAGCAGCTTGTTCAACCGGCTGCTTGAGCAGGACCGGGCCATCGTCACCGACATACCCGGCACCACGCGCGACCTGGTCTCGGAGACGGCTGTGGTGAACGGAATCCCGGTGAAATTCATGGACACGGCGGGCATTCGCGCCGGCTCGGAAACTGTCGAGTCACTCGGCATTGAGCGCAGTTATCAGGCCATGGCCGACGCTGATCTGATTCTGGTTGTGATCGACCTGTCGCAGCCATTCTCCGCCGGCGATGAGGAGCTGATTCATAGAGCGCAGGGGGCCGGGAGAATCCTGCTGGCGGGCAACAAATGCGACCTGCCCCGCCGGGCGGATGCGCCTGGCGCTTTGCCGGTATCGGCGCTCACCGGGGAAGGGATCGATGATCTGCGCGGCCGGATCGTGGAGTGTGTCTCGGGAGGGCGGGACTTCGCGCAGGAGGAGGGCTTCATCACCAGCCTGCGCCACCAGCAGTTGTTGCAAGAGTGCGCCGAGGCTCTGGAAAAAGCCCGCCAAGCCACGGCTGTAGGCATTCCGCACGAAATGCTGCTGCTGGATCTCTATGCGGCCTTGCAACCCTTGGACGCCATCACCGGCGCCACCACGGCGGATGACATTCTGAACCGCATCTTTTCCACGTTTTGCATCGGCAAGTGAAGTGGCCTACTGCCCCAGCCGTTTCCGCACGGCGTCCAGAATCCCATTGATGAACTTGGCGGCTTCCTCCCCGCTTAGCCGGTGGGCGAGTTCGAGCGCCTCGTCGATCACGACGGGGGCGGGCGTGCCGACGTCGCGCATTTCGAAAACAGCCATACGCAGGATGTTGCGGTCCACCGCCGCCATGCGGTCCAGCCGCCAGTTATCCGAGTGGGCGGCGATCAAGAGGTCGATCTCTTCCACCTTGCCCGCTGTGCCTTTGGCCAGCGTCTCCATAAAGGGGTCCGGGTCGGGGGCCGGGGCGTTGTCTTCGTCTTCCGCTTCGGAAGAGTAGAGGGAACGGTAGAAAGAGTCCACCGCCGTCTCGATAGGCTCCTTGCGGATGTCCCACTGATACAGGACCTGCGCGGCGCGGAGCCGGGAACGGTGGCGGGACGGCATATCAGTCCGAAGCGCGCAGCTTGCGCATCAGGTCCGCCATCTCGATGGCGGTCATGGCGGCGTCAAACCCCTTGTTGCCGCTTTTGGCGCCCGCGCGGTCAATGGCTTGGTCGAGCGTGGCCGTAGTCAGGACGCCAAAAGCGACCGGAACGCCGTTTTCCATCGCCACCTGCGCCAGCCCTTTGGCCGCCTCGTTGGCGATGTAGTCGAAATGCGGCGTGTCGCCTTTGATGACCGCGCTCAGGCAAATGATGGCGTCGTGCCGCTTTTGGCGCGCTACTTCTGCCGCCGCGACCGGCAGTTCCCAGGAGCCGGGCACCCGGACGACGTCCACCAGGTCCATGTCCGCGCCGGTGCGCCCCAGAGCGTCCAGCGCGCCGGCCAGAAGACGCTCCGTAATGATGCTGTTGAACCGGCTCACCAGGATGGCGAACTTCAACCCTGCCGAATTCAGATTGCCTTCAATCGTTCTCATAGATCTTTCTCTATTGTCCCGTGAATCGGGGCGGGCGTTTCTCGAGAAAAGCCGCCATTCCCTCGCGGGCGTCCAGGCTGGCGCCGACGCGGCTGAAAGCCTCCCTTTCCGCCTCCATGCCCGCGCCCGCCACGCTCATCACCGCCCTCACTGCCAGAGGTCCGTTCGCCAAGGCTTTCCGGAGCAACTTCCGGGAGAAGGGCAGCAACTCCGCGGGCGGGACGACGTAGTTGACGAGCCCAGCTCGCAAAGCCTCTTCTGCTTCCACCGCCTCGCCTGTGATCATCCATTCCAGCGCTTTCGCGTAGCCGGCGGCGCGGGGCAGGCGCTGCGTTCCGCCATAGCCGGGTATCAGCCCCAACTTAACTTCCGGCAGCCCCATGCGGGCGGTGGCGGCGGCTACACGCATCGTGCAGCTCAACGCCAGCTCCAACCCCCCGCCCAGTGCGTAGCCGTTGATCGCCGCCACGGAGGGCTTACCCAACCCTTCGATTCGATCCATGACCGCCTGCCCGCTGCGCGAGAATTCCAGCAGCCCTTCGGCGTCCAGGTTTGCTATCTTGCCGATATCCGCCCCGGCGGCAAATGCCTTGTCCCCCGCGCCGGTGAAGATCAGTCCACGGATTTCCGAGGATTCTTCCGCCAGCTTCACGGCGGCGTCCAACTCCGCCATCACCTCCTGGTTGAGCGCATTCCTCTTCTCAGGACGGTTGATGGTGGCGAGCGCGATGCCGCCTTCTTCCACCTCGAACAGGATTTGGCGAAACACCATGTGGGATAATTGCACTCAGAGCCTCATCATACCGCATGGATCCAGCATTTATCCGCAATTTCTCTATCATCGCGCACATCGACCATGGAAAGTCGACCCTTGCGGACCGGCTCCTGGAGGTGACGGGCGCCCTCTCTCAGCGTGAAATGATGGAGCAGGTCCTGGACTCGATGGACCTGGAGCGGGAGCGCGGCATCACCATCAAGGCTCATGCCGTCCGGCTGAACTACACCGCCAGCGACGGAGCGGCGTATCAACTGAATCTCATCGATACGCCCGGGCACGTCGATTTCAGCTACGAAGTGTCGCGCAGTTTGCAAGCCTGCGAGGGCGCGCTCCTGGTGGTGGACGCCAGCCAGGGGGTGGAGGCGCAGACGCTCGCCAATACCTACCTCGCGCTGCACCACAACCTGGAGATCATTCCGGTGATCAACAAGATCGACCTGCCGGCGGCGGAGCCCGAGCGGATCAAAGAGCAGATTGAGCAGGTCATCGGCTTGGACGCCAAGGACGCCATCCTGGTGAGCGCCAAGCAGGGCGCCGGAATCCACGAAGTCCTGGAGGCGGTGGTGCATTTGGTGCCTCCGCCCAAGGGGGACCCGCAAGCGCCCCTGCGGGCTCTGATTTTCGATTCTTGGTTCGACCCTTACCGGGGCGTGATTACTTTGCTGCGCGTGGTGGAGGGTTCGCTCAGGTTAGGCCAGCGCATCCGCTTGTGGTCCAACGGCAAAGTGTTTGAAGTCGAAGGGTTGGGGTATCAGTCGCCGAAGCCCGTCCCGTGCGGCGAATTGACCGCCGGCGAAGTCGGTTACATGTTCGCCAATATCAAGAACGTCGGCGACGCGCAAATCGGCGACACCGTGACCGATGACAAGAACCCCGCCGCGGAGCCGCTCCCTGGTTTCGAGCAGATCAAACCGATGGTGTTCGCGGGATTGTACCCTGTGGAATCCCACGAACACGGGGCGCTGCGCGACGCGCTCGAGAAGCTCAGGCTGAACGACAGCGCTTTCAGCTTTGAGCCGGAAAATTCGGCGGCGCTGGGCTTCGGATTCCGGTGCGGCTTCCTCGGGCTGCTGCACCTGGAGATCGTGCAGGAGCGGTTGGAGCGGGAATTCGACATCGATCTGATCACCACCGCGCCGGGCGTGCGCTACCGGGTGACATTGCGCAATGGCGAGGTCGTGGAAGTGGACAATCCCACCAAGTTTCCCGAGCCGGCTGAGATCGAGCACATTGAGGAGCCGATCATCGAAGCCACGGTGATCACCCGCGAAGAGTACCTGGGTGAAATTCTCAAGCTGTTGGAAGAGAAGCGCGGCGTGCAGAAAAAGTTCGAATATCTGGGCGGCGGGCGCGTGATGTTGACCTATGAACTGCCGCTGAACGAAATCGTGCTGGACTTCTATGACCGGCTGAAGTCCGCCTCGCGCGGCTATGCTTCGCTCGATTACCACCTTGCCGGCTACCGCAAGGCGCCAATGGTGAAACTCGACGTTCTTGTGGCGGGCGAACCGGTGGATGCTTTGTCGATCATCGTGCACCGGGACTTCGCCTACGAGCGCGGGAAAGCGCTTATTGAACGCTTGCGCAAGCTGATCCCCCGGCAGATGTTTGAAGTGGCGCTTCAGGCAGCCATCGGCAACAAGGTGGTGGCGCGCGAGAACATACCGGCGTTGCGCAAGAACGTCCTGGCCAAGTGTTATGGCGGCGACATTACGCGCAAACGCAAGCTGCTCGAGAAACAGAAGGAAGGCAAGCGCCGGATGAAGCGAGTGGGGCGGGTTGAAATCCCCCAGGAAGCTTTCCTGAGCGTGTTGCGAGTGGGCGGCGCGGAAGGCTCTTAGGCGCCAGCCGGCTATTCTCCCGCCACCTTGCGGGCTTGCTCGAAGAGGAAATTAAGCGTCTTCTCCGTCCGGATATTGTTGGCGATGCGGCTGATCGCGCCTTCCTTTTCCAGGTTCAGGCGGACGGCAGCCACGGGCTCCCGCCGCTGCCGGGCGATGCGGTGGACTTCACGGTCGACCTCATCGGTGGTCGCCATGATGGCTTCCCGGTCGGCGATGCGGTCCAACAGCAGGGCTGCTTTTACATCGTGGATCGCCTTATCTTTCTGGGTTTCGCGGATCTTGTCCCAGTCCAGCCGGACGCTCCGCGGATCCACGCCCTGCGCAGCCATTACCCGCAGGTAGCTTTCCACCTGGATCTCCATCTGCCGTTCGAGATATGCTTCCGGAACCGGAAAGTCGTGCATGCTGACGAGCTTGTCCACCAGCGCGTCCTTGGCTTTGCGTTGCGCCGCGCTCTCTTTCTCCGCGTAGATGGCTTTGCGGACGGCTTCCCGCAACTCCGCCAGGTCCTGAAAGTCGCCTAAGTCCTTGGCGAAATCATCGTTCACCTCGGGCAGTTCCTTGCGGCGAATCGCTTTCAACGAGACGAGGAACGTCACGGTCTTGCCCGCCAGCCGCTCATTGCCGTAATCCTGCGGATAGGCGACCGTGATCTCCTTTTCGTCACCGGGCGTCATCCCGCGGACGTTCTCATTGAAGGCGGCTACGGTGTCCTCGGCGCCAATGTGGAGCATCACCTCGTCTTGCTGAATCGGCTCTCCGGCGAGCCCCGCGAGGCTGCGGAGCGAAACCACCGCGTAGTCGCCGTCCTCGACCGGGCGCGGATCGATGTTGACGTACTCCGCCCGCTGCTCGCGCAAGGTTTCGATGCGCTTGGCGATGTCCTCTTCCGTAACCGCCGGCTCGTCGTAGACGACTTCCAAGCCGCGGTAATCCTTCAGCTCGAATTCCGGCGCGACTTCGAAGTGAACCGTGAGCTTGAGCGGTTCCCCTTCCACGAAGTGGACGTCGTGCAGGTGAGGGTTGCCCACCACCTTGAGGTTGTCCTTCTCGGCGGCGCGGCGGAAATAGCGCGTGCCCAGAGTCTCGATGACCTGCTCGCGGATTTCCGAATCGTAACTCTTGCGGATGAAGGAGAGCGGCACTTTGCCCGGGCGGAACCCGGGCATGCGCGCCTTCTTCTGAATCTCCCCAACTACCTTGTTGATTTCCGCCTGAACTTCGTCAACAGGGATAGTAAACTCGAGCGACCTCTTGCAGTCTTCCATGAAAACAAATCCTAAATGAAAAGCCGCTCCCCGAGAGCGGGAAGCGGCCGGAGAATGCCTCTAGGTTCCTTCCGACCAGCTCGAAAGGTAGCGTTCCTGCTCCAGCGTCAGGCGGTCGATCTTGACGCCCATCGATTCCAGCTTCATCCGCGCCACTTGCTTGTCCAGGTCCTGCGGGACGGGGAAGCAATCCTTGGGCAGCGAAGAGTGGTTCTTCACCATGTATTCGACCGACAGCGCCTGATTGGCGAAGCTCATGTCCATCACGCTCGCCGGGTGTCCTTCCGCCGCCGCGAGGTTGATGAGGCGCCCCTCGCCGAGCACGTAGATGCGGCGCCCGTCGCGCAGCGCGAACTCCTCGACGAACTCGCGGGTCTGCCGCCGGGAGCTGGCCATCTTGGCCAACGCTTCCAGATCGATTTCCACGTTGAAGTGGCCGGAATTGCAGAGGATGGCGCCGTTCTTCAGCTTTTCGAAATGCTCCTTGGCGATCACCGCCTTGTCTCCGGTCACGGTGACGAAGACATCGCCGATTTCGGCGGCTTCGCTCATCGACATCACCCGGTAGCCGTCCATCAGCGCTTCGAGCGCCTTGATGGGATCCACTTCCGTGATGATGACGTTGGCGCCCATGCCGCGGGCGCGCATCGCCACGCCGCGGCCGCACCAGCCATACCCGGCGACTACGAAATTCATTCCCGCAAGCAGGCAGTTCGTGGCGCGCAAGATGCCGTCGATGGTGCTCTGTCCAGTTCCGTAACGATTATCAAAGAGGTGCTTAGTGGCGGCGTCGTTGATGGCGATGATGGGATACTGCAACACGCCGTCCTTGGCCATCGCTTTCAGCCGGATGACTCCCGTGGTGGTCTCCTCGGTCCCGCCGATCACCTCAGGCAAAAGTTCCTGCCGTTTGGTGTGGAGCACGGTCACCAGGTCCGCGCCGTCGTCCATCGTGATGTTCGGCTTGTGGTCGAGCGCGGACATGATGTGCGAGTAATAGACCTCGTTGTTTTCGCCTTTGATGGCGAACACGGGGATCGAGTAGTCGCGCACGAGCGATGCGGCGACGTCGTCTTGTGTGGACAGGGGATTCGAAGCGCACAAGCGGACCTCAGCTCCGCCATCCCGCAACGTGACCATAAGGTTGGCCGTCTCGGTAGTCACATGGAGGCACGCCGCGATGCGCACGCCGGCGAGTGGCTGGCCTTTGATGAACTGCTTGCGAATGTTCTGGAGCACGGGCATCGACTGGAAAGCCCACTCGATGCGCCGCTTGCCGGTGTCGGCAAGGTTGAGATCCTTGACGTCGCAGGGAACCGTCGTTTCTGGATTGTTAGCCATGAAAACCCTCTTGACCCTCACCGCGCGCCGGCGCGAAGCGCCTTCGCCTTGTCCGTCTTCTCCCATGTGAACTCAGGACGCCCGAAATGTCCGAAGGCGGCCGTTTTGCGGTAGATTGGGCGCCGCAGCTTCAGATAGTCGATCATGCCCTTCGGTGTGAGAGGGAAGTGCTCCCGCACCAGTTCGGTCAGCTTGCCCTCGTCCACCTTTCCGGTGCCGAAGGTGTTCACCAGAACGGACACCGGCTCCGCCACGCCAATGGCGTATGCAAGCTGGACTTCGCAGCGGGTGGCCAGTTTGGCGGCCACCAGGTTCTTGGCGATGTAACGCGCCATGTAGCAGGCGGAGCGGTCCACTTTCGTCGGATCCTTGCCCGAGAAAGCGCCGCCGCCGTGCCGCCCCATGCCGCCGTAGGTGTCGACGATGATCTTGCGTCCGGTGAGACCGGTGTCGCCATGAGGTCCGCCGATCACGAAGCGCCCGGTGGGATTGATGTGGTATTTCGTCCGGCGGTCCACCATCTCTTTGGGGATCACCGCGTCGATGATGTGTTTGCGGACCGCGTCGCGAAGCTTGGGGGTGGAGACGGAATCGGCGTGCTGCGTTGAAACCACCACGGCGTCGATGCGCACCGCTTGGCCGTCTTCATACTCCACGCTGACCTGAGACTTGCCGTCCGGCCGAAGGAACTTGAGTTCGCCCGCCCGCCGCACTTCACTCAGCTTCTGGCACAGCTTATGCGCCATCATGATGGGCAAAGGCATCAGCTCTGCGGTTTCATCGCACGCGTATCCGAACATCAACCCCTGATCGCCCGCGCCGCCGACGTCCACGCCCATGGCGATGTCGGGCGACTGGCTCTGGATCATGTTCACAACGGCGCAGGTCTTGGCGTCGAACCCCATGGAGGCGTCCGTGTAGCCAATATCGGCGATCACCTCCCGCGCCACCTTAGGCACGTTCACGAAAGTCTTGGTTGTGATTTCGCCGGCCACCACGCAAATGCCGGTCGTCACGAGCACTTCACAGGCGACCCGTCCCGCCGGGTCGTCCTTCATAACCGCATCCAGCACGGCGTCGGAAATCTGATCGGCCATCTTGTCGGGATGCCCTTCGGTTACCGACTCCGACGTAAAAATGCTCTTGCGGGCGTCTGCCATTTGGTCCCCTTCCTTACTTATGAAACGAATCAAGCCTCTCGTGGCCCTTTCCTCACAGCCGCGAGAACGGCTGCCTCCCGCCGCCTACAGGGAAATCCTCTAGGAGATGATAGGGAGAAAGCCAAACTTTGAGTCTATCGTTCCCACCCGAGCGCGGTCAAATACTCCGAACTCTAAAACTTTCCTGTGCAGGCACATGGTGACCACCCCGGCTGAGGATTCTTACTCCACGCAGATGGCTGGAACTCAAACACATCCTCCAGGGTTGGCTGGTTTCGGGGGTTCCGGAGCCGAAGCGTAGCGCAGGCGGAGGAACCCCCGAACCCAAAGCGCGCCGCCGCCCTGGGGCGTTGACTTGGGAGGTGGCGTGGCGGCGCCGAGGTTGAAAAATCAGAAAGGCACAAGGATGTTTCCGGCTCAAACTGCCGGAGCTTTCCCTTGGGCCCTCCCTATTAGGAAATGATTCGTTCCCCCCCTCCAAGCTTCGATCTCCGCTATCGCCTGGTCCAGACGGCGCTCCAGCGGGGCATCCGCGCCGCCTGCCGTATCTTCGGCTGCTCCCGCAACACCGTGCGCAAGTGGCTGCGGCGCTACCAGCAAGAAGGCAAACCGGGATTGCAAGAACGCTCCCGTGCGCCTCACCGCATCCCGCATAAAACGCCGCCCGAGGTCGAGCAGCTGGTCCTCCAGGCCCGGGACTCCATCCCCTGTTTCGGCCCCCAACGGCTCAAACAGGAGTTCGGCTTACGCTGCTCCACCGGGGCCATCGGGCGCATTCTCCGCCAGGCGGGCCGCAGCCGCCGGCGCAAGAAACCGCGTCCGCCGGTGCGCAGCTTGGCCCAGCAGAAAATGCAGTGGCCCCCGTTCGGGCTGTTCGAGATCGACGTCAAAGACCTGAAGGATCTGGCCGGCTACCGGGAACTCATCCCCTTCGGCTTGCCCCGCTTCCAGTTCACCGCCCGCATGGTGCCGGAAGGAACGCTGTGGCTGGCTTTCAGCGCCGTCAACGACTCCAGCTACGCCTTGCTGTTCGCCGACCGTCTGCTGGCGCACCTGGCGCGTTGCGGCGTGGATCTCGGCTCACTGGTCGTGCAGACTGACAATGGCAGCGAGTTCGGAGGCAACTGGAATCGGCGTCATGGCCTGCCGCCCTTCACCAAACTGGTGGAGCACAAGTACGGCTGCCGGCAACACCGTTTTAATCCGCCCCACCGCTCCACGTACCATAGCGATATCGAAGCGGTGCACGGCATCATGGAGCCAGAATTTTATGAGCTGGAGCGCTTCAACGGCTCCCTTCAGGCCTTCCTGAGGCAAGCCTACGGGTATCAGTTGTACTTCAACATGCTGCGGCGGAACTCGGGCAAAGGAAACCTGACGCCGGAGCAGTTCGGTCAAGCACGCGCTCCGACGGTGAGTCCTGAGATCTACCTTTTGCCACCGGTGATGTTATCCTCGCTGGAAGCTCAAGACCTGCCGCTTCCGCGGCAGGTCTTGGAGGGTCACGATGTACCTGGATATGTCAGGCGGCCGTAAAGCGGAGGTGGAGGACTGAAGAGCGATCGAACGCGAGAACGAGCAGGGGACAGGGCTTTGGGCTCCGCGCCTGACATTGCATGCTGTCGTCTGCTAAAGCGCTATGCCCAACCCCGATCTCGACGCCCTCCTGGAGAAATGCGCCCAGTTCAAGTCCGATCTGGCCGTCATTAGCGACATGCGGCCCGGTTCTCTCAACCCCGGTTTCGGGAAATGCAACAAACCGCCTTGCCAGTGCGTCAAGGACGGCGACCCGAGCCACGGTTCCTCCTGCTTCTGCACCGATCCAAGGAAGGGGTAAGACGCTGACCGGCGTGATTCAGCCAGCCCCTCCAAGGCCCACCCCACCCAAGCTTGCTACACATGCGAGGGAATGGCGCGCTACGCCGGGAGGCTGCGGGACTTCCCCGTCCGCGCGTTGGCAGCGGTGGATTTGTTGGAATTACAGTGGGCTTTCGTCTACTGCGGCATTCCCGCAAAAGCTTCTGTCCGCGCGACCGTCAACCCGGATTTGAGGAAACCGGTACGTGGTCCGCCTTGAGAATGGCGGCCGCCCCGTGCGCGATCCCGGGCGGGACACCGGCGCACGAGTCCGGAGCGGTGTGTCATCGCGTTTTGTCGCAAAGCCAGTTTACCACAAAACGGTGGGGGAATCAAGCTTCCCAACGGCGCCTGTGGTGGAAACGCCTGTGGAGAATCCGTTGGCGATGCAGGATGCTCCGTTAGCGAGACAGAATTATTATCCTCGAAAAACATTCGGGAGGGTGTAGCCGCATGAAAGTGCAAATGGGTGTTCGCGAACTGGAGCTGGGTAGCCAATATCTGGGCGAACTACGCGATTGCAACGCACTCATGGGGAATGTTCAAGCTTTGCGCGAGCGCATGGCAGAGGATGGTTACCTGCTCATCCGCCGCTTCCATGATCCAGAGCGGGTGAAAGCGGCGCGACGTGTGCTTCTGGAAAACCTCGCTGCGAACGGACAGATCGACACGCGCTACCCACTGGACGAGGGGGTCATCGCCGAGGGGGCACGCGGGGCGTTCCTCGGCGGGGCAAAGGCGGTAACACATACGCCGGAGTTCCTGGCAGTCGTCGAATCTCCAGAAGTCATGCAGTTCTTCACCGACTTTCTGGGCGCGCCGGCAATCACCTTTAACTACAAGTGGCTCCGTGCGGTGGGTAAGGGCGAGTTTACCGGTGCCCACTACGATATCGTCTACATGGGCAGAGGAACTACCAATCTGTACACCGTCTGGACTCCTCTGGGCGATGTGCCACTCGAAAAGGGACCGCTTGCCATTCTGGAGGGGTCGCACCGACTCGAAAAGCTGAAAGAGACTTACGGACGGGTGGACGTCGACCGCGACAGGCTGCAAGGCTGGTTCTCCAATGACCCTGTCGAGATGGTGGACAAGTTTGGTGGACGATGGCTAACCACCGAGTTTGAGGCGGGCGACGCCATCATTTTCGGCATGTTTACCATGCACGGTTCGCTGAATAACGTCACCAACACGTATCGCCTGAGTTGCGACACCCGTTACCAGCGCGCGGACGAGCCTGCAGATGAACGGTGGATTGGCGAGAACCCGAAAGGGCATGAAGTGCATGGCAAGGAAGCCCTTGAGTCCATTCAGGAAGCGCGAAAACGCTGGGGGTTGTAGCCCGCCATGTCCGGACAGCACCGCCCGTCCGCTGAACAGGTAGAGGTACCGGTGCGTCTTAACCTGTCTCTCTCCGCAGGGCAGCGACGGGCGGCTGAAGAGGCTCGGCTACAGCTCGTTCATGCCAGTTCCGGTTGGCAAACCTGGGCGCAGCAGCTGGACGGGGCCGTGTGGGCGTCAGTGCCTCTCTCCGTGCTGCGAGAAAGGTGGGCACTTCAGATATCCACACGACCTGCTCCCGCCATGGTCATCGCCCGGCGCGACCGCGCGACGCGACAACTGCTCATCGAAGAGGATGGGAAACCCGTTTTGC
>Ga0101944_10003766_pt1 | contig 20320 bp, 19 predicted proteins | sample DewCreD2012metaG_FD_75245 | JGI IMG/M metagenome (GOLD analysis project Ga0101944, IMG submission 75245) | Hot spring sediment bacterial and archeal communities from British Columbia, Canada, to study Microbial Dark Matter (Phase II) - Dewar... ... | reverse complement strand
TGACCGAGGAACAGGTGCGGATGCTTGGCCGGAATGAAAAAATGCGTCTGATTTTCGCTGCAGGGATGTCCACCTCGGATGTAGTGACCCAGTGGTCGGGCCGCGGGGTAGGGCTGGACGTCGTGAAGGCCAATGTGGAGCAATTCGGCGGGACCATCGACATCGACACCGCACCCAACGAGGGAACTCGATTTCGGATCAAGCTGCCCCTGACCCTTGCCATCATCGCGAGCCAGCTGGTCTATGTGGAAGGGCACCGTTTCGCCATCCCTCAGGTTCATGTCGAAGAGCTTATCCGCATCCCGGCACACCAGGTCAAACACCGGATCGAGGTAATCGGAAACGCTGAAGTGCTCAGGCTGCGCGGGGATCTTTTACCATTGGTGCGGCTTTCGGATTTATTGGGGCTTGAGAAAACCTATGTCGATCCTGTCGACAACAGGAATAAACCGGATCGAAGACTCGCCATCGCGGATCGGCGCTCCAAGCGAATTTCCCCTGAAAAGGCTGCTTCGGAGGGTGCGGATACCCCATACCCATCGTATGCGGATGCCGAACGCTCCACCATCTCGGTATCGGGCCAGCCTATTTCGAGAAGTGGTTTCGATCGGCGCTATCGGCTCTCGAGTGCCCTGCACCTGGTGGTGATCGCAGCAGGCGGAATGCGCTACGGCCTGATCGTCGATTCCTACGATGATTTCGAAGAAATCGTCGTCAAACCCCTCGGAAAACACTACCGTACTGCCCGCATCTTTTCCGGAGCAACGATTCTGGGCGATGGATCCATCGCGCTCATCCTCGATGTCAACCAGATTCCCTTTCTGGCACGGCTTCAAACAATCGAAACCACATCCAGAGAAGCTCGTCTTCGCCGGTTTTCCTTATCCGTGCGGAACACGACCGCTGCCGTTACCAGGGAAGACAGACTTCATCTCATCGTTTTTCGAAACACTTCCGAAGAAATGGTGGCCGTACCGATCAGTTCGGTCCAGCGCATCCTCCGATGCAAAACCAGGGAAATCCGTTGGATTGCCGGTCAGCCCGCCTTCAGCATGGACGGACAGGATCTTCGGCTCATCCCCCTCGAGGAGGCATCCAGGCTCCTTCCGGAACACCCGGATGATCCTTGGGTGCTGGTCGTTTTCCGGGCTTGCGGCCGCATGTTCGGCCTGATGGGCAAGGGTCCCATCGATACGATGCTGACCCATCAGCCGATCGATGGCGTCTCCTTCCGAAAACCTGGAATCATCGGAACCATCCGGATTCATGAAACGACGATCCTGCTGCTCGATCTGATCGGTCTCGTCAAGGGCCGGTATCCGGAATGGTTTGCCCCTGGATCCGCATACCAAAGCCATCCCGCACCCGAACAGGAGATCCTCCTGGTGGAAGATTCGGACTTTTTCAGAGACCATGTCGCCTCCATCCTGCGGGAAGCCGGCTACCGGGTTTTGACTGCCGCAGACGGTCAGCAGGGGTTCGATCTTCTTCAGGAAAAAGCCCGTGACATCGCCCTGGTGGTCACAGACATCGAGATGCCTCGGATGAACGGTTTGGAATTGATCCGCCTCATTCGAAAAGATGCCCGTCTGTGCCATCTTCCGATCGTAGCACTGACGACATTGGCCGATGACACCGATCGGCAGCGCGCCGTGGATGCAGGGGTCAACGATTATCAGATCAAGCTGGACCGTGAAAGTTTGCTGACATCCATCGCCGAATGGACCCAACGTTCGGTGCCGGAGCAACGTTCCATGAAAAGACTGTCGAAGACTGGAGAACAGGGATAAGGAGAAGCGGATGTTTCGAACGATGAACATGCGAAGCAGGCTGTTTGCCATCTTGATGGCTGTCGGACTCGTTCCGTTTTTTGCGATCGGGTTGATATCGAAACTGATCGTCAGCCGGGCCGTACACAATCAGGTGAACGACCATTTGGTGACGATCCGGGAGGTGAAGAAGGCCGAGATCCAGGATTATTTCCAGCGGACGATCACGGCCATGAAGATTTTCAGCGGTTCATCGGATGTCAAGGAGCTGACGTCGAAGCTGATTGACTACCACGGCATCATGAAAATCGATGACGGCACCTTCATCACGGGAAACATCATGTACCAGGAGATCATCGCAGGCTTTGGAGGTGGCATCCTGAATTATTGGAAGGAAAGCGGATATCTCGACATCGCCGTCCTGTGTGCGACCCATGGTCATGTCATGTTCACCTGCAGCCATCAGGCGGATGAAGGAACGAACCTGTCCAACGGGCCCTACAAGAACACCGGACTAGGGCGTCTGTGGAAAAAAGTGGTCGACACCGGTGTGTCTGTCATCGAAGATTTCTCGCCCTATCCCCCCTTCGGAAACAAACCCGTCGCCTTTATCGGCTATCCCATCGTCGCGAGCAACGGCACCCTGATCGGTGTGCTGGCCTTCCAACTTTCTTCCGATGCCATCAACGCAATCCTCAACCAGCAAACGGGATTGGGAAAAACGGGGGAAACCTATCTGGTGGGGCCGGATCGGCTCATGCGTTCGGATTCCCGGATCAATCCCGGTCGTTTTTCCCTCAAGGCATCCTTCGCCAATCCCGAAAGCGGCAAAATCGACACTGAAGCCGTTCGAAACGCTCTGGCCGGGAAGCAGGGGGTGATGCAGATCCAGGATGCCGAAGGACATTCGGTGATCAGCGCCTACGCTCCTATTCAAATCGACGGCCTCAACTGGGCCATTGTTTCGGAAATCGAAACGGCGGAAGCCTTCGGGGTGCTCCGCACCCTCGACTGGGCCATGAGCCTGATCGCCTTGACCGGAATTCTGGGCGTGCTCCTTACGGCCTATTTCGTCGCCCGATCCATCACCCGCCCCTTACATCAAAGCGCCAAATTCGCCCGAAAAATTGCATCCGGGGATTTCTCCGAAACCCTGAGTGTCCAGCGGGAGGATGAAATCGGCATGGTGGCCATGGCCCTCAACCAAATGGTCGCAGGCGTTCAGAAAATGATGACCCAGCTTTCTTCGGACGTTCAAACCTTGTTTACCTCATCCAAGGAGTTGTCCGACATTGCAGCCAATCTCTCCTCCAATGCGGAAACGACATCGGCCCGAACCGCCAGTGTGGCGGCAGGAGCCGAGCAGATGAGCGGCAACATGAATTCCGTGGCCGCAGCAGCAGAGCAGGCCTCCACAAACGTGAACATGGTGGCCGTGGCTGCCGAGGAAATGACGGCTACGATCAACGAAATCGCACGCAATGCGGAAAAAGCCCGGCACATCACCACCCGGGCCGTGAAGGATGCCGGCCAAGCCTCCCACACCGTGGATCTTCTGGGGATATCGGCCCAGGAAATCGGAAAAGTGACCGAAACGATCGCCGATATTTCGGATCAGACCAATTTGTTGGCCTTGAATGCAGCCATCGAGGCCGCCCGGGCCGGAGATGCCGGACGGGGATTCGCGGTTGTCGCAAACGAAATCAAGGAGCTTGCCAAACAGACGGCTCTAGCCACAGACGAGATCAAGGCCAAGATCGAAGGCATCCAGACATCGACCCGAGAAACGGTGGATCAAATTCAACGCGTCTCCGCGATCATCTCCGATATCAATGAAATCGTCACCTCGATTGCAACGGCCGTAGAGCAGCAATCCATCACCACCAACGACATCGCTGGAAACGTCACCCAAGCGGCTCGAGGCATTCAGGACGTGACCCGAAACGTCACCCAGAGCTCCGGGATGGCCCAAAGCATCGCAGCCGACATCATCGAAGTCAATCAGGCGACCGAGGCGGTATCGAACAACAGCGTCCTCGTCGTGGAACGGGCCCAGGCGCTCAAGAACCTGGCGGCGAATCTCCAGGAAATCGTCCGGGTGTTTGCAAAATGAAGAAAACGGCGAAGGCTTCCGTCAAACGGACGAACATCGTCACCGTCTGTGTTGCGGATCGATGGTTCGGCATCGGTATGGACCGGGTTCAGGAGATCGTCAAAACCCTGGACATCACCCCCGTCTGCCTGATGCCCCGACACATCGCCGGGATCGTCAATCTGAGGGGAAGCATCCTCACGGTCATCGACCTTTGCGCCCTGTTGACGGGAGAAACGGAGCCGGATCGCCCGAGCCGCTACATGCTCATCGTCCAGGATCCGAACGAACGGGTTGGGTTTCTGGTGGAGACGGTGGGCGATGTCCTTGAAATGGACGATGAAGCCCTGTTCCAACCTCCGGCCAATCTTCTGGAGCAGTGGCGGGATGTTCTTGTCGGTGTGGTGCAGCAGAAGGAGAAGCTGATCGGAATTTTGGACGTGGATCGACTCCTCGAGGCGTCGATGGTTCCCGAAGCATGAAAGAAAGAAACGTTTGATGATGGATCGCATGAACCAAATCCGGGTCCTCGTTGTGGACGATAGTGCGATGTATCGTACCATCGTTCAAGACGTACTGAGCGATTTCGAGGATGTGCTCATCGTAGGAACGGCTGAAAACGGCCGAAAGGCCATCGAGGCTGTGGCAGCCTATCGTCCGGACATGGTCATCCTCGATATCGATATGCCGGAAATGGACGGGATGGCTGTTCTTCAAGTCCTGCGCGACCGCTATTCCCATATTGTCCCCGTCATGTTCAGTGTCCATACCTTCGAGGGCGCCCAATTGACCGTCGAAGCCCTCCAGCAAGGGGCCTTCGATTTCATTCCCAAACCTTCCTCCGGAACGCTTTGGACCAATCGAATGCTTCTCAAGAACCGCCTGGGCAGCATCCTCGAAGCCGTCAAGCGCATCAAGCGCATCCGGTTCAACATCGGAAAAAAACCGAACCCTTATCCGCAACCCCTGCCTATCCGAAACAGTGACACCCGATCCCGGGTCGTCGGAATCGGGGTTTCTACGGGAGGACCTCAGGCCCTGCTTCAGGTCATTCCCAAATTTCCTGCGGACCTCGATGTTCCCGTTCTGATCGTCCAACACATGCCGGCCGTCTTCACGACGGTCATGGCCCAAAAGCTCGACAGCGTCTCCCGGATTCGCGTCAAGGAAGCCGAGGATGCCGAACCGCTCCGTCCATCGACGGCCTATGTCGCACCGGGCGGGAAACATCTATGTGTGACGTCCTCTTCCCGATCGCCTTCGAGCCTGGAAATCCGGATCACGGACGATCCGCCCGAAAACAACTGTAAACCCTCAGCGGATGTCCTCTTTCGATCTCTTGCCGAGCATTTCGGAGCCCAGGCCACAGGCGTGATCATGACGGGAATGGGGGCCGATGGAGTCGAGGGGCTCCGGCGGATGAAGGCGGAAGGCGCAACGATCATTGCCCAGGACGAAGCCAGCTGTGCCGTTTTCGGCATGCCCAGAAAGGCCATCGAAGCCGACATCGTGGACATCGTTGCACCGATCGAAACCCTGGCAGCCCATATTCTGCGCACCATCCGGTGACACGACCTCCAACAAAGGCCAGATCATGACTGAAAAACAGCGCGTTCTCATCGTCGACGACAGCCAGCTCGTCCGGATCAAGATCCGGGAAGAACTCGAACTCGGTGGGTATGAGGTGAGCGAGGCGAAAAACGGGCTCGAGGCCATCATTCAGGTAGCCTCCCGGAACCCGCCCGACCTGATCACCATGGACATCGAAATGCCGAAACTCGACGGCTTCGAGACCTGTCGGAAGCTCCGTGAAACCCAATACGCCAAATTCCTGACCAAAAGCGAAGACCGCAGGATCCCCATCATCTTCATCACCGGAAACGACACCCTCGAAGACCGCAAGAAAGGTTTCGAGCTCGGGGCCGTCGATTTCATCGCCAAACCCTTCAAGGACGGGGAAATCCTGGCGGCGGTCAACAAGATCCTGGGCCGTTCCATCGTGGAACGGAACATAAGGGCGCTGGTTGCGGACGACAATACCGTCGCTCGAACCATCACGGCCATGTGCCTGAGGCGGGAAGGCATCCAGGTCATCGAAACGGAGGATGGAGAAGAGGCCTATCACATCCTGAGCGATCCGCAACAGCAGGTCGATCTGCTGATCACGGACCTGGTCATGCCGAAAATGGACGGGATCCATTTGTGCAGGCTCGTTCGGAAGGAACTCAAACAAATCGACATGCCGATCATCGTGCTCACGGCCGTATCGGATCTCAGCGAAGTGCTCGAGGTGTTCCGGGTCGGGGCTTCGGACTATCTCGTCAAGCCCTTCGCAAAGGAAGAACTTCTGGCGCGCTTGATGGTTCACATCGAACGACACCGGATCAACCAGGAATTGCGGGAAACGATCCGCAAGCTGGAAGAAGCCAATGCCAAGATCGAACGGCTTTCGATCACCGACCCGCTGACCGGATGCTTCAATCGGGGGTATTTCAACAAACAATTCGATGTGGAATATGGGCGGGCGCTTCGCTACAGAAGACCGCTTTCGATCGTCATGTGCGATATCGACCATTTCAAACGGGTCAACGACACCTACGGCCATCAGACGGGAGATCGGGTGCTGCAACATTTCGTGGCGGTCATGCAGCAGAATCTGCGGGTCAAAGGGGATTGGATTGCCCGATACGGCGGTGAAGAATTCGTGGTGGTTCTGGCAGAAACCGATGCAGCAGCAGCCCAACTGGCTGCGGAACGTCTGAGGGCGGCGATCGAACGGTCGCCGATCGTGGATGGAGAGCGGGAAATCCGCATCACGGCAAGCTTCGGCATTGCAAGCCTCGATCATGACGCAACCGTCGGGCTTTCTCCGGATCGCATGCTGACGACTGCAGACGAAGCCCTCTATGAAGCGAAAGATACGGGGAGAAACCGGGTCGTGCTCGGTAGAGGTTTATCCGTTTCAACCGACGGCGGATCGTCGGATGCGGTTTCAGTCGGTTGATTCGAGCCGCTGTCTTGCGTCGGTGAGGTCTTCCGGTCGGTTGACGTTCATGAAGCAACGGAGCTCCGGATCGATCCTTCGAAAATGGCTCTCAGGAACCTTGAGGATCTTGGCCGGGTTGAACACCCGCTGGATCTTGAGCTGACGACGCTCGATGTGTTGGGCGATCTGCGGGGCACAGCGGCTGGCATATACGGCGCAGAGCGGTTCCAACCCTTTTTCGGTCTGTGGCATCACGGCATCCCACCGCGGTTCGATGCGATCGAGAAGCACCTGAACGATGCGGGGATCGGAAAACGGAACATCACAGGCCGTGACGAAGGCATAGGGATGGGATGCATGGAACAGACCTGCGTGCAGTCCGGTAAGGGAGCTGCGGATGGGATAGAGATCCGTGACGATGCACAGATCATAGCCCGTATAACGGGCCGGATGATTCGTGACGAGCAGGACTTCCTCGAAGAGTTCGGAAAACGTTTCCAAAATCCGATCGAGTATCGACTTGCCGCCGATGGTCAGGGCCGACTTGTCGATCCCGTTGTATCGTTTGCCCAGCCCACCCGCCAGAATGACTCCGGTCACCTCCATCTTTGAAGACCTCATCGCATCAGAAGCGGTTGCTTCGGCAGGGGTTGCGGCGAAGAAAGATTCCGCTGCCGTCGCTCCGCTTCCCGGCTCAGCAGATGGATCCGTTTTTTCGATTCCTTGAGCAGCCTTTCGATTTGTTCCTGCCTCAGGGGATCGACCCCGAGGTCCAGCGCCCGCTGAAGCTGGAAGACGGCGTTCCGGTAATCGGCCTTCAATTTGTAGTACACGCCGAGATAATAGGCCGCATCGGCTTCCTTTTCCAGTGCACCGTAGGTCTTTCCCAGGTTGTAGAGCGTATCCAGATGCTCGGGATACCGTCGGAAAACGCTCTGCAAGGTTTCAGCCGCCTCCCGGTACTTTCCGAGGGCCATCTGCGTTCTGCCCAGATAGAATTTCGCCTCCGAATCGTCCGGCGCCAGAGAAACGGCGCTGTCCAGAATCGACAAGGCTTCGTTGTAATTTCCCGAAGAGAAATACACGCGGCCCATGCCGGTCAGCATCACCGGATCGAAAGCCTGACGTTCGAGCGCCTGCCGCATGAGGATCGCAGCCTCTTCGTTCTTCCCGGTCCGCATCGCCAACAAGGATTTTCCGTACAGCGGCCATACGGACCGGGCATCCGACGAGCGGGCTTCATCCAAGGCTTTTCGGGCGATCTCCTCACTTTCGTATAGGGCCATCAACCGCGTATGTGCAATGGTGAAATCCGTTGAAACAACCGGTGCAGGCAATTTCGGATGGGTTTCGATCCAGGAGCCGATATAGGCGATGCGGTCGTCCACGGCCGGATGGGTCAGCAGGTAGGTCGGGATCTGCTTGGGGCCGAACCACTGCTGACTTCGGATTTTCTTGAGCATTTCCAGAAGTCCGGCAGGGGAGTAGCCTGCCTTGGTCAACAGATCGAGACCGAGTTGATCGGCCTGCATTTCATCGTCCCGGCTGTAGGATAGTGCAAGCGACTGACCGGCTGCCATCGATCCGACACTGGCTGCATTGCCCAATGCGGCGCTTCCTCCGGCTGCACCCAGAAGCAGCCCGGCAGCAATTCCGGCCAGTGTCGCCATGCCGATTTTCTTTTGACGTTCGATGCTGTCGGAAATGTGGCGGCAGACGACATGCGAAATTTCGTGCCCCAGAATTCCGGCAAGGTCGGCTTCCGAGGTCATGGCCGCCAGAAGACCGGTGTGGATGAAGATTTTTGCGCCCGGACCCGCAAAGGCATTGAACGTGTGGTCTTTGACGACGAAAAAGCGGTAGGCGAACGGTTGGGTGGGAACGACCCGGACGATTTTTTCACCGATCCGTGTCACATAATCGGTAATGACGAAATCGTCCACCAAGGTCAGGGCCTCCCGGGCCATCGTCATGAATTCGGCCGACAATTCCTCCTCTTCATGAATGGTGATCGCCCGGACATTTCCAGGAAGCATCAGTGTGATGATCAACATCGTGACGATGATCAGCCGCAGTGTTCCGCCGAAGGTCGCGGCTGCGACGATCATCGGCCGGTGCGCAGGACCGGATGGTGAACCACACCGCCGGCTGCCTGGGAGATGCGTACGTTGCTTCCAAACCATGTTCAAGGCTCCTCTTCTTCCTGTGAAGCGAACGACCATCGGCGATTCGCTTTTCTTGTTCCGGATTTTATGATAGTGTTCCTTCCCATGGCAATGATTATCTGCATAGCGAATCAAAAGGGCGGGGTGGGAAAAACGACGACAGCAGTCAACCTGTCTGCCGCTCTGGCCGTTTCCGAAAAACGAACCCTGCTGGTCGACTGTGACCCCCAAGGAAACGCCACCACAGGGCTCGGCATTTCCAAGACAGACTTGCATGCCAATCTCTATCACGGCCTGATCGGGAAATTCTCCGCAGAAACCCTGGTGATGGAAACGGCGATTCCGGCCCTGAAGGTGATTCCGGCCAAAGAGGAGCTGATCGGTTTCGAAGTCGAAATGATGAACAGCGATCGACGGGAAACACCCCTCAAGGAACTGGTCAACGGCTTTCGGGATCGGTTCGACTACATCCTTCTCGACTGCCCGCCTTCGCTCAGCCTGCTCACGGTCAATGCCCTGACCGCTGCCGACGCCCTGCTCGTCCCCCTTCAGTGCGAATTCTACGCACTCGAAGGGCTGGGGCAGCTGCTCACCACGATGAAACGAATTCAGCGGCATCTAAACCCCGCACTTCGCCTTCTCGGCATCGTGCTGACCATGTACGACAAGCGGACCAATCTTTCCCGTCAGGTCGCCGAGGAGGCGATGCGGTATTTTCACGGTCAGGTGTTTCAGTCCACCATTCCGCGAAGTGTCCGGTTGAGCGAAGCTCCCAGTCACGGAAAGCCCATTCTTCTCTACGACGCATCCTGTTCCGGCGCCATCGCCTATTTCAACTTGGCAAGAGAAATTCTGGCGCTCGGCCCATCCATCACCCCGAAACCGTCGACATCCAGTAGCCGCCATGAGTTCTGACATCCGATCGAACGAACCGACATCCAAAGGAAAACGATCTGCGCTCGGCAGGGGATTGAGCGCCCTCATCCCCGACATGGATGAGCTGAACCGAACTCCATCGGAATCCGAGTATTTCCTGTGCGACGTCGATCGGATCCGGGTCAACCCCTATCAACCCCGTATCCGGATCGGGGAGGAAGAACTCGAGGAATTGGCCCGGTCGATTCGGGAGCAGGGGATCGTTCAACCCATTGTCGTACGGAAGACCGAGATGGGATATGAGCTGGTGGCCGGCGAACGACGGCTTCGTGCAGCCAGGAGGGTCGGTCTTGCCCAAGTTCCTGTCGTCGTGAAAGACATTCCGGACAACAAGATGCTCGAGCTTTCGATTATCGAAAACATCCAGCGGGAAGCCCTCAACCCGATCGAGGAAGCGGAAGCCTACCATCGGCTGATGACGGAATTCGGGCTGACCCAGGAGGATGTGGCCGATCGGGTGGGAAAAAGCAGACCGGCTGTGGCCAATTTTCTGCGGCTTCGGCAGCTTCCGGAAATGATCCGATCCTCGGTCCTGAACGGCGAGATCAGCATGGGGCACGCCCGGGCGCTTTTGGGTGCGCAGAACGAGGCGCGGCGGCTCGAAGCCTGGAGAGCCGTTGTTGAAAAAAAGCTTTCCGTCAGGCAGACCGAAGCCCTCGTCCGAAAATTGAATCGCCCCGATCCGCCTGTCCGCATGCCGACATGCGAAGACATTCAGATACAATCCGTTACCGAAGCTCTCTCTCGGGGGTTGGGTACCCGGGTGGCCATCCGGAAAAAGGGCAAAACCGGAAAACTCGAAATCGCCTTCAGCTCCGATGAGGAACTCAACCGCCTGATCGATCTGCTGAACCGATCGATCGATCCGGGTGGATCGACATTCTAGCAGCCGATCATGAGCCTGCATATCATCATCGATGGCTACAACCTCATTCGCCAGACACCGGAGCTTGCCGAACTCGACCGGTTGGATCTGGAGCTGGGGCGGGATGCGCTGATCGAGCGGCTTTCGGCCTACAAGCGCATCAAACCCAACCGGATCACGGTCGTTTTCGATGGAACCCAAGCGCTGGCCGTCGGCCCATACCAGGAGAAGCGCAGCGGCATTTCCATCCTCTACTCCCAGGCAGGAGAAATTGCAGACGGTGTCATCAAGCGGATGGCGGATCGAGAAAGGGAGCGGGCCGTCGTGGTCAGTTCCGACAGGGACGTCGCTCATCACGCGGAACGGGCCGGATGTGCAGTGTTGCGATCGGAGGATTTCGCCCGTAAGCTGACGCATGCCTGCTGGTACGGAAACGGTTCGGATGCGTCTGAAATCGCGGAAGAAACCGGCGGCTGGAGACCGACGACCCGAAAAAAAGGGCCTTCTCGAAAGCTTCCGCGTAAGCAACGAAAGAACAGGCTTCGAATCGATCAATTGTGACGGAGCAACCCATCATGAAGCGGATTTGCGTCATCGACGGTCAAGGCGGCGGCATCGGAAGCACCATCATCAAGAAATTGAAGGAAGCCTACGATGAAACCGTGGAAATCATCGCTTTGGGCACAAACGCCATCGCCACCACCCAGATGCTGAAGGCGAGGGCGAATCGGGGGGCGACCGGTGAAAACGCCATCGTCCAGACGGTGGCAAAGGCCGATGTCGTCATCGGTCCGTTGGGTATCGTTCTGGCCCATGCCATGATGGGAGAAGTCACCCCCCGGATTGCGGAAGCCGTCGCTTGCTGCAGTGCGCCAAAGCTGTTGCTTCCCCTCACCCAAGAGCCGGTGGAGATCATCGGCCTCACACCCAACCCTCTGCCCCGTCTGATCGAAGAGATGATCCAGGGTCCGCTGGCACGTCTGATGAACAGGACCTCTATTTAAAGGCTTCTCCGGGTTGGATGCCGATCCTCTTAAGCAGTTTGGCCATCGGACAAAAGCCCGTAAAGGACGCCTGGATCATGTTGGCGCCCACAAAAGCGGTAAACCATAGCCAATAATAGCTATGAAAAACCGCCAGAATCAAGCTGACCAGGATGAAAATCCCGGCTATTCGGAACACCAGTTTGTCGATCGTCATCGGTTGCCTCCTTTGCTGTGTTTCGATAAATGCTCATGTCAATGGTCGGCATCCCCGAGGAGGAAAATAAGCCTCGAACCTCCTAACCTATAGAACCGCCAATTCCTATTTTCATTCTGTTAAGGAGAGATTTGATGCAACTTCAGACCATATCCACACCAGACGCCCCCAAGGCCATCGGACCCTATTCCCAGGCCGTTTCGGCAGACGGCTTCGTTTTCGTCAGCGGCCAACTGGGTCTCGATCCGGAAACGGGAAACCTTGTCTCGGAGGACGTCCGTTCTCAGGCCGAACAGGCCCTGAAGAATCTCTCCGCCATTTTGCTTGCAGCCGGAACGGATCTGGACCACGTCGTTTCCGTAGACGTTTTTCTGACGGACATGGCCGATTTTCAAACCTTGAACGCCGTGTACGAAAGGTTTTTCGTAAACCACCGGCCGGCCAGAGCTGCCATTGGTGTAGCCGCTCTGCCCAAAGGGGCAAAAATCGAAATCCGCTGCACAGCCGTGCGGAGATGACGGCGTGTCAATCCCCGGCACCCATCGATTTGTCAGCCGACATTGAATCGAAAATGAACGATATCGCCGTCCTGAATTTCGTACGTCTTTCCCTCGAGACGCACAAGCCCTTTCTTTCGGGCTTCGGCAAATGAGCCGGCATCCATCAGTTCTTCGTAACCAATCACTTCGGCCCGGATGAAGCCCTTTCGGATATCGGAATGAATGACGCCTGCGGCATCGAGAGCAACTGTTGATCGGGTGACGGTCCACGCCTTGACTTCGTCCTCTCCCACAGTAAAGAAACTGATCAACCCCATCAACCGATAGGATGCGGCAATCACCCGATCGGTGGCGGATGCCGTCAAATGAAATTCGCTCAGGAAAACGGCCGCCTCCTCCGGATCCATGCCTGCCATTTCCTGTTCGAGCTTGGCCTTGACGACGGCACAACATTCCTTCTCGAAACAAGCCGCCTGCGGCATGGCGTCATTGTCGTCTTCGTTGTTGAAAACCACCAACATGGGTTTCGCACTAAAAAAGGCAAACCCTCGAAGACTCGGATGGCGGGCAAGCCCTTCATCCCTCCGGATGGGCTCTCCGCGATCCAACAGCGCATGACAGGCCGACAGAGCATCCATTTCTTCGGCGTCGATTTTCTTTCCCCGCTTCCGATCCGCCTCGATGCGTTCCAACCGCTTTTCGATACTGATCTGATCGACCAGCATCAATTCTCCATCCAATTGCCTGAAATCGACATCCGGATTGGGCGCTTCCGTGCCATATCTTCGAAAATTTCGAACGACATGAAGGAGTGCATCGCAATCCCGAACGGAAGCCAATTGAACCGATTCCTTGGCATCCGGTTTTGCGGCGGCTTTTGCAGGCAGGAAATATTCCACCTGGGCATAGGTGGTTTTTTTCGGTTGAAACATGGCAGACAAGCGGTCCACCCGGAGATCCGGAACCCGGATCATGGCCAAGGATGGCTCGTTTCGGTTCGATGCGTCCGTTCTCTGACCGCTCAACGCTTCAAAGACCGTTCTTTTTCCGGATTTCGGCAATCCAATAATGCCGAGTTTCATATCGTTCCATATCCTTTCATCCCTGAACCGATGTTTCCATTAGTTCAGGAGGATTCGAATGTGTTCTCCCGCCCGAATCCGAGCTTCGGGGTTGAGATTGACAAGGGGGTTGTGTTGATACCGGGTTCTGTAGAATTTCCGCCCGATTTCCTCGAGCGTATCGTTTTTTTGAGCCGTATATATCCAGAAAATTTTTCCTTCTTCAACGACGGTGTGTTGTCGAAACAACCGGATGGCTTCAACGGCGTCCTCCAGCAGCCTGACCTCCAGGCCTTCTTCCACATCGAAATCCTGAATCTGCGGATTGTGCAACAAAATCACCGGAAAATACAGGGAAGAACCGTAGAATTTCTGGGAAATGGTTTTCAGCGTATCTCCGTTCTCCGCCATGTATGTGTGAAACCGGATCGGCTGCGGATTTTCTGTAGTAGACGCCTTTCGGGGGGAGGGCTGTGATGTGGATCGTTTGTTGGAAACATGGTTCGGAGAACGTTCCGTAGGTTTGGAAACGTCATTTCCGGTTATCGTTTCTTCGATGCTGAGCGGGTGGATCCGAATACCCTGTATCCGTCGCTTCGAAAGGTGTTGAGTGGTTCCCTTTGGAATGTTCGTTTCTGCAACGACCCTCATCGATGAAGGAATTCGATCCGACAAATCCATAAAGGGATGCATCCACATCAACAGGACGGCTGCTGAACACACTGTTTTGGAAAACATTTCCGTAGCCTTTCCGTCGGATGATCCCTGACGTTCGTGCAACATCTTCCGTGACGAAACCGTCATCCTTCATCTACGGGTTGCAGCACCAGAGCCGTTCGCGCAGGAAGGTAGAGTTGGATGACGGGTTGTCGCGATTCGGAAGATACGTTCAGGTAGATTTGATCCGAAATCAGACGATCGAACCCACCGAAGCGGGCGCTGTCGGTGTCGAATATCAGCCGATAACAAGGTTCGACGACGGCAATGGGATAGTCCTTCCAGCTTTGGGTGGGATGAAAATTGAAAACGAACACGATTCGGTTCCGCTCGAAGGCCAGCACCTTGTCGGTTTCATGATCGTAGCGATGCCGGACAACCGTTGTCGAAAACAACCGATAGGTCCGGGCCAGAAAGAGCATTTCCCGCTCGAACCGATCCAAGAAACGGTATCGCAGTCGGGGGTCGTCGCGCAGAGACCAAAGCCTCCTGGCATGATCGAAGGACCAGTGATTGCCTTCCCTCGGAAAATCGATCCATTCCGGATGACCGAATTCGTTTCCCATGAAGGTGAGATACCCGTTCCCTGCTGTGGCCATCGTGATCAGCCGGATCATTTTGTGTAGGGCGATCCCACGGTCGACCAGAAGATTTCGGGAATCGACATGCATGGCATCGTACATGCCCGATCCAATCATCCGAAAGATCAAGGTTTGATCGCCTACCAGGGCTTGATCGTGGCATTCGGCATAGCTGATGGTCTTCTCCTCGGGCCGTCGATTCGTCAATTCGAACCACAAATGCCCCATCGGCCAGTGCTCGTCCGGGATGTCTTTGACGAGGCGGATCCAATAGTCGGGCACACCCATCGCAAAGCGGTAATCGAAGCCGTATCCACCATGATCGATCGAAGCCGCCAATCCCGGCATGCCGCTGACCTCTTCTGCGATGGTCACGGCATTCGGCCGGATTTCATGGACAAGATCGTTCGCCAGCGTGAGATAGCACAGCGCCGACTCGTCCACCGTGTCATCGAAATAAGGTTCGTATCCGGAAAACGTCTTTCCCAACCCATGATGGGTATAGAGCATGCTGGTGACGCCATCGAAGCGAAAGCCGTCGATCTGAAAGACCTCCATCCAGTACCGGCAGTTGGACAGTAGAAATCGGACGACCGCTTCCTTTCTGTAATCGAAACAGCGGGTTCCCCAAGCCGGATGCCATCCTGCGGAACCCGGTTTGAAATAAAGGTCGGTCGTTCCGTCGAACCTGCTGAGGCCTTCCACATCGTTTGCAACGGCATGGGAATGAACGATGTCCATGAAGACCCGAAGGCCGAGCCCGTGTGCCGTATCGACGAGTTCCTTGAATTCTTCGGGTGTTCCAAATCGGGAGGAGGGTGCAAAAAAGCTCGACACTTGATATCCAAAGGAACCGTAATAGGGATGTTCCTGAATTCCCATGATCTGAACGGCATTGTATCCGGATGAGGCCACCTGGGGAAGCACGTTGCGGGTGAATTCCTGATAGGTTCCGATCCGCTTTTCTTCCTGGGCCATACCAATGTGACATTCGTAGATGAAGAGCCCCTCCACCTCGTCCGTCATCGGACCATGCCGGAAAACATACGGATCGGCCGGCGCCCATACCTGTGCATTGAAAATCAGCGTCCCCGGATCCTGAACCACGCGGGTGGCATAGGCCGGAATTCTGTCGCCCCTTCCGCCGGGCCATTCGATCACGACTCGATAAAGGTCCCCATGATGCAAGGTATCCATCGGAAGCCGCAATTCCCAATCCCCACCATCGTTCAGACGAACCATTCGGAACCGGTCGAGGGTCTGCCAGTCGGAAAACGTTCCAACCATGGTGATGGCCGATGCATGAGGCGCCCATTCGCGCAACACCCAGCCATCATCGCTTCGATGCAGACCATAAAAAAGATGGGCCGATGCGCTTGCGATCAGAGATCCGTATTGTCGAACGAGGCGGTTTTTAACCCTTTGATAGCGACTTTTTCTGCGATTCAGAATGGGAACGAACGGGTGCAGCAGTGGATCCCGGCGGGCGATCTCAGGTGTCGACCGGTCCATGTTCCGCTTCGTTTCAGTATGCAAGGCTTTGGTAGTAAGACTTGACCTTCCGGACGTAGTCGATCGTCTCCGGATAGGGAGGAATGCCGTTGTATTTGTCTACGGCACCAGGACCCGCGTTATAGGCGGCAAAAGCGAGGTCGAGATGGTTGTTGTATTTTTCCAAGAGTTGCTTGAGGTATTTCGTTCCTCCCATGATGTTCTGATACGGATCGAACGGATTGTCGATATTGAGCTCGTCGTAGTTCTGACTCATGATCTGCATCAGCCCCTTGGCTTCTTTTCGCGAGCGAGCCTTCGGATTGAAATTGGATTCGACCTTGATGATGGCTTTGAGAAGCTTCGGAGATACCCCATAGGTTCTGGAAGCCATCTCGATCAGACCGTCGTAAATCGCCGGATCTTCCGGGTTGAATCGCAGATTGCCGCTGAAGATGGGTGTATAGCGATATCGCTGAATATCTTTGGAATACAGCTTGTATTTGGAGGATGTGGGGGTATTCGTGAAGTGACGCACACCGTTCTGATCGACATATACATAGATATCCGCCATTGCGGTGGAACCCATGCACAGGATCAGAACCAGCGCCAGGCAAATGAAATGGATAAATCCGCTGTTATTCGGACGGATCGCCACGGGATGCTCCTTTCTTCAACAGGTTCTCGATTCGCTTCCTTTCCAGGGTTTCCCGATACTGCTTGAAAAGAAAGCGCTCTGCAAAGTGTTGGCGGGAAAGATAGGTCATGGCGTTTTCCAAAAAAGAACGACACAACTGATCGACGACAGCCTGCTTCTCCCGTTCGTCGATGAAATTCCGGATCATTTCTTTTTCAAAAACAACCTGTTTTCCCAGAACGTTTTCGATTTCCTCCTTCCGATGTTGTTGTTCTGTCTTGTTTAGGACATCTTCGACGGAAATGCCGATCGCTGCTTTCACACGGACGTTCCAGCGGTCTCCTGCCACCCTGCGGGAGAGGTCCATCAACTGAAGGATCAAGCCATTTTCCAAAAGAATGGTCTGAATCGGCTGTTCCGTAGGTTCCATAGCGTTCTCGAATGATTCTCATGGCAAGGGTTTCCGCACCTGAAGATGAAAATAGGTCGGAAATCCTTCGCTTACCGCCCATAGCCCAAGTCCTATTGATTCATGATCATGGAACATATCAAAAAAACATCTCTTTTTTCAACCCTCATTTCCGAATATCGATTTTTGGCCATACCCGGACGGAACCGTATTTGCCGTCAAACCCTGGATCCACAAACACATTCCCGGCTCTCATGTCACCGATCGCCTCGGCCAAAACCGGATGTACCTGTTCGATGATCGTCAGGGGAAGACGATGCAGGATATCCAATTCAGGTCCCAATGCCACCAGCATATCGGTATACATTCTTTGAACCGCCTTCGTGCGATCCCCTTTCCCGATGAGTTGAGAAAGCAATTCCATGAGAGGAACAGAATACCAAACCATTCGACCCAAGCCGGCAGGCTCCGGCCGATCCGAAAGCGTTCGACATCGGTTCAGCACGCCGATCGTCAGCGGTTTTCCACAATGGGGACATAGACCATGTATCTGTTGGGTTTTGTCCGGATGGCATCGGAACCGGCAGGCCGCGTGGCCGTCATAATGATATTTTCCTTCCTGAGGATACCATTCGATGGTCCCGAGAAAATTCCAAGGGTTCGTACCATCGAGCGATTTCCGCATGCCTTCGAAGGAACATTCGCCGCAAAACACGTTGGCTTCCCTTCCAAGATGTTCCGGAGAATGGGCATCGGAATTGGATACGAGACAAAATCGGTCGAGAGCGGAAATGGTTCGATTCATCGCCGGATCGGATGACAACCCTGTTTCCAAAGCAAACACCTGGTCGCTGAGATCACCGAAACACGCTTCGATGGAATCAAAACCCGATTTCGATCCCAACACCGAAAACCATGGCGTCCAGATATGTGCCGGAATCAGAAAAGCCCTTTCGGAGGTTTCCAGCACCATCTCGAGAAGCCGGTAGGCGGAAATTCCCAACATCGGTCTTCCGTCTGCCTGAAGATTTCCGAAAGGCTCCAATCGGCGAAACAATCGCACTACGGATGTCCTATCCGGCATCGCTACGAGATAATGGCCTTTTCGTACCCGACCGTCTTGTCGATAGATACAGCTGATCTCTGTCGTCAGCATGAACCGTACGGGATTTCGGCAGCTTTCCGGAACCGTGGTTCCGATGGAGGCCGCCACATCGGGATGGATCGCATACAAACCCGACTCGGCTGAAATCAGCTTCCGCTGAATTTCCCTCATCCAGGCCGGATGGGTGAAATCCCCCGTTCCAACCACCCGAAGCCCCTTGAGCTGAGCAGCCAGAAAGAGATGCTCCACATCCATTCGCTTCGATGTGGCCATCGAATACCGGGAGTGTACATGAAAGTCGGCAAAAAAGGTGTCTTTTCTGTCGATATCCCTGTTGATATCTGGAAGGTTTTCAACAACGCGTTCTTTGCTGCTCACATTCGGCCTTTCTTCATCCGGTTATCGACAACGTTTTCGACAACCCAATTGAACATTATCATATTTAAATTCATTACGTTACGAAGTTAAGATAGTTTTCGTCCGTCGATCCTCTTTCTTATCGTTTTTTAAAACTTCAATAGAAATGGTCATGGTGAAACGCACCGCTGATTCGTTACCTGTCGCTCGTTACAAATTACACGATAAGACCCTATCCAAATCATTGGTTTTCGATAGGGATTGTGCTATGATACCCTGATTTCAGATCAAGAGGAGCCAATCATGGGAGTTGCTGCATCCAATATCGCGATTACGACCTATCGCGTTGCAAATGAACCTGAAGAAGGCATCATCGAACGGGTTTACGAAGGTCTTATACGTCATACCATCGTCGACATCGATGGAGAAAGCCTCGATAAGAGTATCGGTTGGACGTCCATCGATCAACCCTTGGATCCGGATTTTTCCGGATCCTCCTTTCTGGTGGGATCGCTGTTTGTTTTTGCGCTTCGGATCGACAAGAAAGTGATTTCCCCGAAGGTGATCGCCAGACAGATTCAAAAAGAAACGGCTCGAAAACTCCGGGAAACCGGCCGGGAATTTCTGGGTAAAGGCGAAAAGAAGGCGCTGCGGGATGCGGTGATCGCAGATTTGAACCGACGCATTCCGGCTACGCCGAAAACGACCGATGTCGTCTGGAACTACGAAGAAAGGCTCGTCTTCTTTTTCTCGAATCAGAAGACGGCCAACGAGGAATTCGAAACCCTGTTTACAAAATCCTTCGACATGAACCTGATGCGGATCTTTCCCTATACCTTCGCCATGGAAATGGCCGGGTTGACGGATGCGGAAATCGATCGGCTTCATGGTCTGACACCGGTTTCTTTGGTCCGGTGAGACGAAGCGGAAAGGATAGGATGCTCGATCTTTCGGTTGCTTATCATCGGTATCGGTTTGTTGGACACGAATTTCTGACCTGGTTGTGGTTTGTTTTCGAGAATGATCCGAAACAGATTGAATTGGAAGCCTACCCCGGTTGTTCGGTGAAGATCGGAAATCGGGTGGTTCTCGAAAACACGGCATATCAAGCCACCGAAACCCTCATCATCAAGGGAGAGGATGTTGGATTGGAGGAAGCCATGATGTCCTTGAAAAAGGGGGCCATGATTTCCGAAATCAACCTGGTCTTGTCCACGGATCGGCAGCAGATGCAGTTCACCGTAAAGGGAGAAGGATTGACGATCTCCGGCATGAAACTTCTCGAGACCGTCGAGATCGAGAACGAACTGGATCGGGAAGGATTTCTGCTGGATCGGATATCCACTTGTGAAACGGTCATGAATTGGTTGTTCGGCGTTTTTCGAATTTTTTTGAAAATTCGGCTTTCGGAGAACTGGGATCGGCGGATCGTTGTCGACATGCGGAAAT
>Ga0101944_10003765_pt1 | contig 20321 bp, 10 predicted proteins | sample DewCreD2012metaG_FD_75245 | JGI IMG/M metagenome (GOLD analysis project Ga0101944, IMG submission 75245) | Hot spring sediment bacterial and archeal communities from British Columbia, Canada, to study Microbial Dark Matter (Phase II) - Dewar... ... | reverse complement strand
CTTGATCAGCCAGCCGAAGTTCGTCGAGCCGTCGTTGATCCACTCTTGCACGCGGGCGGTCAGGTCCCAGTTGTACCACTGCGGCACCTTGTTGGGGTTCTTGGGCGACAGTGCGTCTTCGACCGCCTCAAAGTCCCCGCCGGGAGTGGTCCAGGGGACGCCGCTGTCGGCATTGTTGTAGGTCATCGTCTGTTCGTTCCAGGCGCGGGTGATGCGGTGCGCGGCATAGTAGCCGGTCGAGCCGTTCATCTTGGTCGTGTCGTAGCTGTACAGGCTAAGGGTCGCCTTCTTGATGACCGTGCCGGCCGGAAGGCTGCTCAAGTCGAACTTGATGTAGCCCCGCTGCGTATCGCCCAGGTCGGCGTAGCCGGTCACCCGCATCCGCTCGTAGGCACCGAACGCGGTGGCCGGCGTGCCGCTCTGGGTGTAACTGTCACGGCAGCCGTTGTAGGTGCCAAGGCCATTCTGCAGGATCTTTTCGCCCAGCACCGACGCGACAGCCGTGGCCACATTGGACACTTCGCTGGCGTTGGGCCGCTCATCGCTGACCACCAGCGCGAAATAGTAGCGGGTCCCGCCCGTCAGACCTGTGACGGTGAAGGATTCGGCCGACCCCGGAGCCTTGGGAGCCGGCAGGCCGGTGACCTTCGTGGCCGCCGCCCAGGCCGCCGCATCCGAGTAGCTGAACGGGCTGGTGCTGTAACGCAGGTCATAGGTCTTGGCCGAACCGCTCGTCGGATCGTTGCCATCGTCTGCGCTGGCCGTCCAGGTCAGGTCCACGCCGCCGCTGGTTTTGCTCGTGCGGGCCAGCAGGCTGCCCACCCACATCGGCGGGATGATGTCCGGGTCCTTGGTCTTGCCGCTGACCGAATTGGACAGCGCCGACCAGTTCGGCATCTCGTCGCCGACCTTGACAGCGAAGTAGTAGGTTGCGCTGGACTCCAGCCCCGTGACCACGAAGTGCTCCTTCGCGCCGCACGCAGCCGGGCCCGGCTCGCCGGTCGCCTGCGTGGCCGCTTCCCATGTGGCCTCGTCGACGATCGGGCTGGTCGAGTAGCGGACGTCGTAGAGCGACGCATCGCCGTTAGCCGGATCGTTGCCGTCATCCGCGGTGGCGGTCCAGGTCAGGCCGATGGCCGCCGAGTCGGTGGACTCCACCGCCAAGTCAGTCACGGCGGCCGGGGCGATCGGATCAAACGGCGGCTCGCCCAGTTCCATCGTGATCGACTCGGTGCGCGGCACCTTCGTCCCGCCGGTGGTGATCGTGAAGGTAGTCGGGCTGGTCAGGATGTACTTCTCATACTTCCTGGCGATCGTCCAGCCGGTGCCGTCGTACTCCTTCCACTTGTAGGTCACCTTGAACGCCGCGCCGCTGGCCGCCAGTCCCGTTGGGTTGTCGAAGGTGACGGTGATGTTGTTCACGCCCTTGTCCAGATACGCCATCGCGCCCTTGTTGTGCTGGAAGATCGAACTGATCACCAGGTTGTTCACGCCGGCGTCGGTCTTGCTGGCCACGCCCTTGAGCTGCGCCTTCACGTAGTACTCGAACTTGCCGAACACCGTCGAGCGGATGTTCAGGTTGCTCACCTCAGTGGTGCCCAGGCCCGTGTGGTCCCAGATCTGCGTATAACTCGTGCCATTGCTCGAGACGAACAGCCGGGCGATGTCGCTGGCGCCGGTGCGGACGAACTGGCCGCTGATGTTGGCATCCGTGATCTCGAACGGCAACTTGACCTTGAACACGATCTCAGCCGTGGTGTTCGCCGCCGCCGGGTGCAACTCCGGCATCAGGCCGTCGGCGCCCACTGTGCTGATGCTGACCGGCGTGCCGTGGACGGCTGCCTGGTATGCGGCGCTCTTGAAGTCCGGCACCAGCACATCCGTACCGTTGGACCAGCGCCGATACGTCGCCTTGGTCGTGTGGATGTACGGCAGAATGACGCCGTAGGGCTCCCAGTACTTGTAGTTCACCCAGTCCTTCCAGTCGTTGTGGCAGTCGTGGTGGTAAGGCGGGTCGTTGCCGGGCATGGTGTCCGCGTTGGTCGCGGGCGTAGGATGCTGGTTCTCCCAGGCGTGCCACGTACGATCCAGCGTTTGCCCGAACCGCAGGTCCATGTCCATCGAATGCGTCACCGGCGTCGAGCCCGGCTCGCCGATGATGCTCCAACTGTTCGTCCCGTTGGCGAACCACGTCACGTCGTCCGGGCACAGCAGGAACCCCGGGCAGGCCCGCCCCTCGGCCACCGCACTGGTCATCAGCGTCTTGTCTGCCTTGATGTCCGCGGCACTGGCGATGCTCGGCGGGTTGGCCCGGTCGAACACGTACATCGTGGTCATCGTGTCCATCAGGTGCCAGTCGTTGTCCCACCGGACCTCGTAGAGCGTGTGGGCCCCGCTGGCGATCGAGCCCGTCCGCACCCCGATGCCCATCGCCGCCAGGATCGAGGCCATCTGCGTCGCCTGCCCGCCGCACAGGGAGTGGCCGTGGATATTAATGTTACGCACCACGTCGCCGCGGTTGGGCGGGTCGTCGGCCCAGTGGTACTCGCGACGCTTGAAGTTGTTGTAGGCGTTGATCGCAATCGTCTGGATGTCCGTCGGACTCGGCACGATCACGCCGTCCGGCGTATAAGCGTTGCCGAAGGTCGCCGCCAGCGTCGCCAGGCTCCGGCAATCGGCCACCCGGTCGTTGACGATCCACGGGTTGTGAAGGGTGACCGGCAGGATCGGCGGCTGGGTCGTGCCGCTCACCACATTGGACAGATCCGACACGTTGGCCGGCTCCGCCCAATCGAAACTCTTGACCGCGAAGTAGTAGGTCGTGTCCCCGACCAGCCCGCCGACCGACGCGCGAACCAGCGTGCCAGGCTCAGCGACGGCCGGCGGCATCGCCACCGTGGCGCTGTCCCAGTTGCCCGCGTCGATCGGGCTGGTGGACCGGCGAACCTCGTAGCCCTTGATGCCCGCCGAGCCCCGGTCGGCCGGGGCCGTGAACGACAGGTGGACGGTACTGGATTGCGTCGCCACCAGCGTCAGGTCGTTGATGGCCTGGGGCGCCTCGTTGTCCTGCGCCGGCATCGGAACGACGAGGACGTTGGAAATCGCACTGGTCAAAGGCCACTCGTCAGTCACCTTGATGGCAAAGTAGTAGGTCACGCCACCTGTCAGGTTGTGCATCTCGAGCACTTCAGCCGAGCCCGGGGCCTTGGGCGCCGCCACCGAGATCGGCGTGGCAGCCGCGAAGCTGCCTTCATCGATCGGGCTGGTGCTGTAGCGCAAATCGTAACTCGCCGCCTGACCGACCATCCCGTCGTCACCACTGGCCGTCCAGTGCAATACGAGACTGTTGGGATGTACATCACTAGCCGCCAGATCCGTTACGGCCGCCGGGGGGGTCACATCGGGCGGCAGCGTGCGGAACGGACCGGCGCACGACAGCGCCGAGACGTTGCCGCAACGGTCGGTGCTCTTGACGGCGAAGTAGTAGTCGGTGTCCGCGGTCAAGCCAGTGATCCACATGGAATCGACCGAGCCTGGCGAACTGGGCTGCGGCTCGCCGGTCACCTGTGTGGCGCCATCCCAGTTGGTGTCATCGATCATGCTGGTGGAGTAGCGGACATCGTAGCTGGCGGCCCCGTCGAGAATACCGCTGGCATCGTTTGGCGCCGTCCAGGAGAGGGTCAGGGCCCGCGGTTCGATGTTACCGGCGGTCACGTCGGTCACAGCGTCGGGGGCAAGCGTATCGCAGCTGGCCGTGACGCTGACCATGAAGATCTTGTTATATGCGTTTGGCCCGGAGTCGTTGATGTAGCCGCTGCGGATGAAGGCCCTGCCGGTAGCCTTGTCAAAGGCCATGCCGTAGCCGATGTGGCTTGTGTTCGTCAGACCCGGGACCGCGCCCAGGTCCATATAGGCGTTGATCGCGGCGACATCCATCGTCTGGCCGACGGCGTACAGGCGGGTCTGCTGCAGGCTACCTTCCGCCGAGTTCTTGAACGCCCGGATGAGCACGGACGTGCTGCCGTAGAAGCCCGCTCCGCCGCCGCAGTAGTAGCCGTCGACCGCGTACGGGTAGACGCCGGGATCTGGGAACCATCCGGTGAAGTTGGCGGTCGGCACGTCCACTTTTACAAAGGGGGTCGTACCGTCGAGTTCGTTGCGGCCCAGCGAGATCTTCCGCCAGTTGCTTGAGGAGGTTTTGTAGAACGAGGTGTACCGGCCGTCATTGGCCAGGAAGAGAACCTCGCTGAACGCCGGGCTGTCGCCGGTAGCCGCCGAGTAGTTTACGCTGGTGAGCGTAACGTCTGTGTCGAACAGGTCGAAGGAGAACAGTCGGTTGCCACTCACGTTGAATGCGCCGACAACCTTCCTGGTGACCGGGTCATAGATCAGGTCCCGGCTCCCGGAGGTGCTCGCTCCGATCTGCGTGCCGGCGATGGTCACGTCTGACGGCAAGGTCGCCGTGCACAGGATCGTCGGCGTGCCGTTGGGCGCCGGGATCGTGATGCGCTGGAATAGGAAGAGCCGGCGGGACGCGTTTATGGGATCAGCCTGGGCCCAGGTGATGATCAGCGTGTCCTGGTCGATCGAGTCCTCGCCGGCTGGCACGAACGCAACAGCGTTGCCGTAGTAGCCCACTGCGCCGGTGGCGGGCCTGGTGCCGTAGAGGCTGAAAGAACCGATGTTGGTCATCGTCACGTCGGCACGGGCAACGGCTGCGGCACAAGCGATGACTGCCAGAATACCGAGAGTCACTGTCTTCCGCATGGTCTTCCTTCCCGCTGCATCTGGCGAAGCAGCCCGGCAGAACCAGTCCCTCTGGGCCCCCGGGCCGCATATGTCGTCAGATCATAATGTACCCACTCTTCCATCCATCCCACGACGACCACGCTGCCTATTACCTTCGGCGGCGCAGCATGGTCAGCGTCAGTCCACCGACCATCAGCGCCAGCGTCGCCGGCTCGGGAACCACCGGCAGACCGCCGACGATCTGGATCCGGTTGTACGAACCGGCCTGATTGACATAACCGTAGCGAACGAAGGCGGTACCGGTCGCCGGATCGGCGGTCAGGCCCCACGCGGCGCGCGAGGTGCTGTCCATGCCGGCGATCTGCTGCACTTCACCCAGGTCCGTATACGCATTGACGGCGGCGGCGTCGAAGGCACTATCGACCTGGTAGATGTGGGCTTCCTGCTTGCTTGTTGCGCTGTTCTTGAAGCTCCGCAGCAGCAGGTACGAGTCGTCGTACAGGACGATTCCTTCGCAGTTATAGCCATCCGTCGTACCGGGATATCCATCGGAGTTCGGATACCAACCCGTGAAACCGGAGACCGGCATGTTGGTCTTGGTCACCGCGCCGCCGCTCATGCCGGCCGGCGAGATCGTCACCTTCCGCAGGTTGTTGCTGTAGGTGTAGAACGTCATGTACTGTCCGTCCGGGGTCAGCGCCAGGGTCTGACCGAAACGCTGGGTGTTGTCACCGTGGGCGGCCGAGTAACCGACGCTGCCGACGGTCGTGCTGCTATCGAACAGGCTGAAGCTGATGAACCGGCTGGCGTAGGTTCCAGTGCCGCTGTAAACGAGCCTGTTGTTGGCGGCATCGTAGACCAAGTCACCGCCACTCCCATTGCCGTACTGGTTGACCCCGTCGTAGAGCAAGCTCCAGGAGAGCGTGGCACTGGCCAGGACGGTGGGCGTACCGCCGCCAGCTGGGATCGTGATCCGCTGGAAAACCTGGTTTCGGTTGGTTCCATCGGCAACCGCCCAGTTGATCACGAGCGTGTCCTCGGCGATGGAATCCGTCCCGCCGGGGATGAAGGCCATCCCGCCGCCGATGTATGCGTTATTGCCGGCCGGCTTGATGGCGTCGATGTTCAGCAGGCCTTGGCTGGTCAGTGCAGCCTGCGCCAGCGACGTCGCACAGGCAATTGCCAGGACCGCGATCATGCGTCTGAGTTCCATTTGCCCTTCCTCCAGACAGTTGTCAGCGGTTATTTGTAGATACCGCTTGTCGCCTGGAAAACTGCAAGCGACGCTCCGGTGCAGGTCTGGAATAGCAAGAAGCATGCCAAAGAGGGACGATGGACCACCTCGCGGCGACGATGCGACACAACGCCTTACGGGAGAACTTGTTATGTCAAGAACCCAGTCGGCGGTTCTGCTGGTGTGCCTGCACCCGGATAGAGGACGCTGCATGCAAACGCAACATCCAGGTCCACACCAAGGCTATTTCCGCTGTCCAAAGGCAACAGCCGATGATGTGCGGATACTGGCAGCAGATGGGCACCAGAACCTACCAACCATCTTGCCGGTTTGGCAAGGGTAGGTCGGCATCGTACAATGGGGCTCGGCCCGACCAGGCCGTACCAGAGTGTCTGCTGCTTCCTTGGGTGAGGTGTGCGCTATGGACGAGCAGGTTCCCCCTTCCGGTATCGATGAGCGCTCCAGTGAGGCCAGCTACCAGCAACTAGCAAGGCTCCTCGCCCAGCAGATCGTCAGCCGGGAACTGGCCGCCGGCTCGCGCTTGCCCCAGGAACGTGAACTGTCGCAGCTGCACCACGTCAGCCGGTTCACCGTCCGTAATGCACTCGATGTGCTCGAGGCGCAGGGGCTGATCGAGCGGGTGCGCGGCAAGGGAACCTTCGTCACGGGCGGTTCCGCCGAGAAACGCTGGTTCAGCATGGCCTCGACGATCCTTTTCGTCTTTGTCGGCGCGACCCGTGCCAACCAGGTCCCCGCCGGCGGGTTCTATGGCGAGATCTATGCCGGCATCAAGCAGGCCGCGCGCACGCTCGGCCTGCAACTCAAGACCGAAGGCATCCGGAGCTATGTTCGGGTCTCTCTGGACGAATACCGGCCGCCCAAGCCCAGCGAAATCGGCGGCGTGATCGTCTGCGGTTCGTTCGACGAGCAGTACATCCGCATGTTCGGATCGGAGGGTGTACCGGTGGTAGCGGTGGATCTCTGGTCGCACGACCCGCAGGTCGATAGTGTGGTGGTCGACGTGGAATCGGATGCCTACGGCGCGATCGACCACTTGGCCGAGAAGGGCCATGCCAGCGCGGGATTTTTCGCGATCGGCCGGCAGGAGCGCGGCAGCGACCTGTACGACTACGATCCGGACATCTGGCGGCTGCTGGACAACCTCCGGCGAGCGGCCCAGCGCCGGCGGATCGAGTTCCGCGAGGAGTGGATTCGCCTGGCGCAAGGCTCACGCATGCAGCCCCAGCTGGTGGCTCGCGACCTGCTCAGCCTGCGCGACCGGCCGACATCGCTGATCACCTTCGACGCCGCCGCCGCCCTGCCGGTGCTCAAGGCGATGGAGTCGCTGGGGCTGCGGTGCCCGGAGGATATCAGCGTCATCACGCGAGGCGACTCGGCAGTAGCCGGTCGCCTCGCGACCAGTTTCGTGGGCGATCCGGCGATGATGGGCCGCCAGGCGGTCCGGCTGCTCGTCGAGCGAATTCAGGGCCAGCGACAGCGAGCCGTGAAGGTGGCCGTCACCACCCGCCTGGTCCTGGGTGAGACAACCGGCCCGGCACCACAACACACCTGATTGACATTGCGGAGGATGCCATAGCACTGACTGCGTGGGCCACACTCAAGTCCGGCGCGCAACGGCTGCATGATGACAGACATCATCGCCGGACTTGTAGATGCTTTCATTCCAGGGCAACGTCATCTGGTACTTTCCCGGAGGCATTATGAACCGCGTTACTGCTCGCCTACTTGCTGGGCTTCTGCTGGTCCATGCGATCTCTGGCGGCGCCGCCGGCCAGACATTCGACCCCGCACGCAACGCCATCGAGCCCATCGCTCGCATCGCCTACGAACCGATCGGGGAGACCTCCGGCCTGGCCCGCAGCGGCGGCGGCACAAATCTCTTCTGGGCGCTCAACGATTCACTGAACCCGCCGGACCTCTTCCTGATCGACCGCACAGGACGCTGCCTGGCACAAGTTACGGTGCAGGGCGCCGAGAACCTCGACTGGGAAGCGCTGGCCAGTGATGGGCAGGCCACCCTGTACATCGGCGACATCGGCAACAACATCGTCAAGGGAGGGCTGCCCGCTCGCCGCGTGTACTGGGTCCGCGAACCGGATCTCGCCGAAGTCCTCACCGCACCCGCGACGCAGCCGGTGCGCCGGGAACTGCCTGTGCAGGGCTTCTGCCTCTACCGTTTCCCCGAAGGCCCATTCGACGCCGAAGCTATGTTCGCCCGGCAGGGCCGCCTGTACATCGTCAGCAAGGCCGGCAGAGGATCAACACGGCTGTGGCAGGTGGATATCAGCGCGCCCGGCCAGGGTCGTCCACTCCGCATGGTGTGTGATCTGCCCGACCTCCACTCTGTCACCGATGCCAGCCTCTCGCCTGATGGCCGGCGACTGGCCCTGTGCAGCTACGAGTACGTCGCGATCTACGACCTCGACCCGCGCGAGCCGATCGAGACCCTGGGGACCCGCCAGCCGACCATTCTCTCCCTCGTGCCGCCGCTGCACAGGCCAACCACGATCGAAGCATGCTGCTGGTCGAGCAACACGGAACTACTGCTGGCAGGCGAAAACCGCAGCATCCATGCCGTACGTGTGCCCTCGCCGGCCAGTCAGCTGTCGATCCCTGTCGATCGCCGCTACAGCTCGCACGCCCACAGGTAGCCGGAGCGCGTCGGGTTATCCGTCTCCCCGACGTAGGCCGTCCTGTCGACCACAACCAGTTCATGGCAGCGATAGCAGCACTTGCCGTCGTCAGCGACAACGGAACCGAGATTGTCGAACCGCCCGCTCTGCCGGTCATAGCGCACAAGTTGCGGGTGTTTGTCGGATCCACCGCACATGTACAACATGCCGTCCGCCCCGAAGGCCAAGCCTGGCAGACGCTTGCCGATGAACGGCTTGCCGAGATACTCGATCTTCATGGCGACCGGGTCGATACGGTAGAGTTCAGCCAGGGCCGAACCGGCGTAAATGTGGCCATCGTCCCCGTTGATGATGCTGTCGACCGGCCCGGCGCCGCGGTACATGATGTCCGACGCTTCCACCGCGTTGGGAAAGGCCAGACCCTTGGGAAACGCAAAGCAGTTCTTGTCGGGGTCGTAGCGGAAGAACCCTTGCGTCCAAGAGCTGTACGTACCCCAGACACCACCCCGGCCGTCGATCACGCCGGAGTGCGGGGTGGACTCGACCGCCTCGTGCCGGACCACCTTTCGCTCCCGAATGCTGTATGCCCCGAAGCAATTGCGAATCGTGTAATAATACATCATCTTCCGCTTGGGGTCGTAAACGGTCGCCTGGTGGTAGTCACCGGGCGACGGATATCCTAACCGATCGAATTGCCTCTGCGGAATCCGGTAGCGGTAGAGCCCGCCGCCCCTGGAGTCGAACATGGCCGAGTACGGGCTCAGCGTGGCCGTGCCGAAATAGAGAGCATCCTCCTTCTCATCCAGCCACAGCCCCTTGTGGATCTTCACCTCGTGCTCGTTACGCAGCCCGCTTCGCGCGTAGCCGCAGGACTTGAATCTGCCGCTGGCCGGGTTGAACTCGATAAGAATGTCCCCATTGCCGTTGGTCATCCCGCAAAATAGCTTCCGCCTCGTCTGGTGCCAGCACATCGAGACGAACGAGTACCGCAGCTTGTTGACCCGCCGGGCCGTCTTCGTGTCCCGCAGGAAGATCTCCTCGTCAGACTCACCCGCTAGGTCGAGTTCAATGTCCTTGTAGACGTGGTACCGAACCTTCATGAATGGCGACCTCCAAAAGGGCCCGCAACAGAACCTCTGCGAGACATATAGCATTCATACGGCCTGCACCGACCTTCGTCAAACCGCTACCTCACCGATGCTCGCTCCTGTAACCACTCTTCTTGCCTGGCTCGCCCTCGCCAATCCTCCTTACCTTGTCCCATCTTGCTCCGCGTCTCCGGGTCCCTGCGTCCTGTCGTTTCTCGTCCTCTCGTTGCCTGCCGTTCCTTGCCCTGACCACCTCGACCGGCTAGGGTAGTAGGAAAGCTCCACGACAAGCGTCCAGCCGACTCGGGGTCGCCCAATGGAGGATAGAGGATGGCCAGACAGTGGAGTCCTGACGATGTGCTGCGATTGGCAAGCTCGTACCAGCAGGCATGCGTGCTGGCCGCAGCCGCCGACCTGGATCTGTTCACCATGCTCCGCGGCCGAAACCTGGCGGTCCAGACGATCGCGAAGGAATTGCACGCCGACGCGCGGGGCACGCGCGTGCTGCTCGATGCCTTGGCGGCCATGGAACTGCTCACCAAGAAGGGCAGCCGATACTCCGTACCGGCGGACGTGGCCGAGATCCTCAGCGAGGGTGGCGAACTGAGCAAACTGGCGATGGTCCAGCACCAGGCCAACTGTATGCGGCGCTGGGTGCAGCTGGCGAATGTAGTCAAGACCGGCCGGCCCGCCGAGCGCGTGCCGAGCATCCGCGGGCAGGACGCCGACCAGGCCGCATTCATCGAGGCAATGGACAACATCTCCGCCCCGATGGCCGGCCCGCTGGTCGCGACGCTCCAGCCCCTGCAGTTCACGCACCTGCTGGACATCGGCGGGGCCAGCGGCACCTGGACGATCGCCCTGTTGCGAGCCGTGCCCCGCGCAACCGCCACGATCTTCGACCTTCCGCACGTGATACCCTTCGCACGGGCCCGACTGGCAGGCGCGGGCCTGGCCGACCGCGTGACCTTCGTCGAGGGCGACTTCTACACCGACGACCTGCCAGCCGGCGCCGACTTCGCCTGGGTCAGCGCCATCATCCACCAGAACGACTCCGAGCAGAACCGAGACCTCTACCGCAAGGTCTATGCAGCTCTTGTCCCCGGCGGGCAGATCGCAATTCGCGACATCGTCATGGATGAAACGCACACCAAACCAACCGGCGGTGCACTGTTCGCCATCAACATGCTCACCGGCACGCAGAAAGGCGGCACCTACAGCCTCGAGGAAATCAAGGCGGATCTGGAGGCCTGCGGTTTCACCGACGTGACCCTCTGGCGCCGGGGCGAGTGGATGGATTCGGTCGTACGCGCCACAAAGCCCAAAACATCCTGATCCTGGCACGCCACTAATTCATACATACCACATCGCAATACATCGCACTTGTGTGAAGCGTTCCTGCCTGTGTTGCATGCACTGGAAGTGTCGCCTACATTGGCCTGCTAGATTGGCTGGGAGAATGGCTCGTTCCGCCGAGAACAGGTCCAGTCGATCCAGAAAGGCAGGTCCGACCAATGATAGCGCAATGCGCGACCCTCGTCGTCTGTGGTGCGATTACCATTCTATCTTTGGCTAGTCCCGTCCAGGCCGAAGGCAACAAGACCCCGCCGGCAGGCATGCTGCGCCAGATCAAGGTTGTCGCAGACAGAGCCCCCGACTGCTCGAGCCTCAAGTCCATCGCCCAAAGCGTTACCCGTGACTGCAAGACCAACGACGAAAAGGCGATCGCCATCTACAACTTCATGCAACTCGCCTATTACCACCGCGCCTACCCGGAAGAACCCGGCGGCACCGCCGCCCTCAAGGCAATCAACGTCTATGGCTGGAGCCTGTGCGGTGGCTTGCACGCGGCCCAATCCGCCCTGTGGCGCGAACTCGGCTGGAAGTGGCGCTTCCTCGGCTGGCCCGGCCATACCACCGTCGAGGCCTTCTACGACGGCCAGTGGCACTACCTCGACGTCTTCCTGAAGATCTACGCCTGGAAGAACGACCCCAAGGCCCCGAGCGGTCGTACCATCGCCAGCGAAGCTGACATCGCCTCAAACCCCGACCTTATCCTTAAGAATCTGGTCATGGACGAATCACGCGGCGTGATGTTCGCCAGGGACAACACACCGCAGACCAACTGGATGGCCATGCCGTTTCTCGTCTGCGGCGACGATGCGCCCGGCGTGGTCACCGGCTGCCAGAAACGCAGCGACCGCGGCAGCCCAACCGGCTGGGGCGTGATCAAGTTCGACAACGATGGCTACACCACCGACGTGAATCTTGGGCCCGGCGGGTCTCTTACGCTCACCTGGGACAAGATCGACGGGGCATGGTACTGGTACAAGCAAAAGGAAGCCCCCATTCACGGCTGTCCCCCGAGCCCCGACAGCATTGACAAGGACTACCGCAACTCGCCCTCGAACGGCCCGATCCTTGAGCCCTACATCACAAGCGGCGGCAACAAGCGCAGCTACGCTAATGGCACGCTTGTCTTCGCCCCGGACTTCCGGAACGATGCCTTCCTGGCCGGGCTCGCCGACCAGGAAAACGTCAGACTCGCCGACGGACGGCTCATGCCCGCCCAGGCGGGCAAGCCCGCCTGGATCGTCGTCGAACTGCAATCGCCGTACGTGATGACCAAAGCCTCGGGCACGGCTGACGGCATCGACAAGGCCGAGATCAGCGAGGACGGCAAGACCTTCCAACCGATCGACCTGAAGGACTTCAGCCAGGCCGTCCGCGGCCAGTACCAGGCGTTCGTGAGGCTGACCTTCGGCAAGCCGGTCAAGTCGCTGCGCCTGGAGGCGGTCGTGCAGTGCAACCGCTGTGCGCTGCCGTACCTGTCGCCCGGCAGGAACAAGATCACGGTTTCGGCCATGAACCCGAAGGATCTCGGCGACAGCCGGCTGGCGGTCACTTACGCCTACCGCCTCGGCTGGCACGACAAGTCGTTTGAACAGATCGTCAAGGAAGGCGGCCGGGTCGGTGCGGCGCAGTCCGCCACCTGGACCGATAGCCCAACGGTCGTGCAGAAAATCTTCGCGGCGAAGGACCTGCCCGCCACCTTCGAGATCGACGTGCCGACGCCTAAGGGAAAGCACCCGGCCTACCCGCGGATGGTCTTCCTGCGGCGGGAAGTCCTTGCACCGGGCAGCAAGCCGATCGCCCTGCCGGACAACGCCCGGCCGGCAGAACTCGGCCCGACCGACGAACTCCAGACGCTGCCCAACCCGTTCCTGGTCGGTACGACCTGGCCGGGTACGGATAGGACCGAGGCGGCTCGCTAGAACCGTAGGCTCTGCTCCGCCCACCAGCCGTTGCCGTGTGTGGCGCAGCCGCCCTCGGCTGTACTCGCTGGACAAAGGATGCCGCTGGCGGCTCGCTCGCCAGTGCCGTCGTGTCAGCCCCCAGCGTCAGCGGGGGTCCCTGCGGATGCCAGGGCCCGACGAACAGTTGAGGAACCGGGTAGCAGGAAACACCCTGTCCTCAGGCGCAGCCAAGCCAACCCTGAGCGAGGGCCCTGGTCGTGGCCGCAGTTGTGGGTGTTACTAGCCACCAGCCACTGACCACTAGCCACCGCTGTTGCCGTGGCTGTTCGCCGCGCAGCAGCCGAAAAACTTTGGCCCAACCTTTCAAGGCGGGGCCGGGACCCTTAGACCCTTCGTTGTGGTTGTTGCTGTTGGAGTCCCGAAGGGGCGGCCGAACGCCCCGTAATGTTGTCAACGCTTGAAAGGACGCGAAAGTCGTGTTCATCGACATTCACATGCACGTGATGCGATACCCCATGACCGTTAGCCGTTGGTCGGGCTCGCCGGAGTTCACCACACCCGAGCAACTCATCGCACGCTTCGACGCCACTGCGGTCGAAAAGGCCATCCTCCTGCCGCTGGTCAGCCCTGAGGCCCGAAGGGGCATGCAAACCACCGAGGAGATCCTGAGCATCAGCCGGCAGTGGCCCGACCGCTTCGTACCGTTCTGCAATCTCGACCCCCGCATGGTCACCAACGCAGCCGACGCGCCGCTGAACGAACTGCTGGACGTCTATAAGACCGCCGGCTGCAAAGGGGTCGGCGAAGTCACCGCCAACCTTGCCTTCAACGACACCCTTGTCGAAAACATGTTCAGGCACGTCGAAGCCGCCGGCCTGCCACTGACCTTCCACATCTCCCCGACCCTCGGCAGCAACTACGGCCTCCACGACGAGCCCGGCCTGCCGCTCCTGGAAGGCGCCCTACGCAAGTTCCCGAACCTGGTCTTTCTCGGCCACTCGCAGGCCTTCTGGTGCGAGATCGGCCCGCTGGACAATATCAAGGACCGCTGGGGCTATCCAAAGGGCCCGGTGCACAAGCCCGGTCGCGTGGTCGAACTGATGCGAAGGTATCCGAACCTGCTGGGCGACCTGTCCGCGACCAGCGGCTTCAACGCCGTGAGCAGAGACGAGACATTCGGCCTGGAGTTCCTCGACGAGTTCCAGGACAGGCTTTACTTCGGCACGGACATCACCAGCCCCGACACGGGCGGGCCGCTGCGCGATTACCTGCTGAAGCTGCGGGCGGAGAAGAAGATTTCCGAGAAGGTCTTCCGGAAGATAGCGAGAGAGAATGCCATCCGGCTGCTCGGGCTGGCCGGAACGTGACCCCCCTGGTAATAGGAGCGATATTATGCTTTCATCCCGTTCGATCATGGTTGTGCTGATCCTGGCCGGCACGGCTCTGGCAGCGCCCGGCGCAGCGGCCGCCGAACCCGTCGACCTTGTAAGCATCGATCTGTCCAAGGCCCCCGACCAGCAACTCGGCCTGGACGCCTGGGGCGAAGTGACGACCATCGACGATCGTCCCTGCCGCGTCGCCCCAGCCGACAAGGACGCCTCCGTCCAGGCACCCGCTTGGTGGAAGCAGGGCCTTCGCCCCGACGAAGGACAGTACTTCCTGGCCGAGGTTCTCTACAAGGACACCGCAAGCCAGCCCATCCGCTTTAATGCCTGGGCCGGCTTCGGCGCCAACCAGGGCCGCAGCGAAATGCACCGCTTCGGCGGCCTGAACGACGGCAAGTGGAAAACCGCACAGATCCCGCTCGGCTGGGACATGGTGATGGTCCGGCCAGGGACGCGGATGGTCGAGTTCTCGATCCACTCCCGCACCGGCGATGTGCCGGTCGCCTCGATCCGCGTGTACCCGCTGGCCCGGGAAAACGTCGCCCGCGCGGCCGAGCGATGGAACAGCGAGACCCGCGACTGGGTCGCCCGGGTGCAGAAACAGCACGCCGATGCGCCCCGCAAGGAATTCGACAAGCCGCAGAAAGCCTCCGCCGCGATCAACGAGGGCAAAGGACAGATCGTGCCCTTCGTCCGAACGTACATGACGACCATCTACCCGTACAGCGCCCCCCAGGACGGCGAGATCGGCGTCCCGCTGCAGGCCCAGATGGCCCTCAACGAGTACGAACCGGCCGCCTTCGGTGTCTACGCCCCCAAGCAGGACCTCACCAACGTCACTGTCACGGTCGAGGGCCTCCAACACCAGTCGGATGCCAAGGCAACCCTGCAGGCGGAGGTCCGCACGGCCGAATACGCCCTGGCGCGGAACGGTTCGAGTCTGGCGACTTTCCCTCTGAGGCTCTGGCCGATGTACGCTACACAAATCCGAAAAGGCCAATCAGGCTGGTTCTGGGTGACTCTAAGAAGCGACCCGAAGACGACCGCCCCCGGCCTCTACCGCGGCAAGGTTCTCATCAGTGCCGACCAGGGCAGCGCAACTCTGGAACTCAAGGCCCGCGTGCTTCCGGTCCAACTGGTGGACATGAACGACACCGACCTGAAGATGGGCGGCTGCATCACCGGCATGGTCAGCCGGCACGACATGGATAACATGCTCCGCTACAACCACAACATGGTCCAGTATTGGTTCAGCGGCGTCCAGCCGAAGTTCGTCGTCAAGGACAAGGGCGATTTCGACCTCGACTTCACCGTCCTGGACGACCAGTTCGAGCAAGCCCGCAAGGCCGGCATCCAGGCCAACGTCTACTTCCTCGGCGGCAACCCCTACGGCTTTCCCAGCACCCAGACCCTGCTGCGAGAACTCGCCCGCCAGGTTCTCGGCATGACCATGGAGGAGTACTCCGCCCTGATGCTCAAGGACCCCTACAACGTGCCCGAAGTGCTCGTCCCGCTCTACAAGAAATGGGTCGCCAAGGTGCAGCAGCACGCCACAGACAAGAACTGGCCCGAGCAAATCCTCACGCCCTTCGACGAACCCGACAAGTGGCGGCAGAAGCGCCAGGGGACGGGCCCCTGGATCCGCCCGCAATTTGAACAGTGCTGCGCGTTCATCCACGAGGCCTGGCCGGCCACCCGCGTCTACGGCTCCATGCACCACGCACCCGCCATCCTGATGCTGCCGTCTGTCGACATCTTCTGCACCAACGCCGTCGGCGAGGACCCCGCCCTCGGTGACAAGGTCCGTAAGGGCGGCAAGACCTTCTGGCAGTACAGCGGCACCAGCGCCGCCAGCCCCGCCGACCGCGCCCGCTACACCTTCGGCTTCTACTTCCACTCTTTCAACAGCCGCGGCTCGCTCTGCTGGGCCTACAACTGGTTCAACGACCGCTTCGACAACTCCAAGGGCGACAACTGGGGCTACGCCTGGTACACCCCGATCGAAGTAATCCCCGCGCCCTACTACGAGGGCCTCCGCGAAGGCTGGGACGACCGCCGCTACATCGAAACGCTCCGCAAGGTCGGCAAGGCCAAGGGTGTGGATGTCGAACCGCTGCTCGATGAAATCGGCAGAGAAGCCCGTGCCTCCCGCGGCAAGGGCGGCGAGGACACCGTCGATGACTTCTGGGACCAGGCCAAGCGCGTGGGCGTGATGGACGAACTCCGCGAAAAGATCGCTGCGAGGATCGTGGAGATCAACGCCGCCAAACCCGCCGCCAGCCAACCCCCCGCGGCGAGTGCGAAGTAGGCGTTGTCCGTCGTCAGTAATCCGTTGTCAGCGGTCAACAGCGTAGGGTGGGCGGTGCCCACCCACTGCCGAAGCTCCTCAACAAAGGGTGCCACGGGCGGCTTGCCCGCCAGTGCTGTTGCTGTCGAGTCGTGGCCGTCAGTCCCGCAGGGACGGGAGGCAATAGCCCAGGACGCGAGTCCTGGGAAGACGGCCGCCAGGATCCTGTTGTTGTTTCTGCTTCTTGAGTCTCTTCAGGGACGACAGAGCCCCAGGATGCGGACAGACGTCTACTGCATTCTGGTCCGTATGCACAAAGGCAGGCATGCACGCGGGGCGACAACACCCCCGGCCATCCACAGACCGCGAAGCGATACAAACAGAGGCGGCGCCAAGTGCCAAGTCACAAGGCGCCGCCTCCGCACGCCGGCCGTGGCCGTAGCTGTTCGCCGCGGAGCGGCCGAAGGGATTTAGCCCAGCCTTTCAAGGCTGGGATCAGAGGCCCCGCACAACCCTCTCTCCCGTTGTTCTTGGTTGTTCAGTCCCTTCAGGGACGGCAGAACGCAAAGATGCGGAAAGACGGTCGCCCGCGTCTTACCATGTATGTGCAAAGCCAAGCGACCGAACGGTGCGACAAGTGAACGTTGGCACCATTCCCGCGGGAACTCCATCCATGCCGGGCAGGATTCCACCCGTCATCCATGGAGTCCCCTCCCGGCCCGCGCGGGGGCACTATCGCAAGCGGGGGCATCCACGGCACTCGTGCGGAGTCCTCTTAGCTATCGGTGAACCTCGATCCATCTTGGCGGGGTGTGAGTCCACCGGATTTCCCTCCACAGATATCGTGGAACGCATTGACAGCAATACCTCCTCCGAATATACGGTAGACATCTGCGTATTACCTGATCTCGATTCGCACAAATGATGAACAAGTACCACGCTGCAGCAGCTGGTGTGAAGGAGCAGGCATGACGGCATTCCACGACGAGGCATTCGATGCGCCGACGAAGCTCAAGCTGGAGATCTTCCGCGGGTACGTCAGGGAATGGCTGCCGGTCTTTCTGACCCGGTCCCGGACGGGCCAGCGCGGGCATACAAAGGTAGGCATCTACGACTTCTTCGCCGGACCCGGGCACGACAAAGACGGGTACCCAGGCTCCCCGCTGATTATCATTCAGGAGTTGAAGCAGTTCTGCAATGAACGGGAACAGGTGAAGGACCAGGATGTCGATATTCGCGTCGTGCTCAACGATGCGGACATACAACACATTGAGACATTGAAGGCAGAGGTCGCCAAGATCGCCTGCGGGCGCGGTTGCTGTGCCGTGGAATACTCGGCCCTGCCTTTCAGCGATGCCCTTGAGGCCAATCTTCCTCGTATCAGCGACGCGGGTTCCGCCAGTCTCATCATCATGGATCAGTTCGGCGTAAAGGAGGTGACGCCGGAAATCATCCGGAACCTGGCCGACTGCAGACGAACGGACATCCTGTTCTTCATCTCCTCCTCCTTCGTGCGCCGCTTCGTGGACACCCGAGAGATTGCGGCCACATTTGACGCCGATGCCCAAGGAATCCGGACAGTGGAGTACAACGCCACTCACCGGTTCATCTGCAACTACTTCCGGAGAAAGCTCGGCGACGCGGAATACTACTTGGCACCGTTCTCGATCAAGAAGGGAGCCAACATCTACGGGGTGATTTACGGAACGGGCAACCTCCTCGGTCTGGAGAAGTTCCTGGACGTGTGCTGGAAGGTGGACCGCGCAACCGGCGAGGCGAACTATAACATCGACGGCGATTTCGCATGGGCCGGGCAGCGCTCACTCTTTGCGGAACAGAATGTAATCCGCAAGATTGATTTGTTCGAGCACGACTTGCGGGAGTTCATCAGAACCCGCTCGCCCACCAACCATGACATGTACAAGTTCTGCCTCACGAAAGGGTTTCGCCCGATGCACGCCGTAGACGCGATGCGGACCATGCAGCATAATGGCGAGATCAAGGTACTGGAGGTTCCTTCTGATCTTCCCGCCAGAGCCGGAGCCTTCTACCTTTCCTATGATCACTATAAGAATGACCCGCGGGTGCGGTTTGCGATCGGGGGCGAACAGTGACCAAGATTGAATGGACGGAGTCAACCTGGAACCCGGTAACCGGTTGCACGAAGATCAGCACGGGCTGCAACCACTGCTATGCCGAACGCATGGCCAGGAGGCTGCAGGGAATGGGCCAGCCGAACTACCGCAATGGATTCCGCGTCACGCCGCATGAACACGCTCTCGGCCACCCGCTGCGATGGCACAAGCCCCGGATGGTCTTCGTCAACTCCATGAGCGACCTGTTTCACGAAGATGTTCCTGCGGAGTTCATACAGCGGGTCTTCCGCATCATGCAGCAGGCCCCTCAGCACCAGTTCCAGGTTCTGACCAAGCGCGCGGAACGCCTGGAGGCACTCGCGCCGGCCCTTGCCTGGCCCCGGAACATCTGGATGGGCGTCACGGTGGAGAAGGCCGAGTACTCCTGGAGGATCGATGCCCTCAGGAAAGTGCCCGCCGAAGTGCGCTTCCTCTCCCTGGAGCCGCTGCTGGGTCCGCTGCCGGACCTGGATCTCCGACAGATCGACTGGGTTATCGTCGGCGGAGAATCCGGACCGGGGGCGAGACCCATGAGCGAGGAGTGGGTCCTGGACATCCGGCAGCAATGCCGGGAGTCGCGGATTCCCTTCTTCTTCAAGCAATGGGGCGGCACAAACAAGAAGAAGGCGGGACGCCTGTTGCAAGGCCGCACCTGGGACGAAATGCCCGGCCGATTCACGAAGCCGGGCGGCGCCCGCCCGCAGAAGGCCGCATACGCCCTGTAGATCCACAACGGATGGCACGCATGCGGGGCTGATGCCGCTCCGCCCAGCCAGGCAGCCCCTCCGGCACAAGCCGATGCCCCGACACCGCCCAGCGAGGAAGTCCTCCCGTGCCCCGCGACCGAACTCACGCTATCATACCCGCGACGAATGAAACCCGGGGCTTCTGGCGGAAAGGGAAGTGGCGATGCAGGATCTCGAGACGCGGTTCGGTGAGGCAGCGTACGGGGTGCGGTGGGCGCAGGGGCGGGTGACGGAGGCACTGGGGGCGGCGAACACCCGGCGGGTGGAACTGGCGGAGTGGAAGGAGGCAGCTGGCGACTCGTTCGAGGTCCGCTGGGACGGGGACGATGTCACCATCGGCGCATCCACCGCCGTCGGTACCATCGGCGGGCTGCTAGAGGTGGCGCGGCAGGTGAAGACCGGCGAGATGCGCGATGTCTCCCGGCCGCTGCGCTTCAAGACCCGCGTCTACAAGCACGAAGTCCAGTTCGAGGCCCCGGCCACCGACACGCGCGGGGCGCACGTCGGCACCGAGAGGCCGATCACGCGGTACAGCGACGCCTTTCTCGAAACGTTCTTCCAGCAGATCGTCTCGCGGCACTTCAACGCCGTGGTGGTGTACGCCGGCTATCACCCGTTCGAGTGGTTCCTCGACTACGAGGGCTTCGAGCACGCCACCGACAAGCCGGCCGACCTTCGCCGGCGGAACTTCGAGGGTCTGTCGCGGTTCTACCAGGCGGCGAAGCGCTACGGCCTTCGCACGTTCCTGCACCACTACGTCTCGCACTTCACCCAGGCGCTGGCGGA
>Ga0101944_10003764_pt1 | contig 20327 bp, 23 predicted proteins | sample DewCreD2012metaG_FD_75245 | JGI IMG/M metagenome (GOLD analysis project Ga0101944, IMG submission 75245) | Hot spring sediment bacterial and archeal communities from British Columbia, Canada, to study Microbial Dark Matter (Phase II) - Dewar... ... | reverse complement strand
ACCAGTTATATGTCCGCTATCACTCGTTCTTCACCGACCTGGACATTATCTTCTGGACGATTGCCATCCTAATTCCACGCATTACGGGCGCGAAAATTCCCGAAGGCTACCTGTTCGCAGGGCCATTCTCTCGGCTGGCGCGTCTGCACGTCAACTGGTTCATCGCTGATTTCCTGGTTGCCCTGGCTTCGATTGAAATTTCCACCCTTATCTTCAAACCGCTCGATGCCCCGTTCTGGTCCTGGCACGCCATCCTGTTCCTTTCGTTCTTGCTGACCTTCCTTTTCAGCAGCCTCAACCTCTTATCGGGACAAAACCGGGTCTTGTGGTCACGCTCTACGTCTGAAGACGGACTGGGCTTGCTGGCTTCCGGGGCTCTCGCGCTCTTACTCCTGCTGGCGATTGAAACCTTTCCTCCATTCATGCAACTGTTGGGGTTGCCTGCGGCGCATTGGGGCATGGTCATCCTGGTGGGTATGTTAGCGCAGGTTGGGTTTGTGGCCGTCCGCTACCGCTTGCGCCTGTTCTCAGGCATAGCCAATCGCTGGCTCAGCTGGCGGCAGAACCAGATGACGCTCGGCGAGCGGGTCCTCATCATCGGCGGCGGGGAAGGCAGCCAGATTGCCGGCTGGCTGCTCAAGCGGCGCATGTTCCGCTCGGCATTCTCGATTGTGGGAGTCGTGGACGACTCCAATCCCACTGTACATGGAATGCGGGTAGGCGGCTACTGGATGATGGGCAGTTTTACCGACTTGCCCCAACTGGTTGATAAACACGATATTGGCGTTATCGTGTCCACCATCCCCGCCACGAACCCCAAACTCGATGAATACATCTTCGATTTCTGCCGCGCCTATGGCATCCGCCTGATTTTCCTGGAAGACTTAATGCGCATGGTCGATAAACAAGTAACCCAGCCCATCCGCGATACAAAGGATGTCATCTGGCGCGCAGACCATCTGGAATTCAAAGCCATTCACGACATTACCACCCAGTTGCCCAATCGGTACTTGCTGCAAGACCGCCTGCGGCATTCCCTGGCCTATTCCCGGCGTTATAACACGCATGTCGCTATCCTGTTCATCGACTTGGAAGGCCTGCCCGACATCAACAACACACTGGGCCGCAAATATGGAGATGAAGTGCTGATTCAGGCCGCGCGGCGGCTGGCGCATTGCAAACGCGATAGCGACACCCTGGCGCGCTTTGGCGAACACCAATTTGCGCTCATCCTGGAACACCTTGCCAGCCTGGACGAAACCGACATCGTGGCCCGGCGCATTTTCAACTCGCTTTCCAAGCCCTACCAAATCAACGGACATCGCTTCAATGTCCAACCGGCGTTGGGCGTCTGCCATGACAGCAATTGCGTAGACAAGACCAATCCCGACATCACCGTTTGTTACAGCAAACGCACAATTCTCGAAGTCAAACATTATGAACCCGTTCTGGCATAACAAAAAAGTCCTGGTAACAGGTGCGGGCGGCTTTATTGGCAGTCACCTGGTAGAACGTCTGGTTGCCGAAGGCGCGCAAGTCCGCGCTTTCGTGCGCTACAACTCCCGCGCCGAGGTGGGTTTGCTGAAACTGGCTCCGCCCGAAACGCGCTCCCAAATCGAAATCATCGGCGGAGACTTGCGCGATGAACACGCCATGCGAAAAGCTGTCACAGGCTGCCAAATCGTCCTGCACCTGGGCGCGCTCATTTCTATCCCATACTCTTACTATCACCCGGTCGAAGTGGCGCAGACGAACGTCATTGGCACGCTCAACGTGCTGACCGCCTGCCGCGAGGCCGGGGTGGAGCGGTTGGTACACACTTCCACTAGCGAAGTCTATGGCACGGCGATTCAGGTCCCCATCAGCGAAGCGCATCCCCTGCAAGGGCAGTCGCCCTATTCGGCCAGCAAAATCGGGGCCGATAAACTGGCCGAAAGCTTTTACTGCGCTTTTGGCCTGCCGATTGTCACCCTGCGCCCTTTCAATACTTATGGTCCGCGTCAGTCAGCGCGTGCTGTCATCCCCACAGTCATCACGCAGGCATTAACCCAGCCGGTCATCAAACTGGGAAACGTCAACACAACCCGCGATTTTACCTTCGTGCAAGATACGGTCAGGGGATTTATGCTGGCCGCCCAAACCCCCGGCATAGAAGGCAAAACCATCAACCTGGGCACCGGTTCCGAAATCCGCATTGGGGAATTGGTCGAAAAAATTGTCGCAAAGGTCAACCGCCCGGTGCAAATCCAATTAGACGAAGAACGCCTGCGCCCTGAAGCCTCCGAGGTCTACCGCTTGCTATCCGACAACTCTCAGGCACGCCAAATACTTGGCTGGCAGCCCCAAACCGACCTGGAGAGTGGATTAGACCAAACCATCGAATGGATACGCCAACATCTTGACCTATACCGCGTTGGTGTCTATGAGTTCTAACGAGGAGATGGAGAATCAATCTATGAAAGCAGTCGTGCTTGCCGGTGGAAAAGGGACGCGCCTGGTGCCCTACACCAAAATTCTACCCAAACCTCTGATGCCCATTGGAGACACGCCCATCCTAGAAGTCATTCTGCGCCAAATGAAAATGGCCGGCATTGACCATGTGACCCTGACCGTAGGGCACCTCTCGACGCTGCTGCGCACTTTCTTTCAGGATGGTCAGCAGTGGGGACTGCACATCGAATACAGTTACGAAGATTCGCCGTTGGGAACCGCTGGCCCCATTGCGCTCATCGAAGGCCTGGACGATACCTTCCTTGTCACAAACGGCGATGTCTTGACCACCCTGCGATTTGCGGATGTGCTTCGCTTTCACCGCGAACAAAGGGCCACAGCCACCATCGCCGTCCACCAGCGCAAAGTCAAAATCGACCTGGGCGTCATTCAGTGGAACGGCAAACCAGAAATCAACGGCTATATCGAAAAACCCACCTACGACTATTGCGTCAGCATGGGCGTGTATGTATTCGAGCCGCGCGTGTTGAACTATATCCCTAAAGGGCAATATCTCGATTTTCCCGACCTGGTCAAAATTCTGATAGCCGCTGGCGAGAAAGTGGTGGGATATGAATTCGACGGCTACTGGCAAGACCTGGGCCGTCCCGATGACTACGAACAGGCCGCGCGCGATTTCGAGACCATGCGCAGCCAGTTCCTGCCGGAGGAGATTTCGATATGAACTGGCGCATCCCATTGGCTGATATTGACTTTGGCCCCGAAGAATCCGCCGCTGTACAAGCCGTGCTTGCCAGCAAATGGCTGACGATGGGCGGCGTAACCGCGCAGTTCGAGCAGGAATTTGCCGCATTCACCGGCGCGAAATACGCCCTGAGCGTCTCTAACGCCACTGCCGCCTTGCACATGGCCTGCCTGGCGCTCGGCATCGGTCCCGGCGACGAAGTGATTGTGCCATCTCTGACTTTTGTCGCCACCGCCAACGCCGTCCGCTATGTAGGCGCAACGCCTATCTTTGCCGATGTCAATGACTATAACGACTTCAACATCTCGCCCGATGAAATCGAAAAACGCATTACCCCAAAAACGCGGGCCATCATCGTTGTACATTATGCGGGCTACCCCTGTGACATGCCGCGCATCATGGAGATTGCCGCCAAACACAGCCTGGAAGTCATTGAAGACAATGCGCACGGTGTTGGCGCTACGCTCGAAGACCGCCAACTCGGCACCTGGGGCGCAATTGGCTGCTTTAGTTTCTTCTCTAACAAGAACATGACCACCGGCGAAGGCGGCATGTTGACGACCGACCGCACAGACCTGTACGAAAAACTGCGCGTCTTCCGCTCGCACGGCATGACCACTCTCACCTGGGACCGCCACAAAGGCCACGCCTTCAGTTACGATGTCGTCGAACTGGGCTACAACTACCGCATCGACGAAATCCGCGCCGCGCTGGGGCTGGAACAACTTAAGAAACTGCCGCGCAACAACGCCCGCCGCGCCGCATTGACCCAACTATATCGTGAAACCATGCAAGAACTGGCGCCCGAAGTGACCATCCCCTTTGGCAATCATCCCGGCCAATCGTCTTATCACATCTTGCCGGCCCTGCTCCCGCCGAAGGTGGAGCGCGGGCGGGTGATGGAACATCTCAAGGTGCAGGGCATTCAAACTAGCATTCACTACCCCCCCGTTCACGCATTTACCGCTTACCGTTCTATTGCCAATGGGGCCGCCCTGCCGCTGACCGAAGACATTGCTCGACGCGAAATCACCCTGCCCCTTCACCCGATGATGAAAGAGGAAGATGTCATCAGCGTCGTTCAGGAAATCCGAGCGATTCTTTCGGCATAAACAGAAATATCGAAAAACTCAATGGAATTCCGAAAATATTTCCTGTTACTCAAAAAATGGCTCTGGCTGCTCATCATCGGCGGGATGCTGGGCGGCGCTGGCGGCTTTTTGCTCAGTCGCCTGACCACTCCCATCTACCAGGCGCAGACAAAAATCCTGGTCACCAGTAACCGCCAGGACCCCAATTTTGAGTTCGCTTACCTGAGCGACCAACAATTGCTAGAAACCTACATCGAAATCCTGCAAACCAAACCCATCCTGGATTCCATCATCGAAAAAGTTGGCTTCGAGGTCAAACCGGCCCAAATTGCCATTGTGCAGGTACGCCAGACCCAAATCATCCTGATTGCCGTCGAAGATGAAGACCCCGCCCGCGCGGCGCAAATTGCCAATGCACTGGTAGAGGTTCTCATTGAGCAGAGCGGTAAATTACAGGCTGGCAAATATGCCTCGGTTGAAGCCAGCTTGCAGGTCCAAATTCAAGAGGTCGAAAAACAAATCGAACAATTGCGCGCCGAATTCGACCAGATTTCACAGCAAGAGATACAAGAGCAACTCTCCCAGGTCGAGGAACAAATCAAAGCCTTGCAAGGCGAGGTCGCTGCCTTGGAAAAGGACATTGCGCAGTTATCTACTGTTCCCTTGAACGAAACCAGAGACCAAGCCTCAACGAGGCAGGCGCAACTGGCCGAAAAACAGGCCCAATTACAGCGGGTTCAGCCGCTCCTGCTCAATTACCAGCAAATCCGTTCCAACCTGCTCTTTTTGGGGCAGCCCGCGCTTGGCGCTAACGCCCGCTCTGATTTCCGCACCCTGCAACTACAATCTACTCTTAGCCTGTACCAGCAACTCTACCTGAACTTGCTCAACAACCTGGAATCGCTGCAACTCCTGCGCCTGCAATATACCCCCAACATTGACCAGATTGAACCGGCCATTCCACCCGAACGCCCCGTCCGCCCTTCTACTTTGCGTTACCTCATCATGGGCATTGTGGCAGGCGTAGCCCTGCTTGGCGCGGTAGCGGTTGCCATCGAATTCTTGGATGACACCATCAAATCGCCCAAAGATATCATGCAGCACCTGGGGTTGCACACCATTGCCAGCATCCAGGAATTCAGCAGTAAAAACCTGAAAGACGGCGAAATCTTCATCATGCAAAACCCGAAATCGCCCGTTGCCGATGCGTACCGATTGTTACGCACCGGCATTCTATACGGGCTGAACGGGAACTCGATTAAGACTCTGCTCATCGTCAGCCCCGACCCAAACGATGGCCGCTCCTCGGTCGCGCTCAACCTGGCCGCCAGTTTTTCCCTGCTCGGCAGGAGGGTAACGGTCGTTGATGCCAACATCCGCAACCCGCGCCTGCACACCAACCTGGGCATGGAAAACCGGGTTGGGCTGGGCGACATACTGGCCGACAAAGCCGACCTAAGCAGCGCTACACAACTACTGGAAGGACAGCGCAACATCCGCGCCCTCACCGGCGGCCACATGCCTGAAAGCCCCACCGAACTGCTCGAATCGGACCGCCTGGGGCAAATCCTGAATAAGTTGACTGCCAACGTAGATATGGTCATCCTGGATGGCCCGCCCGTCTTCGTAGCCGATGCACTGGCCTTTGCCTCACGGGTCGATGGCGTCCTGCTGGTCATGCGGCCCGGCAAAACTCGCATCGAAACTGCGCAAGCGGCGTTGGAATATCTCCAGCGCTCCGGCGGCAACATTCTTGGGGTGGTTCTCAATCGCGTGCCTCGCAACTGGGCCAAATATCACGAAGGCTTTTACTTCAGTTCCGAGGATTTGGCGCGCGTCAAACGATAACCAGGACATCTTCCGCCCCAGATAGAGCGCCTTTGTTGAATTTTCGGCAAAGGCGCTTCCTTTTGGGTACAATCCCCCTATGAAAACGCTCCTACAATTCCTCCTGCTCGGCCTGTTGACGGCGGCCATTGGCGAATGGCAGTTTTCGGTCTTCCTGCGTGATGACCTGGATAACTTCCTCGGTTCGCTCTTCTTCAACACGCTCTACCTGGTGGGCGTTTATGTTCTCACGCGCCCCTTACTGACCACCCTGCGCAAGCGGCCCAAGTTCATCCTGGGATACACTGGCTTTTTCGGGCTGACCGGTCTGATGGTGGAATGGTTTCTGATTGGCAATTCGCCCTGGGGCAACCCAGATGCCAGCCAAATTGGAATGTTTGCCTATTGGGCCTGCATGGCACTCGTTCCGCTCGCCTTCCTGCTCCAAAACCGCCCGCTGCAACATTTCATCGTCCGCTATGGGCTGGTCTATGTCATTTTGGTCTTGCTCGGCCAGTTTCTCATCCCCAGCCCAGGCTGGCGCTTCGCCTTTCACATTTACGCCGTCATCCTGGGCTACCTGGGGCTGATGATAGGAATTTTGTCGAAGTATTCACGCCAGAATTACTAATTCAGCGTCTAAAACAGAATTTAGCGTAGCTTTTGTGCAATCAGAAGCCAAATCGTAAAAAGCGGCACAAAAGTGTAAAAAAACGAACCTTATCATTGTATTTGCGCAAATACAGCGCATTTCTATTCGATAACGCAAACAGAAGGCATTTCTAATCGCCAAATGAAGCCCAAAATTGGTCAAAAACCGTCACCGGATGTATCCTTCGAAAAAAGCTTTTGACTTATCCACGGAGGAACGTACAAATGAACATCAATTTGGCTTCACCGACGAACTGACTAACACATCCTATGCGCCACTGGCTGCACTTTTCGCACATTACCAGCGTCATGACCTGCTCCAACCGCTCGAAAATGTCCAGATTCCGATGCGAAAACGCGATTTTGAGCCGTACGAGAAACTCAAGCAGGTCTTGTTGAGCATCCTGGCGGGCTGCGAAACCCTTTCAGAAGTCAATCCGCGGTTCAAGCAAGAGAGCGTACTCGCCAGGGTTCTGGGGATCTCACGCCTATCTGACCCGTCGAGCCTGTCGCGTACTTTGGATGCGCTAACTCTAAAGCAAATTGATGAATTACGCGTCAGTACCCGGCAAATTTGGCATGCCTTCAGTCGCGCGACGACACGTGACTGGCGCAAATACTTGTGGTTAGACTTCGATCTCACCGGTTTGCCTTGCGGTGCGCTGGCAGAAGCCAGTCAAAAAGGCTATTTTGCCGAAAAAAAATGCTCGTGGTAGGCAATTAGCCCGAGTTAGTGCCATTTTTGAAGGCGAGACGATCTGGTCAGAGGCCTATCCCGGCAACTTTCACACCGTCCACTGCCTGCAACCAGCTGTCCTGGCTGCCGAAACTGCTTTAGAGTTAGCGTCAGAGCAACGTAAGCGCACCGTTTGGCGCATGGATGGTGGCGCTGGAACAGATGAGCACCTGACCTGGCTGTTAGCACGCGGATACCATGTCTTGGCAAAGGGCCTTTCAAATCGCCGCGCAGAATCGCTTGCCAGGCAAGTCAAACGCTGGGATTCTTACGAAACCAACGCCTGGCTGGGTAAAATTGAGCCTCCAACCATAGATTATGGGCGTCCGGTGCGCGTTTTTATGTGAAGCGCAGGCTCAAAGATGGACAATTTTTGCATAGTTACTACGTCTCGACGTTGTCTTTGCCGTCAAAAAGTAGCTTTCAGCGTCTCTATGATGCCCGTGGCGGAGCCGAAGTAGAACAATTTCGCAACGACAAATCTGGTTTGAGCCTCGAAGCGCGCCGAAAACGCAGTTTTGCCGGGCAAATGGGCTACATTTTGCTGACAGACCTCGCCCACAACCTGTTAGCAGACTTTGTTCACCGAGGACTGGAAGGCTCATCCCTGGCTGGGTTTGGCCCAAAACGGATTGTACGTGATCTGCTCAACATCCCTGGCCGCGTTTCCTGGCATGAAAATGGGCTACAGATCGACTTGCTAACTCAAAACCAATTTTCGGAAGAACTGGTTATGTGCTTGGAAAGGTACTGTTCTGGCGGTTTTGAACGATTAGAAACCGCTTCTGTTTGCACTAAAAAATAGAAATGCCGTCTGTCTGCGCAAAAATAAGGTAACTAACAAACCCCGCTCATTTCTTTGAGCGGGGTTTGCGGTAGACATGTACTTCGAAAGAAATACTGTGTCTATATATAAGTGCCCCCACACTGGGGGAAAGGTTCGGGTGTTATCAAGCCGTCTATTGGATAAGTGTACCAGATTCGAACGTTGGTATAGTCCAGTTCGATTTTGTGGATAAAGCGGGCCAGGGTGCGGCGCAGGGCTGCCATATCGCCCGCCGTGCGCAGGTCTTCCAATTCGCCGCGCCAAACAGAGAGAGCCAGGGTCAGGGCTTCGGGCGTGACTTCGATTTGCGCCGATTGTAAACGCGCTGCCAGTTGTTTGAGTTCAAAGACCAGGCGGGCTTTTTCTCCCTCGCGTTGTTTCAGCCGGTTCTTTACTTCGATGGTGTCCAGTTGGCCGGATTCGAGTAAGTCCAGTATGCGGGCGATTCCGCGTTCTGTGACTTTGAGCGCTTCGCGCTTGGCTTCGATGTCGCGTTCTATGCCGGTCGTGTCCTGAAGTTGGAGCCGGGTTTCCTCGAGCAGGTCTTCCACAAAGGCCGGGGTCAGGATTCGGTTCAATACGGTTTCGATGACGAGAGACTCCACTTTGCGCGCGCCAATTCGCCGGGCGTTGGGGCAAAGGTTTCCTTTACGGTCTTTTGTGCCACAGATGTAGTAAGGCCAGTTATGCCCCTTGTGTCCGTTGTGGTGTACCATCGCCGCGCCGCAGTGCGGGCAGGTTGCCAGGCCCGCCAGCAGCGAAGGGAAGGCTTTACTTCGCGGGCTGTTCATTCCGGTTCGGCGGGTTCGCTCGTGCCGCTTCACAGCCTCCCAGATTTCGGGGGTAATGGCCGCCGGGTGATGGTCGGGGAATTCCACATCACCACAGCGGGCAATTCCAAGATACGAGCGATTCCGAAAGAAGTCAAACCAGCAATTTACAGAGCGGTATAACTTTCCCTCAGTGGCATCTTGAATCTGCTTATAACTTGCGCCTTCCGAGCGCATCCGCCAGGCGATTTGTACCAGGGGGAATAGTTCCGGGTCGGGTTCCCACTTCGAGGCGATTCGCTCTTTGCCGTCTCTGGTTTCGCCGCGTGGGACTTGTACCGCGCGGTAGCCGCGTGGGGGCGTTCCGGGGTTATAGCCTTCACGCACAAGAGCCAGCAGGCCGCGCTTTACATCGCGCGAATTTTGCCGCCGCTTTTCCTCGTTACTGATGTCTATGATTTTTTCTACCAGGCGGGCATAGGGGCCGTCAGGTATCATGTCAGTCAGGGAATGGATAATCACGCCGCGCTTTCTCAACAGGGACTTGTAATAATCCGAGTCATCTACATCACGAGAGAAGCGGGCAAAATTCCAGATAATCAATCCTTGGGGGCGTGTGGCCGGGTTCTGGGTAGCGTCTACCATCGCGGTAAATTGGGCGCGCCCGTCTACCTTGCCGCCAGAGCGGGCCGCGTCTGAAAAGATGTGCGTAAGCGCCAGGCCGTGAGCATGGCAATAAGAGACGATTTCGCGCTCTTGCTGCGCCGTGCTTTGTTCCTGGGTGGGGCCGCCAGAATCGCGCAGGTAAGCGAAAACCAGAGAGCCGGGGGGAAGGTCGGAGGGGAGCGGGTTGTATTCGGGCATGTGTCACCTGCTGGGGTTGGGTTGGATTTTGCCATCTTGCACAACGAGAACGCCTCGGGCCAGCAGGCCGCGCAGGGTGGCGGCCAGGTCGCAGGCCAGCGCAGGCCGCGCGGTTTGTTGCGCCGCTGCCAAGTTGGGGAAGGTTGCGCCGGTGATTTCGGCCAGGTGCAGGGGGGGAGTTTTGCGGGGCATGTTTTTTCTCCAAAAGGTGTAGCGGGACGCTACGTGTTACGAGTTACGAGTTATTTTTTTTTCTTCCACTAAAAAAACTCGTAACACGTAACATGTAGATATACTGCTACGGGTTTTTAGTAGTGTAGAGTCTCAAAGTTCCTGGGCCGCGCTTGCCTTTGGTTTCACGCTCAAAGAGCCGCCCATCTTTTAGCAGTTGGTCAAAAATTCTTTCAAGTCTGTCACGTTGAGTACCTACCCACATGTGAAGGTCTTGCCCAATTTCTCGCCGTGAGTTTCGCTTTGTGTTTGCCCTTGCTATAACTTTTTCGGCTATGTCTTGGTCTTCGTCAGCAATTGGATTACTGGCATCTTCTATCAGCCGGTGCAGGCTTGCGCGGTATTCTTCGGTCATCATTTGCGCGCGCGCCCAATGGCCAGGGCGGATTATGAGCGGATTCCCCTCGCTCATGGCTGCCCAATCTGAAGCGGCTAAAAGCGTTGCAATTTTGATTGCAGTGGTAGCCAAGCGGCCATAACAGGAATACAGTTTTTCAGGGATTGTTTTCCGGTTGAGAAGTTGCCAGATTCCAGCATGGTACAAGTCCCATCGTTTGAAAACTTCATCAGGAATAACAGCCTGAATTGTTGGGGGCATTTGAATAGAGTCGAGGCCGGTTTCTTTAGGCATTGGCAATTTAGTAAAGGCAAGGCTGTTCAAGTGCTTTGCCAGTTCTGGAGGAGTCTCGATAGTGGCATCACTGTAAAAGGCCCGCACTGGGGGCGTGTTGGGAGTGACAAATAAAAAGCGGGCGAAAAGGCCATCTCCCCAGAGTTCCTGATTTTTTAGGTGCGTTCGCATGGCTGCCGGTGTGGTGGGGCCGCAGATTGTAAGATACGAATAGCGTACAGTTTCGCGGCCTCGTCCAATGGTGGTGGCCGTCAATTTTTCAGGCCCGTTGTAGAGTTTCAGAATCAGTGAGAGTAAATCGGCTGTATGCTTTTGCTTGAAAAGGTCTAACAGACTCGCGGCCTCATCCATCCACCAGGCCCGCTGTGCTGAAAATTGACGTTCTTTGCGCCAGTCGTCTTGGTCGTCTTTACTCCAATCGCTAAAGGTTGGGGGCGTGCGGTTCGACAATTCCGTTATCAGGCTTTGGGGAGTCACGCCAGCGGGCAGGGTAAGGTAATTCAGCCCGGACATTTTCAAAACATCGTCCACTACATCGAGGCCGGTTGTTTTCGCGTAAAGGGTAGACTGTGCTACAAGTAGCATATAGAGATTTGGGAAAATAATATGCTTTCCAGCGCGAACAATAACGCGCCGGGCAATGGCTGTAGAGAGTAATCCCAACGCAAAAGACTCGTGAAAAAAGGCCGGGGTCATGGGCGAGGCTTTTACAGCAAACTTCACATAATCATCTATCCACGCGCCCGCTTTTTCTGCCTGTTTTATTTCTGGGTCAGACAGGCGCGAGGCTTTAGGGAGTTCTGGCACGTTGGCCGTAATTGGGAAAGAATCGCTTTCGTCTTCTTCGTCTATTTCATCGTCAATAAAATCTATAACAGGCGGTACCGGTAAAAAGTCCTCCATTGGGGGGAAGTCTGGTTCAGGCGGGTCATAAGTGCATACCGGTTCGCTGCGTGGGTCGTCTTCGGCTGCCCAATGAAAAAGGCTGCCCAAAGTCAGGCCAGCGCCAGGCTTGAAGGTGTCCCACTTTTCAGCGCATACGCCAGGCTGATACTTGGGGCTGCTTTGTGACCATGAGTCCCAGAGTGCCAGGCCAGCCTCGCCCAAAGGGGTGAGAGACATCCCCACTTCTAACCAGGGTTGATAATCGTCACATCGCCAGGGGGCGAGGCGGGCCAGGGCTTGGCGGGCTTTTTCTACTTCGTCTGTCTGGGGGAGTGTGACCGGGCGAGGCGGGGCCGGGGGTGTCTTCTTTGCTCGTGATTTGTCGCGTAAGGATTCGATGACTTCCACCAGGCCAGCGGGGAGCGGGGCCGGGGTGTGCGTCCAGTCATCCTGGGCGCGATACTCGCCGGTGAATTCACCTTCGATGATTTTCGAGGGCGGGGCAATGATGTAACCGCCCTCGCCGCGCGTGTCAATTCCGGCTGCCTCGTTGGTACTGGTTTTTCCAGTGCCTGTATAAACGACATGAAAACCGCCCGAAGGGGTGCGGCTGTGCAATGCGCCGCTATGGGCAAAACCGAGTCTCTCAAAGTTGGTGGGCCCGTCCTTGCCTTTCTTGGTGTCCAGATCAATCACGAAAAGGCCAGAAGGCCCGCAGGCGATTCCAATCATGGCATTGGGCCAGCGAGTCCACCAGGCGCGAATTTTCGCCGGCTCGGTAGTGGCATCGTCTAACCCGTTTTCGGTATAGGGGCTTTTCTCTTTTGGAGTTTTCATCCTGCCGGTTTTCTTATCCTTGTAAGGATTGCCCGGCTTTTCTCGACATGGAAAAACATACCAGCCGCGCGAGGCGTAAGAGAGCGCCGCTTGTAGCAGGTTCCCAGATGTTGTATAATCTGGGTGGGTAGTTCTGTGTAGGTTGGGCGGTTCGGCATCGGGTAATGTCGGGCCGCTCGTGCTTTTAAGTTCGTCTGTCATGTTGGGTGTCCTTTCTAAAAAAAACGCTTGGCGGCGGGCGGATTCGAGTTTGATGATACAAATGTCATGGAGTGCATAAAGCGCGCCTTGTAGCCTTTGTCAAAGGCTTGACAGGGCTTTCCTGGGGCAAGTCTCAAACCGCGTTTTGCGGTTGCGCGTGAGACATGAGCGGGTTATCTGGGTTGGGCAGGATAACCGGGGCCGGGTCGGTTGTTTTGTCGGTGACTGTGTTCATAAACTTTTTGAACAAGTCCAAAGAGCCGCTAATTTCCATGCGGTTCTTTCCTTCGGTCACAACGATATAGACAAGTGGAGCGTGTAACATGGATACCTCCAATAGAAAACGGCTGTAAACTTTGCGCAGTTTACAGCCGTTGTTTTAGAAATAGGCCGAAGTTTTCAGGAAGTTTCCAGGAAGTTTTCAGGAAGTTTCTGGAAAATGGTCATAAAAGCCGGTCTTGCCTTTGTCATAAATATCTTGGAGCGTGTCCAGACTCGATGGGTAATCAGTCCCCAGTTCACTTTCAACCCGTGCTTTGATTTCATTCCAATCAAGGAAAAACCCGTCACGCAGAGGGGTGATGTATTCACAAATCTTTTTATTTTTGCGCCAGGTCTTCTCTTTGATTCTCTTTGGTGGCTTGGCTTGGCTTGTCCGCTGAATCGTTTCGTTCCTTGCTTTCCTTTCGGCTGCCAGTCTTGCCCGCTCATCTTGGCGTAGTTTGGTTTCATAGCCTCGCCAGAGAAGAACGGAAAATAACAAAAAGCCAGCCAGCAAAAAAGCAGGTTGTTTGATGATTGTCAGAAAGGTTTGCAAAGCGCCGGGGAAGTATTGCCAGGTCACAAAACCAGTGAGAAGAAATACCACGCCAAAGGTGGCAAGATAATACCGTAATAATTTCGACATGCGCGCCCTCGCTCATCCCCTGCCCTATCCCTGGGCGGGCCGGGCCGCTTTGCGCTTCATGGTTTCGCGCGTGCGGTAGATTTCATTCCAGATTGCATAGCGGATAAAAGCGGATACCGAGTCCTGTTTGAATTCCGCCGCTTCTTTCAGTTCCTCGATAAGATGGTCTGACACTTTCAGGGTCATGACTTTGGTAAGGTTTCGTTTTCCAGCCATTGAAATACATCCTTTCTGTGAGATTGTTCCGAGTAATACCATACCTGACATGGAAAAAACAGGTGTAAAAAACGAATTGCTTCTTGTGATACCTGTCAGTTGTGAATATCCTTGTGACGCTTCAAGGGAAATGCCAGGGGTATAGTTTTGTGTTTTGTGTTTTGTGTTCGGGCAAAATCCCAAGACATCCCCCATGAGGGCGAATTTTGGAGCCGGGTAAGGATAACCACAAGGGCGGGCCGGTCAGGCCCGCCCTTGAGTCTTGGATACAGTCAACATCATCACCAGGGCATAGAGTACCCATCCCAACACGCCAGGCACGCCGAACAGCCAGCCCGCCAGGGTGAGCGGGGCCGACATCGCCAGGCCGAACAGGAGAAGCGTCACTCTATCCCCGGTAGCATATCTTGGGCGGGAGTGACGCCAGGCGTTACCACGTCCCCAGATATGGGGGAGATAACCGGGCGTTTTTGGCGGAAGCGGTAAGCCCGCTGCCGGTGGGATGGATGGTAATAGAATTGACGCGGGCCGCCGATGAATTCCGTCCCACATCCGCAAGCACAGCGCCGCCAGGTGAGACGTTTTTCTATTTGTTGGCGTGGTGGCCGTTGTTCTGAAATAAAGGGACTGGCACGGCCTCCGCTGCCGGTGCGCTTGCGAGTTTTTGACGTAGGGCGGCTATTCTTTGCAGTTCGCTTTCGGTAGGGCTGCCGCGTTCTAACCAAACTAACTCGCATTCAGGAGAGCAAAAAACATACGAATATTTTTTGTCATGTTTTTGTCCGCACTCCATGCAGGGAACGAGCTTCTGCTCATCACCATCAACAGCCGGCGGCGGGGCCTTGATAGAGCCAGATTTTTGAGCGAACGGCCAGGGGAGGGCAGGGGCGGGCTGCTGTTGGTTGATTCGCCCCAGTCCGAGGGCGTTCAAGTTGTTGAAGCGTTTTTCGAAGTCTGCTGCCCATTGGGCCGCCAGTTGGGGGGCCAGGTCTCCGGCTAGTTGTTCGCCCTGTTTTTCAATGAGTTTTAGGGCCTTGTTTTCTAATTCGTCCTTTACCGCTTCTTCGCGCATCTCGCGGGCGTGTTCTGGGTTGACCAGGTGGAAGGCGAAGGTTGCCAGGATGTTGACGGCTATTAGCGCGGAAAGTCCCAGGATGACCATCTGAATCTCTTCGGGGGTTAGGGCTTCAATCATGCCAGCCTGCCCGCTTGCCCGGAGAGTCTCGAAGGTGAAAAGCGCGAATTCCCCCAGTAGGTCGATACCAACCATCAGCCCGCTAATCACTTTCTGCCCGGTTCCTTGCGCCGAGTACATGAAAATCATCAGCCAGGCTACCGCGCCGCCCGAGGTGGCCGCGAGTGCCAGGTATCCTACAATCTGCTGGTCAGGGGGCAAAGTGGCGGTGATGAATTCCAGGGAGCGGGCCGCTGCATACACGAGCAAGGCCAGCGAGATAGCATAAAACAAAACTTTGGAAATTCCTTTCCAGATTGCTTTCATGAGCGTTTTTCCTTTCGGGTTACAGCCAAAATAGAGAAAATAGTTTGAAACAGAAAGGCCAGGGTCATCACAATCGCGTATGCTTTAGCGTCCATTGTGTTCCTCGTGCCATTTTTTAAGATAGGCGTCAAACCCTTTCGGGTCTTTGTTCGGGTCAGGCACGCCAGGCCGCCAGGTGATTCGCGGTTCCTGGGTGCTGTTCGATTTGCCCGCCGTCTTTTCGATGTTGACCGGGCCGTCTTCATCCTGGGTCAAAATTTTGAACAATTTGCCTAACATGGTCTTATTTCCTTCCTGCCCCGCCGCTATTGGGCGGGGTCGTTGCAATAGGTCGAATTGATATAGCCGGTCTTGCCGGTTTGGGTTGTCACTTTCCACCAGCCCGCCGCGTTATCGAGAACGGTGAGCGCGTCTCCCTGGGCGAGATAGTCCAGGGCGTGGAAGTCTATGCCAGGGCCGGCGCGCAGGGTGAGCGCGTGAGCGGCGACGATACAGACTGGGGATGAAGTGGGGGAGGGGGTTGCCAAGACAGCAACCGGGGCGATTTTCGAGACACTGCCTGCCGGGGTGCGGGTTGGGGTGGGCGTCTCGCCGGTCATGGCGTTGCTGCCTTCGGTCAGACTGCAAGCCATTCCCGCCAGGACAAGCAGCAGCAAGAGCAAAGTCTTTTTTAGGTTTGTCATCGTGCCTCTGTGCGATAAAACGTGAATTCGTAGGACTTGCCCCGCAGTTTCAGCGTAAACCGCTTGAAGTAGTGCGCGTGTCGGGTGTAATCGGCTTCGATGAATTCCGCTTTCTGGGGCAGGGCATCCCACAAGGGCAGGGGAGTTTGCATGACGTAAAACTCCACGCCAGCCCGCCGCTTTTGGATATTCAAATTCAGGATGACGGTTTCGGGTTCGGGTGTCATGGCCTCCACCTCCCAGAAAGTACCGCTTTCACTTCGCCGGTCTTGCGGTTCGTCATGGCAAAATCAGACAGGCCAACCGGTTCGAGTTTGTAACGCTGCCAGGTGACACTTGCGCCGTGTCTGCCGATGTGCTGAAAGTGCGCTTTGCCATGCCGGGCCAGGGTTGCCAGGCCGCCCAATTTGCCCGCTGTTTTCTTGGTGTGTTTTGTCATTTTCACCTCGTAGGGTATACTTAAGCGCGAAAAGGGTCGTTATCTGAAAATGCAAACCCTTTTCGATGGTTTTGCCCGCCCCGTTTACGGGGCGGGTCTTTTGTTGGTTACGCCAGGGCGGGCTTTTCGCCAAAGGCTTCTTCGAAGTCCTGTTCGCATTCTGGGAGTTCTTCGTACAGGCGTTTTGCGTCTTCCCGGGTCAGGGGTTCGATGTAGTTCCGTTCGCCCTGCCAGCAGGTTGTGTGATGGGCGAAGAAACGGCCGTTTGGGGTTTTGTAGAGGTAGGTGTTGCGCCCGTGTCGTTCCCAGTTTGAGCCGTCCCAGTACCTATCGGATGCTATTAGGGTTGCTGTGTCGGTATCGTACAGTTTGCCTTCGATGATTTGTTGCATGGTTCGTTCGTTCCTTTCGGTTTGGTAGGGTAGGGGTGGATACATTCCGCGCCATCATAAGGCTTGCTCTTCACACGCTTGACGATGGGCGGTTATTCGGTTGGTAAGTGTTCGGGGTTGATAATCTCACCACTCTCTTCAAGTGATGGTTTCCAGCCAGCGAGCTGCGCCCGCTGTGCTGTAAAAGGTGGCTTGAACATAATAACACTTTTTTTACTTTGAAGTCAAGGTAATTGTGATATATTTCAAGGTAAATTACTAATCGCGCAATCTAGGCTATACAGAAAGGCAAGGGTAGAATGTTTGACAACATGGCTATTTACAATCGTTTGAAAGTTCTAATCGCTGAAAAAGAATTGCGGGAGCACCGCAAATTAACTTATCGCACCCTCGCAAATGAATCAGGGATTAGCGCTACTACATGGACTTTGTATCTAAACCAAAAGCCGGGACGTATTGACGTTGATATTCTCTCGAAAATGTGTGAGTATTTCGGCGTCCAGCCGGGTGACATCCTGATTTACACCAAAGAGCCACCGGAGCCAACAGCCGAATAACCCTTTCCCGCTTTGGCAAGAATTGACAAAACGCATCCGCCCCGGTCATCATGGCCGGGGCGTTCTGTTTACCTAAAAATGGCTTTCTTTTTGGAAATTATAGCAACCCATAGAACGGGCTGTAGCGTGGTTTATTCCCCCAACCCATATCAGAAGTCAAAAAGCGGCGATAAGGGGCTTTTCTGGCTTGCGTAGCGTCATTTAGGGGCATTGTAGCGGCGATTGTGGACAGTGTTTTATACCGATTATGCCTGTTTTGTGTCTCACCGGGCGAAAAGGCCGTGAGAGTCATATTTTTCTACAATTTGCGCATGTCTACGCCCACAGTCTGGGTATAACCGCTGGTCTGGATTGTGCTTTGCTGCCCATCGTAGCACAAGATAATCAGCGTCCCATCCGGGTATAAGCGTTCCCACTCGTCCAGGGTGATGGTTGTCGAGCCTTGTCGAGACATGGTTGGGCCGCTAAGCGTCACTCGGTTCGGGTCGGTTCCCGGTTCCCCGGTTTGGTCACAAAAACCAACAGCCCGCGCACCGCCCCGCCGGATTCGCTGGACTTGCTCCACCTTCTTGATTCGTGTTTTAGTGTTCATAAGTTCAATTCCTTTTCAATCCGTTGTAAACGTTCCTCGAGTTCTTGCAATTCGCGCAAGTCCAGGAAACGCGCCAGGGCGATATTTGCAGCCTGTACGCGCGTTCCCGCACTCGCGCCTTTGTCGGTCATAATCTCGCGCAGGACTTCCACCGCCTCGCCGGTCAAGTCGGAAAGGCGCAAAATCGCGGTATCGACAGCCTGTTTACTGGCCGCCCGAAGTTCTGCCTTGAATGTGGCATTTTCCAACCACCGGCACAGCGTTCGATAGGACACGTCACAGGCTTTTGACGCTGCGCGCGCATCCCGTTCGGTCAATAAGGCCGCGATTGCTCTTTGTTGGGTCGGGGTCAGTTTGCCATTATCAGACATTGTTTACCGTTCTTTCTGCGAGCCGTAGCCAGCTGCAGCCAGCGCCCGCGCCGCTGCTTTGAAATCACCGCCATGTTGGAGCAAAGCATAGGCCGCGAATTTTGAGTAGCTTTTACCAGGTTCAAAAGGACTCGCGTTTGTGCTGAAAATGTACAGGGTGTCATGCTCCCCATAATTCACCGTAGCCGATACACCGCGTTCCTTCCCCGGTCTTGTCCAGTATTCCACATCGCCTTTGACACCGGTTCGTTTCCAGCCTGGGGGCAGAATTGCGCTCCAATCGGTTTGACTGGCAAAGTCATCACCAGGGGATAACCGCCCATCTTGGCGGGGTTTGGCCGGTCGGCTGGGAGCGCGCGCCGCTACTGCCTGTTCGTGATGACGTAAAAGCATTTTGGCAATCCAGGCCGGGGGGTAGGTCAGCGGGGCGTCAAAATTGTGTTGTGGCTGCCACTGGTACGCGCGCCCATCGGGGAGCGCACCAGAACAGACACTACCACGATACCGAATGTCAATTCCAGGCGCAAGTTTTCTGGGCAGGTCAAAATCATCGGGCATCCTGGGAGCCTTGAAAACCAGGTGATAACCGCCGCCGGGCGTGGTTTGGGCCGGGCCGACTTCGACAGGCTGCCCGCCGTTCTGATTCACCAGGTCGGTAAACATCGCTACACCATCGGGCTGCCCCGGATGTCGGTCAAGGTCAAGAACGAACAGGCCCGAGTGAGCACAGGCCAGGCCAACAACCGCGAGCGGGTATCGTTCCCACCAGGTAAAGATTTTGTCCGGGTCGGCTGTGGCGTCCAGGTATCCATTCCCGCCCTCACGCTTTGGGATAATCGGCTTTTTATCCGGACCGCAAGGGAAAACCTTCCAGCCCATCGAGGCCAGTTGTAAAGCCAGGTCTAAATTATCCATTCGTTACCATCCTTTCGCCCCGCACCATTGCGGGGTTGTTACGATGTTATTCGTAACATCACCCGCCGGGCGGGTTGAATTAAGCACACAATAGCAAAACTCACATACTCCCCTAAAACTCCCCCTAAACTCACTCGCGGGTGGGCAAAAAACTCCCCCAACCAACCCAGCCCTTAAGGGTTGGGGGAGTTTTGGCGAGGTAGTTTCACGCTTTTTTGGGGAAAACTCCCCCAATTGATTACAGATGATTTTCGGCATATTCCCGCCCCTTTTCGGTCAAATCGTAAGTAGCTTTCAAGCCTCGCCCACCAGCGCCGCCGGTATCGGTTCGCTTGATGTAGCCCATTTTCGCACTGTACAGGCGGCCTAAAGCGTTTTCAGCGGTTCTTGGCTTGCATATCGGTTCGGCGTTCGCTTTGATGTCATCAATCGTAGCGTTCGGGTGAGCGTAAAGATAGCTGATTACAAAGTCTTGGGAATTGCTCAAGGTAGCCGTGTCTTTTGCCAGGGAGGGCGACAGATTGAAAGAATCCACAACCCCAAAATCATTCATAACAAAATTACATCGCGCCCCGGCTTTCCAGTCCGCACTATCTCGCGCACCAACCGACTTGAGCGTGATACTCTCGCCGTTTTTGCTTTGTTCAATCAGGCAATCCACCGCAGCAAATAAAGCCGAAGAGCCGCGCACATCACCATTCTTTCCAGCGTGATGGATAACGATAATGGTCGCCCCGGTCAATTCGCACAATAAGCGCAGGGCATTTGTGGCAGGCTGCGTAGACTGTTTCGCGTTTTCATCCCCGCTGAAACTGGCCGCGTAACTGTCAATAATCACCAGCACCGCGCCTGTTTCGATAATCCGGGCATGGAGTTCGTCAATATCGGGCTGCTTTATCAGGTCAAACCTTGCAAGGGATGTAAAGCTAATCGGTAGACTTGTATCGGCATTATGGCCGCGTAACGCAGCCATAATCCGCTTTGATAACCGTCTTTTACCGCTTTCCT
>Ga0101944_10003760_pt1 | contig 20337 bp, 12 predicted proteins | sample DewCreD2012metaG_FD_75245 | JGI IMG/M metagenome (GOLD analysis project Ga0101944, IMG submission 75245) | Hot spring sediment bacterial and archeal communities from British Columbia, Canada, to study Microbial Dark Matter (Phase II) - Dewar... ... | reverse complement strand
ATATTTCCAAGGGCAGCGACGGAACGTTGCTCTTCCCCAAATGCGAGACCGGTTGCGCTGCCCGACGGGTGAAACCCGAGGGTTCCCGCTCGCCTCGTCGTTGCAAAGCGGTGCGTCGATCCACGGAGGGAGACAACGGAGCATGGCGGAACCGCGAGGCGACTATTTTTGGCCCGTACTCGCCGTAGGCTCGGTTTGTTTGCTGTTGGCAGCCGCGACGCTGCACGTTTCGGCGCCGGTCGGCGATTCGAGCGATGCCCATCGAGCCGATCGGCCGACGACAGCCGCTGCCGAGGCGGCGCCTCCCGTCTTCGACCGCGTCGAAGCCCTCAACGGCTCGGGCGAGGCCGCTTTGTCGATCGGTCGGCCGACTGCCCCGACAACCGCCGCGACTATTCCGCCCGCCCCGACCGCGCCGACCGCCGGCTTGACTGCCGACGCCGTGCCGCCCAGCACAACGCCGGCCGCTTTGGCCGATGCTGCGGCGGTGCCGTCGCATGCCGTGTCGCCCGCTTCCGTTCATTCCGAAGCAACGCCGCCTGCGGGCAGCCAAGCCGCCAGCGCCGGCGAAGCGGTCGGTCGTGCGAACGACTTGTGCAATCCGCTGCGCGTCGGCAATGCACCGTTGCCTTTGGGATGGTCGCCCAGCCCTGTTGCCACGGCGTACTCGGCCGACCAATCGCGCGGCGAATTTCCGGCCGCCGACGTGCCGAGCACTCGTGCCCTCGACGACCAGCCGAACAGCACGGCACGGCCGGGCAATGGCGACCTGATCGATCGAGCCGTTCCGGCCGATTCGCCGTCGGACGAACTCGATTCCAGCGAAGCGGCGCAACCGCCCGAGGCGGCTCGAACGCCGCCCGCGACGGCATCTCCGCTCGGTTCGGGCGAGCGGTCTTCGGCCGAGGCGGGCAAACCGCTTTCGCCCGACGAGCGCGCCGCTCAATTTTTGCCGAAGCTGGCCTATATTCCATTGCGCGATCGTCAAAGCGGGCGGAGCGGATCGGGAACTCCTTCAAGCGGCCCGGCCGCCGACGCCGTCGGGCCGTTGCCGGAGCGAGCGGGCGAGTTCTCGCCGTCGCCGCCGATGCCCGTCGAAAAGCAGATGCTTGAACCGCCGGCGGACGAGCCGGAACCGCCGGCCGCGCAACCGCCGCGCGGACGAGAAGCACCTCGCGGGCAGGAACCGCAGGACGCCGAGCGGCCCAAAGAAATTGCGCCCGATCGTCCGTCTCCGCCTCCGTCGCCGTCGCCGTCCGACTCGCTTGGCGGCATCGTCTGGCCCGAACCAAAGGCACTGCTCGCCGAGGTGGAGTCGCTCGGCCAAGCGTCGGCCGCGCGCAGTTGGGCGAAATCGGTGCAGCAGGCGTTGGGCGGCCTTCCGGCAGCCGCCGCTCAACCGCAGGCGATGCTCAGCCTGTGCGATCAGCTCGATCAGTTGGCGCTCGACGCTGCGGGCTTGGCCGGCCAAGTGGACGACCGCAACCTCGCTCGGCGTTTGCGGCAGGCCGGCTATGCGCTGACGCGCCGGGCCGATGTGTGGCGCCATGCCGTGTCGGCCAATCGTCTGCCGGCAGACCCCGCCGAGAACGTTGCCGAGATTCGCGGACGGATCGACGCCGCGTTGCAGAAGGTCGAATCGCTGCTGCCCAACACGGCCGAGGGCCGCCCTTGGCGAAGCTATCTGCTGATCGACTCGTTGCGGGCGTCGTTGTCGCGGGGGCTTCCAACGGCTCCGTTGGTCGCCGAATACCGGCGGCGAATCGCCGGTGCGCAACTGACCCCGGAACAACGGGCGCTGATCGACGGTTCGACGGTCGCCTCGCTGACTTCGGCCCTGGCGCTGCTCGATGCCCAGCCGGCCGACGTGTCGCAGGTGCTGCGGAGCATCGAAGAGTTCGAGCTGTCGCCGCGTCAGGCGGAGGCCCGCGCGGTGGCTGCCGGCTGCCGCGCGCTGGCCGACTCGCCGTTGCCCGGGCAGCGCCAACTGGCCCGCCGGATCGAGGTTCATTATCGCAATGCGAATCTGCGGTTCGCCATTAGCGAGAAACTGCTCAACCGGATGCTGCCCGCACGCCCGCCGGAGACTGCGGCCGTGAACGAAGTGGTTCAGGGCGTGCCCACCGTGGGCCAAAGCGTGATCACCAGCGATGTGGCCGTCCGCTTGCTGCCCGACCCGACCCGAGTGCGGATGGCGTTGGAAATCAACGGCGAAGTGTCGTCGTTCACGGCCTCGAACGCCGGGCCGGCCACGTTCTACAACCGCGGCAACACGATCTATACGGCGCGAAAGAACATCGAACTGGACCTCGACGGAGTCCGCGCCGAGCCGACGCAGATCAACGTCCACAGCAACTCGCGGCTCCAGGGGCTGGAAACGAACCTCGACGGCGTGCCGCTGTTGGGCGCCATCGCCAGCCGCGTGGCCGTCCAACAGCACGAACAGCACAAGCCGGCCGCCGAACGCGAACTGCGATGGAAGATCGCCCGCAAGGCCCGGCAGAAAATCGACGCCGAGACCACGGCCCAATTCGAACAGGCCACCAACCGCTTGCAGGAAAAGCTCGTCCGGCCGATGGAGGCCATTCAACTTCGGCCCACGTTGATCTCCGCTGAAACTACCGCCGAACGCATCGCCATGCGCCTGCGCCTGGCCGGCGACGATCAACTGGGAAGCCACACCGCCCGACCGCAAGCCCCGGCCGACAGCCTCGCCAGCCTGCAAGTGCACGAATCGGCCCTGAACAACGCACTTTCGCGCTTGGAATTGGACGGGCGCACCTTCACCTTGCCCGAACTGCGGCAGCACCTTTCGGCCAAACTGAACCGTCTCGACGTAATCGACGAGGACCGCGACAACGACGACGTGCAGATCAGCTTCGCCCCGCAAAACGCCCTGTATGTGAGCCTCAACGAGGGCCAGTTGGGCATCCATCTGAGCATCGCCAAACTGAGCAAGCCGCCGCGCGTGTGGCGCGACTTCCAAGTGCATGCCTACTACAAACCGCAACTCAATGGACGAACGGCCGAGCTGGTGCGCGACGGCATCATCCACCTGGCCGGCACGCGGTTGAACACCGGCGGGCAGATCGCCCTGCGAAGCGTGTTCTCGAAAACCTTCTCGCGCAATTCCACCTGGACCATCACGCCCGACACCTTGCTTCAGCCCGAGGCCCTCAGCGACCTGGAAATCACCCAGTGTGCAATCGACGACGGATGGCTGGGCGTGGCCCTCGGCCCGAAACGCACCGCCCACAGCCTGCGGAACTACCTGCTCCGCCGATAGTGCGCCACATCGTCGCGCGGCGACCTCGCCGGGCGCCATCGTTTCGGCTGGATCTCTCCGCCACTGTCGCCGACTCTGGCAAACGTGTCAGTCGCGATGGTCGGGAAAGCCCCTTGAAGCCCGGGTTCCATGCGATATACTTGTGTTCAAGTCTGCAGGTTGTGTAGATTGCGGAGTCTTCCCCAATCCCCCAAGCCGGAGGTCGGTTCCATGTCGGGCGGAAACTCGATCGTGGCCAACATTGGCGAGACGGCCGGCGTGGTCTGGAGGACGCTTTCGGCCAAAGGCCCGTTGAGCATGGCGCAACTGGTCAAGGCGGTGGGCGAGCCTCGCGACACGGTGATGCAGGCCGTTGGTTGGCTGGCCCGCGAGAACAAGATTGCGATCGAAGACGATGGTCGCAAACGGGTTATCTCTCTGTTGCCCTGACGAACGGGGTTTTGCCTGCTTGCCGGTTCTTGTCTTGTTTTTGCGAGGTAGTCTGGGCCGTGGAGCACTTTGCCGGCATTCTCGGGCCGAAGATGGGCGGTTTTTGTTAGAAAACTGTTCGTCCCGTTCAGTCCGTCCTGCAAGAAAGCCCGACAGCCGTCGGACGACCTTGCACGGCCGCACCGACGGCTGTCTTCTAATCGGCGTTGACGCTTCCGATTCAACCGCGCCTATTCGCACTTGTTGGCGTCCGTTCGCGGTTGCTTTCTAATCCGTTCGCGTTGATTTGCGATCATTCGCGGTTTCGTTCGCGCCCATTCGTATCGCTTCGCGGTTCGTTCCTACGACAGGTCGAGCCCGATCAAGTATTCGTCCAGCGCTTTGCGGAGCGATTGCTCGCGGGCTTGCATTTCGCTGATTTGCCCGCGGAGTTTTTCGATTTCGGCCTCTTGGTCGCTGAACTTTTTCACGTAGCTCTTATACACATCGCTTTGGCGATCGAGTTGGCCCATATTGCGGCTGATCCGCGCCTGGTCTTGTTCGATAGCGGCGATGCGCTGTTCGGCCTGTTGTCGGGCGAAGACGGTTTGCGCGATCTCCTGCTTCCGTTTGACGACTTCGGCCAGCGCCATCTTCACCTTCTCGCTGACCACCGGCGCGCCCAGGTAGAACCGGATCGTGCCGTCGTCGATATTCGTCAGGGCCAGATACTGCGTATCGGTCCGTTCCTCTTCGACGACCAGCTTGGTCGGCTCGCCGGGCTTCGCCTCGACGACGAAGCGGTATTGGTCGCGGGTCTTCTCGGCCGGCTCGGCCGGCTTGGTGAGCTTCCAGTTGGGATCCAACGGCGACTCGATGAGGATTTTCTTCGCCTTTCGGCCCGAGTTCTTCACCGTGTATTCCGTCGAGCGGACGTACTTTCGCGAGGCGTGCAGCGTGCCCTTGACGATCTTCACGCTGAGCAGCTCGTCGGGCTGGCTCTTGCTTTGTGGGGCGACTTCGGTATCGAGGTCCATCGCATAGCTGAGCAACCGCTGGCTGCCCGGCGGGATGTCTTCGATCTTCGCATCGCCGGCGTAGGCGCCTTCGTCGAAGACGGTGATCGGGCCCTGCATCAGGTGCAGCTTGGTCGAGTTGGTGAACCGCAGCCCGGCCAGCGGATGCTTGGCATGAACCTGCGGATTGTAGATCGAGACCTTTTCAGCCTGAATCTCCTCATCGACGATCGGCAACATGGCCGACTGCTGACGCGGCAGGCTGACCGGCGCGCTGATGCGGTATTCGAAGCTCTCGCCGACATCGCCCGTGGCGGCCGCCGAGCGGACTCGGCCCGGCCCGGCCCAGCTTCTATCCAGATCGGCTTTTTCCTTTCCGTCTAAGACATCCATCGTTGGCTTCGCAGCCGCGGCCAGCATCGGCGGTGCGCCCGGCGCCGCCTTGGACATCGCGCGATTCTGAAGCGCTTCGTCGCGGGCTATCGCTCGCCGCTCGCCCAACCCGGCGACCGCGCCGGCGTCGGCCTGACGCAGGGCGGCAAACTCCTTTTCGCGCCGGGCAAGGTCTTGGCCGTAGGTCTGCGGCCGCAACGAGGCGTACAGCTCCAGCTCGACCTCGGGCCGCGGTACGTAAAGCGGTTCGTACAGGTCCATCGTGAACGAGATCGGCCGCCCGCTCAACAGCCGCAAATCCACGTTCGACCAGTCCTGCTCGGAGGTGTTCTCGACAATCGCCCAGCCTTGGAGCACGGGCTTTTCTTCGCCGAGGATCATCCGATAGGTGGTCTTCCAGACGGGCGTTTCCTGAATGTAGCCGACGCGCACGCGCCGCTTGCCTTCGCCGGTGAAGCTGAGCGACACGGTCTTCTTGTCGGTCGAAAGCGACGAGGCCAGCAGCGTCAGCGCTTTGCGCAGTTCTTCGTCGATCGTCTTGTTGGTCAGGCGAATCGAGGTAATCTGCTCCAGCGCGATGCTCCGCAGGCCGGCATCGGTGACGAGATTGAGGAACTCGACTTCCTGGAACTCGTTTTCGCCCACTTTCTTCTTGCGCACCTCGACGCCGAGGATCACGCCCAGCGTCTTGCCCGGGGCCTCGACTTCCACCTGCTCGCCGCGGAGCTGCGCGAGCAACTGGCCCATCGTCGGGTTGGCCGTCAGATCGACGGCGAATGTTTTCAGCGTCTTGCTGATCGGATCTTTCGACCCGTAGGTGACGGTGGAAATCTGCCCGTTGTCGAAATCCTGCACGACCATGCTCTTGAGCAGATCGTTGATGTCGCGGACGTTGAACCGCATGTCGATCTTTGCGTTGCCCTCGACGGTGCCGGAGTGCTCGAAGAAGCCCACCCCGGAATTGAACAGCACCACCCGCTTCAGCGGAATCGCCGGCGATTCTTCAGCCGCCGAAACGGCCCCGGCCGCCAGCAACAGCGCACAGGCGCCCATCGCAACCACTGGATACCTCATGACGCACCCCTCCGAATTGAGAAACCTCGTGACACGTCCGAATTGAGAAAACGTTGATTCCACTCCCATCGGCCGCGCTGCGAGCAGCGCCCGGCGGCCCATGGACAATTGTACTTCGCTCCCGAGGCGGGCGGCCGCAACTAACCGCACCGGCTGCTGCAAACAACCGCGACAAACGGAAGAACCGTCATCGGCCGATTGCGCGCCTGCCGGCCGGCGCGATTCGCGTTCGGCTTCGGCGGTTTCGCCATCTGCTGAAGTCGCTGGACGCTCTTTCAGAGGCTATCCGAAAAGGTTCAACCATGACTTACCCTCTCCCAGGTGTGGGCGAGGGGAGTTTTCGGATAGCCTTTCAGACGGTCGCAAGTGCCAAAAAGCTCCGCGAGCGAGAGAGGCGGCGCGCTGCGACCATCCCTCGACGCTTTTTCAGACGGGCGAACCGGCCAAGAAGTTCCCCCGCCCGCGGTTTTCCGGCGGGGCGGAACCAAAGAATCTCGGCGCGAATCGGGCCGCTGCCGCCTGCTTCCCGGACAAATGCCAAAGATACGCCAGAATCGCCAGAACCAATCCCGATGGCGGCCAAGACGCACAACCGTCTATCCAGCAACACGTTGCGCGGCCGCAACGCTGGAAGTCGTGCGATCGAAACCCGACGAACCGACCGAGTGCTCGCGACGCTCGCGCCTGGTCGCCCCTTGAAAAAGCCCCAACGGGGCGAAAGATCGCGTTGCGAAGACCCGGTCGCCCAAGCCCAACGGAGAGCCGCACCTTCTCACATTCGGCTCGCGCCGAAGTCAGCCCCAACGGGGCGAAATACTGTAGGAAATCTTGTCCCACACTTCTCCACTTCTCAACTCACGCGCGTTGCCGAACTCATCTGCCGGTTCGCACCGCTACCCGCCCGCGAGCGCTTTTTGACCCGTGCTTCCCTGCTCGTGCCAAACGGCGAACTCATCTGCCGGTTCGCACCGCTACCCGCCCGCGAGCGCTTTTTGCCCCGCGCTTCCCTGCTCGTGCCAAACGGCGAACTCATCTGCCGGTTCGCACCGTGAGCCGCCCGCTAACGCTTTTTGACCCTCGCTTCCATGCTCTTGCGGGAACGCCGAGTTCGTTTGCCGGTTCGCACCACTACCCGGCAGCCAATGCCTTTTCGACCTTTGCCCAGCTATCTTTGAGCGTTACGGTGCGGTTGAAGACGGGCCGTTGCGGCGTCGAATCGCGATCGACCGAGAAGTAGCCCACCCGTTCGAACTGCACGCGTGTTCCGGCCTCTGCGCCCAACATGCTCGGCTCGACCAAGCATTCGACGACTTGGAGCGAGTTGGGATTGAGGAAATCCTTGAAGTCGCCGCCGGGCGGAACGTCGTCGGGATCGGGCTTGGTGAAGAGATGGTCGTAGAGCCGCGCCTCGGCCCGCACAGCATGAGCGGCCGACACCCAATGGATCGTGCCCTTCACTTTGCGGCCGTCGGGCGCGTTGCCGCCGCGCGTAGCCGGATCGTAGGTGCAGTGCAGTTGCACCACTTGACCGGTGGCCGGATCTTTTTCGACGCCCACGCAGCGGATCAAGTAGCCCCAACGGAGCCGCACCTCGGCCCCGGGCGAAAGCCGATAGTACTTTTTCGGCGGGTCTTCGCGGAAGTCGTCCTCCTCGATGTAGATTTCGCGCGAGAACGGCACCTGGCGAGTGCCTGCCGAGGGGTCTTCGGGGTTGTTCACCGCGTCGAGGTATTCCACTTGGCCTTGCGGATAGTTGTCGATGACGACCTTGAGCGGCTTCATCACGGCCATGACCCGCGGTGCGGTGCGGTTGAGGTGCTCGCGGATGTGGTGTTCGAGCAGTTGGATTTCGACCACGCCCTCGACCTTGGCCACGCCGATCGTGGCGCAGAAGTTGCGAATCGCCTCGGGCGGCACCCCGCGGCGCCGCAAACCCGAAATGGTCGGCATCCGCGGATCGTCCCAGCCGCGAACGTGCCCGCCCTTGACCAGTTCGAGCAGTTTCCGCTTGCTCATCACCGTATAGGTGAGGTTCAGCCGGGCGAACTCGATCTGCTGCGGATGATGAATCTTCTTTCCCCACGGCCCGCTGCCGTCGTCGGTGCGCCCCTGATTGATGGCGTCGATGAACCAATCGTACAGCGGGCGGTGGTTTTCGAATTCCAGCGTGCAGATCGAATGGGTAATTCCCTCAATGGAATCCTCCAGTCCGTGCGCCCAATCGTACATGGGGTAAATACACCATTTATCGCCGGTGTTGTGGTGCGTGGCGTGGACGATGCGGTACATCACCGGATCGCGGAGATTCAAGTTGGGCGAGTTCATGTCGATCTTCGCCCGCAGCGTGCGGGAACCGTCGGGAAACTCGCCGCGGCGCATCCGCTCGAAGAGGTCGAGGTTTTCTTCGACCGAGCGATTGCGGTAGGGGCTTTCGCGGCCCGGCTCGGTGAGGGTGCCGCGAAACTCGCGGACTTGCTCCGCCGTCAGATCGCAGACGAAGGCCAGCCCCTTGCGGATCAGCTCGACGGCCCAATCGTACATCTGCTGGAAGTAGTCGGAGGCCCAAATGACGCCCGCCCGCGGGTCGTCGTCGCGCATTCCGGTCCATCGGGCGCCGAGCCAACGGACATCGTCGATAATCGCATCGACATACTCTTGCTCTTCCTTTTCCGGGTTGGTGTCGTCCATCCGCAGGTTGAACTTCCCTCCGAATTCGGCCGCGATGCCGTAGTTCAAGCAGATCGACTTGGCATGCCCGATGTGCAGGTAGCCGTTCGGTTCGGGAGGGAACCGGGTGTGGACTCGGCCGCCGAAACGGCCCGACCGGTTGTGCTCGCGAATGATTTCGCGGATGAAGTCGGTGCTTTCCCTTTTGCCCGACTCGTCATTCTTGCCCAACTCGTCATTTGAAGCCGAACGATTGTTTTCCGCCATAACGATCCAACTTCCTGAAAAAACGCGGTCGGTGCCTTCTCTGCCTCGCACGGCGCGAAATGGCGTTTCTCTGGCGAGAGAAAAGCGATGATTTCAGCGCGCGGCTACAATGCCGGCCCGGCCCCGAGGCCCGAGTCGCCCGCCGGCCCTTTTTCGCGGGCACACCCCGTCGCCGAAGGGCGCCAAGGGCGACGATGGTCCTCGTTGCGGCAAGCGAACGTTTCGGCCGCTCGATCGCGGGCTGGGCGACGGTCGCCGACGTTCGCACCGACCTGGCCCGGCTCCGGCAGCAAGGCTCGGGGAAGCCCGCTCCGGGCGACACTCCTTCCCGATGAAGACACGTATTCTAATGAATCGCCCCGGCTGTGCAAACGTGAGCTTTTGCGGGAAATAACCGCACAGCCGCCCGACGCCCGGCAATTGCCCCGCCGCCCGACGCTGACGCCGGCCGCGCGATGCCCGATGCTGTTGCCCGATGCTGTTGCCCGCCGCCCGATGTTGTTGCCCGATGCTTTTGCCGAAGCCCGGCCTTTCCCGGCTTCTTCGCGGTTGGCGACGGGAATCGCGCGGGGGATTGCGGCGGCGGAAGCCGGCGGCGCGGTGGCGCGGTTTGCGATGGCCAACGGCTTGCAGACCAAGCATTCCGGATGCACAATCACGTTTCGATGCCGCCGGACGGTGTTCGGCCCGACCGTTTTCGCGCCTCAGGGGCCGAACCATACCGGGCGGATGCAGGTTGTGGAAATTGCCGCCATTTTTCGCCCTCACAAAAGGACCAAGCCATGACGCGCGCCCGCCGAGATTCCCGTCGCGATTCCTGCCGCCGTGCGCGACTATTCCCGGATTTCGTGTCCTGCCGGCAAAACGTCCAGCGACCAACGGGAGCGGGTTTTTGGCCGGGTGCGGCAGCACCGATTGGCCTGCGGCCCTGCCGCCCCGCCCCGCTGCGTTCCTCGTTGGGCGACGGCTGCACGGCGGAGCAGCGGCTGGCTCCCGGCCCGGTCCACTTGTTCGCCGCGCTGCTGGCCGTGGTTTTCGCTTTGCCGACGCTGGCCGCCGGCGACGATTGGCCCCAGTTCCGCGGTCCCGGCGGGCTGGGCGAGGCGGAGGCCATCGATTTGCCTTTGCCGTGGGCCGAAAGCGACTTCGCCTGGCGGGTCACCTTGCCCGGCAAAGGCCATAGCTCGCCGGTGGTCCGCGGGGGCCGAGTGTATGTGACTTCGGGCAATGAGGAGACGGGCGAGCTGATCGTGTTGGCCTACAGCGCGGCCGATGGAAAGCCGCTTTGGCGCAGGGTATTTGCCTGCGATACCTACAAGATGCACCAGTTCAACGCCTACGCGGCGGCGACTCCGGTGGTGGACGAGAAGCGGCTCTATCTGAACGCGGCGGCGCGCGAGGCCTATTTCGTCGTTGCGTTGAATGTGGACGATGGTGCGATTGCGTGGCGGCGGGATTTCGCGCCGTTTGTCGCGCAGCACGGGGCAGGGGCCTCGGTGGCGATTTGCGGCGACTTGGTGATCGTGCCCAACGACCAAGACGGCCCGAGCTTCTGCGCGGCACTGAATCGGGAAACCGGCGAGATCGTTTGGAAGGTCGATCGCAAGTCGGTGCGGGCGGCCTACGGCACCCCATTGGTCTTTCAACCCGCCAGCGCTTCGCCCCAGATCATTCTTTCGAGCATGGCGCACGGGTTGACGAGCTTGAATCCGGCCGATGGCCGAGTGAATTGGGAAATTTCGCTCTTTACGTATCGGACGGTCGGTTCGCCGACCGCGGCGAGCGGGGCGATTTTGGCCGGTTGCGGCGAAGGCGGCAGCGGGAAACGATTCGTGGCGGTCACGCCGGCCGACGCCGCCAAGGGGATCGAGCCGAAGGTCGCCCACGACTTCGAAGGCGCGCTGCCCTACGTGCCCATCCCGGTGGCTCGCGGCGACTTGGCGTTCTTGTGGACCGATGCGGGCGTGGTCAGTTGCTATCAGACAGACTCGTGGAAGATGTTGTGGCGCGAGCGGGTGGGCGGCAAGTATTTCGCCTCGCCGATTCGCGTGGGCGATAAGGTCTTTTGCCCGTCGCGCGACGGCGAGATGGTGGTGCTTGCCGCCGCGCCGGAATACCGCTTGATCGCCCGCTTCCCGCTGCCCGAGGGAACGCACGCCACGCCGGCGGCGGCCGACGGGATGATGTTTGTGCGGACCTATGGGCAGTTGTTCGCCGTGGGCAAGCCGCGGTCATAACAAGGGGCGATTGCGGGGCATTTTTTGAGGACGTTGTCGAACAAACGGTTCACAATCCGATAGCTTCTTTTGGCGCGGCTTCGGCCCGCACCGTTCATTAATGAATTGCGAACACGTCCTGCGTTCGACAAGACCTCTTTCGAGCGAGAACCTGCAATGTTGCATTTCTTGATCATGGCCGGCGGTTCGGGCACGCGGTTTTGGCCGGAAAGCCGCGCGCGGCGTCCGAAGCAGTTCTTGCCGTTGAGCAGCCCGGGTTCGATGATCCGCACGACGGTCGATCGCCTCGGCGCGATGGCCTCGCCCGACCGGGTTTGGGTGGCGACGACGGCTCCGCTGGTCGGCCAAGTAGTCGATCAGTTGCCCGAGGTGCCGGTCGAGTCGATCGTGGTCGAACCGTGCGGGCGGAACACGGCGCCGTGCATCGGTTTGGCGGCGCTGATGATTTCGCGGCGCGACCCGGAGGCGACGATGGCCGTCATGCCGTCGGACCATGTGATCGACCCGCCCGACGCATTCCGCCGCCAGATGGCCGCCGCGGCCGAACTGCTCGAGGAAGAGCCTGATTGGCTGATCACCTTCGGTATTCGGCCCACGTATCCCGCCGAGAGTTTCGGCTACATCGAGCGGGGCGAAAAGTATCGGCCCGCGGCCGTGGCCTTGGGGCTGGAAAGCGAAAGCGAATCGCCGGTCGCCGATTTGCCGGTGTTTCGCGTGCGGCAGTTCCGCGAGAAGCCGTCGGCCGAGCGCGCCAAGCAGTTTCTCGCCCGCGGCACGTTTTACTGGAACGCGGGCATCTTCCTGTGGAAGGCGCGGACGGTTCTGGCTGCGTTAGAACGCTATCAGCCCGAGTTGTTCGGCCGATTGAAGACGATCGAATCGGCGCTGGGCACGCCGCACGCGGTCGAAGTGCTGCGCCGCGAGTTCGCGGCGATGACGGCGATTTCGATCGATTACGCCGTGTTGGAACATGCCGCCGAGGTGTTGATGATCGAGGCCGCCTTCCCCTGGGACGACCTGGGCAGTTGGCAAGGGCTGATGCGATTGCAGGGCGGCGACACGCAGGGCAACGTTGTTTCGGCAAAACACGTGGGGCTGAACACGTCCGGCTCGTTGATCCGGTCGAGCACCGATCACCTGATCGCCACGGTCGGCGTGCGCGATCTGATCATCGTCCACACGCCCGACGCCACCTTGGTGGCCAACAAGCACGACGAGGAATCGGTGCGTCAACTGGTGGCCGAGCTGAAGTCGCGCGGATGGGAAGAGTACCTTTGAGGCGGCCGCGGCGGGAACAACGATGATGGCGATCGACTCGGCGAATGATCAACCGCCGAACGAACAACTGCGAACCGACGCGCTGCGCATCTGGCGCGCCGGCGTCGATGCCGTCCGCGCCGAACGGTTGATCGCCGAATGGGTCGAAGTCGATTCGCAATCCCTCCGCATCGGCGACGAGCGAATCGCCTTCGATCAGATCGATCGCGTCTGCGTGGTGGGGGCGGGCAAGGCGTCGGGCGCGATGGCGGCTGCGATCGAGTCGGCTCTCGGCCCGGAAATCGCCGATCGCAAACGGCTGCACGGCTGGGTCAATGTGCCGGCCGACTGCGTTCCGCCCGATCGAACGACGACACCGTTGGGGCGGATCGTGCTGCACGCCGGTCGGCCGCCGGGCGTCAACGAGCCGACCCCCGAGGGCGCGGCCGGGGCCGAGCGGATTTTGGAATTGGCCGCGGCGCTCGGCCCGCGGGATCTTTGCGTCGCCGTCATCACCGGCGGAGGCTCGGCCCTGCTGCCCGCGCCGGCCCCCGGCATCACCTTGGCCGACAAGCTCGAGGTAACGCGCTATTTGAGCGGTGCTGGGGCGAACATCGTTCAGCTCAACACGGTGCGCAAACACCTCAGCCGGATCAAGGGCGGCAAATTGGCCCGCGCATGCAACGCCGGGCGGATGATCGTGCTGGTGATTTCCGACGTGCCGGGCGACCCGTTGGACGTGATCGCCTCGGGGCCGACCGTGCCCGACCGCACCACGGCCGACGACGCCTTGGCCGTGCTCGACGCCTTTGCCGCCCGCGAGGCCGGGCTGCCGCCGCGCGTGTTCGACTTTTTGGAGGCGATGGCGCTTGAGCAGCGCCGCGGAGCGCGCGAAGCTGCCGCGCGCGATTCGGCCCCGGCGGCGAGCGATCGGGCCGGCGACAACGACGAGGCATGTTCCTACGATTGGACCACGCCCGCCGGCTGCCGCGTTACGCATTTGATCGTCGCCAACAACGCCCGGGCGGTCGATGCGGCCGGCGCCGAGGCCGAGCGGTTGGGCTATCAACACGCGATGATTTCGTCCACCTCTCCCGAGGGCGCTGCCGAGGAGGTGGGCCGGCATTTGGCCCAAATGGCCCTTCGGATGCGCAGCCAGCCGGGAACGAACTGCTTGATCAGCGGTGGCGAACCGGTGGTGAGCTTGGCGGATCGCGCGATCCGCGGGCTGGGCGGCCGGAATCAGCAAGCGGCGCTGGCGGCCGTCGAAACCCTTTGGACGGACGGAGCGACGCGAATCGTCGTGCTTTCCGGCGGCACCGACGGCGAAGACGGCCCGACCGATGCCGCCGGGGCCGTGTGCGATGCCGCCGTGCTGGCCCGGGCCAAACAGCTCCAACTCGATCCGCGCGACTACCTCCGCCGCAACGACGCCTACACCTTCTTCCGTCTAACCGAGGGGCTGATTCGCACCGGGCCGACGTACACGAACGTATGCGACCTGCGCGTGGTGCTCGTCGCGCGGCAATGACGCAACGACGAACGCGGTGTTCGGTGCACGGCGACCGCAGCGAGAAGTTCAAAGTGCGCGCCGACCAGATCGCGCGCCGGTTCAACGCCGCGTGCAGGCCGTGCTGCAACACGGTGATGCGTTGGCCTGTTCGATCAGCCTGTCGAGGCGCGGCGGATCAGTCCCACCACCATTGCCCGGGGGCGAGCTTCGGCTGGGTCTGTTCGTAGGTTTTGGCGACGGCGCCCTTTTCGTCGGCCTTGGCTTGAGCGACGGCCGCGACGGCGTCGATCGTCACACCGCCGCCGATCGGCGTCATCAGCGTGTTGCCGCGCCACAGGGCATTGATGGCCGCCGGCGCCTTCTTCGGCGTCTGGTAGGTTTGCACGGTGAACTTCCCTTCGTCGCCGAACAGTTCCATTCGCCAGCCGGCCTTGCCGTAGAAATCTTGCTGTTGAATGTAGGCGGCCGCAATCGTCAGATCGATCAGGTTTCGCAGTTCGGCGAAGACGGGCGAACGCTCGGCCAGCTCGGGATAGCGGCGGGTGAACTCGAACGTCCACGCCTGGCTGGCCTTGTTCGAGCTTTGGCCGGCCTGTCGTTTGCCCTCGGCCGTCACCAGTTCGCCCTCGCCCACCAATTTCACGCCGTCGCCCACCAGTTCGGCGGCCAGTTTGTCTTCGCTGACGCGAACGCATTCGTAGTCGGGCACGAAGAACCATCGCTCCAGCGCGTTGCGGCTGACCTGGGCGGGGCTGGCCCGATCGACGTAGCTGACCATGCGGATCGGCGGCTGCTCCAGCCCGATGCCGATCAGCTTCATGCGGTAGTCGGCCTCGACGAGCACCTGCGCGAAACGGGTGTTCGGCGCAATGCCGCTGATGCTCACGGTGTGCGCGCCCAAGCTGGTTTGCAAGCCTTCGACAATCTGCATCGTTTGTTGCGGCACGGCGCGGCTGCCCCAAGTCCGCAAAAATTGCTGCATCGCGGCCAGGCCTTCTTCGGTCGGGTCGATCGAGCAGCCGATCAAGCGGGTCGGCTGTTTGCCCGGCGGAAACGCCCGCAACGCCACCACGGCGTCTTGCAATTGCACTACCGGGCGGCGCGTGGTCAGTCCGACGACGCGGCCGGCGATGTCGGTCATCCAGCCCTCGGCCGGGCCGGCCAACACGATGTCTTTGCTTTCGGGATAGTAGAAGACATAGCGCACGCGAAGCAGTCCGGCCAGGTTGCGCATCTCTTCGGTGGCGGCGCCGTCGCGGTTGCGAATCGCTTCTTCGAGCCGGTTGAGCGAGATCTTCCGCAATTTGCTATAGGCGCTAACCTTCGGATCGAGCGACGCCTTGGCCGCGGACAACCGCTGCTGCGTGAGCTGGCCGGTGGGGTCGCTGAACACCTTCATCTGCAATACGCCCTCGGCATCGACCACCACGCCGGCCTGATTGCCGAGGTCTTGGGCCAAGACGGCCGAGCCGCACAACCAAAGGACCGCGGCCGACAGCCCCAAACTCACTCGGCGAAGTTCGTTCCAACAACGCATGAGAAGACTCTCCTGTTCCAGAAGCATTCGTTCAATCCGCCGGCACGAACCGCCGCGCTGTCACGATCGTCACCACGAAATCAATCACCGCGGGCCGCAAAGGATTACGGATGCGGTTCCCGCCCCACGCGCCGCCCATCAGGCCTGCGCAGGCCGTTTTCACTATCCCTCGCGCGGTGTGAAATGGCTTCTTTCTCAAAGAAAAATCGCTCATTTCGGCGCGCGAACAGTATAAAGCTCGCTCGCTCGGTTGATCCGCTGGGCGAAGGCCCGGCGGCCCACATCCATCGATAGTAATTGCACCCCAGCGGTAAAGCAAGCAACAGCCGTGCTTTTGGGCCGTTGACAGGGCAGGGCAGTCCCTCTTGAAAAGATAACTTACGATTTCGGAGGGAATCACGCGGTCTGCCGGTGGAACCTCGGCAAACGCCTGCTTTTTACCGGCAATAGGCCGGCAACGCCCCGCTTTCGTTGCCGAACAGTGCGGTCGGGCTGGCCCCGGCCTGCTTTCCCGTGCCCGATGGCATCGGTGCGAGTGCGGCCTTTGAGGGATCATCGGGGCCTTTTCCCCTGGAAGCGACCGGGCGTGCGATCGATCTCGGCGCTCACCGTGGCGTCCGTAGGGCTGACAGCGCCGCCCGAAAGTGATATGCTGACAGACGGTTGCGGCCGATCGGGTTTTCGTTGTTGTAATTCTCTATTTCAAAAGTAGTTGCGCTTTGCCGATCGGTTCTGTGATCGGGCAGGCGCCGCAGTGGGTTGTAACGGCCGATCTATGTCCGAGTTCTCCGAGTCGCTTGCTCGCGGCGTGTTGGTTTTTGATGGGGCGATGGGTACGGAACTCTATCGCCGCCATGTATTTACGAATCGCTGCTTCGATGAGCTTTGCCTTTCCGAGCCGAAGCTGATCGCCGAGATCCATCAGGCGTACTGCGACGCCGGCGCGGATGTGTTGACGACCAACACCTTCGGGGCCAATCGGGTTGCCTTGGCCCAGTTCGGCTTGGCCGAGAGGCAGGCCGAGATCATTCGCGCCGGCGTGCGTTTGGCCCGGCAGGTGGCACAGGCGGCCCCGCGACGGGTGTTTGTTGTCGGCTCGATCGGGCCGCTCCCCCAGCAGCCGGAATATGCCTCGCAAATCGACGGTATGATCGCCGAGCAGGTGAGCGTGTTGCGCGAAGAGGCGGTGGATGCCGTGATTTTCGAAACGCAGCCGACCCGCGCCGCGCTCGAGCAGTGCGCCCGGGCGATGATCCGCTTCCCCGATGTGCCCTACATCCTTTCGTTTGTCGTTGACGGCGAGGCCGAATCGGCGGCCGGCGAACCGATCGAACGGATGCTCGCCCCGCTTGCCGAAGGGCCGCAACCGGTGGCCTGGGGGATCAACTGCGGAGTCGGGCCCGACGGGCTGCTGTTGGCCGTGGAACGGGCGGTCAAGCTCACCCGATTGCCGCTGATCGTTCAACCCAATGCCGGCATGCCCAAAGAGGTGGGCAATCGGCGAATCTACCTCTGCTCGCCCGAGTATCTGACCACCTATGCTCTGCGCTACATCAACTTGGGCGTGTCGGCCGTCGGCGGTTGCTGCGGCACCACGCCCGATCACATCCGCGAAATGGCGAAGGCCGTCAAGCCGCTGAGCCGCGCGGCCGTAACCCGAGTCGCATTGAGCACCACCGACGCCCCGCCGCCGAAACAACCGGCCCCGTTGGCTGAGCGGACGCAACTGGGCCGCCGCTTGGTCGAGAGGCAATGGATCACCACGGTGGAACTGGTGCCGCCGCGGGGGTACGATCTGAAATCGACCATCGAAAAGAGCAAACTGCTGCAACAGCGCGGCGTCTCGGCGATCAACATTCCCGACGGACCGCGGGCCAGCTCGCGCCTCTCGCCGATCATCACCGCCTACCGCATCCAGCAAGAGGCGGGCATCGAGGCCATTTTGCACTTCTGCTGCCGAGATCGAAACCTGATCGGCATGCAGGCCGACTTGCTTGGCTGCGCCGCGTGCGGGGTGCGCAACATCTTGTTCATCACCGGCGATCCGCCAAAGATGGGCAACTACCCGAACGCCACCGGCGTGTTCGACACCGATTCGATCGGCATGGCGGCCGTCCAACGGCGGCTCAATTGCGGCCTCGATTTGGGCAGCCAGCCGATCGACCCGCCAACGCAGGCCGTCATCGGCGTGGGGCTTGATCCCTCGGCGCTCGACCTGGAACGAGAACTCGACCGCTTCCGGCAGAAGGTCGAGGCCGGCGCCGAGTTCGCCATCAGTCAACCGGTATTCGACCCCGACGCGCTGCTCCGCTTTCTCGATCGCGTGCAGCACCTCGGCGTGCCGGTGATTGCCGGCATCTGGCCGCTTTCGAGCTATCGCAACGCCTTGTTCATGCGGAATGAAGTGCCCGGCGTCGTCGTGCCCGACTGGGTGATGGAACGCATGGCCTCGCAGGAAACCCGCGAAGGCCAGTTGGCCATGGGCATCGAAATCGCCCGCGAGGCTGTCGCTCGCGTACGCGACCGCGTGGCGGGCATCCAGGTGTCGGCCCCGCTGGGCAAGGTGGAAACGGCGCTGGCGGTGATCGAGGCATAGGCGCAGATCGTTTGCATCGCACGTGAAATCGGCCGCGGGCGCAGCGAAGCGGCCCGATTGCGCGGCACGCTCGTTTGGTCCGCTCAAACCGCTTTCCCTCCTTCGCGGTTTCCTTTATACTCCGCGCGGTTGGGCAGGGGCGGTTCTCGAAACGAGAACGGCACGTCTCGGCCCGTGAAAAGGTTCCTTCGCCCCTTGAAAGAACCGACGGTGAGCGGTCGCGTGCGATCGCCAGAGGAGAAACGGCAATGAGGTGGGCATCCGGTCGCGCTCTGCGGTTGGTGTTTGGGTGGGTGCCGGCGGTGACGGCCGCGACGGTCGCTTTATCGGCATTCGCGGCGCTGGCGTTCTTTTCGTGGGCGGTTGCGGCAGGGGGAGCGGCGGCAGAGCAAGCAGACGCTTTCGTGCCAAGTGCGCCGGCGGCGAAGGCGGCCGAAACCACACTGGCAGCCGAGAAGACCGACTCTGCCCGGCCGATCATCGTCAAGGTCAAGCGCAAGCCGACCGATCCGAAATGGATGGAGATGCCCGCCCGAACGCTCGACGATCTGCCTCCGCCGGCCGTGCCGGAGCTTGGCGCCGACGCGCTGAGCCGCTTCGGCGGTTGGAAGGCGCGGCAGGCGAAGGCCACGGGCTTCTTCCGCGCCGAAAAGATCGGCCCGCGGTGGTGGATCATCGATCCCGAGGGCTATTACTTCCTGAGTGTGGGGGTGAACGGCGTGCGCGGCGAGAGCAGCGAAACGGTTCGAGCCGCGTTGAAAGAGAAGTTCGGCTCGGCGGAGCGATGGGCCGAGTTCGAAACCAAACGGCTCCGCGATCACAGCTTCAATTCGCTGGGATGTTGGTCGGATGCGGCTGTGTTGCGCGCCGTGGCGCAGCCGCTGCCCTACTGCCCTGATGGCGTGGTGGTGCTTGCCGGCGGCAGCGCGGGCCAAGCGACCGGCGGCCAGTCGGCGCGCACCAAGGGCGGGTTCATGCGGTCGTTCGGCACGCGGCTGGGCGTCGCTCGGCAGGGGACCGGCCACGCGCTCTATCCGAACGATTGCATGCCGATCTTCCACCCGCAGTTCGCCGAATTCTGCGACGAGCACGCCCGGCCGCTGGCCGCGCTGAAAGACGACCCGTATTTGCTGGGCTACTTCACCGACAACGAGCTGCCGATGCCGAAGCTCGACAATTTCCTCGCCCTCGATCCGAACGACGAGAAGATGGGATCGAGCCGGCGGGCGGCGCGGCAATGGTCGAATACAGACTTTTCCGACTCGACCGGTAATTGTCTTGGCTGCCACGCGGCTGTGGCCACAGCGTCCTCAGCATCCGCACGAAGTCATCGATCGGCACCCACGGTTCCGCCGTCGCGGGAAACACGTCGATGCCAAGCTGTCGCAGGATCGATGTCTTGGGCCGATCGGCTTGGTCCAACAGCCACTTCCGGACCGATTTCTGCGGTACCAGATGGGACCAGGGCAACTCGGGATAGCGCGCGCTGTATCGTTCGATACCGAGCTTGATGGCTACCTCGCCATGCCGCAGGTTCGCTTTCATCGCAAGCCGAAACCGATCCATCGTGCCGACCACCTTGCGGAGCTCGTATTGCCGAGACCGGTCAGCATCCGCGAGGCTCGGCCACAGGTCGATCAGCTGTTCGCGCGTCCAGTCCGGCAGGCGCGCGCATACCGATATGTACTGTGCGACCCGGCGTTCTAGCGTCTTGCGGAGTTCCTGCACCACCTGCTGCGTCTCCGAATCGCCCGACCGGACGTGGTTCGCCGGCGCCGCCGGCGGCGCCTCCGGGACCGACCGTTGTCCGCCCGCATTCGGCTCGTCGATCGGCCGAACAGTGTCTCCAGTGTCTGTGGGTTCCATGGCTCCGACTCCCTCCGAACGTTCCTCGCGACGCCCCTTTCTTCCAGCCCGTCTGTTCACGCCCGCCTGTTCACGGCGATTGGTTCACGGCAGACGGGGGCGTGGCGCCCCTCGATTGAAGGGCGGGCGTTCATCCGTCGCGCTGGTCGGAAAGGAACTGCCTAGAGCGACTCGGCGAGTTCGTCGTCGAGCGACACGGTTTCGGCGCCGGGCTGGCCCA
>Ga0101944_10003757_pt1 | contig 20342 bp, 19 predicted proteins | sample DewCreD2012metaG_FD_75245 | JGI IMG/M metagenome (GOLD analysis project Ga0101944, IMG submission 75245) | Hot spring sediment bacterial and archeal communities from British Columbia, Canada, to study Microbial Dark Matter (Phase II) - Dewar... ... | reverse complement strand
AGCCGGCAAGTGTCTGCGCCGTCTTGGATCGGGAAAGCCTACCCCATGCCCCGAAAAGACCCAGAACCATGGCAATGACCATGGAAGCCAGCCCTACAAGAACCGTCTGTCCAGCTCCTTCCAACAGGAGCCAACCATATCCTTTGAGATCGAGCATCATGGATGACGTCATTGGGGCGACAAGGTTGTGTCGCCCCAACCCATCAACGATTCACCTGAAACGTGAAACTCGGAACCATCTCTGGAAGAGGGGCCCTCGGAATCAGTCTCCGTAAACGTCGAACTTGAAATATTTGGCATTGATCTTCTGATACTCGCCGTTTGCCCGAATGGCCTTAATGGCCTTGTTCAATTTTTCCCGCAATTCTTTGTCGCCTTTTCGAACGGCGATGCCAATCCCTTCACCGAACCACTTCTTGTCCTTAAAATCGGGTCCGGTAAATTCGAAGTCCTTTCCAGCATCGGTATTCAGAAAAGCGCCCTCCAGCACTGTTGCATCCGCAACCACCAGATCGACCCGTCCGGCAACGAGGTCCATGTTGGCCTCGTCCTGTGTGGCATAGGCCTTGATGGTCGCCACATCCGCGAACATGTCGTTTGCGAAATTCTCGTGAATGGTGGCCCGCTGGACACCGATGGTCTTTCCTTTCAGTCCTTCCTTGGTAATCGTATACCCTGCGCCTTTCTTGGCGACAAAACGCGCTGGCGTCGTATAGTATTTGTCCGTAAAATCGACTTTTTGTTTGCGTTCATCCGTAATCGACATCGATGAGATGATGCAGTCATATTTCTTGGCGATGAGCCCTGGAATGAGCCCGTCCCAGTCCTGAACGACAATGACGGGTTCCACATTCATTTCCTTGCACAACGCTCGGGCAATATCGATATCGAAGCCTTCTACCTTGCCTTCCTTGTTGACCAGGTTGAAAGGCGGATAGGCACCTTCATTGCCGATACGCAGCTTCTTCTTCTCCGCTGCAAATGCATTGACCATCAGGCACAGACTCATCAGCGCAATACATCCTACGATGAACGACCGTTTCATACTGCCATCTCCTTTGGTTAGGGTTGAACAATCAGTACCGAGCCTCATCGATAGGCAATGATCCCGGCAGAAAAAGACGTTCCAGCAACCCCAAAAAACGAATGGAAAGGATCTTCCTCCGTCCACATACTTTGTTATTACCTTTTCGACAGGATCCCGGAGAGAAACTGTCTGCAGCGTTCGGATTTCGGATTGCCGAAAATGTATTCCGGCGGCCCCTGATCCTCGACGATCCCGTTGTGCAAGAACATCACCCGGGTAGATACCTGTCTTGCGAATTCCATTTCATGGGTTGCAATGATCATTGTGCGCCCTTCTTCCGCCAATTGCTGCATGACCCGAAGCACCTCCCCCACCAGCTCGGGATCCAGTGCCGATGTCGGCTCATCGACCAGAAGGGCGGCAGGTTCCATCGCCAAGGCACGTGCGATGGCCACCCGTTGTTGTTGCCCTCCGGAAAGCTGGGACGGATAACAATCCGCCTTGCCTTCGATGCCGACCTTGGCCAAGAGCACCATGGCCCGTTCGATCGCCTCCTTTTTGGGCCGCTTCAGCACATGCACCGGGGCCTCGATGACATTTTCGAGAATGGTCATGTGGCTCCACAAATTGAAATGCTGAAACACCATGCCGAGTCGCGTGCGAATCCGGTCCACCTGCTTGCGGTCCTGGGGTACCGTCTCGCCTCGTCGGTTGACGGTCAGCCGCACATGCTCTCCTGCAATGTAGATGTCTCCCGAGTCGGGTTTTTCGAGAAGATTGATGCATCGCAGCAAGGTGCTCTTTCCGGAACCGCTCGAGCCGATCAGGGCGATGACATCCCCTTCGTTGGCTGCAAGCGAGACACCTTTCAGCACTTCGAGGGAGCCGAACCGTTTGTAAATGTTTTCGGCGACGATGGCTTGCTTCGGCATCATTTCCGTTTGTCCCTTCATCCGCTGTGCGCCTTCACGACGGATTCGAAGATTTCGAGCGCAACGTCGATATCCTCCGCCGAAACCATCAGCGGCGGGCAGAACCGGATGACACTCTCGCCGCAGCTCAAAAGCAGCAACCCTTTCTGAAAGCAGTCATACAGCACCTGATCCCGCAGGATCTTGTCCGGGGTTTTTCGAATCCGATCCGTCACGAATTCAACGGCCTGCATCAACCCAAGCCCCCGCACATCACCCATGCACTCATATCTGCCGCTCAGGGCTTCAAGCCCGTCCCTTAACCTTCTTCCCATCCGATCGGCATTCTCGATCAAACCCGCCTGAAGGACATCGAGGGACGCCAAAGCCGCCGCACAGGCCAACGGATTTCCCCCATAGGTCGACCCGTGAGCCCCCCGTGTCCAGTCCATGACCTCCGCCCTCGCGACCAGGGCGCTCAACGGCATTCCAGAGGCAATCCCCTTGGCCATGGTGACCAGATCCGCTGCAACACCGAAATGTTCCATGGCGAACAACTTCCCGGTTCGTCCCATCCCGGTCTGGATTTCATCGACCATGTACAGAATGCCGTATGTTTCGGCAAGCCGTTTGAGCCGTTCGTGATACCCAGGCGGCGGGACCACATATCCTCCTTCGCCTTGAATCGGCTCGATCACGATGACGGCAACTTCTTCAGCGGGAAGAATGGTTCGGAACAAATGGGCTTCGATGAAGCGGACACATTCGAAATCACAGGACGGGTAGGTCAACCGAAACGCGCATCGGTAGCAATGCGCATAGGGAACATGATGGATGCCGGGGACGAAGGAACTGAAGCCTTTGCGCTGAACGGCCTTGGATGCTGTCAGCGAAAGAGCGCCCATGGTACGACCATGAAAAGCGCCCAAAAAGGCGATGGCCTTGTCGCGACCGCTGTGCCATCGGGAAAGTTTGAATCCGGCCTCGACGGCTTCCGCCCCGGAATTGGCCAGCAGGACCCGCTTCTCGAACGTTCCCGGGGCCATCGCAGCGAGCCGCTCGGCAATGCGTATCATGGGTAGGTGGTAAAAATCGGAACCGCACATATGAATCAGTTGTGCGGCCTGTTCCTGGATCGCCTTGACGATTTCCGGATGACAATGTCCGGTGTTGCATACGGCAATGCCGGAGGTGAAATCGAGGTATTCATTTCCGTCAATGTCTTCGATCCACTGCCCTCTTCCGCGTAGGGCGACCAGGGGATATTCCCGAGGAAGCGATGGAGAGAGGATTTTCCCGTCCCGGGATATCCATTCACGGGCTTTTGGGCCCGGGATTTCTGTTCGTTGCGTTGGTCGTTTCATGCCTTCGTTCCAAATGAACCCTGAGAAAGAATCGTTTAATTCATCAGTTCGATCGGGACAACCTCAAGGAAGCATCCCTTAGAACCCCTAACCTATGTTTTCACGCTCTCTTCTAACGTAGCTCAATGGATGGAGTCAAATGAAATTGCCTGAAACGGCCGTCGAGAATGGAATTGCGTTGGGGCTTAAGACAGGGGGCAGCGTCCGATGTATCTTCAGGAAAGCGGCCACCAGACGCCGCCCGGGCACCTGTCACCCGATACGCATGTTCACGATAAATGCTCATGGCGGTAGGCGCCGCCCCCGGGAATGAAAATCGGACGAAACATACTGCCCACTGCCCACTGCCCACGATTTTCACGATAAATTGGTATGACCTTTATGTACCCCAGCTTCACAATCAACAATGTATCATAGAATCAAGTAATTATAGAAACGGCGCTTTTTTGATAAATTGAATTTATATTTTCTTGACAGCTCAATCCAGGTTTTGTAGAAGGTATAACCACAAATAATCAGACCATCAGAATTTTTCACATCGGGTGCCCATGTCCTCAACCATACAAATCCTGATCGGCATCGTCTTCTTCGTCGCCGCCTTCATTTTAAGCCAGATCATTACCGGAAAACGCATCCGCTCCGCAGGCATGCGGATCATCCGGGAGCTTTCCGAAAGGAAGGCCCAAGATATGTTTTCCGCCATCGAACCAGGCTTCGTTCGCTCCGGTATGGTTCCCCGAGGTCTTCGAGATTTTCGGCCGCGGGCGCTCCAGGAATTGATCCGCTCCGGCATCGTCGGGGAAACCGGATCCGGAAAAATCTATCTCAAGCAACCGCTTCGGGATGACCTCGCTGCAGATCCGAACGTTTCTGGAACATCGGAAAGGAGGTGATCGCTCTTTATCTGGTTTGTGGTCCCAACTATTTTCGTAACTTGAAACGGCATAAGGAGAAACGGAATGAAAAAAGTCGGTTTGGCAGTATGGATCGGTATGTTGGCAGTGGCGTTTTTGACGGTCAATGCGATCGCCCAGAATCCTCCGGCTGCACCAGGGGCGGCGCAACCCAAAAAGATTGAAAAATTCGGTGAAGACAAGCGTGCCAAGGAATGGGCCAACAAGAAATGGGAAACCTCCACCAAAAAGTATACCCTACGGATGAGCGACCCCTGGGGTGGCATTCTCTTTCACGACATTGCCCAGCATTTCTGTGACAGCGTCAAGGCAGCAAGCGGCGGCAGGCTCGAAATCAAGTTGTTCCCGACGGGGGCCATCGTTCCTGCCATGGAAATTTTCGAGGCGACATCCAAGGGAACTCTGGACGTCTTCCATAGCTGGCCTGGATACTGGAAGGGGAAAAACGAAGCCTTCGTCGCCTTTGCGTCTGTACCTTACGGCCTGGACTTCGAGGGATACAACATTTGGTATTATGAGCGCGGTGGAAAGGAAATGTTCGACGAGCTCTACGGCCGATACAATATGGTTCCGTTCTTCTGCGGCAACGTCGGCCAGGAACTCGGTCTGCATTCCAACAAACGAGCCACCAAAATCGAAGATTTCAAGGGAATGAAGGTCCGGACAGTCGGTTGGTACATGGACATTTTGACCCAGCTCGGTGTATCCGTCACTCCCCTTCCAGGCCCTGAAATCTACCTGGCCCTCGAGCGCGGGGTCATCGATGGTTGCGAATTCAGCACACCCGCAGCCAACGTTCCCCAGGGATACCACGAAATCACCAAGTACGTGATCGAACCCGGCGTCCATCAACCTTCCTGCCAGTTCGACGTCGTTTTCAACAAGAACAAATGGAATGAATTGCCCGACGATCTGAAGGCCATCGTCGAGATCTGTGCCAAGGAAACCCAGCTTTGGGCCAATGCCTGGCAGGAAAACCTGAACATCGAAGCCCTCAAGATCATCGGCGCCAAATCCGAATTCGTGAAAATGGACGATGCAACGATCGTCGAATTCGCCAAGGTATCCTTTAAATACCTGGAAGACCTCAAGGCCAAGAATCCCGATGTGAAGAAGGTTCTGGATTCCCAGGAAGAATACAAGAAGGCGTTTGCTCCATGGCGTGAAATGCGAAAAGGCCTCGCTCCATGGCCGCAGGAAGACTTCCTGAAAGGGAAACTGCTCCAGTAATCCATGACTTGTCTCACCCCGCAGCCGGAAGCGCCGGCTGCGGGTGTTTGAAAGGAACCTCCGTCATGCTGAAACGATTTGTGCGGGCCATGGATGCCGTCAATATGGCGGTCGGCAAATTTACAGCCCTCATGCTGATTCCACTGGTTCTGGTCGTGTTCTATGAAGTGGTCATGCGAAAAGTGTTCAATGCCCCGACATCCTGGGCTTTCGAGGTGACCGTCTATCTGTATGGATTTCATTTCATGATGTCGATGGGCGTCACCTATCTTCATGACCGACACGTCCGAATCGACGTCATCACCCTGCAATTGTCCCCCAAGGTGCAGCTGATCCTGCGGCTGATCACGTTCTGGATCATCTTCGTCCCTTTCGTCGGTGCCATGCTCTGGGCCGGAACGGAATATGCGGCCAAGTCCTGGATGCAGTGGGAACATAGCTGGAGCGCATGGAAGCCGCCGCTTTATCCGTACAAGACGGTGATACCGGTATCCCTGCTGCTGCTCTTCCTGCAGGGGTTTGCCAATTTCATCCGTGAATGGTATCAGCTGAAGGGGGAAAAGATATGAATCCCGAAACCCTTGCCATCACCATGTTCTTCACCCTTTTCGTGGCGCTTCTTCTCGGACATCCGCTGGCTTTTTCCTTGGGTATGCTGGCCGTCGTCTTCGGCGTGATCGGATGGGGCGGCTCCATCGACGCCATCCTCGCCCTGCTGTCGAACCGGGCCTATGGGGTCATGGAGGAATATGTTCTCGTTGCCGTACCTCTCTTCATTTTCATGGCCCAAATCTTAGACGCATCCGGCATCGCCGAACGCCTCTTCGAAACCATGCACATCGTCATGGGGCGGATTCGCGGGGGACTCGGAGTTGCCGTTATCCTCGCATCCACGGTGTTTGCGGCAACGGCCGGTGTGGTGGGCGCAACCGAAGTATCGATCGGCCTTCTGGCCATTCCGGCATTGATGAAGGTCCGCTACAACATACCGCTCATCGCAGGAACCATCTGCGCGGGCGGTACGTTGGGCATCCTGATTCCCCCCAGCATCATGCTCGTGGTTTACGGCAGTCTCACCCAGATATCCGTAGGCTGGCTGTATGCGGCTGCCTTCGGCCCCGGCTTTCTCCTGGCCCTTCTGTATGTAATCTATATCGCCGCCATCTGTGCGATCAAACCCGAATACGGTCCTGCAGAAACCGAATCGAAATACAGCGCCTCGGAAAAACTGCAGATGTTCGCCATATCCATCGTCCCCCCTCTGGTTTTGGTCACGATCGTCATGGGCAGCATCATCATGGGGGTTGCCACGCCCACGGAAGCCGCAGGTCTGGGTTGTGTCGGCTCTGTCCTTCTGGCTATTCTCTACAAGAAATTCACCTGGAAAATCGTCAAGGATGCCGCCTGGTCAACGACTCTCACGACATCCATGATCATGACCCTGTTTCTGGGCGGAAACGCCTTCCAGGCGATTTTCATGGGGCTGGGGGGAGGAGATGCCATCGCCAATTTTCTACTCGGAACCCAGCTGCATCCGATCGCCCTGCTTTTCGTCATGATGGGTATCGTCTTCTTTCTGGGATGCTTCCTGGACTGGCTGGGCATTTTGCTGATCGTGACCCCGATCTTCATGCCGGTTTCCCAGCAGCTCGGATTCAACCAGTTGTGGTTCGGCACGCTGATTTGCGTAAACCTGCAGATGGCCTTCCTTACGCCTCCTTTTGGGTATTCTCTGTTTTATCTCAAGGGCATCGCCCCACCGGAAATGACGATCTATCACATATACAAAGGCGTCATTCCCTTCGTTATCCTGCAGTGGATCGGTTTGTTCGTCTGTATCTTCTGGCCTGAAATCATCCTGTGGGCGCCCAGGGCATTTTTCGGGGCATCGGTGGGATAGGTCAAACGTCCAAGGTTGCTTGGCTCGAAGCGCGTTCGGCATCCATCCCGAAAGGAGGGACATCAGAGCATGTGCTCAGAGGATCGAATCGCATTGATGATGGAACGGGCAAAACTCGTTCAGGCGGAAGTGAGCCGCATTTCCGGACTGGATGCAGCTTTCGATTACGTGATCGAGCGTATGCGGGAAAGAGACTACAAAACCCTTGCGGCACCCAATGTCGACCCGGCCGATGCCTTCCGGCTGGAAGACCGGTGCCGCAAGGCCGGCATCGAATGGGTCGCTTCTCCTTTGCGAAACCGGATGCGGAATATCCAGGCGGCATTGACGATGGCGGATGGGGCCATTGCAGAAACCGGATCGATGATCCAGATTTCGGATGACGAAGATGTCCGCATCGCCACGATGCTCTCGGAACTCCACATCGTCTGTGTCAGGGCCTCCGAAATTCATCAAGATTCCTTTGCTGTCGCCCATATGCTGCGAGATCGCATGGCAGCAGGCCCTGGATACATCTCCTTCATCACAGGCGCCAGCCGAACGGCGGATATCGAGCGGGTGCTTGCCATCGGGGTGCACGGCCCGCTGGAGCTCCACATCCTCATCCTGGAGGAGGCCCGATCATGATTGAAACACCACACGACCTGTCGGCATACCACGTCCAGATTCAACAGGCGCTCAACAATCCTTTCCTTCGAACCGCCTTGGGGAATTTTGCCTCGGCATACAAGATTTCCCGACAGAAAGCCTTCGAAGGCATGGACCTCCAACGAAAGCGGGCGGAGCTTGCCTCGGCCAAAGACGAGGCACTGAAGCACCTCCCCGAGCTCTTCGAACGGTTCCGGCAGCAGGCCCAGGCCAAGGGAACACACGTGCACCTGGCCCATACGGCGGCAGACGCCTGTCGGATCGTCTCCGACATCGCCCGGGAAAACGCTGTCCGCCACATCATCAAAAGCAAGTCCATGACCGCAGAGGAAATCCACCTGAACGACCGGCTCGAGGCGGACGGCTTTCTGGTGACAGAAACGGATCTGGGAGAATGGATCATCCAGTTGCGCCACGAAGGCCCGTCCCACATGGTGATGCCGGCCATCCATCTATCCCGTCAGCAGGTCGGAACCTTGTTCCGTCAGGTGACTGGGCAACCGCTCGACCTGGAAGACATCGGGCGGATGGTGAAGGTGGCCCGGAGCGAACTGCGGGAAGCATTTTTGACTGCAGGAATGGGGATCAGCGGGGCAAATGTTGCTGTTGCCGAAACGGGTACGATCGGCATGCTCACCAACGAAGGAAACGGCCGTCTGACCACCACCCTTCCTGGGGTTCACGTGGCCGTCGTCGGCATCGAAAAACTCGTTCCAGACATCGATACGGCTCTGCGCATCGTCGAAATCCTTCCCAAGAACGCCACAGGACAGCTCATCACTTCCTATGTCACCTGGATCACGGGGCAGACCACCTGTTCCACCAACCCGGACGGGAAAAAGATCCATCATGTCGTTTTCCTGGACAACGGAAGGCTGCGCCTTGCCCAGGATCCGGTCTTCTCCCAGGCGCTTCGGTGCATCCGCTGCGGAGCCTGCGCCAACGTCTGTCCGGTGTACAGCAAGGTCGGCGGACATACCCTGGGACACGTCTATATCGGCGCCATCGGGCTGATCCTCACCTATTTCTACCACGGGACGGACAACACCCGGGCCATCGTTCGAAATTGTTTGAACTGCCAAGCCTGCAAATCCGTCTGTCCGGTCAATATCGATTTGCCGTACCTCATCAAGCAGGTGTACAGGCGGGTGCTGGATGACGACAGGGAAAAGCCGATCAAAAACCGCCTCGTATCCACCTTCATGAAGAACCGCACCCTCTTTCACTCGGCACTTCGTGCGGCTGCAGCAGCACAAAAACCTCTGGTGGATGCTTCGAAAGGGGTAATCCGTCATCTGCCCTATGCCCTGCTCAAGCCCGAACATCATTTTCGGGCGATCCCCGCTCTGGCGGATACCCCGTTCCGGAACATGTGGCCTTCTCTGCGGTATCGCCTGAAGAACCCCACCCATCGGGTCGTCCTCTTTGTTGGGTGCGCCGTCGACTTCGTCTCTCCGGAACAAGCCCTGGCCCTGGTGAAACTGGCCATCGCCTTCAACGTCCAGATCGATTTCCCGCAGAGGCAGACATGCTGCGGTTTGCCAGCAGCCATGATGGCCGAAGAGGAAACGGCCGTCGATGTCGGCATCCAGAACCTCGAAGCCCTCGATGCCGAACGCTATGATTACGTGCTGACCCTGTGCGCCTCCTGTGCTTCGCATCTGAAGGAAGGCTATCCGAGGATGCTTCGTGGAAAGGTCGCTCCGGTACGACTGGAAGAGTTGCACCGAAAGATCATCGATTTCAGCTCCTTCATGGTCGATGTGCTGGCCATCGATTCCGACGTCTTCGAAAAGGACGGGAAACGAACGGCCTACCACGCGCCCTGTCACCTGTGCCGAGGGCTTGGGGTCACCGAAGCTCCCCGGAAACTCATCGATCTGTCTGGAAATACCTATGTCCCTTGTCCAGAGGAAGACGTTTGCTGCGGCTTTGGAGGATCGTATTCGATCGAATTTCCGGAAATTTCGGCTGCCATCCTCAACCAAAAGCTCGATCATGTGCAACAGGCAGGTGTGGATGTCCTCGTGACGGATTGCCCGGGTTGTGTCATGCAACTTCGCGGCGGGATGCTCAAACGCGACGAACCGGTCCCGGTGCGGCATATTGCGGAAATCGTCGCCGAACGGTTGAAGCTTTCCCAAAAACCGTCTTGATCCGGCTCTGCAAACATGCGACGATATTCGCAAGGATCTATGGAGCGGGACTACCGAAATCGATCCGGCAAATCACCGGATTTCGATCCAACCAGCCACCTTTCAGGAGGACAACCATGTTTCCGGAAATCCAGAAAATTCTCTATGCAACCGATCTGTCCGACAACGCCAAATACGCCTTCCGCTATGCGGCGGCCTTCTCCAACCGATTCGGGGCATCCATCACGATCTTGCATGTCATCGAAGAACTCAATCCGCAGATTACGTTTCAGATGATGGACTTGCTGGGGGAAGAAAAATGGCATGAAATCCAGAAGACCCGAAAGCAGGAAACCGTTGATCTGATCAAGAAACGACTGGAGGCTTTCTGCCAGGAAGAAAGCGTAAACAACACCACATGTTCGTTTCTGGTGGGAGAAATCAAAATTGCCAACGGCCATCCGGTCGAAGAAATCCTGGAGGAAGCCCAACGAGGCGGATATGACCTCATCGTGATGGGAACACACGGCCATGGCATTTTGGCCGGTGCCATGATGGGCTCGACAGCCATGCGGGTTCTGCGAAGAAGCCGGGTGCCGGTGACTGTGGTTCGGCTGGAACCCAAATAAGACGGGGACAGGCAATGTGCAGGGGGGGGTGAGCGGCATGGCCCACGCCCCCCGGGATGAACATGAACCGGCAATCCCTCGGCTGCTCACCACGATTCACGAAAACCACGTTCACGACCAAAATAAAAGCGGCGGTCATGCCACGCATGACCGCCGCTTTGTTATTTTCTGGTGCCGAAGGGGAGGCTCGAACTCCCACCGGAGCACTCCGACTAGACCCTGAACCTAGCGCGTCTACCAGTTCCGCCACTTCGGCAAAAAGAAAGATTGATTTCGAATCAATCATGGACTAAATACATAGCTTTTCGGGGCTTGTCAAGCCTTTTCAAAATGACGACATGCGTTCGAAAAGACGAGATGCTTGGTGCGGAAGTGCCTACTTTTGAAATTCGCTATCCTTGCAAAGATTTACCTTACAGAAGCAGGAAGCAAGGATTCCAAAGGAAGCAGAGACGCTTTGCAACGCTCCCTTACAAAAGAAAACATCCAGAGAGATGAAGGCTGGAGTGCGCAGGAAATGTCATGGAAAAAGAGATCGGGCGTTTTCCTGATCCCAAATGAAAGTCAACCGCTTTCTTCTGACTCCTGACTCCTGACTCCTGACACCAGTTTACGACCATTTTCCCGGGGAAAGCAATCCCCGCCATGACGATTCATATTCGGTAATGATCCATGCGTGTTCACAACAAGTTGACCAAAATCTCAAGCCCGTTCCCCAATGCAGTCGTCACCATCGGCAATTTTGACGGCGTGCATTTAGGACATCAGGCCCTGTTTCACGAAGTCATCGAAAAGGCGGACGCCATCGGCGGCACATCGGTGGCCATCACCTTTGAACCCCATCCGATCCGAGTACTCAAGGGAAACGGTGATCCGCCGCTGTTGACCCGCTTCGAACAGAAGGTCGAACTGATCGCCCGATCCGGTATCACCGAACTGGTATGCATCCCTTTTACCCCTGAATTTGCCTCTCTCTCGGCCGAGTCCTTTGTCACGGACATCCTTCTTCGAACCATCGGGATGAAGGCCATCGTCACCGGAAAAGATTACACCTTTGGAAAAAACCGCTCCGGCACCATCGACCTCTTGAAATCTCTGGCGATGCAGCACGGTTTTGAGGTCATCGTTTCCGACTGGATTCTGCACAGCGGGGAAGAACGCATCAGCAGCACGAAAATCCGGGAATATATTCTGGCAGGGGAAATGGATGCCGCCCGGAAAATGCTCGGCAGACATTATCAGATCAGCGGTACGGTGGTCAGCGGCAGAAACCGCGGCGCCAGGCTGCTCGGATTTCCCACGGCCAACATCGCCCTTCACGATGAGGTTTGCCCGAAGACCGGCGTCTATGCCGTCACGGTGGAATGCCTCGAGAAGGTCTTCTGGGGGGTGGCCAACATCGGCTACAGCCCGACCTTCGACGACAACGTGTTCACGATCGAAATTCATATCCTGGACTTTCACAACGACATCTACGGCAAGAACATTCGGGTCAATGTCGTCGAGCGCATCCGCGACGAACAAAAATTCGCATCCCTGAACGAGCTGACCGATCAGATTCGAAAGGATATTCAGGTCGCCAGAAACATTCTGATTGCATGGGCATCGCCGGATGCATCGCTATAAGCTGTTGCTTTCGCTGATCGTCGGAACGGGCTGTTCCGCAGCAGCACTCTATCTCGCCTTCCGGAACGTTCCGCTTGCAGCCTTGGGGAGTTACATCGTTTCGGTTCATCCCTTGTGGACCATGGTTGCGGCTGCTCTGGTCATCCTCAACTTTGTCGTTCGCGTCTGGAGATGGCGGCTCATTTTGGCTGACAGCGCTAAGGTGGACTTCTGGCCTGCCTTCCACCCGCTGATGATCGGTTTCATGATGAACTGCATCCTGCCCGGCCGGATCGGGGAGATCGCCCGTCCCGCCATCCTGAGCAAGAGAGCCGCTGTTCCCTTCGCCACAGGGCTTGCCACGGTCGCAACCGAGCGCGCCTTCGATGCGCTCATTCTCATTGCGCTCTTCGCCTGGACGATGACCAGCGCCAACATCGACCCAGGTTTCCACATGGATATCGGGGGAATCGTCCTGAACCGACAGACGCTGATCCAACTCGGCAAAGGGACTGCGGAACTCTGTGTTCTGCTCATTGCCGGCATTGCCTTGGTGGGATACGATACCACCCGAAAGGGATTGATTCGGGTCCTCTTTTGGGTATCCGCCCGATTTCCGAAATCGATGGAAGGACCGCTCCAACGCTTTTTCACGAGGCCGATGGTTCACCTCATCGAAAAGGCGGCATTGGGATTCCGGATGATTCAGTCACCGAAAAAAATGGGGCAATGTTTGCTGCTCTCGGTCTTGGTTTGGGCCATCGCATGGTTATCGTATCATGCAATGGTCATGGGTGCACCCGGCATTCATCTCGGGCTGCGGGAAACGGCCGTCATGATGACCATCATTTGCTTTGTGATCGCCATTCCTTCGGTTCCCGGTTTCTGGGGAATCTGGGAGGCGGGCGGTGTCTTCGCCCTGAGCCTATTCGGCATCGGTCAGCAGGAGGCAGCCGGGTTCACACTGGTCAACCATGCGGTTCAGATGTTTCCCGTCATTCTGATCGGCATCGGATCGGCCGTAGTCACCGGAATCAACATCGTTCATGTCTCCCGAGAGATTCACTCCCAGACGGAAGCATCCAAACCTGAGGTTCAACCGCTGTAATATTGCATGAACGTGTACAACGTATCGATCTTCCTTTCTCATCCACGCAGGTCACCATGAACGATCAACCGATGGAACGTTTAACCATCTATACCTTTCCCAGCCCCATCCTGAAAAGGAAGGTTCAGCCGGTCGTCAACATCGACGGGAAGCTGCAGCAAATCATCGAGGCGATGGCCCAAACCATGTACCAGGCCAAAGGGCTCGGGCTGGCCGCACCCCAGGTCGGCATCGACGCCCGCTTCTTCATTTACGATGTACGGGAAAAAGATGCGCCGAACCAATTGTCCGTCTTGATCAATCCCCGCATTGTCGAAGCCGAAGGAGAAATCATCTCGAGCAACGAGGGGTGCCTGAGCGTTCCCGACTATCGATCCGACGTCAAGCGCTTCGAGCGGATTCTCGTCGAAGGGGTGGACCGCAACGGCACCCCGCTGCGCTTTGAACTGGAAGGCCTTCCGGCCATCGTCATGCAGCATGAAATCGATCACCTCGAGGGCATCTTGTTCATCGATCGCATCAGCGCACTCAAGCGAAACCTTTACAAGAACCGTATCCTCAAGAAATTGAAACGCGAAAGCGCTGGAGGCTGAAACGGACATTTTTTCCAGCGGCGTGAAACCACATCGGTCAAGAACCTTGACGAGATTCCCATCGGTCCGAAATTCGCCGATCACCCTATCCCGATCGGAGCCATTTGCATGCCCACATCTTACCGCATCGTCTTCATGGGTACGCCGGCATTTGCCGTTCCCTCGTTGAAAAGGCTTCACAACGCCGGTCATCGAGTCGTTCTGGCCGTCACCCAACCGGATCGGCCGGCAGGCAGGGGCAGAAAACTGGAGGCATCGGCCGTGAAGAAAGCGGCTCTCGAACTGGGCATTCCGGTGTTTCAACCCAAGTCGATCCATCAGCCGGACGCAGTTCGCATGCTGCAGGAGAGCCGAGCCGATCTTTTCATTGTGGTGGCCTTCGGCCAGATCCTGAAACCTGTCGTCCTGTCGATTCCTCCCCTTGGCGCAGTCAACGTACACGCCTCGCTTCTGCCGCGATATCGCGGGCCTGCCCCTGTTCAGTGGGCCATCATCTGCGGGGAAACCGAAACCGGAGTCACGATCATGCAGATGGATGAAGGGCTCGATACGGGAGACATCCTGATATCCACCGCAGTTCCGATTCTGCCTTCCGACACCGGCCAGAGCCTTCTTGAACGCCTGTCCGAAATCGGTGCCGACACCTTGCTCCAAACCCTGATGCGCTATCCGGAAATCCGATCCCACGCCACCCCCCAGGATCACAGCAAAGCCAGCTATGCGCCGATGCTCAAGAAAACGGATGGACGGATTGACTGGAGCCGGTCCGCACAAGACATCGATGCGCTCGTGCGCGGCACCCTGCCCTGGCCCGGCGCCTACACAACGCTTGGAGGCAAAAGACTCAAGGTGTTCCGGGTGAAATCCGAATCGGGTAGCGTCGAAGTGACGCCGCCTGGAACGGTTCTGCGATCCCCTGCAGACGAGCTATGGGTGGCTGCCGCCGACCAGCCGATTTCCCTGCTGGAAGTGCAAATGGAATCCGGAAAACGGCTGTCCATCGGCGCTTTTTTGAAGGGACATCCCGTCCCGGTTGGTACGATCCTGACGTGAAAACGGACAACCGGCCGACCCCACGAGAAGCAGCTCTGAAACTGCTGCTCAAAAGCGAACAGAGCTCCGTTCCGCTGGATCGCCTGATGGAGGAGGCATTGCGCCGGTTCCAGGACCAGCGGGATCGACACCTGCTGCATGCCTTGGTCTACGGGGTGCTGCGAAACCGGTCGCGGCTCGATAATATTCTGACCCACTTCTTGCGCCGGGAACCCGAGCATCTGGAACCCGAACTGTTGGGCATCCTGCGAATCGGGCTTTTTCAGATTCTCGAAATGGACCGCATTCCCCATCGGGCGGCTGTCCACACGGCCGTCGACCTGGCTCGAAAAAGGCGCTTTTCCTGGGCGACAGGGCTCGTCAACGCCGTTCTTCGGCGGGCGATCCGAGAGGCAGGGACGATCCGACTTCCGCCCTTGGAATCCGATTCAGCTCGCAGCCTAGCCATTCGCCATTCCTTCCCGGAGTGGCTCATCGAAAGGTGGATGAACCGTCTTGGTCCGGAATCCACAGGCAACCTCTGTGAGGCCTTCAACCGAATTCCCTCCCTGGTGATCCGTGCAAACACCCTGAAAACAACACGATCAGACCTTCTTGAAGTTCTCGCAGGGGCCGCAGACCGCATCGAAGAAACCGCCTACTCCCCCGATGGCATCCGGTTGATCCATCCCCATGCGCCGGTTTTCGAACTGCCCGGGTTTTCCGAAGGCCATTTTCAGGTTCAAGATGAAGCGGCCCAGCTGGTCGGCCTGCTGGTCGATGCCCAACCCGGAATGAGCGTGCTCGACGCCTGCGCCGGAAGAGGCGGCAAGACGGGACACATCGCGCAGACGATGCAGAACCGTGGACAGATGTTGGCCGTAGATGCTTCCGGAGAAAAATTGGAAGTTCTTCGGCAGGAAATGAAGCGGCTCGGGGTTTCGATCGTCGAGACCCGGGTCTGTGACTGGATAATCGAGACCATACCGAATGCCGCCGGTCGCTTCGATCGCATTCTCCTCGACGCCCCCTGTTCGGGGCTTGGGGTTCTCGGCAGACATCCGGATATCCGATGGCGTTCGGACAGAAGGGATTTGAAGCCCTTCGCCGAACGACAGATCGTCCTGATCGAAAACACCATTTCCCTCTTGAAACCGGATGGGCGATTGGTTTATGCGGTATGCAGCATGGAGCCGGAGGAAACCGACTGCGTCATCGATACGGTGCTTCAGCGAAATCCTGGGATTCGAAGGATCGAAACCCTCCCAAATCCGTTGAAAAGCCATCTGGCGCCTTTCTGGAAACATGACGCTCTTCGAACCAGCCCGCATTTGGACGGAATGGACGGTTTCTTTGCTTGTATCCTGACAAGAGACGGAAGTCCCTGAGCTTGCCCCTCTTCAACAATCGAGGATTCCCATGAACATTTTGCTGACCGGTGGTGCGGGATATATCGGCTCTCATGCCTGTGTCGTATTGCTTGAAGCAGGCCATGACGTTGTCGTCGTCGACAATTTTTCCAACAGCAGCCCGGTCGCACTCGAACGGGTGGAGAAGATCACCGGGAAATCCGTCGTTCAATACCCGGTGGACCTGACGGATCGCCAGGCCCTTCGAAGTGTTTTCGAAGCCCATCCGGTGGATGCCGTCATGCATTTCGCCGGATTGAAAGCAGTGGATGAGTCGGTGAGTCGCCCCCTTCACTATTACTGGAACAATGTCACAGGAAGCGTCGTATTGTTGCAAACCATGGCGGAATACGACGTCCGGAACATCGTCTTTAGCTCCTCAGCAACGGTTTATGGTGCCACGGATCGAGTTCCTACGGATGAAAGCTGCCCGCCGTCGCCGACCAATCCTTACGGTCGGAGCAAATGGATGGTCGAAACCATTTTGTCGGATCTGTTCACATCGGATCCGAGGTGGCACATCGGCATTCTGCGCTATTTCAATCCCGTAGGCGCGCATGAGAGCGGGCTCATCGGTGAGGATCCCAACGGTATCCCCAACAACCTCGTTCCCTATATCGCGCAGGTAGCGGTGGGCAAGCGGGAATGGCTGCGCGTCTGGGGAAACGACTACCCCACACCGGATGGAACCGGCATTCGGGACTTTATCCATGTCATGGATCTGGTGGAAGGGCATCTGAGCGCACTCGAAACCCTTTTGGAAAAACCCGGATGTCTTGTGTACAATTTAGGAACCGGAAAGGGAACCAGTGTCCTGGAAATGGTAGCTGCCTTTGAAAGCGCGTCGGAACGGTCGGTTCCCTATCGCATCCTGGACAGAAGACCAGGCGATATCGCCGTCAGCACGGCCGATCCCGGCCGTGCGAATCGCGAGCTTGGCTGGCATGCCCGCCGGGATGTCTTCGACATGTGCCGGGATACCTGGAGATGGCAAAGACAAAACCCCGACGGCTATGGCCGATCGTGAAACTAGAGGACCGCTTCATGGCGGCTTTTGCAGTGCCCCCTTGAGCCCGCGATCGATCGCTTGAACGAACCCCCTGCATTTGTCGAAAGGATCATCAGTCGCTCGGAATCCAGCAAACACTCTGATTGAATCCGATAGGATATAGAGGTGTTGACCATGAAACAGAAGAAACCCATGACCCAGGAGCAGGATCTTGTTCTCATCTACTATCAGGATGCCCCCCTGTGCTTTGCCCGTATCGAGGACATTTCGCCGGACTACAAGCCTGGATGGTGGCATGTCAAATTCCTGATGCTTCAAGTCCCCGTCCAAATCGTCACCTGGATTTTGCGGGATGCCTACATCCAGGGAGAGCCGTTCACCATGGGCGGAAAGAACATGCGGATCGAAAAAGTGGAAGTTCCTGAGGAAGCAGAAACGGAAGAAGAGGATCAGGAAGCCATGGAAGAACCCGAAACACACAAACCGTCCGGCGCCGCTTCGGCCAAAGGCGGCAAAGTCATTTCTCTTTCGGACCTGAAACGAAACCGTTGATCGCAAGCACAACGAAAGGAGGCAGACACATGGAAATGAAGTTGGTCACCATCGAGAATCCAGAAGGGCTCAATTTCATACTGGGACAATCCCATTTCATCAAGACCGTGGAAGACATTCATGAGGCCATGGTGAACGCCGTTCCGATGGCGAAATTCGCAGTCGCGTTCTGTGAGGCCTCCGACAAGTGCCTGGTTCGGTATTCGGGAACCGACGAAGGCCTGATCGAATTGGCCAAGAAAAATGCATTCGCTCTTTCCGCCGGACACAGCTTCATCGTTTTCATGAAAGACATGTTCCCCATCAACGCCTTGAACGCCATCAAACACGTCCCCGAAGTGTGCCGTATTTTCTGTGCAACCGCCAATCCTGTTCAGGTTGTCCTTGCAGAAACGGAGCAGGGCCGGGGAATTCTCGGAGTCATTGATGGTTTCGCATCGAAGGGCATCGAAACCGAAACCGATATCGAATACCGAAAGACCTTGCTGAGGCGCTTCGGTTACAAGTTGTAATTTCCCCCTTCCATGAACGAGCCCTGCTTCGATACGCAGGGCTCGCTGCCACAACGATACTTTCCTATTGAAATATCAATCCCAAGAGACCGACTCCCAACAGTTGGCTGCCGCCGACCGTTCATGATTCTTCCGTGCCTCTAAGATATGTAGGTCCTGTTTGGTGTCGCTATTTGCTTGACAAACGAATAGCTTTTTTGTAGCCACATGGTGATCTCTGCACCCGACGGATGATCCCGCACCCTGATCCATTGTTTCATCACCCCAAAAGAGGAGGAAATCCCGATGACGTCGATGAAAGGAAAATGGTTGTTCGTATGGGCTTTTGTGGCATGCATCATGATCGGAACCGTTTTTTCGGCATCCGCCGAACCCATCAAACTCACCTACAGTTGTTTCTTCCCTCCATCTCACGTTCAAAGCATTCTCGCTGAACAATGGTGTCGTGAAATCGAAAAGCGAACCAACAACGCCGTTAAAATCGACTATTTTCCGGGTCAGACCCTCACCAAAGCCAACCAATGCTACGACGGCGTTGTCGAAGGCATGTCCGACATCGGCTTTTCCGTTCTCGCCTATACGCCCGGACGCTTTCCGGTGATGCTCGCCGTCGATCTGCCCATGGGCTACACCAGCGGCGTTGCAGCCACCAAGGTCATCAACGAAGTATATGAGCATTTCAAACCAAAGGAACTCAACGACACCCAGGTCATGTATCTGCATGCCCACGGGCCGGGACTCGTTTTCACCAAGTCCAAACCCGTATTGAAAATGGAGGACATGACCGGACTTAAATTCCGAAGCCACGGCACCAGCGCCGAAGTCGTCAAGGCCCTCGGAGGTACACCGGTAGCCAAACCCATGCCCGAAACCTATGAAATGCTTCAGAAAGGGGTGGTGGACGGTGCCGTGTATCCTTTGGAATCGAACAAGGGCTGGAAACTTGGGGAAGTCGTTCGGTATTGCACGGCCAATTTTTCATCCGCTTACACCACGTCCTTTTTCGTCGTAATGAACAAGGACAAATGGAAGAGCCTTCCGCCGAACGTCCAGCAGGTCATCCAGACCGTCAACGCCGAATGGATTCCGAAGCATGGAGACGCTTGGGACAACAGCGACATGATCGGATTGAAATACCTCCTCGATCAAGGAGGTCAGATCTTCGGCCAGGACAGCAAGGAAGCCGCCAGATGGAAGGCAGCCGTCACTCCCATCATCGACGCCTATGCCAAGGAGTTGACTGCAAAAGGCATCAACGGCAAGGAGGTTGTGGATTTCATCGCCGCCGCACTCAAGAAATATCAATGAGGGCCGTTTGTGAAGTCAGGAGTCAGGAGTCAGAAGAACGGCAGTGGGCAGTGGGTAGTGGGCAGTCGGCAGTCGGCAGTATTTTCAGGCCTATTTTCATCCCCGGGGGTGGCGCCTACCGCCATAAGCATTTATCGTGAAAATGCGTGACGGGTGACAAGGAACGAGTGACGGGTGACCTGTAGGGGCGACCTGCCGGTCGCCCTTACCCATGCCGGATTTTCATCCCCGGGGGCGGCGCCCACCGCCATGAGGATTTATCGTGAAAATGCGGCCGCCCCCGCGTGAGCCCCCCCGTTGGCGGTGAGGGCGCAACTGGCTTCAGTGTCAGCTACCCCGGCGAGATGTTCGTCTCTGGCGGGGAAGGTGCGCCGGGTCTTTTGGCGAATGCCGGAAACGCTTGTTTGAATGTGCCGGGCCTCGTTGGGCTGGACAAATGAAGTTCAATCGGCATGA
>Ga0101944_10003759_pt1 | contig 20343 bp, 17 predicted proteins | sample DewCreD2012metaG_FD_75245 | JGI IMG/M metagenome (GOLD analysis project Ga0101944, IMG submission 75245) | Hot spring sediment bacterial and archeal communities from British Columbia, Canada, to study Microbial Dark Matter (Phase II) - Dewar... ... | reverse complement strand
GTGTGGTTATGTCGTTTTTGTTGTGGTGACAAAACTTTACATAACCTCACGCTATTTTTCAATCACCAATTATGCAACGCTCTCCGTCAGGGCATTACGACCTTTGTCCTTAAGTTGAGACATCGCCGTGGCAGTAGCGACAGAATCAAAAAATGCCCGTTTATCCCGACGCTCTTTGTCGGGGCGAGGGCATTGGATTGAAGATCGCTGATTGACGATTCACAGAATGGAAAGCGGCATCGGTTAGGCAGATGAAGCGTAATCCGAAAATCTACAATCTGCAATCCCAAAATCGTGCCGGCAGAATCAAAAAATACCCGTTTATCCCGACGCTTTTTGTCGAGGGCATCGAATTGAAGATCGCTGATTGACGATTCACAGAATGGAAAGCGGCATCGGTTAGGCAGATGAAGCGCAATCCGAAAATCTACAATCTGCAATCCCAAAATCTTGCCGGCAGAATTAAAACATGCCCGTTTACCCCAATGCTCTTGTCGGGGGCAAGGCATCAAATCCCGCGACCTCATCCTAATCCTGACCAGCGACTGTCCAAGTGCAACCGAGTCCCAGCGCATCGATTGCGCAAAATCCATGCCCGCCCAGCCTCTCAATTCGCAAAACCTCGGTCTGATATTGAGGATGAAGGGCTTTTGAAAATGCCGAAATGATGCTGTTCTCTAAAATCATGGCACGTTTCTTGCAACAGGATGAATATGTCGATTTTCAACCTTTTCGTGGAGACGCCATGCACAACCCATTGAATAAAGCTGTTCCTCCAACCCCCACCCGGCCCCGCCCAAAACACCAACGGACCGAGACCTTGCGCCCTTTTGTCCAGAAATACCAATACCACCAGCTACCCCTGCCAGAACCATGCTCGCTAGCGGACGCAGATGCGCCAACCGAACAGCCAGCAACAGATTTGGGAAAAAAGCCATGCGCAACCCCTTGCCGCAAAAACTCATAATTGGGATTTTGATATGCCTGGCGGCCTGCGCTCCAGCCCATTCCCAACCTGACAACCAGACACCCGGCACGCCCCACTCACTAGATTTCGGCTATGGGGCGCGAATCAACACAGATGGTCAATTTGGAGACTCCGCCCTGCGCCTGGCCGCGCAGATGAAACTGGACTGGGTCGCATTGGATTTCGATTGGGCTTCCATCCAACCCGCGCCAGAGACCTGGAACGAGGATGCTGCGTTCTCGAACGCCATCCGGCTGGCGCATTCGCTGAAACTGGAAATCCTTGTTTCTATCAAAAATCCCCCAGCCTGGACAATGACGCCCAACGGCCCAAGCGTCGAAGATACGGCAAACCTGGTCCTGACTCTTGCCCGCCAGTACCCTAACATCGCGGCACTGGAACTCATCCCCGGCGCAAATACCCGCGCCGGTTGGAATGCCACACCAGACGCCAACGCTTACGCCCGCTTGTTCGAGACCGTTAAGGCACGCGCCGAAGCCGAAAACCCGAAGATTTACCTGGTGGCGGGCGGGCTGCGCAATACGCTCTCTTACCCTGAAGATACGCGCGATGTAGAATTTTTGGCGCAAATGTATGCAGCCGGACTGCGGCCTGCCATTATCGGAATCCACCTTGAAAACCTGGCGGGAGATCCACTGGATGCCCCTGCTCCCGATACCCTGCGCCACTACGAGGAGATTCGCGCAGTTATGACCGCCAATGGACATAGTGACGGCTTGCTCTGGATAACCGGCTTGAGCCTGCCCGCAGAGACGGACCAAGCACCCTGGCTGGAACAGGCTTACCCAATGATGAAATCACAACTTTACCTGGGAGCGGTATTTTATTCGCAGACCCACCTGGACGCCCGACTGCTCAAACTGATTCAACCCAATCATTAGGCGGGCAAAAGCCGTTCGCAGAGAGTCCGCGCTTCTTCGACAAGATCGACTTCCAGCGGGAGTCTGAATTCTTCGGTCACGCGCAGGGTCAGGTGTCCGGCAATCTCGCGCAGGCCGGGCGGAACATCTTCCAGCCTCATAAATTCCTGCAAAAGGTCGTAAGCGCTGGGGCTGCGCGCAGCAATTCCGCGCCGGGAGAAGTATTCGCGCAGGGCGATTCCTGCCGCGCGCCGGGCGCAGACCCGCGCCTGGCCTTCGTTGCCGCGCGCGCGGGCGGCGGCGGCCATCTCGAACTCACGCTGGAGAGCGGTTTCCCAATCGGTCATCTCCCACCTACAACAGGGCGCGATTTTGCAAGTCCCACATTGTCTTGTATAACCCATCCCGCGCCAGCAGTTCAGCCTGCGTCCCACGCTGGACGATTCTGCCGTTTTCGAGGACGAGAATCTCATCCATCGCTTCCAATCCCACCAGCCGGTGCGTAATCCACAGTACGGAGTGATTCTCCATCACGGATTGGAGCGTCTCGACCAGTTTGCGCTCGGTAGCAGCGTCCAGGTTGGCGGTCGGTTCGTCGAAGATGAAAATAGGCGCGTTTTTGAGCAGGGCGCGGGCAATTGCCACCCGCTGACGCTCGCCGCCGCTCAACTCTACGCCGCGCTCGCCGACCAGCGTCTCGTAGCCGTTGGGAAGCGAAACGATGAAATCATGCAACTGCGCGGCCCGGCAGGCGGATTCGATGTCATCCTGCGTCGCCCAGGGACGGGCCAGCAGCAGGTTTTCACGCAGGCTGGCGTTGAACAGGTAGGTATTCTGGCTCACCAGGCTGAACATGCGCCGGGTATCGACCTGTTTGTAGGCGCGGATATCCTGCCCGTCGAGCGCAATCCCTTCCACGTCCCAAAAGCGCATCAGCAGGTTGGCGAGGGTCGATTTCCCCGCGCCGCTGGGGCCAACCAGAGCAAGTTTTTTGCCAGGGGGCAGGGTAAAAGAGATGTTCGCAAGAACGAGGGGTAACTGCGCGGACTGTTGCGTGGCGCGTATTCCGTCTAAAGCGCGCTCTTCAGCGGGATATGAGAAGGAGGTGTTGTTAACGCGCAAATCGGCGGAGGCGGGCTGGGGCAGCGGCTCGGCGGGGTCGGTCACTGCCGGGGTCTGGTCGGCAATCTCGAACAGCCGCCGGGCCGATTGGATGTTGGCCTCCAGCAGTTGGGCGGCCTGCGGCAGGTTTTGGACAGCCTCGAAACTCGCCATCGAGCCAAGCACAATCACCGCGAGATAAACGCCCTCGATTTTGCCGCTCGAAACCAGCGGAATAGCCAGGAAGAGCATAACCCAGACTCCGAGACCGGTCAGCAGGCTGTTCAGGCCGGATTGCAGGCCGTTTAAGTGCGCCATGCGCGTCTGGACTGCTGAAAACTCCCGGCCTGAAGCCTTGATTCTGTCCAGGTATGCTTTCTCCTGCCCAAAGGCGATTAAATCGGGCAGGCCCTGCACCGCATCGACCAGGTCAGCGCGCAGGACGGAGCGCGACTCTACCAGCCGCCTCCCCAGCCTTCGGTTCAGGAGCAGGCTAAAGGCAGTCAGTCCCACCCCAATCGCCAGCAGGAAGGCCGTGATAACGAGTCCGAGCAAGGGATCGAAACTGCCCATAAAAACGGCCATCCCCAAGACGATGACAGCCGCCACCAGCGGCGGGGCCAGCACGCGGACGAAGATGTTATCGAGCGTCTCCACGTCGGCGATGACGCGCGAGAGCAGGTCGCCGCTGCGGGCGGAGGTCAGCCGGGCCGGGGCCAGCGGCTCGATGGCCTGGTAGAACCAGACCCGCAGCCGCGCCAGAATGCGGAAGGTGAGCGAATGCGAGGCCAGCCGCTCGAGGTAGCGAAAGACAGCGCGCGAGATGCCGAACAAGCGCGTCGAAACGACCGAGACGCCAAGTTCCGCTACCGAAACGGCAATGGCGGCGGTCGAAATCAGCCAGGCCGAGGTGGACATCAGCGCGATGCTGGAGCCGATGGTCAGCGCGCCGAGCAAGACCGAGAGCAAAACTTGCGGCCAGAAGGGGATGAGGAAGGAGGCAAGGCGGGCAAGAGATTTCATGTGATTCGGTTGACTGGTTTTTCAGTTATCCAGTTCAGCCGGCTAACCGGAAAACGGGAAAATAAGTTTGGCGTATGCGCCGTTTTGGATGATTAATTCCTCGTGCCTGCCGACTTCGACCACTTTACCGGCATCCAGAACGACAATCTGGTCGGCCTGGTAGACGGTGGCGAGGCGGTGGGCGATGACAAGGACGGCGCGGCCCTGCATCAGCTGCCGCACCGAGGCCTGGAGTTCGGCTTCGAGGGCCGGGTCGAGGCTGGAGGTGGGTTCGTCCAGCAGGAGGAAGGGCGCATCTTTCAGGAAAGCGCGCGCCAGGGCCAAGCGCTGGGCCTGCCCGCCGCTCAGGCGCGCGCCGCGTTCGCCGATGCGGGTTTCCAGGCCGTCGGGCAGGGAGCGGATGAAGTCGAGCAGCCCGGCGCGTTCACAGGCGCGGAGCAGGTCGCTTTCAGGCGCATCCGGCTTTGCCAGGCGCAGGTTGGCTTCTATCGTATCGGAAAACAGGTAGGGATTTTGGGGAACCCATCCGATAGATTTGCGCCATTCGTCAGCGGGAATTTCGGAGAGGGGGACATCTCCAACGGTGATAACCCCACTGTCAGGTTCAATGAAGCGCATCAGCAGGTTGGCAACCGTCGTCTTTCCCGCGCCGGAGGGTCCGACCAGGGCGGTGGTTTGACCGGGGGGAATATGGAAGGTCACATCTTGGAGGGCGGGGATGGAGCGGTCGGGATAAATAAAGGAGACGGCATTAAAGATAATTTTATCCAGTTGTCCTGTTTTTCGGTTGTCCGGTTGTTCGCTTCTACGGTTGTCCCGTTGACTGCCAAACTGGTCAACCGGAGAGCTGGATAACCGCTGAACAGGAATATCTAAAATCTCAAAAATCCGCCTGGCCGCGCTGACGCCGTTCATCCCGGCATGGAAACGCAGCCCCAACAGGCGCAGCGGCAGGTAAAAATCAGGCGCCAGAACAAGGATGAAGAAAGCCGGCAGGAAATCCATGTTGCGGTAGAGCAGGCGAAAGCCAATTTCGACGGCGATAATCGCGGTCGAGATGGTCGTCAGCAGTTCGAGGGCTAAGGCAGAGAGGAAAGTGACGCGCAAGACCTGCATGGTCACATCACGGTAGCGTTCCGAGACTTCGCCAATCACCCCGGCCTGGCTGCGTGACTGGTTGAGGGCCTTGAGGGTGGTCAGGCCTTGCAGCACGTCGTAGAAGTGCGCAGAGAGTCGCTGTAAAGTCTCGAACTGGCGGCTGGTGAGGGCCTCGCCGGATCGCCCAATCAGAATCATGAAAAACGGCACGAGCGGGGCAGTCAGCAGGAAGACAAGGCCGGAGAGCGGGTCGATGGGAAAGACCAGCAGCAGCACCGAGAGCGGAATCGAAGCGGCCAGCACCAGTTGCGGCAGGTACTGGCTGAAATAGGCTTCCAGGTTTTCGACGCCTTCGATGGCCGAAAGCGCCAGTTCCCCGGTGCGTTCCGATTGGGTGTAGGCCGGGCCAAGCGCAGTCAGGTGCGTGACCAGCCGCTCGCGCAGGTCGCTTTTGACCCGCTGGGCGACCAGGTTGGCGGCGACCTCAGACCCCCACACCATCCCTGCTTTGAGAACGACCACGCCAAGCAGCGCAGCCAGCGAACCAAGAACCGCCTCGCGCATCAGGCCGTTGAAAAAGACATCGTTGATGATGACGGCGAAAATCCAGGCCTGGAGGATGGTTAGCAGACCACCCAGAAAGCCAAGCACAATCGTCAAAGTCAGGGCAAGGTTAGATGAGCGGGCAAGAGCGAGCAAACGTTTGGAGAACATGGGGGAATTATACGTGAGGAGTGAGGCGCGGGATGTGAAAAGCGACGAGTGATTTTTCGATAATCACCATGCACCCATGTCGGTTTACCACCAGACTGGGCGAGTCGATGGGCAGGATTTTAGGGAGAGGCAAGTTGCCGGGCAATTCGGCGGTCGACCTTGCCCATCGGGTAGGAATCCAGTTCGGGCAGGGGAATCCACTGTAAGGCTGATGAAACAGCGAGGGGTTCGGCGAGTTGACAGAGCCAGGGGGTTTGCGTCAGCCGGAAGTGGGTGTAGGCGTGGTGAATTTGTGGGAGGCGCGTGAGCGGGGTCACTTTCAGGGAGTAGGCGGCTTCGATAGCGGTCACAAGGGCTTCAGCGGAGTCGGTTTCCACTTCTGCGGCAGGGAATTCCCACAGGCCGCCGAGCAGTCCCCCGGCGGGGCGGCGATTCAGGAGGGTTTTTCCATCCAAAAGAATGACGGCGGCGGCTTTGCGTTTGCGCGGGATTTCGGCTTTGGGCTTGGTAACGGGGCGCTGTTCTTGGATTCCCTGTTGGCGGGCGAGGCAGAGTTCCTGGGCGGGGCAAAGCAGGCAGCGCGGGTTCTTGGGCAGGCAAATCGTCGCGCCTAAATCCATGAGTGCCTGGTTGTAGTCGCTGGCGCGGCCCGGCGGGAGGTGGGTTTCGGCCAGTTTCCACAGAGCGTTTTCACCTTGGGCGCTGTCGGCAGGCAGGGCAACGTCGAAGACGCGCGCCAGGACCCGTTTCAGGTTTCCATCGAGGGTAGCAACGTCTTGCCCGAAGGCGATGGAGGCGATGGCAGCGGCGGTGTAACGCCCGATGCCAGGCAGTTTGCGCAGTTCGGTCAGATTGGCCGGGATTTGGCCGCCATGTTCGGCCACGACGATTTGGGCGGCTTTGTGCAGGTGGCGGGCGCGGCTGTAGTAGCCCAGGCCTTCCCAGGCCGAGAGAACGTCCTGTTCGGGAGCGGCGGCCAGGGCGGCCAGGGTGGGGAAGCGTTCCATCCAACGCGCGAAGTAAGGGATGACGGCTTCGACCCGGGTTTGCTGGAGCATGATTTCGCTGACCCAGACGGCGTAAGAATCAAGAGGCCCGCTCCTTTGCCCGGCAAGAGTTCGCCAGGGGAGGACGCGGGCATGTTTTTCGTACCAGGCCAGGAGGCGCCGGGCAAATTCAGTCATCAAACGATTCAGTCATTAAAACTGGAATCCGCCCTTGCCGGGAACGACCTTGTAGGAATAGTTCTTGACGAAGGCCTGGAGTTTGTCGCGCAGGCCGTTCCATTCGACCGAGCCAAGCACGCGCTGCGCGCCGGGCAGGTCGGGGGCCAGCAGGGCGACCAGGATTTGGGGATATTCGCCATAGATGGTTGCCCAGGCTTCAACAGGTTCGAGGCCGAGGCGCTGGACGCCAGGAATGAATTCGCCGATGACGAATTCAAAATATTCCTGTTCGCGTTCGGGAGCGATATCCCAGGTGAGGAGGAGTTTGACTGGCATAGGATTATCCGCGGTTGGGTGGGACAGGTCTCCGACCTGTCCTGCGAGACGAGGGATAGGATACGTTAGCCGCCAGAGGCCAGGTTGAGGACGACGACTTTGGTCTCGTCGGGCAGGCCGGAGCGGGAGATTTTGAGAGAGGGGACGGACTCGGCGGCGGTTAATCCCATTTCTTTCAGGAATTTGGAGAGTGGGTCGAGTTGAATTTTGCAGGCTTTGAGGCCGTAGTGCATGGGGATAACGATGTTCGGCTCGAGCAGGGAGATGACTTCCGCCGCTTTGGCCGCGTTGAGGCCGTTGCCGCCGCCGACCGGGACGAGGGCAATATGCACTGTGCCGAGGGCTTCTACCTCGGATTGGGTGGGGACCTGACGCAGGTCGCCCAGGTGGGCGACGTTCAGGCCGTCGTAATCGAAGACGTACAGGGTGTTGCGCGGTTTTTCGACATTTTTCTTGCCGTTGGTATCGGTCTGAACACCGGTGATGAAGACGCCGCCGATTTCAAACTCACCGGGGCCGGTGATGCGGTGCGAGGTGCCTTTGACAGCACTGGTGAAGTTGTGTCCAGGCGCTTCGTGGCTGACAGTGACGATATCGGCTTTCAGACGCAGCGGCTCATAGCCAACGACTTCGCTATCGAAGGGGTCGGTGACGACGCTGGCCATGCCGCGCTCGGTGAGTCGAAAACAGGAGTGCCCGTACCATGTGATTTCCATTGAATGTTGTTACCTCCAAGTCAATTATACCCGCTGCGGGGCGTGGTGAAGTTATAATTCGGGCTTCTCTTGCAAAACAATAACCCTGTGAATGAGGAGGGGCGGGACGAATCCCGTCTTACTATGCGCCGCGTCAATTCGATTGCTTACCTCGAAGCCCTGTTCGCCGTCATCGTTTGGGGTGGGACGTTCATTGCTACAAAATTGGCCTTGCAGGAGGCTTCGCCCTCCACGCTGGTCTGGCTGCGGTTTGGGATGGGCGTGCTTATCTTGGGCGCGACGGTGGCCCTGCGCCGCCAGGTTGCGCTGCCCTCGCGCGCCGAGTGGGGCTATTTCGCGCTGGTGGGTTTCATCGGCGTGACGTTTCACCAATGGCTGCAAGCGACCGGGCTGCAAACCGCCGCGGCGACCACAACCGCCTGGATTGTGGCGACCATCCCGGTCTTTACGGCGCTGTTGGGCTGGCTGTTCCTGAAAGAGCGTCTGACATTTTTACGGATTTTTGGGATTGGGCTGGCGGCGCTGGGCGTGCTGCTGATTGTGAGCAAGGGCGACCTGGTCGCGCTGGCAGCAGGGAATTTTGGAGCTGCCGGAGATTTTCTCATCCTCATCAGCGCGCTCAACTGGGCGGTGTTCTCGATTCTCTCGCGGCGGGGTTTGGAAAGACATCCTGCCGCGCGGATGATGTTTTATGTGATGGCGCTCGGCTGGCTGTTTGCGAGCGCCTGGCTGTTCGGGTTCGGCCCCGGCTGGAGCGAGATTCCGCACTTAACGCTCAATGGCTGGGGCAATATCCTGATTTTGGGGATTTTCGGCTCCGGGCTGGCGTATATCGCCTGGTATGATGCCTTACAGGTCATCCCGGCGGGACAGTTGGGGGCGTTTATCTACGTCGAGCCGCTGGTGACGATGGTGATGGCAACCTTCCTACTGGGGGAGGCCGTTACGGCAGTGTCCATTCTCGGCGGGGCGGCGACGATTGTGGGGGTGTATCTGGTGAATCGCTGAAACGGAGTGGACAACGGAGAAACGGATTCGGAAACAGGTTCGGGAACGGATGGCTGCGCAAAACGAAGAAACGGATGTACAACAGAGGAAGCTACAGATAAAAACGCTCCGAAGGTTCTCAAACCTTCGGAGCGTTCGTTTTCCGGGGTTACTTTTGGTCTGAAATTGAAACCAGCACCGCCTGGACAATCGTTCGCATCCGATAGGTGTCGGCGCGAATGTCGTATTCTTTGCAGGTGATGAGGGTCAGCCAGGCTTCTTTTTTGTGGGCAAACGGACGCTGGTCCCAGGGTCGGACGGTGTAAACAGCGCGGACTTCGTAGGTGTAGACCTGCCCATACGCTTCTATCTGGATTTTGTCGCCCCATTTCAGGGTTCCCAGACTGGCAAACGGCCCGGGCAATCCGTTGGAGTCGTAGACATGGGCAGTGATGACACTGTTGCCTTTCCAGGTGGGGAAGGCCGTGCCATGCAGGTAACCCGCCGAATTGCCCAGCCAGGTAACATCCCAGCCGCCATCGACGAACGGGACGCCAACAATCGGCAGCCCCACGTTCAAAGATGGGATTTTCAGGTTCAGGTCAGACTGCGCGGAATAGGCCAGGCGCTCAGGTTGGATAGGCAGTTTCGTTTCGCGGCCTGGCGAAAAACCTGTGACAGGAATCAGGAGCGCAGAAAAAGATGCAGGTGACGGGGCTGGCGTAGGCCGGGGCGGGTTGCCAGGGCCTGAGGAAGTCCGCCATTCTGCTGAGGCGGCGGCAACTTCTTGTTCGCCGGTATCGAGAAAATCCCCATCAGTATTTAAGTCTGCATCAACAGTGGCGCGGTTAAAGACGCGCGTCACGGAGTTGTCAACAGCCACCCGGAAGGTAATCGAGATTTCATTTTGAGCGGTGTTCACATCCCGGATGCCAAAATCTGGGCCAAGGACACCCTGCCAGAGGATGCGCCCGCGCGGGTATGTCGTTGTCGGCCCTTCGTAGTAGCACAGAGTGGTGCTGGTTGTGGTGGATGCAGGGTCAGGCTGGCAGGTGACGCCGAGATTGGTCGAACCGGCAGGCGCGCCAATTGGCACAGGGAATCCACTGGGCGCGCCGGCAGCCGAAAAGGTCGTACCTTCCGGGATGGGGTCACTGGAAAATGCCGAGACTGGCACGGTATTGGCGTCATTAATCCAGGCAACCGTCCATTGCAACAGGGGCAAACCGTTGTCGTCGAAGACCTTGATGCCAAAGGGCGGGTCGAGCAGGCCGCCAATTCGGTCGGTGGTGGTTGCCCGCAGGGGTTCGACCTGCTGGTCGCTAGTAGTCTGAGCAATATTGACCACCTCCGTTTGACCGGGCGGAACGGGGTCATTTAGCTCGACCTGATATGAGATGGTCATCTGCTGGCCTGAAAGCAGGTTGTAGCCACCCGCCGCTGTCACCAGACTGGGCGGCGTGCCACCAGGGCTGACGGTCGCATTGTAGCAATCGATGCGCACATCGTCGAAGAAAATGTTTTCTGCCGCGCCGAGCGTGGGTGAAGCAAGCAGGCGGATTCTAGTTTGGGTATCAATCCAGTTGGTAATATTCGTCGTGTATGTCTGGTAAGCGGCATCTATTGTCGGCCCGGAGAAGTCGAACAGGGTGTCGGTGACGTTTCCACCTGTTCCAATCCCCAGACGGACGAAGTCAGTGGCGGCATTGACCGCCGCGCGGCGATACGTGAGGCTCAAATAGGCGGAGGTACAGCCCACCAAATCCAAATCTCGGAGGACGCCATTATTTGCGCCCTGGATTCGCAGCCGGGGTTCTCCCAAGTCGGTCAGCACTTGCAGGTTGCCCGCCGCCGCGCCATCGGCCTCGCCGACCTCGTTCCAGTCGCCAACCCAGTTGGGGACTGCCGCGCCGTTGCTATCCTGATTTCCATCGAAAGCAATTGCATTGAAGGCATCGCCGACTGTGCCATTCAGGGAAGGCGCAATCACCTGCGTAGTGCCGGGAATGTAGGTCGTCCCGGCGGGAAGCGGGTCAGTGATAACCAGGTTGGTTTGGGGGGCTTCCCCGTTATTCGTGACGGTGAGTGTATATGTAATTGTTTCACCTGGCAAAACGACGCCGCTCGTATTGGATGCTTTTTCGAGCAACAGTTCAGAAATTTGGACAGCGGCGCTGTCGGTTGCGGTAAACACTTCTGTTCCCAGAAAGCCCGACACCGAAGCGTTATTGATGATGTAACCCGCGCTGGGAATGGCCGTTGTCACCGACTGGAATTCAATTGTGAGCGGCTGTCCTGGCACAAGGCCGCCGGGCGAGACATCGTTCCAAGTCAGGCGTTGACCGGTGATGACCGGTTCGACAGAAGGCCCGCTGACGACCACCCCTCCCGGCCTGGTAATAACCGTACTCAACGGGACATAAGCCCAACCGCTGGGCATGTCATCGAAGACATTGGCCGGGTTAAGCGGCTGGCTGCTCTCGACCACCAATCGGAAGGTGACTACCTGCCCAATCTGAGCAGGGATAACCGGCGGGGTGACGGTTTTATCGAGCGAAAGGACGACATTCATCCAGCTGGGGTCGAGCGGAAGGATGGTGTAACCTGCGTCGATGAAAGGATTCCCAACCGCCGCGAACTGGCTGTCTTCGCCCCAGGTGATGGCAAACGGGCCGGTTCCCCAAACATGCATGCCGGTATTGTCATTGTCCGGGTCGCGCAATTTCAACACCTGAAGGCGGTTCACAACGAAAGTCGCATCGACCACTCCGTCCGTTGGGCCATAATCCACAAATATTGTAGTATTGTTCTGGGTCGGCGTAACAAAAACAGGCGAACCGTTGGCCGAAAAATTGGTCGAACCGGGCGCCCAGCCGACATAGTAATCATTGGTGAGCAGGTTGGCTGGGACCAGCGTAAAGCCGTAGTTGTAGTCTGCATTTTCGGCGTCGTAAGAGCCGATTGCCCAGAATCGGGTTGTTCCATCCGCGGCGGCGAGATAGACGGCTGAATTGAGAGGAACGTAACGACCGGTCAGGTCAGAATAACTTCGGGTGGCGCCCGCCGGAACGCTGAACGTGCCTGTTCCTGCGCTGTCCTGGTAATTGATGCTCAACGCGCCAGCGGTTGGGTTATAGACATAAATATCGGTATCTGAGGCTGTTCCGCCCCCCGGCACCGGGCTGTAATAGGCTGCGGACCACAATCCGTCGGGAACTGCCGTGTAACTGCGGCTGTCCGATGCAATGCCCGTATTGAACTGACCGACCATAAACTGCACCTGCACCGGGTTGGTGGCCGTGACGGTTGTGCCATCGTTGATGTGGAATAATTCGGATACCTGACCCCGGTTCAAGGTGACGTTCACATCCACCCCGGGCGTGAGCGGGTCATTGATTTGGACATTCGTATTGTCAGCAGCGGCCATGACGATGACATAGACGTTCTGGAAATCGGCGTAGCCAAAGTTGGTAAACAAATCCTCGCCAACCGGGATGGTGTAACTGGTTTGGTATGGTTTGACGGGGTAGACCTCCCAGGCGTTGGCGTAAACGGTGGCGGTCGCTTCGGGCCAAAAAGCCTGAGCCACTGCCACCGCGCCGCCCGCAACGTAGATGCGGTCGCGCCCATCGTAACAGGCGGTGGAAGCCCCGTTCGGGTTCGTGCTGGCGCAGGTATTCCCTGCCGCGCGCGGAACCTGGATATTACCTGACTGGAACACCAGCACATCCCCATCATTCGCAAGATAAACTTCATCCCCCGCATTGGCTGCGCTGTAACCATTTTCCCAATGGTCGTAGTAAATCGTGGTGCCGTTGGTGGTCACGGAGACAGTTATCACATTGTGCATGTAATTACAGCCGCCCACCCCGCCGCCAGGAACCACCCCTGTCGCGCAGGTCCCAACCCCAAAGGCGTTGCCGAGTTCCGGGCTGTTGTCGATGTCTTGCAAAATTCGGAACAACTGGTCGGTGCTGCCCGGAATGTAATATTCCGAATACCCAGCCACCGCTGCCTGAACAGGAAAAGGCCCAAACAAGGAGACGAGCAGAGAAAGTATGACAACCAGCATTAATTCACGAACGGAAAGTGCAAAAATCCTCTTCATATTCTCCTCCGCCTTGCAACGTGATGTGAACTTCATGCCGGAAAATAAAAGCGAAACCAGCATGGGCCGGTTTCGCTACTCGCTCGCTGCATCCGTTTGCCTTCACAGGGCAAAGCGACCAGAATTAGGGGTGCAGGTCATCGCTTCCACAGTTGAATAAAAATAAGTTGTAGGTATCTCTCGCTATTATAAGCGACCTTACAGGTTATTTACAATCCCTTGACAAAACCGCCAACAATTCCAAATCTGAAGACGATTTGCGTGGGCGGTGCCATGGAGAGCGTAAAGAGCAATAATCAAGAAATTCTTTGCGGGCTTTGCGCCTTCGATATTTCCACGTTAGATTTGGAATTGCTGCAAAGCCGCGCGAAATACCCTGGAAGGCTTTCGCGGTACAATTTGCCTATGCTCAAAGCACGAAACAAAAACTCAATACCCACCGAACATGGCTGGATGCTCCACCTGCCAGAGGGAGGTCCTTCGGCCTATCGCTACGCCCAGGTAGATGATTACTCGCCCCTGGCGCGCAACCGTTTCCTATGGCGGGAACAGGCCACGCTGACCCTGCGCTGCCGTGTCAGCAGCCCTTCCCTACCCGGAACGTGGGGATTCGGCTTTTGGAATGACCCGTTTGCTGTAGCGCTTGGCCTGGGCGGGATGGGGCGCCGCCTGCCCGCCCTGCCCAATTGCGCCTGGTTTTTTTATGCTTCACCGGAAAACTATCTCTCTTTCCGCGCCGACCGGCCCGGCAATGGATTCCTGGCCCAAACATTTCGAGCGCCACGCATCCCATCGGGGCTGCTCGCGCCAGGGCTCTTTGGCATCCCGCTGCTACTGATTAAACCTATCTCGAAGTGGCTACGCGCAAATCTTGCGGCAAAATTAATCAGCGAGGACGCAAAATGCCTGGATGTAGATGCGACCCAATGGCACGCCTACCGGCTACAGTGGAGTCAGAATCGGGTGGAATTTACCATTGATGAGGAAATCGTCTTCTTAACGGAAACCAGCCCCCGGGGGCCGCTGGGTCTCGTCCTGTGGATAGACAACCAGTTTGCCGCCTGGAGGCCGGATGGAAGTTTAGGGGCCGGCACGCTCGCCAATCCGCCAGCGTGGATGGAAATTTCAGTAATCAGTGTCCAGTAATCAGTTCTGTCTACCTGTTTACTTGTTTACTTGTTTGCCTGTTTATCTCGCAAAAAGCGAAGCCCTGCAATCAACGCGCCGATGCCAAGCGCAATCGCCCCAAGCCAGTTGAGGGAAAGCGGCAGGGGAAATTGGCGAAAGACGACATCCAGCAGCACACCCAAGATGAACAGGCCGCCAAACATGCGATTGTGGTAGAACGCAAAGCCCGAAAACCAGGTCGGCCAAAAGACTTCGAACCCGGCCGGCGGCCCGGCGGGACGCGGCTTGGAAAGGACGGCGATGGCGTAAAAGGCGCGCTTGGCGGCGAACAAGACGAGCAGCATAAAAGTGGAGAAATAGCCGGTAGCGACGAGATAGATGATGACGGCATAGGCAATGACAATGGCTGCCATTGTGGTGTAACGCGCAAAGGCCTGCCCGGCGCGCACCGGGAAGGTGCCAACGCCTTTGGCTTTGTCGTCGTCGAGCTTGTCGGTGTGCTTGGCGATGTTGATACTGGCGACGCTCAACCCAAACGGGATGCCCGCCAGCGCAACCATCCAACTCCATTGGCCGGAGAGGACGAGGTATACGCCTGCTATCATGATGGGCCCCCAAATCAAGAAAATCGAGAGTTCGCCGAGCGCCCAGTATTTCATTGGCCAGGTGTAAAAGAGCAGCACGAGCGCGCCAAAGGCAAACAGGCCAATGACGAGGGGGTTGAAGGCCGTGTACCACAGCGCGTACACGCCGGAAAGGAAGGCAATTGCGCCGCTGACCAGGAACCACTGGATTTGCTGTGATTTCGTCCAGAAGCCCTGCACAAGCGGGTGGACGCCGTACTGGGTGCGAAAGTAGTTGTCTTTATCCACGCCGCGCGAATAGTCGGTGTAGTCGTTGAGCAGGTTATTCGTCCCATGCGCGATGAACAGGCCAAGCGTCACGACGAGCCAGGGCAGGAGCGAAAAATAGCCATCGCGCCAGGCAAGCAGGCCCGCAATGATGGAAGAATACACCGTGACAGCCGTAACAGCCGAGCGGGTGGCAATCAGCCATTTCGAGATGACATCGAGTGCGTCCCACTCTTTTTTGTCATCCAATTTGATGAGTTCCCAGGCGGCCCTGCGCCACATTCCAAAATTGACCGGCATATCGCACTCTCCTTTCGTGTTGAACGGGCGGAATTATACAACCCGCCCTGTGAAATCTACCACTTTTGTCCAGATTTTTTGGGTGAAATCCGTATCACCCGAAAGGAGGAAAAGGTCATTAACGCCAAAACGCCGGGGCGTAGATGCGAATCAAGACATCCACCAGCAGGCCGAGCATGAACAGGCCGCCAAAGGCGCGGTTGTTACGGAATGCCAGCGGCGCAAAGAACAACGGCCAGCCACCCTGCCCGTCGGGGAACCAATCGGGACGGGTTTGGGGGCGCGGTTGCAGGAACAGGGGCAGGGTCGCTTTGAGGGTGGGGAAGGCCAACAGGACGACCAGCATGACCGGAGTGAAATATTTCAGGGTAATCATCGCCAGCACGAGCAGGTAGGGGGTGACCATCATGCCAATCACCGCGAAGCGCGAGTTCCGTTCGCCGAGCAAAACTGGCAGAGTGTGGATGCCTTTCTCTTTGTCCACTGTGATTTTGTCGATGTGCTTGCCAAAAATGACGGTGGTCACGCCGAAATAATACGGGATGCTGGCCCAGACCACGTTCCAATCCCACTGATGCGCCAGGACGTAGTAGCCGCCGCCAATCATCAGCGGCCCCCACACCAGCAGCACCGCCACCTCGCCCAGGGCAATATATTTAAGCGGCCAGGTGTAAAACAGGACGAAAAACGCGCCCAGCCCGAGCAAAACCCAGATGACTGGGTCCCAGCCGTTGATGGCAATCAGATAAATCCCCAATGCGGCGGCAATCGCGCCGGTCGCGGCGGTATAGGTGAGCAGCTGGGTCGTGGTCAGCAGGCCGTTGGCAACCGGCTGGGGGCCATACATGGTGCGGAAGTAGTTGTCTTTGTCCACGCCTTTGACATAATCGGTATAGTCGTTGAACAGGTTGTTGGTGGCGTGCGCCAGCATCAGCCCCAGGGCCAGCGCCAGCCAGGGAACAAGGTCAAATTTTCCATCACGCAGGGCAAACAGGCCAGCCAGAGCCGCTGACATGAAGGTCATCACCAGCACGGCGGCGCGGGTCGAAATCAGCCACTTCGAGACAAAATCGAGCGCATCCCATTCCTCCTTGCTAACAGCGGGAATGACTTGCAGGGCTTTCTTCCACATTGCAAAATTCATAATCACACTCCTTTGGTCTGAATTGGGGCGATTATAACAAATAGGCGTATAAAATACCCACAGGTGAAAATTGCGCATTCCGCCCTGAAAAAAGGCGCAATTTTCATCTGCGCTGGGTATAATCGGCCACGCACTGGAGACTTCGAAACCTGATGAAAAATCGCAGCCTGCAAATCCTTTCGTTTACCCTGGTGGTGGTGATGCTCGGATTTGGCATCATCATCCCCATCCTGCCTTTCTACGTGGAACGCTACGGCGGTGGCGGGGTCGCCATGGGTTCACTCATGTCGGCCTTTTCGGTGGCGCAGTTCATTTTTTCGCCCATCTGGGGCGGTCTGTCGGACCGCTATGGCCGCAAACCCATCCTGATGATTGGGATGCTCGGCAATGCCGTTTCGCACGTCCTGTTCGCGCTCTCAACCGAATTGTGGATGCTGACCGCCTCGCGCGCCCTGGGCGGGATTCTCTCTTCAGCCACCCTGCCGACGGCAATGGCCTTCATCAGCGACTCGACCTCCGAAAAAGAACGCGGCGGCGGCATGGGCGTCGTGGGGGCCGCGTTTGGAGTGGGGATGGTGCTGGGGCCAGGAATCGGCGGGATGATGGCGGGGATGTCGCTCCAGGCGCCCTTCTACCTCGCCGCCGGGCTGTCAATGGTCTCGCTGTTCCTGGTCTGGATACTACTCCCAGAGTCGCTTCCCGCCGAACAGCGGGTCTCCGCTTCAGTGCGGATTCAAGGTCCCCGGCTGGGCGAGATGTTCCGCGCGCTCTCCGGCCCGATCGGCTTCCTGCTCATCCTGGCCTTTCTCCACAACTTTGCGCTGACCAATTTCGAGGGCATTTACAGTTTCTACGCCCAGAAACGCTATGGGTACGACGAAAAAACGGTTGGACTCATCCTGACGGTGGTTGGGCTGGTTTCGGCCATCGCGCAGGGCGTGTTGACGGGCATCTTTTCCAAACGCTTTGGCGATTCGCTGGTTGTCAAGGCCTCGCTGCTTGCCAGCATTTTCGGATTCGCGCTGATGATTCTGCCCGAAAGCCTGCCGATGGTGCTGGCCGCTGCCGGGTTCTTTGTGCTGACCAACGCCATGCTCAGGCCGGGCGTGGCTTCGCTGATTTCCAAGAAAGCCGACATCGGTCAGGGCGCGGCGATGGGGCTGAACAATTCCTTCATGAGCCTGGGCCGCATCGTTGGGCCGCTTTGGGCTGGGGCAACGCTGGATATCAACCTGAATTACCCCTTCCTAACCGGGGCGGCCATTATGCTGGTGGCCTATCTCGCCAGCCTGAAGTTCCTGCCGGCCGATTCGGTCGAGGCCATCCAGACAGTCAGCGCGGACTAAAAATCGGCCCCTTAATCTCAAATCCCCGGCATAACACCGGGGATTGTTTTCGCGGAGCAAAATGTCATTTTGGGCTACAAACTATAATTCACTGGTCATAATGAACAGCGGCTTCATCTCGAAGTTTTCGTAGCGTGGGCGATAGCGGTCAGTGTCATAGAACTGCTCTACGTTGACCAGTTTCTTCTTCGAGGTCACCACATCCAACGGCACATTATCGTAGCGGCCATTTTTCAACACCACCAGCCGCCCGTGAATTCCTTTCAAGATAAGGTCGAGCGCCAGGTTACCAAAGGCCATCGGCACAATCGAGTCAATGGCATCGGGGTCGCCGCCGCGCACCATATAGCCAAGTTTCTGTTCGACCACTTCTACTGTATGCCCATTGTTGAATTTCGGGGAAATATCCTTCATGGCCGCGCCAACCAGGTCGCCGATGCCGCCCAGTTTGGCGTGTCCGTAAGCATCAGTCTCCATCTTTTCGAAGACCATCTCACCGCCCTCGAACATGGCGCCCTCCGAGACCAGGCAAATCGAATATTTGCTGGGGTTACGGCGGCGGTCGAGGCTCATCAATTCGGTCAGGTGTTCGATATTGAACTTGTATTCGGGAATCACGCAGCGGTTGGCCGCGCCGGCCATGGTGGGCAGCATGGCGGTAAAACCGGCGTAGCGTCCGAACACTTCCAGGACAAGGAAACGCTCATGCGACCCGGCGATAGTGCGCAGGTTGTTGACCAAGGCAATCGTACGGGTAACGCAGGTGCTAAATCCGATGCAGTAATCCGTTCCCGGCACATCGTTGTCCATCGTCTTGGGAATGGCAACCACTTTGACGCCTTCTTGATACATGCGCACGGCATACGAGAGTGTATCGTCGCCGCCAATGGGAATCAGGTAATCGATGCCCAGGAAATCGAGGTTCTTCAGCACTTCCTCGGTCAGGTCGTTGCGCTCCTCTTTATATTTATCCTTCAAGTGTTCGGGCATATCCTTGAGTTTGACCTTGCTAGGATTGGTGCGCGAGGAATGCAGGAAAGTTCCGCCTGTGCGCCCGGCGCGGTTGACGATTTCCTCCGACAAAAGCGTATAATTGCCGCTATTGTCATAATTTTTATCGCGCACAATCTCGGTCAGCCCGCCCCAACCGCGCCGCAGACCAACGACCTGGTAGCCCTCCCGCAGGGCGCGGATGGTGACAGCGCGGATAGCCGGGTTCAACCCCGGCACGTCGCCGCCGCCAGTCAGAATGCCAATTACTCCGGGTTTCTTCTTGGTTGCCATGTGATTCTCCTTCGGTGAGTTTATAAACTTCCCTGTATCTTACACCCACGCAAGGCGATTTTCAATACTTTTCGTTACGCTTTGAGATGAAGTTTTTCCGTTAAGTGCCAAAGCAAGCAGCCAGGTAAGAATGATTCATTTACCGCAGCGCCGAACGATAATTTTCGCGGCCTCGCCGCGCCCCAGCGCTACGCGCGTGCCGCGCACCGTCACAATTAGCGGGCCAAAGCCGTAATTCTGGGTCATGTCCACGTCCACGCCGGGGGTAAATCCCAACGCGGCCAGACGGTTTTGCACCGCCCGCCCGCAGCCAAAGGACAAAACGGTAGCGTGCTCACCGGCAGTCAGGCTGGACATTGAGACTGGTTCAGGGGACATGTTTTGTACTCCATCGATGATATAATGAATTAAATTGCTGCATAATTAGTATATGCTAACTGCCTGCGTTAGCATAGTTCCCAGTAAGGGTTTTGGCCATGACAAATGTCACTAATTCTCCCGACAAATTTGATATCTCGAGCCTCAGTTCTACCGTCCAGGATTATCTTTCCCTGATTTATGTCATGGAGCGCGACCAGGAACCGGTCGTTGGCTCGCGCCTGGCTGAACTGTTGGGAGTGACGCCGCCCACCGTCACCAACACCCTCAAGCGCATGACCCGCGACGGGCTGATTACCATGAGCGAGAACGGCACGCACCTGACCGAGCAAGGCTGGGCCGCCGCTCGCACAGTGATGACCCGTCACATGCTGATGGAATGGATGATGATTCAGACCCTGCCCTGGTCAAAATTGCACGGGGAGGCTCATCACCTCGAACATGCCATTTCGGCCATGACCGAATCGGCACTGATGGAGCAGTTGGGATATCCGCAAACCTGTCCACACGGCAACCCGTTGCCGGGCTGCGAGCAGGCTGTCGCAGACTGGATTCCACTTACAGAAATCGAAGCCGGGCGCAGCGTGTCCATCCGCCGCATCCACGAACTGGCTGAGGAAAATGCCGCTCTGCTCGAGTTTCTCGAAAAGCACAAGGTCATGCCCGGCGCATCCGCCACTGTGACCGAGATTTTGCCGTTCAACCAGACCATCGCGCTCGCCATTGCTGGGCAATCGGTCACCCTGGGCAATGCCGCCGCGAAGTATATTTTTGTCGAGGTGAATGCGTAAGGATAAAACAAAAATGCCAGCCTC
>Ga0101944_10003758_pt1 | contig 20343 bp, 19 predicted proteins | sample DewCreD2012metaG_FD_75245 | JGI IMG/M metagenome (GOLD analysis project Ga0101944, IMG submission 75245) | Hot spring sediment bacterial and archeal communities from British Columbia, Canada, to study Microbial Dark Matter (Phase II) - Dewar... ... | reverse complement strand
GGAGGATCTTGCCCATAATGAGAGCGTCGGCCACAACAGCCCTCGCTTCGGCAAGAATCCTGCCCAAGGTCTGACGGGAGACGTTCATCATGGCGGCCGCCGCTTCCTGGTCCAGCCCCTGGTAATCCACGAGCCGGATCGCCTCCAGCCCCTCCACGGGAAGAAGAGCCTCCTCTCTTCCCCAGGGAGGCATCTGGTTTGGAACAAAAGCGGCAACCACGGGACGCCCTTGAACCCATCTCATCTTGCGCGGCCTGGGCATGGCCGACCTCCTTATTATGAGCTTTTGCTCATAATATAAACCAGCAGAGATGCTTGTCAAGAAATATTTTGAGCATAAGATCATAATAAGAAAGGGGCACGGTACACGGTGCACCCGCAGGGAGAACCAGCCAGTAGGAATTCAGGATTTCTCGCTTTCGCTCGAAATGACAGGGATAGCCAAGACACGACACTAGCAGGTTGCTGAAAAACACCGGCTACGCAGGCTGCTCAAAAACGGCCAGATGCAAGGCACCCGAAATCCCGAGGAATGAGACGTACATTCCAGTACGTCGCAGTGACTAGGGATGAGGGTAACGCCGCAGATGGGCGTTTTTCAGCAGCCTGCTAGGTTATCAGGGTTCGATGTGGATGGTGGGATAGAGGCCCTTGTGCACGCCTATGGAGTAAGGTTGGATGATGTTGAAAGCGATGTTCTGGCCTTTCTGGGCGTGGCCCTTGTTTTTTCGGCCGTCGAAATAGGCGCCGTTGGCTTCCAGAATGTGCTCGATCCGGCGGCGGAAGGCTGCGACAAAATCAGAGCCCGAGCCGGCGAAGTCCATGGACAATCGATCCGTCCACCTGGCACTTTCCCAGGAAATAGCTGCCGGCCAGATTGGAGCCGCTGAAGCGAAAGTGCAGAGGATGGTGTCCGGTGATTCCGTAAAAGGCATAAAACTCGGACAGCTTTTTCAGCGGTATGCTGGGTTTCAGGAACGGGCCCACATCAACTTCCAGGTCTCTCAAGTTGATGTGGACACGCCGAATAATCCGCTCAATCAACTTTTCGAGCTTCTGCATCGCGAGGGGCCCCTCCTTGGGATCCGTTTGCGCTACGTCTTTGTCCCCTGGCGGGCAGCGTTGTTCCGGTTCACTCTACCACAAACGCCACACGACCCGGTCGCCCCGTTTTTCGGCCCTGGCTTTTTCCATGTGACGGAGGGCCGCAAACTCTCGCTCCAACTCCTTATGCGTCAGCTTGGCATTGAGCTTTTCCAACAACGCTTGCGGTTCGACACCGCCGGTCTCTTTCAAAATCGAAAGAATCTCGGCCTGGATCGGTGTCAGAATCAGATCGCTCTGCGCATGCTTGTCAAAGGATTTGGCGCTGTGCACCGCCCAGGGGTCACACGTTTTTACCGGCGACAGAGCATCCATGTAGCACTCCTCGCAAAGCGTCTGGCCGAGATGATGCTTTTCTTCACCCGGTTCGATGGCCGCGTGGCAGCGATCGCATTGCATAATTCACATCCTTACGTCTTGGTTCAAGCTCCCGAACCCCTTTCCAGTGGTTCCCTCGTACTGACGCACACCTTTTTTATACCGGTTTGAAAGAAAACCGTCTACAGACGATTCGCCCTGTTTTTTTTAGCGGACCGCATTCGCTGCTTCCATCGAGCCTGTGAAATATGATAAGAACGTTAGGAAAGCCTTCTTAAAAAATATCCGTTTTCTTGAACTCAGATCAAGGAGGTTCCCTATGCCTTATGAGAGCATCATGGTCGAGCGAAAAGAACATGTGGGGATAATCACCTTCAATCGCCCGAACCAGTTCAACACCTTTAACACCCCTCTCGCCAATGAACTTTGCAACGCTCTTCTGGAATTGGAGATGGACCAAGCCGTCCGGGTCATCGTCCTCAGGGGGGCCGGCAAGGCCTTTTGTACGGGTATCGACATCTCTGAATTCCACGGCAAATCGGCTCAGGAGTACAGGGAGTGGATCGACCGGATGGAGCGGGCGCTCCACCTCATCGCCTCCATCAAAAAACCGGTCATCGCCTCCGCTCATGGCTATGCGGTGGCCAACGGGGTGGGGCTCATCGCTGCCTGCGATCTCGCGATTGTCGCGGAAGGGACGAAGCTTGGAGCGACCGCCGTCAACGTAGGGCTCTTCTGCATGGGACCGGCAGTTCCCATGTCCCGATCTCTCAGCAGGAAGCGATGCCTGGAGATGGTGATGACCGGAGAACTGATCGACGCACGAGAGGCAGAGCGTTGGGGCCTGGTGAACAAGGTGGTGCCCCTGGACAAGCTCGAAGAGGAGACCCTGGCGCTCGCGAACCGGCTCGCGGAGAAAAGCCCTCTTGCCCTTCAAATGGGCAAAGAGGCTTTTTACGGCATGTCGGACCTGGAGTTCGACAAAGCCCTCGCCTACACCAATGAGGTCTTTGCCGCTCTGTGCATGACAGAGGATGCCAAGGAAGGGGTGGACGCTTTTTTGAACAAACGAAAGCCTCAATGGAAAGGGAAATAGCCGCCGGGGCTCTATGTTTGCATAACGGGCAGAAAGACATGAAAGGTGGAGCCGCGCCCGGGTTCGCTTTCCACCTCGATCCTGCCGTTGTGGGCCTCCACGATGCTCCTCACGATGGCCAGGCCGAGACCTGTTCCTGAAATCATTCGGGTCTGGTCGTTCTTCACACGGTAAAAACGGTCGAACACCCTGTTCAGGTCCTCGGGTGCAATGCCGAAACCGGTGTCTTTGACAGCCACATGGACGTAGTCCCTTTCGGCCCCGGCGGAGACGGCCACCTTCCCTGCGTCCGGGGTGTACTTAATGGCATTGGTGAGCAGGTTTGCGATGACCTCTTCAATAGCCCTTTTGTTGGCCAGAACCGGAGGAAGCTCGGGAACAGGCTCCAGACTCAGATGGATGTTCTTAGCCTGGGCTCGGGTCTGATGAAAAGTCACCTGCTCGCTCAGCACAGAGGCAATCTGGAGACTTTCCTTTTCTAGCGTGATCAACCCGGATTCTATCCTGGAAAGATCCAGAAGATCCGCTGCCAGGTCGGAGAGACCCTTGATTTTTTCCGACACCCTGCCCAGGATCTCCCGCTGCTTTTCCGTGACACTTCCCGCCAGCCCGTCTTGAATGACCTTGACCAGGGCCAAAACAGAATTCATGGGGCTTTTGATCTCATGGGCCACCATGGAAACGAAATCGGATTTGATCTTGTCCATTTTTTTCAGTGCGGTGATATCATGGACCACGGTCACGGTCCCCAGGTTGCGGTGAAGCCTGTCCCTGAAAGGCACGCACCGCACCGCCAGAACGGCCTCCTTGTTCTCGGCAAGGGTGCCCTGATCGAATTCTTCCGTCAGTTCCGCAAACTGCTCCGGTGGCATGGAGAGCGCTTCGTCAATCAGCTGGAGCAGTTTTTCGTTTTTGATCAACTCCTTGACAGGCAATCCGATCGGGCTTTCCCCTCGATACCCCGTCAATCGGAGAAACGCCGGATTGGCCAGCGCCACCTGCTTCTCCCTGTCCGTGGCCATGACCCCGTCGGAAACCTGGCGGATCAGCGTGCCCATGCGCGACTTCTCGTGGGCGATATCTTCGAGATTTCGAATGTACTCGATGGCCCGCGCGATCACCGCCCTCAAATCCTCGGGTGAGAAGGGCTTTGAAATGAAGTCAAAGGCACCCTTTTTCATGGCCTCCACCGCGTGCTCCAGCGTGGCGTAGCCGGTGATGACGATCACCAGCGTATCGGGATGCCGGGCCTTCACATGCTCCAGCAAATCAATCCCCCGCAAACCGGGCATCATCAAATCCAGCAGGATGATGTCAAAATGCTCCTCTTCGATTTTCTGCAGCCCGGCGTAGCCGTTTTCCGCCAGCCCCACCTCGAACCCTGCTCCGGCAAGGATGGTGCGACAGCCGTCGCGGATGCGCTTCTCATCGTCTACAACCAGAACCCGGGTGCGATAAGCCGCTTGGGATGTTTTTTGCTCATTCATGCGTCCGCCGTCCTCTCTTCATTCAAACCCTCTTGGGTCCATGAGTCTTCGAGATTCTCTTCCGGGACGAAAAGGGGGAGGTCCACGAGAAACGTCGTGCCCTGGGGGCCCGTTTCCTTAACCGAAAGGCGGCCTCCAGCCTCCTGGATGATGCCCAGAGAAGTGCTCAGCCCCAGGCCCGTGCCCTTCCCCGGCTCTTTGGTGGTGAAAAAAGGGTCGAATATTTTCGGAAGGTTCTCCTTGGAGATCCCGCAGCCGGTATCGGAAACCTCCAGGTAGGCCCGTTTGTTCGGCTTGTCCCGGTACGTGCGGAAGGTCAGAAGGCCCTTGCCGTTCATGGCTGCACAGGCATTCATGATCAGATTGATGAGCACCTGGGCCATCTGGTTTCTGTCCGCGTGAATCATCATGATCTCCTCCGACAGCTCCTTGACCACCACGATGTTTCCGAAAAGCTTCTGGTCCCGGATCAGGTTCAGGCTCTGCTGAACCAGATCATTGAGCGGGATGATTTCTTTGGTCGTGGTCGATCGCCGGCTGTAGGCAAGGAGATTCTTCACGATCCCTTTGCATCGATTCACGTCTTCGACGATGTAGGTCAGGTGTTCCCGAAGAGGATGGTCCTTGTCGAGCTGCTCCAGCGCCATGGCCGCATAGAGAAGAATGCCCGTGAGCGGGTTGTTGACTTCGTGGGCCACCCCCGCTGCCAGCTGGCCCAGGGAAGCCATTTTTTCGGTCTGGGCGACCTGGGCCTGGGCTTCCTTCAGGGCCTTTTCCACGGCCAGCCTTTCCCGGAGATCATTGTAAATCCCCATGGTGGCCACTTCCTTTCCATGCTCGTAAATGATGGAGGCCGTCACCTCCACAGGGATCTCTTCCCCCTGAACATTCAGAATGCTGACCTTGGTGGGTGGGAGCTTGCCTTTGCCGCCCCTCTTTTCGTCCCGCATTTCCCGCATGAGCTCTTTGGCTCTTCCGGGGGGGTAGAGATCGATGACGCTTTTCCTGCCCTTCATTTTGCTGAGGGAAAATCCGAAGAGCTCTTCAGCCGCGTGATTCATGATGAGGATATTCCCGTCCAAATCCGCCGCCACGATGGCGCTCGCCGAGCTCTGAATGACCTTTTCCAGAAATTCCTTGGTCTCTTCCAAAGCCTTTTCCAGCGTCTTGATGCGGGTCACATCCCGGACGCTTTCCATGATGTAAAGGATCTGCCCCCTGTCATCCAGGATAGGGGAAAACACTCTGTCTTCCCAGGCTTCCTCCCCGTCCGGTCGTTCGACCTGACGCAGAGCAGAGTGTCCTTTGCGGTCCGCCAACACTTTTTGAAAGGGGCAGATTTGCGCGGAGCAAGGCTTCTTGGAATGATAAAACACCTCATGACAGGTCTTGCCCACGACCTCCTTCATGGGCCTTCCGTATTTGTCGAGAAACCTCTGATTGGCCGTGACAATGGTTTTGTCCGTTTTCAAAATGAGGGTCGGGAAGGAAAGAGAGTCAAACACTCTCAATCGCCAATCTTCCGGTTCAATAACTTTAGGGTTCATCAATGTTCATCCAGCCGGCACAGAGCGTTTGTGACTGACCGCTTTGGGGATTTCAAAGACATCGGAAAGAGCCAGAACCGCCTCCTCGGATCGGCCTTCGGGCACCACCAGGTAAATACAGGACCCGGAGCACGCCATGGCGGTCATCTGGATTCTCTTTGCCGCCAGCGCCCGCAGGGTCGTGTCCACGATGCCGTAGCGGTCCCCGAAATGGGGTCCCTGGAAGAACACCATCTCCGAGGCCAAGGTGCGCCCTGAAACCACGCCGGCGCCTTCCGCGATTTCCTGCAGGTGTTCTTCGATGACCTTTGTAAACTGAGCCGGAGCGAGAAGGAGAACCTCCAGACCCTGTGAAGACGCCCGGGAGCAAACCAGGTGGAACGCAACGCCCGCGTCTCCCATGCTGCAAAAGGCCCTGCCAAGCGACTCGATCCCTTCCCCGGGCATCGTCATTTCGAACAACGAAAGGCCGGTGACCCTCTGGAATCCATAGGTCTTGATCCGGGATTCCCAATATGCGGCTCGTGTCTCCAACGTCTTATCCAAGAGAAGAGTGGCCCCGGGATTCAGCAAACAGTCCGGGACGGGTCTTTCTGAAGGTTGAACGCTCCTTGTAGAACGGAAGATGCCTGCCCCAGGTCGGCGTGGTCGGTGATAAAGGTGAGCGCAGACAAAGAAGAACAGAAGCCGTGGAGCGGGGTGCGGGCCTTGCCCAGAGCCATCAAGCTCAGACCCAAGGCCTTCAGGTTGAATTGGTGTGGAAAAACAGAGAGGAGATCGACGGGAGAGCAAAACTCCACGCATGCCTTCAGGTCCGGAATCGCCTCGGTCAAGGTTTTGACCCGGTCTTGGTCGGAAGCAGCCACGCAGCAGGTGAACTGCACCCCTCCCGACCCTTTCCCGCCGATGAAGAGGCTCATGTTGACCCGGTTCTCTGTCAACCCCTTGAGAAATCCGGTCAAAAGCTCCTCGGTGAGGGAGGCGTCGGCGACACTCACCCGCACCAAGTCGCCGCTCACCTTCATGCCCTCCATGGGGATTGTCTCTTTCATGGAACGGTCCACCCCTTTGTTCCCGAAGCGGTCTTAACGGGTGTAGTCTTTCACGATCTCCATGAGACTGTCCAGATCGATCGGCTTGGGAATAAACTCATCCGCCAGAGCGGTCTTTCCGTCCATGTGGGTGTAATTGGTGGACGTCACGGCCTCGCCCACGGCCGTCAGCAGCACCACGGTGATGTTCTTGTACTGCGGATCGCTTTTCAGCTCTTTGCAGACCTGATAGCCGTTTTTGTTGGGCATCATGACGTCCAGGATAATCAGGTGCGGTCTTTCCTCCCTGATCCTGTCCCAGGCCTGGATCCCGTCATAGGCCTTGGCCACGCGATAGTTTTCGCTCGCGAGCTTCATGGAAATGGCTTCCACGAGATCCGGATCGTCGTCCACCACGAGGATGAGTTTCTTATCGTCCATTGATTTGCCTCCTTGTATGATTGCTCCTGATGCCTCTCCAGTCGCTTCGCCCTGTGCCGAGGAAAAGGCATTCATCGGCTGCGTTTGGATTGGGGTTACACGCTGGGCCGCGGATGAAGTCCCGCCCGTTGCACGATCTCAGGCACCTTCTCTTCCCATTCAATCGCCATGATGTGAAACCCGGCCACGCCTTTCACCTCTTTGAGGCGCTGCATAGTCTCCACGCAGATCTTGATGCCCTCCTCAGGCTGTTTATCCTTGGGAACCCCGGACAGGCGCTTGATCATCTCGTCCGGCACGCTCATGCCCGGCACCTTGTTCTTCATGTACTTGGCCATGCCCACGGACTTGAAGGGCGTGACCCCTGCCAGAATGGCGACCTTTTCATGAAGCCCCCGGTCCCGCACCCCCTCCATCCACTTCTCAAACCTCGGGAGGTCGTAGATGCACTGGGTCTGGATGAAATCCGCGCCGGCCTTGACCTTCTTCGCCAAACGCGCCACCCTGAGTTCAAAGGGGTCGGCAAAGGGGTTCGCCGCTGCGCCGATGAACATCTTGGGAGGGTTGAGGATCTCGTCTCCCCCCTGGAACTTCCCGTTGTCCCGCATGCCTCTGACCATCTGGATGAACTGGATGGAGTCCAGGTCATACACATTCGCCGCCATGGGGTGGTCTCCAAAGCAGGGATGATCTCCGGACAGGCAGAGCATGGTGTTGATCCCGTGCGCGTAGGCGCCGAGAATATCGCTTTGCATGGCCAAACGATTTCGGTCCCTGGTCACCATCTGAAGAATGGGGTTCAGGCCCATCTGTCGGATGATGAGGCAAGCGGCAAAACTGGACATGCGGACCATGGCGGTCTGGTTGTCCGTCACGTTGATGGCATCCACATAACCTCTGAGTTTTTCGGCCTTTTCCCTGACTTTCTCGGGCACAGCGCCTCTGGGGGGGCCGCATTCCGAAGTGACCGCCAGGTGCCCGGCGGCCAAAATTTTTTCCAGTACGCTATCCGTTTTCATGATGCAAGATCCTCTCTGATGATTCGCCTGGGACCGCCGTCCCGGCTGGTGCGCCAGTCTTTGGCCGGCATGATGTCCTCATAGCGTTTTCCCAATCCCAGGGCCTTTAAGCGGTCCCAGATCAGCTGCCACGCGCAATCCACTTCCGGATTGATTTCACATTTGCCGCGGCTCGAACCGCCGCAGGGGCCGTTGAGGAGTCTTTTGGAACACCGCGCAATGGGGCAAATTCCTCCGGTCAGCCCCAGCACGCAATCCCCACAGCCCTGGCACCGCTCGGCCCACACGCCTTGCCGCTCCGAGGCGCCCATGAATTTCGTGTTCACGGCCGGAAAGACCGGTTTTTCCTTGAATCGCCTGGCCACTTCCTGAACGCCGCACCCGCAGGCCATGGAGAGCACCGCATCCGCCTGGTTGATCGCGTTCACCAGTTCTTCCACGTACTCCGGGTCGCACTGCCGCTCCAGGGTCATTTCCTTCACCTCCAGGACTTTCCCCTCCTTCATGCAGGCCATCTGAAGGGCCGAGGACAGGAGGCCCACCTCTTTGCGGCCTCCGGCGGCGCACACCGTCACACACTCGTTACAGCCCACGAGAAGAATCCGGTTATAGGGCCGTATGGATTCCATGATTTCTTCAATCGGTTTTCGCTCTGCAGTAATCATTGTTTCCTTTTCTCCTTCACACGATCGATCAACCGGCCGCAGCCTTTTGCTTGGCGTGTGCCGTTCCTTTCACCGGGTTGGGCCCCAGGCGCCGAATTTTCTCCGTGAATTCGGAGGCTGTGGTCGCAAAACGCTCCCCCATGCCCGCAGACATGGTGATCATTTCCAGTCGCTCCCCGCCCACGCCGATCTCATCGAGAAGCTTCTTCACGTAGGCCACTCGGCGGGCCGCCTTGACATTCCCGTCCTTGAAGTGGCAGTCCCCTTCCAGGCACCCGGCCACATAGACGCCGTCCGCGCCCTTTTGAAAAGCCTTCATGATATGGATCGCATCCACCTTCCCGGAGCAAGGGACCCGGAGGATGTGAACGTTAGAGGGATAACAGCGTCTCATACTTCCAGCCATGTCTGCCGCCGTGTAGGCGCAGTAATGGCAGCAAAAGGCCACAATCACAGGTTCAAAGGATTTCACTGAAGCACCCCTTCCAACAGGCCGTCGAGTTTGGCCATGAGATGATCGTCTTCATACTGCATGAGCTGGATGGCCTTAGCCGGGCATTCGGCCGCGCACACCCCGCAGCCGTGGCACTTGGCCGGATCGATTTCCGAGTAACCGTCCGCGTTGATGAAAGGCACGTGGAACGGACAGGCCCGGACGCAGATGAGGCAGGCGGCGCACTTCTTGCCGTCCACCCTCGCCACCGCCGCACCCAGGTTGATCACGTTCCTCGCCAGGAGCGTCTGCGCGCGGCCTGCCGCGGCTTGCGCCTGAGCAATGCTCTCCCGGATGGTCTTGGGCGAATGGGCCGTTCCGGCCACAAAAAACCCGGGCACCGGCAAGTCCACAGGCCGGAGCTTAACATGATCTTCCAGGAAAAACCCGTCCGGAGTCCTCGCGAGCCGGAACACCATGGCCAGGTCCTCGGTTCCTTCTTCGTCCGCAACAAAGCCCGTGCTGAGGGCCAGGCAGTCTGCAGAGAGAGCCATCTTTTTCCCGAGAATCGGGTCCGTGAAGGACACCTTGACCCTGTCCCCGTCGGCCTCCACCAGAGGCTTATCCTTCTCTTCAAAGCGGAAGAAAAGAACTCCTCGTTCCCGGGCGTGTCGATAGGCGTCTTCCTGGAACCCGTAAGTCCTCATGTCCCTGTAAAGCACGGAGATCTGGATTCCAGGGTTAAGATCAAGCAGTCTCAAGGCGTTCTTGACCGCGGATTGGCAACAGATGCGAGAGCAATTCGGGTTCTCGGGGCACCGGGAGCCGACGCACTGGATCATGACGACCCTTTCCCAGGCTTTGGCTTTATCGGGCTGCTCTTCGAGAAGCCGGTCCAGGTCCAGCTGGGTCACCACGGCATCGTGCTCGTCCAAGAGGTATTCCTGGGGCCGGTTCGGAAGCGCCCCCGTGGCCAGGATGGTGACGCCGTGCGTGATCTGCCGGTAGAACATCTGGGGGCCCACCTGCAGGCCGGTCTTGAAAAGCCCGGGCATGCCGCTGTGATCCACGATGACGGAACGCGTCAGGACCTGGATGTTTTCGTGGTGCGTAGTGCGCTCGATGAGGTCGGTCACATAGGCCTGAACATCTTCCCCCTCCAGGGTCCTGCGGATGCCGGCCGCCACGCCACCGAGGGACGCTGCTTTTTCCACCAGGTAGACTTTGAACCCCTGGTCCGCCAGGGCCAGGGAGGCGTTCATTCCGGCCACGCCCCCCCCGACCACGAGAATGTTCTTATTCATGGGGAGCACGTGGTCCGTGAGGGGGTGGGCCAGGGCCACGGCCGACACGGCCATGCGAATCAGGTCTTTCCCCTTGTTCAGAGCTTCTTCAGTCTGATCCAGATGCACCCAGGTATCCTGGTCCCGAATGTTGGCCAGCTCGACCAGGTATTTGTTCAGGCCGGCCTTTCGCACCGTGTCTTGAAACAGGGTTTCATGAGTCCTCGGGGAGCATCCTCCGATGACCACGCGGTTCAGGTTCTTTTCCTGAATCGCCCGCTGAATCCCCTCCAGCGCTTCTTTGGAACACCCGTGCCCGGTCATCTCCGCGACCTTCACCTGCGGCAATCGACGGGCATACTCCACCAGCTGGAACACATCGATGAACCCGCCGATATTGGTCCCGCAGTCGCAGACAAACACCCCGATCCTCGGCTCCTCGCCGCTCACATCCTTCTCAGGAGGCAAGTCTCCCTCTTCCGCCTCTTCAGCAGCCGCCTCGGCTCCCTTGAGACACTGAGAGGCCATGCACGCTGCTGCGCTGGCCTGCACCATGGTCTCCGGAATGTCTTTCGGGCTTTCAGAGAGGCCGCACACATAGATGCCGGGCTTGGAGGTCGCCACAGGGCCGAAGCTTCCGGTTTTCGCGAAATGATGCTCATTGACCTCAATGCCCAGCCGGCGTTCCAGCTCCACGGCGTCCGGTGGAATCACGAACCCGGTCGAGAGGACCACCATGTCAAAGACTTCTCTCTTGGGCAGGCCGCTGCCGGCAGAAACATAGGCGATGGCCAGGTCATCGGATCCTGGGACAGGCTCCACCGTGTGGGGTCGGGTTCTTTCCAGCCGCACGCCGTACTCGTCCCTGGCACGGTTCAGATAAAGCTCATAGTCCTTTCCTGAAGTGCGCATGTCCATGTAAAAGATCACGGTTTCTATGTCATCGCGAAATCTTTCCTTGGTCACCATCGCTTCCTTCAAGGCATACATGCAGCAGGCGCTTGAACAATAGGGAAGACACCCCTCCTTGACGCTCCGCGATCCCACACACTGGATCCAGGCCACCTTCTTGGGTTGTTTTCCGTCCGAGGGCCGGACCAATTGCCCCAGCGTGGGACCGGAAGCCGAGAGGATCCGCTCATATTCCAGTCCGGTGAGCACATTCGGCCGCGTGCCGTACCCGTAGTCCTCGAGCGCCGCAGGATCGAACACCCCGGCTCCGGCGGCCAGCACAATAGAGCCCACTTCAAGCTCCCTGGTTTTTTCCGAGTCTTGCGGCAGGATGGCCTCTGCCCGGCAGACATGGACCAACCGGTCCAGGTCGGTGCACTTTTCAATATCAATGGAATAGGCATAGGGGGTGGCTTTGGGATAGCGCATGCACGTGGGTGCCCGGTGGTCCAGGCCCGGTGTGAACCGAACGCACTCGGGGAACTCCTTGAAGCAGTCCCCGCACGCCGTGCATTTCCAAAGGTCAATGAACCGGGGGGCGCTCTTGAGGGTGACCCTGAACGCCCCGGCCTCCCCTTCCATCTTGACCAGTTCGGTCATTGGAAGAAGTTCGATGCGCAGTTGTCTACCGCTTTCCGCCAGGTGAGGGGAGAGGGTACACAGGTCGCAGTTGTTGGTGGGGAAAGTCCGGTCCAGCTGGGTCATCAGGCCGCCGATGGCCGGTGCCTTGTCAATGAGGATCACATCCCTGCCTGCTTCCGCCAGATCGAGGGCCGCTTTAATTCCTCCGACGCCGCCCCCGATGACGAGGGCCCTGTTGTTTTTCTGAATCGTTTTTTTGTTTTCCATCTTTTTTCCGATATCCTTATGGCTTTTTCGCCGCCCTCGGGCTCTTTCGGGACCGCCCATTTAAAGGCTTCACACGAAACTACCCTTGTTCAGACTGCTGCCGCAGTATCTCTATATGCTTGCCGACGTCCGTCTGCTTCCCCCTCCCCTAACCCCTCCCACCGAGGGAGGGGAATTTTGAACGATGGCTCATAGGGTTCGCCCTCTCGACGCGCAGCGCGGGCGCTTGCGCCGCATGTGGGGGAGGCAAGGTGAGAGCGAAGGCAAGTTATACACTATGCCTATCCTCGAGACACCACATTATAGTTCCGCGTAGTCCAGTATCGTCGGCAGGCGGTGCTCCCATCCCAGCGTGACAATCTGGACCCCCTGCACAAGGTTTTTCAGGTGCTTGATCGTCTCCCCGGCAATGACAAACCCTTCCATTTCACGGTTCTTGGACTGGCGCATGCGCTTGATCAGGTGCTCCGGAATGAACGCGCCGGGCTCATAGGTCGCCATGTACCTTGCAATGCCCACCGTCTTCAGCAGGAACACGGTCGGGATAATGGGCACCCCCAGCCCCTTGGCCTTACTCAGGAAGGAGGCGAACCGATCCATATCGAACACCGCGGGAGTCAGGATGAATTGTGCGCCGGCTTCGATCTTTTGTCGCGCCTTCTCCATTTCCTGATCCAGCGTTTGATCATCCACATAAGCCCCGAAGGTGCAGCCCACCGTGAAACTGGGGTTGCCGTCCAGCTCAAACCCCGCCATGTCCGTGCCTTTCTCAAGGGACCGGATGACCCGAAGAAGGCTGAGTTCATCCAGGTCGTCTACGGGTTTGGCCTGAACATGATCCCCCGCAGCCATGCCTTCGCCCCGCACGACCACAAGATTCTGAATGCCGAGCACATAGGCTGCAAGAATGTCCCCCTGGAGAGCCATCCGGTTCTTGTCGCGGCCGTACACATGCATGACGGGTTCAAGCCCCTGCTGCCGCATGAGGACTCCTCCGGCAAAGGCGCTCATTCGCATGACCCCGTTGTCCATATCAGGGATGATGACCCCATGGACCCGCTCCTTGATGCGACGAGCATTGTTCACCATTTCGGAGATATTCACGCCTTTGGGCGTGTTCATCTGGGCCAAAATCACAAATTCACCGGAAGCCAATCTCTTCTGAAAGCTCATAAGTCCCCTTTCCGCCTCTCCCCTCAAAATACCCCGAGGGGAAAGCTCCCTGGTCGCACAAAAACGTCACCCTACTCTGAGTAGGTACCCAGTTGAAAGATTACAAAAATGCACAGGCTATGCCATGCACAATAGTTCCCACGAGTCCCCCGTCGGCTACAGGCTTGAATCAGCTTCCAGCCTTTGCCGACTTCAGTTTTTGCAGCAAAAAACCATTGCAAATAGGCAATTCATGCATTAATTTTTGTTGCAAAACTGCATTGAGTTGAAAACGGTGTGATCGCCTCCGAACCTGAAGGCTCTTGCTGTCTGATACGTCGAGATATGACGGCAGGATATCCGAGATCCTCATTCAGACTTCGCAAACTAGCACAACCGGAACTCACGTAAACGTTCTGTGCTGCGAATTGCGGGAGGTGAAGTTCAACACCCTCCTCAACGCGCACGGGAAGCCGCTTTTTATTGACACCGAGTCTGTCTTGAAGATGCAGAGCTCCAAAATTCAACCCTTGCACATTAGCAATGGCAAAAAGAAAGATCAATAGGGATTTCACTTTTTTTTCATTTCTTCCATAGTCGTCTCATGGACCAAAGCACGAGGTTTCGGAAGGCATGACTCTTCAGACTGAGAATCAAACAAGGATCATCCTGGACAGCATTGCAGACGGGGTTTTCACGGTCGATTCCGACTTGAAGGTCACCTCTTTTAACCGCTCCGCCGAGAAAATCACGGGAATCAAGAAAGAGGAAGCCATCGGCCGTTACTGCTGGGAAGTGTTCAGAGCCAGCATCTGCGAGAAGCGATGCGCCCTGAAGCACACCATGAATACGGGTCACCCGGTACTGAACCAGTCCATCTATGTTGTGAATCTTCGCGGAGACCGCGTTCCTGTCAGCATTTCCACAGCCCTTTTGAAGGATGAGCGGGGCCAGGTCATCGGCGGGGTAGAAACCTTTCGAGACCTGAGCGTGGTTGAAGAACTTCGCAAAGAGCTCACGCGCCGTCACTCTTTTCAGGACATCATCAGCAAGAACAAAGAAATGCGGAGACTCTTCGGCATTCTGGAGCAGGTTTCCGAAAGCGACGCCACCATTCTTCTGGAAGGCGAAAGCGGCACGGGCAAGGAGTTGTTCGCCAAGGCCATCCACGCCTTGAGCCCGAGAAAGACAGGACCCCTGATCACGATCAACTGCGGGTCGTTGCCGGACACGCTTTTGGAATCGGAGCTTTTCGGGTATGAGAAAGGCGCCCACAGTACGGCCTTCAAGGACAAACCCGGCCGCTTGGCCATGGCCGACGGGGGAACCCTGTTCCTCGATGAAATCGGCGATATCTCCCCCGCCTTGCAGGTCCGCCTCCTCCGTGTTCTTCAGGACAAGACCTTCGAGCCTCTCGGAAGCACCAAGTCCGTGAAAACGGACGTCCGGATCGTGGCCGCCACCAACAAGAATCTCATGAAATTGGTGGCCGAAGGAAAGTTCCGACAAGATCTCTTTTATCGTATCAACGTCGTCAAGCTGGTGCTTCCTCCCCTGCGCGACAGAAGAGAGGACATCCCTCTCTTGGTGGAGCATTTCATCCGTAAATTCTGCCGCCTCGGGGGCAAAGACATCCAGGGTCTTTCTGCAGAGGCCCTTCCGCTGCTCATGTCCTATGATTTTCCCGGTAACGTAAGGGAGTTGGAAAACATCATCGAGTACGCCACCGTGGTCTGCAAGAACGGCATGATCGGCGTTGAGCATCTGCCCGACTTTTTCAAATCCCCGGAGAAAAGCGAGCCCGGAAGGATTGCCGCCGCTAAACCCTCCTCTTTGGAGGAAATGGAAAAGACTTATATCTTTGAAACCCTGAAGCGAAACCAGTGGAACAGGGCCGCGACCGCGGCGGAAATGGGCATCCATCCGACGACCCTGTGGCGGAAGATGAAGCGCCTCGGCGTTGAAGCCCCTGAAAAAACACCTCTCACGACCTAGTCCGGTGTCTCCGCAATTGCTCGTCATCTCGACCGCAGGGAGAGATCTTTGTAGCCCTTCATCATCAAAAGATTTCTCTCCCGCTCTCCGAGCGGGATCGAAATGACACACTTGTAAAGGGATCACTAAAACACTGCATCCGGTCCTCCCGGAGGCGGCCTCTTTCCCTGAGTTTTGGTCTTTTTCATGTAGTCCTCCAGAGCGGCATAGAGCGTTTCCACACTCAACCGCGCACAGTGCATCTGGTCGGCCGGAAGGCCGCCGACCGAGTCCCGGATCAATTCCGGATCGATCTCCAAGATCTCGTCCGGGGTCTTCCCTTTGGCCAAATCTGCCGCCGCACAAACGCAGTTGAGGCTGTAAGCGCACCCGTTGGTCCAATAAGCGGCTTCGGCCACCCTGTCGTCCCGGAACTTCAAGGAAATCTCCATCGTGTCCCCGCACGACCCGGTGATGCGCGCTTTTCCATCCGGAGCCTCCACATGGGGGTTCAGCCAATACGTGAGCAGAAACCACAGAAGCACGATGCCTATGAGAATGCCTATGCCGATAAGCAAATTCATGTTAGATCGCATTCCCTGCGGTGGATGCGCTGAATGGCCCGGTCCCCTTTTTAAGGATTTCCCAATGCCGGAACCGAGACTCAATCAAGCTCAACCGTGTCCCCGATGGCACAAAATCTCACGCGGTCCCCAAAGGTTTTCCAAAGCCATGCTGAAGGCCGCATCCCGGTGCAGTGAAGAGGAACGATGAGGCGGGGATTCCATTCCGAAAGACCGTCCATAACCCTGCTCAGGTGATCATCGTCATAGGACCCCAAATGAAGCCCGCCCACAATGGTGAGCACCTGCTTTTCTCCGCTCATCTCTGCCGCGTGTTTCAACATATTGAGCAGTCCTGAGTGGCAGCAGCCGCAGATCAGATGGAATCCGGCCCCCGGCCTGCGAACGACGATGGCTTTATCATCCAGGACCTCATCCTCTACATACTTCCCCTTTTCCTGTCTTAAAAGGCCTTTTTGTGAATCTCTTTCAAAGTCAAAGACCCTCGGGATTTCCCCGCACAGGAGGGTGTTGGGAGTGAGAAACAGGGTTTCGCGCGACTCGGTGAAGTCCAACCCACCGAGCTTATCTTTTGAAAAAGGAATGCCGATGTCTCTGAAATAGGGTTTCTCGTTCGCCCTTGGAACAAACGTAGCCGGATGACCGATCACCCTGACCTTTTTGGGGAGACAACTTGCCAAGCCCGGCAATCCCCCGGAGTGGTCGTAATGGCCGTGGCTTAGCACGATCATGCGAAGCCCGGCCCAATCAACACCCATTTTCTCCGCGTTTCTTAAGAGAACCTCTGCAGTCTGTCCGGTGTCAAAAAGAATGAACTCCCCGTTCTCCATCTCAGGGCCTTCCAGGATCATGGAAAGTCCATGTTCTCCGAGATACGGGCCTTCTTTGACGACGTTGTTGACGAGGATACGCAATCGCCACGTGGAATTGATCATGAGTGATCCCTTTTGTTTTCATTTCAGCCGCCGCAGCACTCATGGGTTCTGCGGCGGCATGAACCGATAAGACACTTACTGGGAAATCAGTACCCCGATGAGAATGATGTAGAAAATCCCCGCAACAATCGTTCCAGCGGTGAAGACCCAGTGCGGTTTGATCATGCCGCGGGTCGAGTCGCTGTAAAAGCTGGGCAGCTTCTTGGCCGTAAGCCAGGCCACGGCAAAAGCCACAACCGGGAGCAGGAAGGTCCCTTCCACCCAGGCGGCAGCCTGCAGGAAATTGACTGGTACTGCATTGAAGATATACACCAAAAAGAAATTCGCGCATGTGCCGTAAAGAAACCATATCCTGTAACGCCACAGGTGGGAGATCTTCTTGTACCCCTCCCAGCCGGGAAGGCAAACCAGGATGAGCTTGTTGATGGTACGCGCGTACCCGTCGTAGATGGTCGCCATGGTACTGTAGATCACGCCGAAGGCCCCCAGGAGATACAGCCACTTGGCCCAAGGTCCCAGCGTCTTGGTAAAGGTTTGCGACAGGGTCATGATGAATTTCATGCCGCCGGGCGCCTGTTGCATGGGATTGAGAACCACAATGGCGAGAAGAAGATAAAAAAAGGAAACCACGATGGTCAGCACATTGGCGCCCCACAGAGCATCGTGGAACATGACACGGATCCAGCCCTTGATTTTCGCTACAACCGACTGATCCAGGGTTTTGAGCTCTTCATACTTCAAAGCGGTGTTTTCGAGACCGTCAAAGTATTTGCCCAGGCCTATTCCTTTAGAAAGCACCCAGTCGGAATACCAAAGGCTGTTGACTGCCCCGCACCCTGCAAAAGCCATGGCCGGGAGGATCTCCACCATTGGAGTCGTTGAGATCTTGTAGTTCTTTACCGCCCATTCCGGTGTCACGGAAGGGATACGAAGCAGAAACCCTTCGGCCAGTTCTCTCAGGGGCGGGAAATAGGCGATCCCAATGATGACCACGCTGATCGTGAGCACACCGACCATGACCATGAGGACTTTTTCCATAATGCTGTAGCGGTTGGTCCAGGAGAGCACGACAAAGGAGACCATAATGATGATGGACCAGGCAAAGGGAGTAAACACCTGGACCAGATTGTGGAAGATAATCCCCACCATGGCGACAAGCCCGCCGATGTGAACGGCCCCTAAATAGAGGGCGACAAAGAGCAGGATCCAGGTCAGCCATTTGGTCGGCCCTGGGATCAGGGCAAGGCCGTCGATGATCGTGGTCCCAGTGGCAATGGACCATCTCCCGATCTCATTGACCATGAAATACTTTAGGGCAATGGCGAGAATCGGCATCCACAAGAACATCATGCCGTAAACGCTTCCCACGCGGGGGATAAGAACGAGCTCCCCGCCTCCGATGGCAAGTCCGGCCCATACCACTCCCGGCCCGATCAGCCCAAGGATAGCCAATCCTCTGGGCGCCTGACTGAGTTCAACCTGTTTTGAAACCATACCATCCTCCTTTCTTCTCCCTGTTTATTGTTTCAACCGGTGCGCCGTCCCCCCGTTGGAAACGGGCCACCCTCATGACGCCTTTTTGCTGAGACCTGCCTCCTTCAGCTCGCGCACCGCACTGTTGAGGTGCTCCTTCATCTTGGTCCGCGCTTTTTCACCGTCCCCTGTTTCAATCGCTTCAACAATCGCCCCGTGCTCGATCACCGTCTTGTCCCCTCTTCCTTCCACCCGCAGGCTTGCCTTCCATCCCTCCAGGAGGGAACTCGTGAAGGTGTCCATCAAGGTCGCCAACGTCCTGTTGCCCGTGGCGACTGCGATGAGCTGGTGAAGTTGGGTGTCGGCTCGAATCATGCCGACGATGCCAACGCCGACCCAGAAGATGTTCAGGATGCTGTAGGCCACGTCTCGTTTGATGATCGCGCACCAGGAGAGCATCACCGCGTCTGCCGTATTGAAAGCCCAAACAAACAAGAACGGGCTGCGGGGGCCCAGCCAGGACACAAGAGAAAAGCTGAAAATCCTCATCAGCACTCCCACGAGTTCGATCGCTCGCAGGTGGCGCCTTACCAGGGCATGCAGCCAACGAAGCAGCGCAGTAGCCATACGATCTGCCTTTCCTATGAGGTGCAACTCCGCAATGGCCCCGTTCTTGTAACGGGCCGGCATGCGGCAGCACGGCAGCCTTGCGTGCGGGCAGCCGATTGTCCACGACATGGTAGTTTGGGCTGGCAGTGGCCTCAAGCCGGGGGTTATTCGTTAGCCCCACGGGGCAGCCGAGGCGCCGTGTGCCTCTGTGGCCGGAGCAGGGGGGCATGTTGCATTGCTGCCGGCTGTGGGCGTTTACCCTGCCAGAGGAAGCGCGGCCCGCGTCGCGCGGGCCGCGCTGCACCGCTCAGTGGGTCAAGGTGGATTGGCTCCGCCAGCCGGAAGACAGCTAGAGGCATCGAGAGCCGGGCAGGCGGAGACGCGGCAGGCGCCTCTGCTGGGCCTTGGGTAGCGGCTTGGCTGAGGGGTGCCCACTTGACTTCCCGCAGGCAGCTCGGATACTCACGGCTTGACACCACGCGGAAACGAGGATGCATGCTATGCGGAGGGCGAAGATCAGTATCATTGGGGCCGGGAACGTCGGGGCGACCACGGCACACTGGTGCGCGGCAGCCGAGTTGGGAGACATTGTGCTGCTTGACATTCCGGCTACCGAGGGCATGCCGCGCGGCAAGGCCCTGGATCTGATGCAGGCGGGACCGATCGTGGGGTACGATGCCTGCATCACCGGTACGCACGACTACGCTGATACGGCGTCCAGTGACGTGGTGGTGATCACTGCAGGCGTGGCGCGCAAGCCGGGCATGAGCCGCGATGACCTGCTGGCCACCAATGCACGCATTGTGGGAGACGTAGCAGCGCGGGTGAAGGAGACCAGCCCCGACGCGGTGGTGATCGTGGTCAGCAACCCGCTCGATGCGATGGTGCAGCGGGCCTGGGAGGTGACGGGATTTCCCACGCGGCGTGTGGTGGGCCAGGCGGGGGTGCTGGATACGGCGCGGTATCGTACCTTTCTGGCCATGGAGTTGGGGGTCAGCGTGGAGGATGTTTCGGCCCTGCTGATGGGGGGGCACGGAGATACGATGGTGCCGATGCCAAGCTGCACGAGCGTGGGGGGCATCCCGGTGCGGCGGCTGCTTTCGCCCGAACGTCTGGCGGCGATTGTGCAGCGCACACGCGATGGTGGGGCAGAGATTGTCGGTTTGCTGAAGACGGGCAGTGCCTACTACGCGCCGGCGGCCGCGGTGGCGCAGATGGTGGAGGCGGTGGTGCGCGACAAGAAGCGGCTGATTCCGTGCGCCGCCTATTGCGATCGGGAGTATGGCGTGGGCGGCTACTTTGTGGGGGTGCCGGTGGTGCTGGGAGGGGGGGGTGTGGAGCGGGTGGTGGAAATCGAGTTGGAGGCACAGGAGCGGGCCGATTTCGAGCGTA
>Ga0101944_10003755_pt1 | contig 20351 bp, 16 predicted proteins | sample DewCreD2012metaG_FD_75245 | JGI IMG/M metagenome (GOLD analysis project Ga0101944, IMG submission 75245) | Hot spring sediment bacterial and archeal communities from British Columbia, Canada, to study Microbial Dark Matter (Phase II) - Dewar... ... | reverse complement strand
GTCCACCGCGCCGCCCACGTCCACCGCATGAAGCGCGCTGCCGGTGGCGCCTTCGAGGACGCTCAGAGGACCCTCGCGATAGGACAGCGCCACATACACGCGGCGGCCTTGGGCGACCAAACGGCGGTTTGCGCTCAGGGGCGAGCGCCAGATATAGTCCGGGACGGCCTGGCCGCCGACTTCCTCGAAGAACGACTGGCCGTAGCCCTCAAGAGGAACTTTCCACAAAAACGCGCCATTAAAGGCGTCGCGGGCAACGAGCGACCATGGCTCGGAGGCGCCCCCCTTGTCGAAGAGATAGGTCCCTTCATCGAGGAAGTGAAAGACGCGCCCCTCGGCGGTCACCAATCCGGTGAAACTGGCGCCATAGTTGTGGCTGCGCAGATGCAGCGGCTCGGCCCACCAGCGCAGCGACTTCGGCGAGGCGACTTCCTTGTCTTTGGAAACGGCGTTCCCGCCCCCATCATACAGGTAATGGGTCCATTCATCAATCGTGTCCGGGACCGCCGCGGCGGTGGCGCCGCTCGGAGTGATCAGCAGCCCGCGCGGAGCGAGCACGCGTCGGACCTCCTCCTCTGCGACGATTCCGTCTTGGGCCAAAACCAAGGCGTTGAGCACGCGCTCGGCGAAAGGCAGGCGTTTCCCATCCCAATGCGCGGAGGTAAAACGGCCCGCCAAACCCGCTTTGTCAATGCCGGCCTGCGCCTTTTCGACCGCCCCCGCGTCCGGCAAAAGCAGCCGGACATGAAAGCGCTCACCCAGGTCCTTCAGCGCCAGGTCGTCCGACCCGACCTGGGCAACCAGGCCGCCGGTGATCTTCGCGTCATGGATGAATCGAGCCGGTTCCGCGGCCATTGCCCTTGTGGCAAGCGCCAACGCCAGCATTCCCATAAGCATCTGTTTCATCGAAGCCTCTCCCATGTTGTCGTCCGACTGGTCTGACGGGTCCGACCGGTCTGACTAGTCTGACCAGACTGACTGCCGTCACTTCATCTTCACAAAGAACAATGCCTGTCCGTGTCTATCTGTGTTCCTCAGCGCCTTTACTTTGCCTTCCCCTGCGGCGATTGCCACAGCGCTCCCATCTTTTCAAGTGCGGCGCGGTTGGCGCGCAAGGCCACCGGTTCGATGATGAACTCATCATTCTCCATGCCAATCCACAGCGGATATATGTTCAGGCGGCAGCGGTTTTGATCCCGCGAGGCGTAGTCGTTGCTATTGGGGAAATAGGCGTAGAACCAGGTCCCTTTTTCATTCTGAAAGAACCTGCCGTTGCCGCCATAGGGAAGCAGACGCGCCCGGCCTTTCCAAGGTCCGCGCCAGTCGTCGGCGAACTGGTAGTTGATATCATAGCTGCCGGTCCAGTCCGTGGACCAGTTGACATATTTCCCTTCAATCCTCATGATGCCCGCTTCGCAATCTTCGGAGAAACAGATGTTCTGAAGGCCGGGGTTTTGGATGGCGATCACGTTCTTGCGGAAGTCCTCCTGGGTGGCGCGCTCAAACTCGGCGACGCTGCCAAAGCGCCGGAGCGTGCCGCCCATGTTGAACAGGATGGCGCCGTCATCATCCTGCATCAGATCGGCGACGCCCACGATGCGGCTGACGCCCTTGTATGGCCCGGCGATTTTGCCGGTCGTGGATTTGAGCAGAAAGTGTCCGCCCGGCTGGCAGAACGCCTGCGCGTTCATGTAATACGCGCCGCCCAGCGGCCAGATTTTCTGCTCGCCGATCTGGATCCGCATGCGCCAGTTCTTTCCTTCGCGGTCGGCCTGAACCAATTCGTCGAACGCCTTGGCATCGTCGATCAAGCCGTCGTCCTTGAGTTTGAAATACGAATAGACGGGCGGCAGCGGCGACCAATGCAGCAGGTCCATCGAGCGGAACATAATGACGTCGCGCTTATATTGCTCCACGCCCCAGAACGAGCCGGTGCAATAATACGCGCCATCGGTGTCCCGAATGAGGCACACGTCGCGTATCGTGCACGGAATCAGATCGGGATGGCCCACCCACAAGTCAAGCGCGGTGGCTTTCAAAGAATTGACCGCCGCGAAATCCGTTGTGCTGGCCTTGGCGCCCAGCGGCTGGAGGGTCAGCCCCTTGCCGCGGGCGCCGCCATTGGTGACTACCGGCGTGATCGCGGCGCGATACGGCCACTGGCTGTATTCGTCCTCGCCCGAAACCGTCGCCAGCCATCCCCCCTCGCCGTCGCTGACCAGCGTGGACTGTCCGCCATTCGCGAGCATCAGGCACGGCTCGGCCCACGGGCCATCCAGAGACTTCGACCATGAGGCCATCGTGTCAATGCTGTTGATGCCAAGGCGGCCCGTGCGCGTCGTGAACGTCCAGACATACCAGTCGCCCGTCTTGACGAGGTGGCTGCCCCACAGGCCCATGTTTTCGGGGCGGCGCAGATAGCGCGGAAACCAGTTCACGCCGGTGAATAATGTCTTCACGGGAGCGGCGGCCAGACCGGTCATATCGTCCTTCATCCGCGCGCAGAATCCTTGGCCCCAGACCAGATGGACGCTGCCATCGGCGTCCTCAAAGAGAGAAGGATCGCGCCCGCTCGCGACAAGACGGCCCAGATCTTCGTATGGGCCTTCGGCCTTGCCTGTCCGGCTCTTGAGCAAACCGATGCCGCTGCCGTTCATCGAATAGGCGATCCAGAAGGTTCCCTTGAGATAGTGGATTTCAGGCGCCGTGACGGCCCGTCCGATGCGCGGCGCCGCGCCGCAGGTCACATCCAGATGCGCCCCCCGCTGCCACGCGCTCCGGGGCGAGGCAGGCGCGTCTCGGTCGATGTCCCAGACGTATCCGAGGTCGTTCCAGTTTTTTCGGTCCTTCGAACTCCAGAGATGAACGCCGCTGTTGTTGCTCCAGTCCATCGTCCCGTCGGCCGCGCGCGTCGCTTCGGTCCCCGTCAGATACCACGTCCCATCCGGCCCACGGCAAATCGCCCCATCGCGCAGGGGATGATCGAACAGCGGCTCGATCATCTCGAGCAGTTGCGGAACGTCGCCCGGTTTTTGGCTTTCGGGCAGGCGCGGGACGCTCGTGACGATCTCGCCGCGCCCGGACTTGGGCGCGTCCGAGGTCGCCGGCGTAGGGACCGCCTCCGGCGCGAAGGGCGCGATCCGAGGCTGGGCGGAGGGCGTTGAATACGAGACGCGCGGCGCGCCGTCCGGCCCGTTGAAGATCGTCACTCTTCCGCCGTCGGCCACAAGACGGCGCGGTTTCGCGTAGGGCCCGAACAGGGCGGGCGCCGTGGCCACATAGGCGTCTTCGTGCAGGCCGCCGTCGCGCAGGGTTGTCGCGCTGAAGACGAAATGATATCGCCCGCCGTTGCGCCACAGCGAAACCCCGTAGGGCGCTCCGTGTTCGGGCAGGCCGTCGTCGCCGGGAAAGCCTTCAATGAGCGCCGGCAGATAGCGCACCGGCCCCTCCACGCCGGTTTCGTTGGCGATCAGCTTGGCAAGCGCTTCAGGCGGCTTAAGTTTCGCCACGCATCCCCCACCCCACACCAGATAGCGCGCGCCATCCGCATCGACAAACAGCGAGGCGTCGCTCTTGTCCGTGGGAGCGGCGCCGGCCTCGGCGATCAGGCGCGCATCCTGGTAGGGGCCGGCCACATCGGCGCCCTGAGCGGGCATCGCGCCGGCCGCGTAGCCGTTCATGCTGAACGTGATCCAGAAGCGCTGCCCATCGAAGTTCAGACGGGGGGCCATCATGCCGCGCGCCCGTTCGCCCGGTGGCAGGCCCGGAACCGGATACAGCTCGGTCTGCCATGCGCTGCCGCTGGCGCCGTGGGCGTTGTTGCTGGGGTCTTTCCACAGGTCCCAGACGAATCCCTTGTCCTCCCAAGCGCGGAGGTCTTTGGACGCCCAGACCCGCACGCCGCGATTATTGTGGAAGTCAGTTTGTCCCCCGGCGCCCGGCAGCGCTGTCGTGCCCGTGAGGTAATAGACGCCGTCCGATCCTGCGCAGACGCTGGCGTCGGCCAAGGGGGCATCGATCCCGATCGCGACGCTGGAGGATTCGACGGAGGCGGCAACGCAGGCGGCCACCGCCGAAAGCATAAGGGCGAAGATTGGTGTGAGGCATGTGCGCATGAGCAAGGGCCTTTCAGTCAATAAGTGGGCTTACGCGCGTAAGTCTATTTGTCTTTTGCGCCATGTCAAGCCCTTTTCCCCTCCCGGGTGTTGCGGTTACTTACATTAATATCGGGGGAGCGATAAAAATAATGGATTCAGGAGCCAGTTGCAAAATGAAAGGAGCGGGGGCGTCTCGCCCCCGATACTTGACAGAAGAACTCACTGAAACGGGGGCGAGACGCCCCCGCTCCCTTCTACTCCACATTTTGCAACTGGCTCTCAGGGTAGCGATAAAAACAATATATCCATCGCTTTGGGAGGGGGGCCTGGGGGGGAACTGTGGAAAACCTGTGAATTGCTGTGGATAACCTGTTAATGCCTGTGGAAAAGTCGCGGACAAAAAAATCCATGAGCGAACGGCCCGGGAAGGCGCGCAGTATCCCGCCGCCCAAAATCTCTCACCAAGAGTCCACTCATGGACTGGATCAAGATCGTCAAGCCGCAGATGCGGCGCAACCGCGATCCGCAGATCGCCCAGAAAGCGCAGTTGTTCTATCGAGCCCATCAGACGATGTCTAGACCGCCTGGGCGTCTATGCCTTCGAGGAGCCTGTCTCGACAGATAATCTCGAAGCCAGCGCGCATCTGGCGCAGCAACTCGACCTTAAGATTGCCGGATATGAAAGCGAGCAGCTCGCCTACAACTTCCGACGCCTGATTGACCAGGGATGCGTGGACATCGTCCAGCCCGACGTCACGTGGGCCGGGGGCATCTCCGAGTGCCGCCGCATCGCCGCGCTGGCCCAGGCCGCCCATCGCGAAATCGCGCCCCACTGCTTCTCATCGGCGGTCTGCCTCATGGCCTCGCTGCATTTCCTGTGCAGCGTGCCCAATCCGGGCCTTCTGGAAATGGACCAGAATCCCAACGGCCTGCGCACGGAGATCGCGCGCGATCCTGTGTCGGTTGACGCTGACGGTTTCGTCACCGTTCCGGAAAAGCCGGGACTGGGAGTGGAGTTGATTGATGACGTGGTCGAAAAATACCGGGTGGAGGGGTGAGGCAGATGGACCGGATGGACTTGCGGAACGTCCTGGGCCGGGTGGAAGATGTCCGCTTGCTTTACTCCGTCCATTTCCTCCATGCTGCCCACTCAGCCTCTTGAGGCCTCCCGACGCAACGTTCACACACAGGAGAATCCCATGGCGCAAATCGTAACCTTCGGTGAGGCGATGGTCCGGCTGGCGCCACCGCCGTTCCTGCGCATCGAACAGACCTCCAGCCTGACCATGACCGTCGGCGGCAGCGAACTCAACGTCGCCGCCGATCTGGCGCGGCTGGAATTGAACACCTCGTGGATCAGCGTTCTGCCGGACGATCCGCTGGGGCGCTTCATCCGCAACAAGGCGCGCGAGCAGGGAGTGGACACTTCCGGCGTCGTCTTCACCAAGGAGGGCCGCGCGGGCTGTTACTACGTCGAATACGGCAGCTCGCCGCGCGCCAGCAAGGTCCACTATGACCGCGCCCATAGCGCCATCAGCCTGCTTGCCAAGAAACCGGACTGGGAAAAAGCCCTCGCCGAGGCCCGCTGGTTCCACACCAGCGGCATCACTCCGGCGCTCAGCCCGGCGTGCGCCGCCGAGACCCAGAAGGCCATCCGCGCCGCCAAGGAACGCGGATGCCTGGTCAGTTATGATCTCAACTACCGAGCCAAACTGTGGAGGCCCGAAGAAGCGCAGGCGGTGACGAAGCAATACATCGGCCTGGTGGACTGTTGCGTCGGCAATGAGGAGGACTTCCAGAAAGTGCTGGGGATCGAACTCGACGCCAAGTCCGCCGGCTTCGAGCATGTTGACGAGGACTACTACGCCCGGCTGGCCGCCGAGGTCCAGCGCCGCCACGGCTTCCAGCACGTCGGCATCAGTCTGCGCGAAAGCCATTCGGTCCTGCGCAACGGATGGAAGGGATTGTTGTATGCGGGCGGCAAAGCGGTCGTCTCGCCCGGCCATGAACTCGAACTGGTGGACCGCGTCGGCGGGGGCGATTCGTTCAGCGCCGGGCTGATCTATGGCCTCTTCACGGGCAAATCGCAGCAAGAGGCCGTCAACTTCGCCGCCGCCTTCTCCGCCCTCAAACACACCATCTGGGGCGACATCAACCTCGTGACATTGGACGAGACCGAGGCCTATCTCAAAAGCGGCGGCACGCGCATTGAAAGGTGAAGCCATGACCCGAAAACTCAAAAACCTGCAAACGATTCATGATTCTAAGATCATCGCGATCATTCGCGCCAAGGATTCCAACGAGCTGCTCAAAGCGGTTGAGGCTTTGAGCGAAGGCGGCGTGAAGGTCATCGAAGTTTCGATGAACACGCCCAACGCCCTGCGCGTCATCGAGGCGGCCGCCGCACGCTTCCGCAATGACGCAGTCCTTGGCGTGGGAACGGTCCTGGATCCCGCCACCGCGCGCCAGGCCATCGACGCGGGCGCCGAACTGGTCGTGGCGCCCGTCTTCAATCCAGAGGTCGTCGAACTGTGCCGCCGCTACTCCTGTGTCGTCATCCCCGGCGCGCTGACCCCTACTGAGATTCTGGCGGCATGGCAAGCCGGCGCCGATTTGGTCAAGGTCTTCCCGACCGTGCCGTTCGGCCCACCGTATATCAAGGCCGTCAAGCAGCCCCTGCCGCAGGTGGACCTGGTGGCCGTCGGGGGCGTCGAACTGGAAAACGCCGCCGAGTTCATCAAGGCCGGCTGCGCCGCCGTCGGCGTTGGCAGCAGCCTCGTCAACAATACGATGCTGGGAAAAGGGGACTGGGCGGGCCTGCGCCAGCGCGCCGCCGAATTCGTCGCCGCTTGCTCGGGATAGGCGCGGGTCAACGATGGATGCGACGCCGCCCATTCATCATCTGACGGAACAGACGGAGCAGACCGGCGGCGCGATTCCGCCCGCCCACCACTTTTAGGCAGAGCGCGTTCACAGGTGAATACAATCAAAATCAATGCCGGTCTTGTTCTCCTTTTCGCTTCCGCCGTCTTTCTGCCGCCTGCACAGACCCCGGCCGCCGATTCTCTGGCGGCTGACAACGAGCTGAATCTGAGCGATGCGCAGTGGAAGTTGATCGCTCCTCTGATCCCGCCGGAAGAGCCTGTGTGAAAAGTGTTTGTAGTGCGCCCTTCAGGCCGTTTGATGTGTCACCAACTGCAAAAACGCCCTCAAGGGCGCACTACTAAAGGCTTCCCATGGCTTTTCGCACAGACTCTGAGGAGTCTTGCGGGCGCCAAGAAAATGATCAATCCCCCGGCGCCCGTTTTGCTTGAGAAAGGCGACCAACGCTTATGGGCAAGATCGAAACGCTGCATCCGAAGATTCCCTGGTCCTGGGTCCCCGTGATCTGCCTGCCATGGGTGACGACCAACTACGTCGGGCAGTGCAGCGACATGCTGCTGACGTTCACGATCCGCAAGTTCGAGCACGTAGAAAAACAAGCGCGGGAACACGGGGGCAGTAAGCGCCTGTGCGGATTGAGTCCTCAGAAGTTGTGAACGGGGTAAGATGGTGGGTGATACTGGGATCGAACCAGTGACCTCCGCCATGTGAGGGCGGCGCTCTAACCAGCTGAGCCAATCACCCAACCGAACCGAAGGCAGGAAATGTAGGCGCACAATGGCCGCAGGGTCAAACAAAAAATCCCGCCCTGTAAATCCCACCAATTTAAATCCCCCCAATTATACAGTGGACAGTGCGACGGGCGGCGCCGATATGATTGACCGGCATTGCGCGCGCCATGCAGACCGAACTTTTCATTCAAGAGGACCGAATCACGGAGGACCGAATCCATGACGGTGAAACCTTTGCCGATCCACGATCGGCAACGCAGTCGCAACGAGGCCCTGATCGGGCGTTCCTATTATATGCGCCAGGAGGTCACTTCGCAGGTTCTGCCCTTCCGGCTGTCCCTGAGCGAGGAAGGATTGACGGCCGATTGGGTCGCCGCCTACGAAGCGCTCCAGATTGAGGCGGCGCGGACGGCCATCCGCTCGCTGGCCTCCCTGGCCGAGATCAATGAACTGGACCATCTGGGTGGCGCGCTCGACCTGATTCCCGCGCTGCTGATGACCCTGGCCGTGACTGACTCGGAGGCCGTGGATTACACCATCGAGAACGCCCATACGTCGATCGGTTATTATTCGGCGCTGGCGGCGCTGGGTTTCCTGGATGCCAATGTCGTGATCCGGGAATTCCGCCGCGGCCTGGACATCGCGGGCCACGTCTCGTGGGTCCCCGGCGGCACGCAACTCAACGGCGGGCGGCTGGGGGTGATGATCCCGTCGGCCGTCGGCCAGGCCCTGGGCAAGAAGGCGATTTATGGCGCGGACCGGGCGTGGGTGATCTGTCATTGCGGCGATGCGGGATGGATATCGGGCCAGGCGCTCAACGGATTCAACGGGGCGCACTTGCACAAGGCGCCGGTGACGTTTGTGATGCATCGCAACGGCATCCAGTTGTCCGGTTCGACACGGCAGATCATGGACAAGGATCCGCGCGGCATCATCGCGGCGATGGGCGTCGAAATCCTCGAGACGGCATCGTTGCACGACGCTCCGGGGCTTTACGCGGCCTATCGCGAGGCGCGCCGGCTGGCGGCCGGGGGCCGTCCGTCCCTGATCTATCCCACGGGCCGGCAGGGCGTTGCGCTGCGCGAGTTTGCCGAGACGCATGGCATCGTGAGCGAGGCGGAGGCCTTTGCCTCGAAGCACAAGGTCTCTCTGGAGACGAAAGTGTGGGCTCCGGGCGCGCTGATGTGCTATCGCGATGTGGGGCCGATGCTGGAGTGCCTGTTCCTGGTTAATGGTTTGCCCGGCGGCGCGGGTCACCACGACGGCCACATGAAGGGTCGCGACGCCCAGGCGGTCCTGGCCAATCCGATGCTGTCGTTCCAGCCGCGGCATGACGAGGCCCTGCGGCGTCTGCGGGCGGCGCCGCGGCGGACGGTCGTCACCCGGGCCCGGCCGGCGCCGGGTTCGCCGAATCTGGTCCTGCCGCCCGAGGCGCTCGAAGGCGCCAGCCTGCCCGAGCCGGGCAAGTCCGTCAGCCCGCGGGCGGGTGTCGAGGTGGCGTATGCCCTGGTGGCGAAACATCACCCCGGCCGCTTCTTCAACGTCAGTTGCGACCTGGATCCGTCCACGAAGCTGGGCAAGGCCGCCCAGATCGCCGGCGCCGGGCACGTCTTTGAGATGAGCATCGAGGAGCAGGCCTCGGCCCTGATGGCCAACGGGCTGGCGGTCGCCTCGCACGGCCCGCAGCTCAGCGTTTTCGCGACGTTCGCCGCGTTCTTCGAAGGCATCGCCCGCGAGGGATTCGAGATGTGGCGGTATCAGCGCAATCTGACGGGCGTCAACGAGGGGCTCAACGTCACCTACCATCTGTCGCATGTCGGCGCGTGCACCGGCCGCGACCACTTCAGCGGATGGAGCCTGAACTGGATCAATCTGGCGCTGGACTATCTGCCATATCTGGACCGTTTTTACGCGCCGGCGGACGCCCGCGCCGCCTTCATCGCCGTCAAAGACCTGGCCGCCCGCTATGGCGGGCACATCATCGGCGTCCCGCGGGACAACCTGCCCGTTTTGACCGGGCCTGACGGCGGCGCGCTGTGGAATCCGGGCGATGCCTGGCAGCCGGTCACGGCGTTCCGCACGAACAAAGGGGCCAAGCGGGCGATTTTGGCGCTGGGCGCGCCGGCGTTTCTGGCGGAAAAGGCGGCCGCGCAGCTGACGGCCAGCCGCGTCGCCGTCGATGTGTGGGTCATCAATGGGTTGCCACTGCCGGAATCGTTCCTGCGCGAGACGTTGTCGAGATACTCCAAGGGCGTCGTGACGATCGAGGACGGACTGATTGGCGACGCGGCTTCGGGCGTGCGCGGTTTTGCGGGTATCGTCGCGTCGGCGGCGCGGGACACGAAAACGCCGGTGGCGCACGTGGGCATCGTCGATCCGCGGATCGCGCCGGCCGAGGGCCATCTGGAGGTATGGGACCATTTCGGCCTGACGGCGGAGGCGCTGGTCGAAGCCGTCGAATCACTGTGAACGGGCGACGCCGAAGGCCCTTGAGGGAACCGTGAAGCCGCATCGCGTTATCGGGCGGCTCCGAAGATTGCCAGCCGGCGGCGGTTGCGTCCCATCCTCATGACGTCGTTGCCCCCCATCCTGGGCCTGCCTCCTTTGGTCTTGGGCTGGGGCGAGAGCGGCGAGGCGCAGGCGCACCTGGCTCGCGCTGTTATCGGCGGCCTGCCCGGTTTCCACGGCCATCACACTGCTGTTCGTTCCCGTTGTCCCTCCCCTGTTGGAGCGCCCGGGCGCCCCCGCCCGTGAATAAGGCCGGGAAACGATTTGGCCCGGTCTGCGTCTAATCCAATCGAACGCGGAACTGGGACGCTTGGCCAAGCCATCGCCGCGGAGACATCGGATTCGGCGATTGACGCCCCACGACGGGGTTTTGAAACTCGTTGTGGTCGGATGCGCGGGACAGCCGGATGCCCCCCGCGGGGGCGCGGGTGTTGGATTCGCGTCCCTGCTTCGACCGGCGGCCCAGGCGCCGCCGTATGACGACTCTGCGCGGTGGACGCGTCCGGTGGACTACGGCGGGATTGCGGATGAAGCCCTGACGGGGCTGCTGGCGAAGGGCGACGAGGCGGCGCTGGTGGAGCTGATGCGCCGCCACCAGAAGCGCGTGTTTGGCATGGCCTACCGATACGTGGGCAACCATGACGACGCGGCCGACGTCACGCAGGAAGTCTTCGTCAAGGTCTTCCAGTCCGCCGGCGCCTTTTCAGCCCGGTCCCGGTTCACCACCTGGCTGTTCCGCGTCACCGTCAACGTGGCCATCACGGCGTTGCGGCGACGCAAGCGGTGGCGGGTTAAAAATACCGAATCGCTGGACGCCCTGCGCGAGGACGGGCGGGAAGACCGAGTCGAAGCGCGGATTCACGCCGGTCCCACGCCATTGGATTCGCTCCAGCAAAAGGAACTGGGCCATCTGCTGCAGGCAAACCTGAACGCGCTGTCCGACAGCCATCGGATGGTATTCATCCTGCGGGAGTTGCGGCAGATGTCCTACAAGGAAATCGCCGATGCGATGGGCGTGCCCGAAGGGGGCGTGAGATCGCGGCTCCATCTGGCGCGCAAGCAGCTGCGTGAGAATCTCGCGCCCTATCTGGCCGGGGAGCGGCATCCATCGGCCTCCATCGAAACCAAGGAATGCGACCCATGAACTGCGAACAGGCAAGCGCCGCATTGTCCGCCCTGATCGACGGCGAATTGACCGGAGCCGAAGAGCAGGCCGCCCGCGAACACCTTCGGGGCTGTCTGCCCTGCCGGAGCGAGTTGGAGGCTCTGAAACGAATTGGCGCGGCCTATCAGCGCCTTGAAGATCCGGAACCCGGTCCGGACATCGAGGCGCAGGTGCTGAACCGGTTCCGCCAGAGCCGCCGGAAAGGGCGTTCGGTCCGAGTGCGACGGTGGTATGAGGCGTTGAGGACGCGCCCCTGGGTCCCGGCGGGATGGGCCTTTGCGGGCGCGGCGGCGGTCATGGCGGCCATTGTTTTTCTGCGCCCGGCCCCGGAACCGCAAAGTCCGCCCGTGTCCGCCCTGCCGCTGCGATTAGGCAATCAAACCCTGCCCGAGCCGCTGGCTGGCATCGCATGGACGCCGGCCGGTCCTGTCGCCGATGCAAGCGCTCCGGTGGCCCTGACGCTGGAGGCGCCCGTGGCGTTGGACCGTTCGCTGGTCCTGCGCGCCGCGACCCCCCCGTGCGAGCTGGGGATACACCTCAAGCGCGTGGACTTCCAGATGACGCCGGACGGGCGCATCGCCGCGTTTGTCGCCTATGAAACCGTGATGAAGACGGAAGGGGCCGTCGCCGGGGGGGCGCCGGTCGCCGCGGATTTTGCAATGGAATTGCGGACGGCCGACGGCGCGCTCGTCGAGCGACTGGCCCGGACGGTGTTCTTCAACACGCGCGCGACACTCAACGGCGAAGGGCGCCACGAAGACAAGTTCGCGATTATTTTCAGCAAGGCTCATCCCGACGCGGCGCGGGCGTTCACGGCTGCCTTGACGCCGCACGCCGCTGGCGCAACGCTTCAAACACCACAATAGCCGCGGCGGCTGTGACATTGAGGCTTTCCGCGGGCCCGGGCATCGGGATCGTCAACCGGCGGTCGCAGTGTTCCAGCAGGTCCGGCCGGATTCCGGCGGCTTCGTTGCCCAGAATCAGCGCAAGCCCCTCCGTCAGATTCGCGTCATAGATGGATTCGCCTCCGTGCGCGACCAGCGCGGCCCGGCTCAGCCTGTGAGCGCGGGCGAACGCGATCAGCGCTTCCGGCGGGGCCGCGACCATGGGCGTCAGGAAGACGCCTCCCATCGACGCGCGCAGGACTTTGGGGGACGTCCAGTCGCAGCATCCCGGCAGCGAGACGAGGGCGTCGGCCGCCGCGGCGCCGGCGATGCGGGCCAGCGAGCCGAAGTTGCCGGGATCGCTGACGGCGTCGGCGGCCAGCAGCAGAGGGGGGCGGCGCAGGCGAAGGTCCTCCAGGCGCGCGTCCACCCGCCGGGCGACGGCGACGATCCCCTGGGGCGCCTCGGTGTCCGACAGGCGCGCAATGACCGCGCCGGTCGCCTCGAAAACCGGGACGTTCTGGGTCAGCAGCGAGGCGGCCATCGTCCCGGCGCCAGGGCGTTCGAGGGCCTCGCGCGTCACATACATCTCCTCGATTCCGATTCCGGCTTCGAGGGCGGCCCGCACGAGGCGCCATCCTTCGACCAGATACAATTCGGCCCTGCCCCGGGCCTTGCGGTCCAGCAGTTTGGCCGCGGCGACGATGCGCGGGTTTTTCGGGCTCTCAATGCGCGGCAGCGACATGGGCGATTGTGAACTCCTCAAGACTCGCGGCATCCCGGCGCCGTGCAGTGATCCCTTCCGCCGTGCGGGCGGGAGCGCCCCGGGCGTTTCATCCTGTGTCCGGGACCAGCGGGCGTGTGAGGCGCCGGCTCGCTTCTACAGGCATTGCGCCATCAATTTCGTCAGGCACTCGAGCATTGCCCGGTCGTCATCGGCAAACGGCTCAAGGCTCTGGCGGCGGTCCAGATAGACGACGCCAAACACGGCATTTTCGCGGATCATGGGGGCGCACATGACCGCCTTGATCTGGAGGCGCATGACGCTCTGGGCTTCGTCCAGCCGCGCATCCTGTTCGAGGCGGTCGGAGAAGAGCGGCGCCCGCGACTTGACCACCTGGGCGACGACCGACAGGCTCAGCGGCGGCTTGCCCTCGGCCGGGTCCCAGTCGCGAATGTCGCCATACAGGGCGCGGACGACCCATTTGCGCGTCTGAGGATTGATGGTCATGATGAAGCCGTTTTCGGCCTGCGCCTCGCCGGCGATGAGCGCCAGGGCCGCGTCCAGGCGTTTGTTCAGCGGCTCCGCGCTCTTGAGCAGTCGCAGCAGGCCTTCTTCGAGGGCGGCTCGTTCAAACTCGCGCTCGGACTTCACAATCTCTTCCCGCAGGGAGGCCAGCCCGCGGACGGCGGCCTCGCGGGAATCCTGATCCTGCGCCTTGAGACGGTCGTCGATCCCGTCGATGCGCGACAGCAGAGGCGCCAGGGAACGGTGGCGTTGCTCATTGATGGCGGCCTCGGCCTGCCGGACGTCGGGCGCGGCGGCCGCCTCCCCGGCTTCGCCTTCCAGATACTGGAGCGTCGTGTTGCCGATGCGGATGACGTCGCCGTGTTTGAGGAAGGAGGCTTCGACGCGCTGATCGTTGAGCCAGGTGCCGTTGCGGCTCTTGAGGTCCCGCAGGTAGTAACGGCCTTTGAGAAGCGCGATTTCCGCATGGGCGCCCGAGGCGGCCGGGTCGGACACGCAGACATCGTTGATCTTTCCGCGTCCGATGCGGACGATACTGCGACCGGTCAGCCAGAACGTGACGGCCCAGTTTTCCCGGGCTTCGACAATCAGGCGCGCAGGCGTCATGGCAGGCTCTTGCTCCGAGGCGTCGTGGGGCGAATCTAAGCCGGGCGCGTTGACGGGGGTCAAGCCCAATGCGAGCGGGCGCTCCGGCGGGCTTTCGCGGTTGACTCGGTCCGGCGCGGCGCCGCATTTTCGCGGGCAGAGACGATGCTTGAGACGATCAAAGCGCCGGCCGGGGTGGAGAGCGATCTGTGCGCGGACTGCCCGCGCCGTTGCGGCGTGCCGCGTGACGGGGGCGCCGGCCTGTGCGGTTCCGACGGCCGGCTGCGCGTCGCCTCGATCTGCCTGCACCGGGGCGAAGAACCCGTCATCAGCGGCGAATACGGCTCCATCACCATCTTCCTGCCCGGCTGCAACCTGCGTTGCATCTTTTGTCAGAACTACCAGATCAGCCGCCGCGAAGTGGTGGCCGTGACCCCCGAAAGCAGCATCCCGTTGCTGACGCGCCGGCTGATTGGCCTGATCCGACAAGGCGGGCACAACCTGAACTTCGTGTCGCCGTCGCACATGACGCGCCTGGTTGTGGAACTGGTCAAATCGGTCCGTCGCGAAGGATACCCGCTGCCGGTGGTCTATAATTCGAATGGCTACGATTCGATCGAAGCGCTGCGGCGGGTCGAGGGATTCGTCGATATCTACATGCCCGACATGAAGTATGGCGAGGCCGGGCCGGCGCGCGAGTTTTCCGGCGCGGGCGACTATGTCGAGGTGGCCACGGCGGCGCTGGCCGAGATGCGCCGCCAGGTGGGCACAGACCTGGAGAAAGACGCCCATGGCGTGGCCACGCGCGGCATCCTTGTCCGGCATCTGGTCCTGCCGGGTCACGTAAGCAACAGCCTGCGCGCGCTGGACATCATCGCCGAGCAGTTGACGCCGCAGGTTCACCTCAGCCTGATGGCCCAATACCATCCGGACGCGGAGGCCGTGTCGCATCCGGCGCTGGGCCGGTTCGTCTCGCCGGATGAATACGAGCAGGTGGTTGATCACGCCCTGGCGCTGGGATTTGAAAACGGGTGGATTCAGGAACTGTCCAGTCCTCAGCACTACAGGCCCGACTTCGATCAGGCGCATCCGTTTGAGCGATAGGCGCGCGGGCGCGCGGCGGGGAGGGTCGTTTGCGCGCGTCGTCGCCTCAAGCTGGGCGTGGCGCATGCCGAATAGTTAAATAGGTTTGTGCCCGGTTCGTTGCTTTCTGCGCGTCACTGCGGAAGGTCCTACGCGCCGGCGCGTGAGAATGTTATTCAGTCAACGTTTCCGGGAGGTTTCGGGAGCCATGGCCAAAAAAGATGAAGAGGCGGAAGGCGGCGGCGAGTCGAAGCCGGCCAAAGCCAAGGGCGGCAGCAAGCTGCCTTTGATACTTGCGATTGTGGTTGTGTTGGCGGCGGCCGGAGGCGGCGGCGCCTGGTTTGCGCTGAAAGGCAAGGGCGGCGGCGCAGGGGCTTCGGCTCATGGCGCGGCGGCGGGCGGTCATGGCGCGACGTCGGGTGGTCATGGCGCGGCGTCGGAGGCTTCGGGCGAGTCTGGCGGCCACGGCGAAAAGGGGGATTCGGAGGCGAGTATTGCCTCGACGCAGACCGGCCCGATGTGGAAGATGGAGGCGTTCACGCTGAATCTGGCTGCCGGCTCGGCCAAGCGCGTCGTGAAGATCGAGATGGAGCTCGAGATGCGCGACGAGGCGGCGAAAAAAGTGGCCGAAAGCCGAATGGCGCCCATCCGGGACGCCGTGATCATGTATGTGACCGGCAAGACCGACGCCGAGGTTCTGAACGATCAGGATCAGATCAAGCAGCAGTTGCAGCGGCGCATCAACAACATACTGGGCGAAGGCGCGGTCCGCAAAATCTATTTCACGCATCTGCTCATGCAATAGCCCATGGCCCAAGTTCTCTCACAAGACGAAGTCGATGCCCTGTTGCAGGGCATTTCCGGCGGCGACATCGAGACCGAGACTGACAAGCCGGTCGCCAAGGAAAATCTGACGTTCTTTGACCTGACGAATCAGGACCGGATCGTCCGGGGGCGGCTTCCGGCGCTGGAGATGTGCCATGACCGCTGGTGTCGCAGTTTTCGCACCGCGATGTCGAACATGCTGCGGCGGCCCGTTGACGTCTCGATGCTGAGCACGGAAAACCTCAAGTATGGCGAGTTCATGCGGACGGTGCCGGTGCCGACAAGCATGCACGTGTTCCGCATGGAGCCGCTGAAGGGGTTGTGCCTGCTGGTTGTCGAGGGCAAGCTGGTTTTTGCGCTGCTGGACAATTTTTTCGGCGGCAAGGGCGTGTCGCGCTACAAACTCGACGGGCGCGACTTCACGACCATCGAACAGCGCATCGTCCGCAAGGTCGTGGACATCGTGCTGGAGAACTACGAGAACTCATGGAAGCCGGTCTGCGAGATCAAGATCGAATGGAGCCGCGCGGAGACCAATCCTCAATTCGCCAACATCTGCCTGGCCAGCGACGACGTCGTCGCCGTCCAGTGTGAGCTGGACCTCGAAGACTCGCAGGGCAAGCTGACGTTCATCATTCCATATTCGATGATCGAGCCGATCAAAGACCGTTTGAAGGCAGGCTACCAGACCGGCGACTCGGCCATCGACAACAACTGGCTCCGGCGGCTGCGTCGGCGCATTCAGGAGGTCGAGGTCAACTGCCACGTGACGCTGGGCCATTGCAGGATTACCGGGCGCGATCTGATGAACCTGTCCGTCGGCGACGTCATCCAGCTCAATGAAGACACCTCGACGCCGGTGAAGGTTTACGTCGAGGATGTGCTGAAATTTCACGGCTATCTGGGCAGCCACCGCAGCAACCATGCGGTTCAGATCAGCCGGGCTGTCAATCCGCCGAAAGAAGGAGACGAAAGTGAGTGATCAGCCATCCAACGCCGCCGTAAACAGCGCCGAAGGCGCGGGCGCCGCCCCGGCGGCCCGGTCCGTGCGCTTTGAGACATTGCAGCCTGCGGGCAAGGGCGATTCGGTGGATTTAAACTTCCTGCTCGACATTCCGCTCGAGGTGACGGTGGAGATCGGCCGCACCAAGATGCTCATCAATGATCTGTTGCAGTTGGGGCAGGGATCGGTGATCGAGTTGAACAAGCCCAACACCGAGACGTCGTTCGACGTGCTGGTCAACGACAAGATGGTGGCCCGAGGCGAGATCGTCGTCGTCAATGATCGTTTTGGCATCCGGTTGACGGATATTGTCAGTCCGATGGAGCGCGTCCAGCAGATTGGCCGATAGCGCCACGCGAGCGGAGCGGGGCTTCGACCGGACGGACGGTCGCGTTGCGCCGGAGCGGCGGGTATCCTTAAGTTTTTCGGTTCTTCACAGAGTTTTGTCCAGCAGTCCGTTGATTATGCCACAGAAGCTTCTTACAACTGCGGCGAAGACCTTGGCGGAACCATCGAAGATTTCGGCCGATCGTTGCGAAGCGCTTTGGAGTGTGGAGGCTTGCCTCCGCTGTGGAGGGCTTTGCAGCGTGGTTGAAAGCGGAGGCAAGCCTCCACACTCCAAATCTCGAGGCCGACCTGGTCCTGATGGCGACGGGGTTGAAAGCGGAGGCAAGCCTCCACACTCCAAATCCCGAGGCCGACCTGGTCCTAGTGGCGACGGGGTTGAAAGCGGAGGCAAGCCTCCACACTCCAAAGCGCTTCGCGCAGATACGACCGTTGATTTCTAAAATTGCTGTCAATGGCCGGGATGAGCAATAGTTTCTCTCGTCCCCAGGGCTCCCGGCCTTCGGCACAAAACGTTGTGATGAACCAGTTTTTCTAGCAAGCCAATTGCAAAATGTGGAGTATAAGGGAGCGGGGGCGTCTCGCTCCCGGAAATCAAAAAAAATAAAATCATCAAACCGGGGGCGAGACGCCCCCGCTCTCTTCGTCTTGCAACGGCTCTAAATAATTGAGATCGGGAACCGCAGGCGGATGCGCTGTTTCATATATTTAGTTTTGACCGTGTTGTTCCTCGTGACGCTCCCGTGCGTTCTGGCTCGGAGCGTGCCGGCGGCGCCCGATGCGCGCACGACGGATTCGTTCATTCAAGACTTGTATCAAGGCGGCGAGCGGCCGGACGAAAGGAGCGATGCCGCCCGGCCGAACTTCGTTGTCCTGATGTTAAAAATGCTGGGCGCCCTGTGCCTGGTGCTGGCGTTGATCGTGCTGTCGGCCTGGCTCGGCAAGCGGTATCTGCCGTCGGCGCGGCGCGCCCTCGCCGGTCCCGACGCGATCCAGATTCTCAGCGTCCGGTCGCTGGGCGCCCGGCGCAGCCTGTTGATCGTTCGCGCGCGGGGGCGATGCCTGTTGCTGGGATGCACGCCCTCTTCCATTACCCGACTGGCCGATCTGGACATGCCTCCCGGCGGCGAGCCTGAGGACCCGGATTCCCCGTCATTTGAAGCGGAGCTTGCCGCTTTTTCTCGCGAACCCCAGTGACATTTCCAGCGTTTTGAACGTCAAATTACTCTACACAGGGGCGTTGCGAAAGCCTTGCGTCCCGGGAAAGAAGATTCTGCCATGAATCCCAACCGTTTGAGCGCTTCGGCGTTCGTTTTTTCAGTGGTCGGAATTGTCGCGATTGCAGGGGTGGCAGGTGTGCGCGGACAGTCGGGCGCCCACACCAAAACGCGGCGGCTGCTGACGGATCCGGCGGTCTCGCTCTCGGCGCCGGTTGCTCCCGGCAAGCCGGCGTCAGCGTCGGCCGTCAGGGCCTGTGTGGACTGGGACGCGATGGCCGGGGCCTTTGCCGCGCAAGGCGGGCCGGTCGAAGTCATCGTCACGTTGCGTGCGCCCGAGGGGCTGCGCCGTGCGATGGACTGGAGCCGGGAGTCCGACCGCCGGGCCTGGCGCGCCGCGGTCCGCGCGGCGCAGGAAGCCACGCTTTCGGCACTGGACACGAGCGTCTTCGAGACGACCCATCGCTATGACAACATCGCCGCGATTTCCGGACGCGTCAACGCCGAAGGATTGGCCCGGCTGCTGAACGATCCCAACGTCATCCACGTCAAGCCGGTGGCGATTCTGCAGGCCCATCTGGCCCAGGGGATTCCCCTCATCCATGCCGACACCTATCGCGGGACCTACCAGGGGCAGGGCATGGCCATCGCCATCTGCGACACGGGCATCGACACCAGCCATCCGAGTCTGGGAGGAGGGGCGTTTCCCAATGCCAAGGTCATTGGCGGCACGGACACCGGCGATGGCGACGCCGATCCCCGGCCCAATCCCTCTCTGGGAGAGGCCCATGGGACGGCCTGCGCCGGGATTGCCGCCGGCGATCTGGGAACCGTGGGGGACTATATCGGTGGCGTCGCCCCCGCCGCGAAGCTGTATGCCGTGAAAATCTCGATCGGCAACACCGGCTCGGCCACCGAGTCGGCCATGATTGCCGGGTGGGACTGGTGCGTGTCGCATCAGAACGACGATCCCGCCCATCCCATCCGGGTCATCAGCACCAGTTTCGGCGGTGGGCGGTATAGCAGCGTGTGCGACAGCGAGTCGCCCGCGATGACGCAGGCCGCGGTCAATGCCGTCGCGGCCGGGATCACCGTGCTGGCGTCCTCGGGCAATGACGGCTACTGCGACTCGTTATCCTGGCCATCCTGCATTTCGCACGTCATTTCGGTGGGGGCTGTTTATGACGCCGATTTTGGAAGCAGCGGCTGGTGCGTCAATTCCGCCTCGTGCCATCCCAACAAACAACCGACGGGGGTATGTGAAACCGGCTGGTATGTGCCCGATCCCTCGGCGCCGGACAAGGTGTCGGCGTATTCGAACTCGGCTTGGTTTCTGGATGTCTTCGCCGCGTCGAACAACGCCTATACGTGTGACATCATGGGCAGTGGCGGCTATTCGTCGGGCGACTATGCCGTGTCGTTCGGCGGCACGTCGGCGGCCTGCCCCTATGCGGCCGGGGCTGTGGCGGCCTTGCAATCGGCCGCGCACGACCAGCTCGGCAACTACCTCACGCCCGGCCAGGTCCGCAGCCTGCTGGTCTCGACCGGAAACGCCCTCACCGACACCAAGGTGGCCGTCACCAAGCCGCGCGTCAATCTGGCCGCCGCCATCGAGGCGCTGGGAGGGCCGATCCCGACGCCCGTGGCGACGCCCCTGAGCGAACTGTTCGACATCCGCTACAAGGATCAGCGCGACAAGACGATCGGCTTCACCACGCAGGGCGATGAGGTCATCATCAGCGATCCTGCAGCCCAGGGCTCGTTGACGATCAAACC
>Ga0101944_10003754_pt1 | contig 20354 bp, 23 predicted proteins | sample DewCreD2012metaG_FD_75245 | JGI IMG/M metagenome (GOLD analysis project Ga0101944, IMG submission 75245) | Hot spring sediment bacterial and archeal communities from British Columbia, Canada, to study Microbial Dark Matter (Phase II) - Dewar... ... | reverse complement strand
GAAATTGTATATCGCCGCCGGGATTTCCGGCGCCATCCAGCACAAGGTCGGGATGCAGGAATCCGACTTCATCCTGGCAATTAACCGCGACCCAAACGCGCCCATTTTTGAAGTGGCTACGCTGGGCATTGTCGGCGACCTGTACGAAGTCATTCCGGCGCTCATTAAAGAAATTCGGGCGCGCAAAGAGGCAGCAGCATGACGAACAAAGAGAAACTCAGTTTTGATGTGATTGTCGTTGGAGCCGGGCTGGCCGGTTCGACAGCCGCGGTGATGGCCGCGCGCGGCGGCCTGAACGTGGTGATGGTCGAGCGCGGCGTCACCCCCGGCAGCAAGAACTACTTCGGCGGCGCGCTTTACACCCACTCACTGGTGGATATTTACCCCGATTTCTTCAGCCGCAAACCGCCGCTCGAACGCCCCGTCACCGAAACCGGCTTCTGGTTCCTCTCGAAAGACGGCATGGTGCGCGCCACCGTGCAGGGCGGCAAAATCAACAGCAACCCGATTGACGCCTACGTGGCCCAGCGCGCCAAATTCGACGCCTGGTGGGCCGAACAGGCCAAAAAAGAAGGCGTCTTCCTGATTCCCAAAACAGTCGTGGTAGATTTCATCCGCGAGAACGGCAAAGTGGTTGGGGTGATGACCGACCGGCCCGATGGCGCACTCTACGCCCCGGTGGTCATCGTCTGCGAGGGCGTCAACAACTTGCTGACCCAAAAACTCGGCCTGATTAAGCACGACTTCAAAGGCAATGCCACCGCGTTGGCCGTCAAGCAGTTGATTTCTCTGCCCGCCGAAACCATCAACACCCGCTTGGGATTGACCGGCTCAGACAAAGGCTTGGCGATTTCGGTGGTGGGCGATGTCTCGATGGGGCTGCCCGGCCTGGGCTTTCTCTACACCGGCAACGATTCGCTCTCGCTGGGCGTCGGCGTGACGCTTGACGCGCTTTCCGCGGCTGGAATCAAACCCTACGAACTGTTACAGCGCTACCTTAACCATCCCATGATTGCCCCACTGATTGCAGGCGGGCAGCTGATGGAATACGGCGCGCACCTCATCCCCGAAGGCGGCTGGAGCACCATGCCGCAACTCTACACCGACGGCGTGATGGTGGCCGGCGATGCAGCCTCGATGGTCAATGCCATGCACTGGGAAGGCACCAACATGGCGATTACCGCCGGCAAAGCCGCCGGAGAGACCGCTGTCGAAGCCCACAAAAAAGGCGATTTCTCTGCCAGCACGCTTTCGGCCTACCGCAAGCGGCTCGAAAACACCTTCGTCCTCAAAGACCTGCACCAGTACCGCAACATGTCGCGCTTCCTGCACAACCATCCTGAATTTATGGATGTCTATCCCAACTTCCTGAACGACGCGCTCGGCATGTTCTTTACCGGCTTTGGCAAGCCCAAGAAACAACTCTACGGTGATATTTTGAAATCCCTTACCAACCGCCGCCCCCTGCTGAAAGCGGTTGGCGATATTGTTGCCTTTGGCAGGACTGTTATGGGTATTTAGCGAAAAGGAAACGATTATGACCACCAAAACCATTGACCGCAGTGATTTGCCCGAAGTTTACATTGACGACATCCTGATGTCGCTCAAATACTTCGCCGATGAACACGAAGCCCACCTGAAAATTATTGACCCGCAGGTGTGCATCAACTGCAAGGACAAACCCTGTCTCAACTTCTGCCCGGTAGGCGCGTACCGCACGCAGGATGGCGGCACCGTCCAAATTGCTTATCAGGCCTGTGTTGAGTGCGGCACCTGCCGGGTAATGTGCCCGCCCAAGAACGTCTCGTGGAAACTTCCGCGCGGCGGGTATGGCGTATCTTACAAGTTTGGATAATCGGATTGCCTTAAAGCGTTTTTTAGTACGCGCTGCTCATTTTTTATGGGCGGCGCGTATTGCATAATTGACTCCACTGCAAAAAGGCCATTTCAAGGACATTTCACTTCAGCAATTCTCATATTGACTGAGGGCAAGATAAATCTCGCGCTACGGATTGTTTACAACTCTGTGACGCGAATTTCCCATTACTTATGGTATCATGTGACCTGTTTACATATAGGAAAAAGACACATGGAAGACCGGATTACTATCATCGAAGGCCCTACGCCGTTGCTTGAGCCCGTCCAGGATGGCTGGGCGCTGGGGCTGAATGAAACCCGCCGCTTTTCGCACACCGTCGTGACCCGCCTGCGTACCTTCAACGGCCCTGCGCTGGTGGAACGATGCTACCGCCGCTGGCGCGATAACGAACCCATCACCCTGCACTACCGCGACGAAATCGGCCTGGAGGCGGAAGCGCCCATCCTGGCGGCGCGCTCCATCGAGACAGATGAAGGCCAGGTGCTGCTGCTCTGGCTGCACATCGAACGTAATGACATGGAACTCGAAATTGGCTCACACGACGACGATGCGGCGGATGACGATCTCGATTTATTGGAGTAAAACGTACCTCATAATTCGTAATGCGTAATCCGTAGGCTGCGGATTACGCATTTTTTGTAACCCAACGCGCAATTCATTCCTCCTGCGAGGGAACGATGACATCCTTGAAAGCCGACCTGCTCGACGGAATCCTGACCCTGACCATCAACCGCCCTCCGGCGAACGCATTTAACCTGGAACTGATTGGCGAGCTGCAAACTGCCTTTCGGCAGGCGGCCCGTGATGCGCAAACTCGCGTCATCGTACTGACTGGGGCGGGGAAAGTCTTCGGCGCAGGCCAAGACATCGCAGAGATGAAAACTGGCGGTGAGGACATCTCCTACCGCCGGCACCTGCTCGAAACTTACAACCCGCTCATTTTGCAGATTCGGCGCATCGAGAAGCCAGTCATTGGCGCAATCAATGGCACTTGCGCCGGGGCTTCGCTCGGAATCGCGCTGGCCTGCGACCTGCGCCTGGCAGCAGATTCAGCCAAATTCGTGGTCGGCTTCAGCGGTATCGGCCTCGCGCCTGATTCGGGCGTCTCGCTGCTGCTTCCGGCGCTGATTGGGCTGGGGCGGGCAAGCGAGTTCACCTTCAGCAACCAGCCCATCCCCGCCGAACAAGCGCTCCAATGGGGACTGGTCAATCGGGTGATTCCGTTCGATGACTTGATGGCTGAAACCCGGCAAGCCGCCGCGCATCTGGCCGCCGGGCCGGTCGGCGCGTTTGGGCTGTCGAAACGCCTGTTCAGCCGGGCCATGCTGCCCAACCTGGAAGACATGCTCGATTACGAAGCCCATATCCAGGAAATTGCCAGAAAAAGCGCGGAACACAAAGAAGGCGTGACGGCGTTTCTTGAAAAGAGGCTGCCAAAGTTTTAGTTATCCTGTTACCAATTCACCCAATCACCAAATCTCAAAATGTCCTACGAACCCGTCATTGGCCTTGAAGTTCACATTGAGTTGCAAACAAAATCGAAAATGTTTTGCGCTTGCCCGGTGGTCGATTCGGTCTCTGCCGAGCCGAACACTGCCGTTTGCCCCATTTGCGCCGGGCACCCCGGCACGCTGCCGGTTGTCAATGAACAGGCAGTCGAATATGCTCTGCGGGTGGCGATGTCGCTGGAATGCGTCATCAACCCCATCAGCATTTTCGCGCGCAAGAATTACTTTTACCCCGATATTCCCAAAGGCTACCAGATTTCGCAATACGAGCAGCCGCTGGCCGTGAACGGCAAAATCACCGTCGAGACATCCCAGGGCGAGAAGGTGATTCGCATTCGGCGCGTGCATTTGGAAGAAGACACCGGCAAGTTAACGCACATTGAAGCGGATTCTGGAACGGATGGGGAAACGGATAAACGGATAGGGCAGGCGGATGCGACAACGGCTGCACCGGAGAACCGGAGAACGGGAGAACCGGAAAACCAGAGAACCAGAGAACCGGAAAACCGCAAAACCAGAGAATCCCAAAAACCCTACAGCCTGGTCGATTTGAACCGGGCCGGGGTGCCGCTGCTGGAAATTGTCACCGAACCCGATTTTCGCTCCGCCGAGGAAGTGCGCTCGTATGCTGAGCGGCTGCGGGCGCTGGTGCGTTACCTGGGCGTGAACAGCGGCGACCTGGAGAAGGGCGTAATGCGCATTGAGCCGAATATTTCGGTGCGGCGTGTGGGCGAGACCGAGTTGGGGACGAAGGTCGAAATCAAAAACCTGAACAGTTTCCGCGCCCTGGAACGCGGCGTAGCGTATGAAATCAAACGTCACATCGCCATTCTCGAAGCGGGCGGGCGGGTGGCGCAGGAAACCGTCGGCTGGGACGAGGCGGCGCAGGCCACTTACAGCCAGCGCAGTAAAGAAGATGCTCACGATTACCGCTACTTCCCAGAGCCAGACCTGCCGCCCCTGGTGGTGAGCAAGGCCTGGATGGACGCGGTCCGCGATGAACTGCCGGAATTACCCTGGCAGGTCTATCGTCGGTTTGTGGATGGCTATGGCCTTAGCCCGCTCGAGGCCTGGGGGTTGGCGGCGGAAAAAGCCGCGGCGGAGTATTTTGAATCGGTTCTGAAGGCAGGCCCCAGCGGGGTGCGCACGGTATATGCCTGGGTAACGGGAGAACTCTTCGCGCTGATGAATGCGAAAGGAACGGGATTCGAGTCCATCTCCATCTCCCCGAAAGAAATGGCGGCCCTGCTCGGCATGATGGCGGAAGGCAAAATTAACCAGCAAACCGGCAAAGCGGTGCTGGCCGAAATGTTTGCAACTGGCAAGGCAGCAGAAGCGATTGTGGCGGAGAAGGGTCTGATGCAGGTTTCGGATGCCGATTTGCTCTCGAAACTGGTGGCCGAGACGCTGCAAGAATACCCCGCCGAGGCAGCCAGTTACCGCGCCGGGAAGGTGACGGTGGCAAACTGGCTGTTCGGCCAGGTGATGCGTAAGGCAGGCGGCAAGGCCAACCCACAGGTGGTGCGGGCCGAACTGGAACGGCAGTTGGGCTGATTAGCCCGGCCACAGGCCAAAAAACTTGAGGGCTGCCAGCGCGCCAAAAAGCGTCAACACTAGCCCCACGGCGGTATAAGCCGCGCCAGAGTCGCGTTCGTCCTCAAGCCGCAAGGAGGGGTAAAGACCCTCCACTTTCAACAACGGCCCGCCAAACCAGGTAAAGAGCAGCCCGCCGAGCAACCCGCCCAGGTGTCCCCAATTGTCGATGCCGGGACTCAGCCCAATCAAAAAATTGATGACGGCAACCTGGGCAATGTTAATCAGGGCGGCGCGCGCCTGGCCGCCGAAAATGTGACGGTGACGGTACAGGAAGACGGCCTCGGCGCCAAGCAGGCCAAAGATGGCGGTCGAAGCCCCCAGAGAGGGGTTATCGGTCAGCAGGAACGAAAAAACATTGCCCGCAAATGCCCCCGAAAGATATAGAAACAGGAAACGGATATGCCCAAATTGCTTTTCCAGCGGCAGGCCGATGATAACCAGCGCGTACATGTTGAAGCCGATGTGCAGTGGAGACCCATGCAGGAACATGGGCGTAAAAAAACGCCACAACTGCCCAACTAGGATGTATTCGTTGATTTTCATCCCCAATATGGCAGGCAGGTCGTAGCCCAGCAGAAACTGAGAAGCCATTTGTAAAAGGTAAATGACCACTGTCGCCGCCAGGAGAATGTACCCCACAACCGGGGTCACGAGTTCCTGTTTGACGGCCACCGACTGGGAGGGCGGCGGAGATGGGTGGTCGTTGGATTGTCCGAACTGGTTCATAATGTCACCGCCTTTTGATGCACACGGGCATGTTCGGCGGTGATAATGGCCTGAATGGTATCTACCGCCTGGTCGAGATGGTCATCGGCATTGACGACGATGTAATCGAAAGCGTTCACGCGCTGCAATTCTTTGCGGGCGGTGGCAATCCGCAGGGCCAATTCTTCGGCGGTCTCAGTCTTGCGTTCGCGCAAGCGGCGCTCCAGTTCTTGTTCGTTATCGACCGTCATGAAAATCATAACAGCATTCGGGGCCAGTTTGCGCACCGTTTCAGCGCCTTGCACATCGAGGCGCATGACCACATCTTTGCCGCTGGCCAGCGCCTCGCGCACCTGTTGTTTGGGGATGCCTTTGTAATCGCCGTAGACGATGGCGTACTCAATCAGTTCGTCTTCGTCAATCATGCGCGCGAATTCTTCCTTGCTGACAAAGAAATAATCGCGGCCATGCACTTCGTTTTCGCGGCGCGGACGAGTGGTGGCCGTCACCACGAAGTGGAACGGCATGCCGCGCTCTTTCATGCGCTGCATGATGGTATCTTTGCCCGCGCCCGAAGGACCCGAGATAACGATTAACAGCGGTTGGGGTTCGATTACTTTGAAATCGGTTTCAGTCATAACCCTATTTTACTTCACGAAAGTTCGTTAAAATTGATAGCGTAGAGCAAGATATTAACGCACACTGTCTCACAAAAATTGACTATGCCCACTTACGATTACATCTGTCTCGATTGCCGCAAACGTTTCGACATCTTCCTGACCTACCAGGAATACGGAGTTAAGCCGGTTGCCTGTTCGCATTGCGGGAGCAGCAACATCACCCGCCGCGTTCCCCGCGTCCGCGTCCTGAAAGGGGACGAGGCGCGCCTGCAAGCCTTCTCCGACCCGTCCAAATTCGCGGGAGTGGAGGATGACCCGCGCGCGATGGGCAAGATGTTCCGCGAAATGGGCGGCGCGCTTGGAGAGGAAATGCCGCCGCAATTCGATGAAATCGTTGACCGGCTGGAGGCAGGCCAAAGCCCCGACGAAATTGAGAAATCCATGCCCGATTGGGGCGAGAGCATGGGAACGCAGGAATTCGGCGGTCACGACCACAGTCACGAAGATTGAGCGCAGTCAGCACCGGTTTTCTTTGTTTACAAACGCCGGGGGGTTCGTCACTCCCCGGCAGTTTTTTCGTACAGATTAGCGCAGATTAGTGGATTCCCCTTTTTCCAGTAAAATAATACCTACCCCATCCCCACCCAATAGCCCGCTGTTAGCGGACGGATAGGTAAAAATGCGCGCCTGGGGGTAAGATAAGCGCAGAAATCACGGAGCAACTCGCAATGGCAAACACCCTGGAAGGTCAGACACTCGGCAAATATCGCGTCCTCGAGGCCCTCGGGCGCGGCGGCATGGCGCAGGTTTATCGCGCCTACCACCCGCAGCTCGACCGCTACGTGGCCGTCAAAGTCTTGCGCTCTGACCTGGTCGAACAGGATGAGTTTCTGAGCCGCTTCCGCCGCGAGGCGCACGCCGTCTCCGGGCTGCGGCATCCCGCCATTGTGCAGGTTTTCGACTTCGATGTCCAGGACGACATCTACTACATGGTCATGGAACTGCTCGAAGGCGACACGTTGCGCGCCCGCCTGAACCAGTACCGCGTGAAGGGCGAGCGCATGCCGCTGCCCGAAATTCTGCGCATCCTGAAAGACGTGCTGGGCGGCCTCTCCTACGCCCATAGCGAAGGCGTCATCCACCGCGACCTCAAACCTGCCAACATCATGCTCACCAAACGCGGGCAGGCCGTGCTCACCGATTTCGGTATCGCCCAAATCGTCGGCGCAACCCAGTACACTGTCTCCGGCGCGCTGATGGGCACCCTCAACTACATGGCCCCCGAACAGGGACTCAAAGGCGCGTGCGACGCCCGCTCCGACATCTACTCGCTCGGCATCGTCTTCTACGAAATGCTGACCGGCTACACTCCCTTCGACGCCGACACGCCGCTGGCGATACTGCTCAAGCATCTCAACGACCCGCTGCCGCTCCCCAGCCAGGTGGACCCCACGTTGCCCGCCGCCCTGGAACACATCGTCCTCAAAACCCTCGCCAAGGAGCCGTCCGACCGATTCCAGAATGCTGGGGAAATGCTGGCCGCCATCGAAAAAGTCCTCGCAGGCGACCTGCCCCAGGGCGTTCGGCGCGTTGTCCCCCCGCCGGGCGGCATCTCGCCGAACGCGGTTTTTTCGGGAAAAGCCCGCCAACAGATTTTCGGACAGCGCCTGACCGAGGAAGATACCGCCGTCGAAATGCCATTCCCTGCTCCCGATGAGCGGGCGGAGCAGACGCCCCTCAGCCTGCCTCCCGTTATCGAGAAATTCCTGCCCCGAATCCGTCCGATTAGCCCGGTCTCCGCAGCGTTCGTCAGCCTGGCGATTTTCACCGCCGTCAACCTGTTCGCCGCCATCTTAAGCACCGCCAGCGGACACAGCGTCTTCCAATATGGCTGGGCCTTCGAGATTTTCCTGGTCTCGGCCCTGCTGGCCTTCATTGGCTGGGGCACGCAAACGCCCTGGCTGCTGACGCCCGGTCTCATCGTCTTCGCCAATGCCGCGCTGCTGGGCTACTCTGCCATCACCGGGCGTTGGCAAGATTGGGCCTTCCTATGGATGTTCGAGCCGCTGATAATCGGTCTCGCCATCTACCTGCCCCACAAGATGACCCGCCGCTCCGAGGCGGAAGCGCAGGCCTGGGGCCGCTTAAGCGGCATGGCGCTGGCTGCCCTGGCAATCCTGATGGCCTGCCTGACCTGCTGGTTCTCGTTCATCATTTCCCTGTTTAGCAAAGCGTAGAGCAAATTAGTAATTTGCTCCACAGCACCGGTTGCGCAGCCGAACCGCGCGACTCTCTTCAACGCGCCTATTTATAACGACCGTTCCGTCAGCAGTTGTACTGCTGACGCCAACCGGGCGGCAGTCTAACTGCCACCCGAACAACAAATGCAAGGAGTTCAAAATGAAAAACACCAACCCCCTTTCCTTTCTCTTCGGCCTGGCCCTCATCGTCATCGGAGGCCTGAGCCTGCTCGGCAACACCCTGCTGCGCCTCGAAGCCTGGCGGCTGTGGCCGACTGTCGTCATCATCACCGGCCTCGTGCTGACCGCTCCCGGCTTCCTGGGCCTGGCCCGGCGCGGATTTGGCGCCTTCTTCATCCCCGGCGTGCCGCTGCTCGTCACCGGCGGCATCCTGATGTTCGCCAGCCTGTTCCACAACTGGAACGTGTGGGCGGTTGCCTGGCCGCTGGTCGTGCTGGGCGTGGCAATCGGTTTCGGCATGGCGGCCATCTTCATGCGCGTCCCCGGACTGGCCTTCCCGGCCATCATCATCGGCCTGAACGGGCTGGTACTGGCCTTCTGCAACCTCACCGGGCTGTGGACTGCCTGGGCGCTGCTCTGGCCGATTGAACCACTAGCCGTTGGCCTCAGCCTGTTCGTCCTCGGATTTTTCGAGCGCTCGCGCGGAGCCATCACCGCCGGGGTACTCTTGAGCGCCATCGCCGGGGTCGGCTTCTTCTTCACCTCGTTCTTCAGCATGTTCAACTTTTCACTGCTGCGCTTCGCGGCCCCCGCCATGCTCATCCTAACCGGCCTCATCGTCATCGCCGCCTCCTTCCTGCGGAGGGAAGCGCCAGCGCAGACCCCTGAAGTGCAATAACTTGCACTCTTTCATCTTTCTTCTTTCGTTGAAAAAGACGAAAGAAGAAAGATGCTTTAAGGCCGGTTTTATAGGATAATATCTCCATGAAACTTGCCACCCTCTGTTACGTCAAACATAACGGTCAAACCCTGATGATTCACCGCGTCAAAAAGGCCAACGACATCCACGAAGGCAAATGGAATGGGCTGGGCGGGAAATTGGAGCCGGGCGAATCGCCGGAGCAGTGCGTCATCCGCGAGGTGCGCGAGGAAGCCGGGCTGCAGATTCTCCAGCCGCGCTATCACGGCCTGCTGGTTTTTGCCGATTTCAAGGGGGATGACTGGTACGTGTGGGTCTTCACTGCCGACCGGTTCAGCGGGGAACTGGCTGAATCTGGCGAGGGCCGCCTGCAATGGATTCCCGACGAGGAGATTGCCCGGTTGAATCTGTGGCCCTCCGACCGGGTGTTCCTGCCCTGGCTGGAGAAGGACAAAATTTTTTCGGCGCGCTTTCAGTATCATGGCGAAGACATGCTGGGGCATGAAGTGATGTTTTATTAGATTGGTAATTACTTAGCCCCATGCTTTTCTCCGCTAATCTTCGCTAATCTTTGAAGAATTTGCCGGTTTTATCACCCTAAATTCGCGTATAAAGATGTTTTTTGGGGCCTATGCCTGAGCAGTTACTTAGATTGTTTAAACATGCAAGTTTAGACGCAGATTACGCGGAAGAACGCGGATTACAAGAAGGTGACGATGCGTAGAAGAAACAAAAAGGCTGCGAATATCCTTACGGGTATCCTGACACTATTTCTTCTTACCTGGTTGTCGTATACAAATCCATCCTTGCTCATCACGCTTCTATCCTGTTGCGTCTTTGGATTCTTTGGGATAGTAGGTGCTGTGGTTATGAATTTGGTTTGTTCCCAAGAAAACCGATTTGTCAAATACTTTTTCAACATTATTTGGAGTGGGGTCATTCTTTGGGTTGTTGCATACTTTTTGATATTTACAGATGAGAGATTTGCGCTTGTATCGACCGAAGATAAATATTTGTTTGTGGGATTTACTGCATTTATCGCAACACTATTTACAATTCCGCTCCAGGTCATGTTCTTCCAGGCAGCGCATTTGTTTGAATCATACGCCAATCGTCTCATTCGAAAGAAAGGGTAAGGTTTTCTCATTTTTCTTTGCGCGGCCAAACGGAATATGCCCAGGTTGCTCGAAAGTCGGGAGACTTTACACTCCATGGCTTTTGTTGCGCCAGCAGTTGCACTGCCACCAGAACAGGATTGCGTTGCGAACATCAATAACGAATCTGTAGGGGAAGTGTCAACTGTTGGCAGTATAATCAGGAAATATGGCGGTTTTTCAAGGGAAACACATCATCCTGAGCGTCACCGGTTCTATTGCGGCCTATAAAGCCGCCGATTTGGCTTCCAAACTGACTCAACAGGGCGCGCTGGTGGATGTGATTTTTTCCGCCGGGGCCGAACAATTCATCACCCCGCTTACGTTCCAATCGGTGACAGGCCGCCGCGCTTATACCGACTCCGATTTGTGGGGCGGCGAGGCGCACATCTTGCATGTGGGACTGGGACATAGCACCGATTTGCTGGTGATTGCGCCCTGCACCGCCAACACCCTCGCCAAACTGGCGCATGGCCTGGCCGATAACCTGCTGACCGTCACGGCGCTGGCGGCAGGCGGCGAGAAAGCCCGAACCATCCCCATCCTGGTCGCTCCGGCGATGGATGCGGGAATGTACGAACACCCGGCCACGCAGGAAAACGTCCGTATCCTGAAGGAGCGCGGCGTGACCTTCATCGGCCCGGCCGAGGGACGCATGGCCTCTGGGCTGGTGGGGCTGGGGCGGATGGTGGAACCGGCGGAAATTCTCGGCCACATTCGCCTGGCGCTGGGGCGAAATGGGAAACTGGCCGGAAAGCACCTGGTGGTGACGGCGGGCGGCTCGCAGGAGCCGATTGACCCGGTGCGCTACATCACCAATCGCTCGTCGGGCAAGCAGGGTTATGCCCTGGCGCAGGCCGCGCTGGACGAGGGCGCAGCAGTGACGCTGGTGACGCACCCGACCGGGCTGATTCCGCCGGTTGGGGCGCAGGTGGTCGATGTCCGTACCGCGCAGGAGATGCTGGAGGCCGTGCTGAAGGCGGTCGAATTGGCCGATGGCCTGGTGATGGCGGCGGCGGTGGCGGACTTTCGGGTGAAGCATGTTTCGGAACACAAGTTGAAGAAGCAGGACGGGATTCCGCAGGTGGAACTCGAAGCGGCGCCCGATGTTTTGGGTACGGTAGCAAGGCTGCGGCCCGGTCTAAATCGCCTGAAAACGGTGGCCGGTTTCGCCGCCGAAAGCCGCGATTTGACGGAGAATGCCGTCGCCAAGTTAAAATCCAAAAAATTAGATTTGATTGCCGCGAATGATATTTCCGCAGCCGACGCCGGGTTTGGCGTGGATACCAACCGAATCACCCTCTTATATGCCGATGGCCGCCGCGAAGCCCTGCCGCTGATGGGCAAGGACGAGGCCGCGCGGGTCATTATGGAGCGGGTGGCGGCTTTAATGGAGTGATATGCGCATTTTAGTCGTTTCTGATATTCATGCCAACCTGACCGCGCTGGAGGCCGTGCTGGCCGACGCTGGAGAGGTGGACGAGACCTGGTGCCTGGGCGATGTGATTGGCTACGGCCCCGACCCCAACGAGGTGGTGGAACGCCTGCGCGGGCTGCCGAACCTGACCTGTATGTTGGGTAATCATGATGTGGCCGTGCTGGGGCAGATGGATTTTGCGGTGTTCAATACTGAGGCGCGCCGTTCGCTGCTGTGGCAGAAAAAGTCGCTTTCGCCCGATAACGTGACTTTCCTGGAGAGCCTGCCCCAAGAAACATTGGTGCGGCGGATGGTTTCGCTGGCGCATGGCAGTCCACGCGACCCAGTTTGGGAGTACATCCTGAATACGCTGGTGGCGCGCCTGAATTTCGAGGCGTTTACCACGCCGTATTGCTTCATTGGTCATTCGCACATCCAATGTATGTTCCGATTGGATGTAGCGCGGGACCGGGTCTCGCTGGACGTGCTGCGTCCCAACGAGACGTATCAACTGTTCCCGCGCGCCATCCTGAACCCGGGCAGCGTGGGCCAGCCCCGCGACCGCGACCCGCGCGCTTCTTATGCCATTTTCGACCCTGAGGCCGAGACCTGGGAGCCGCGCCGCGTGGCGTATGACATCGAGGCGGTGCAGAAGCGCATTCGGGCAGCAGAGTTGCCCGAAAAACACGCCCTGCGCCTGGCGGAGGGGTGGTAGAACAAACAAGAGCGCCCATCTCAAAACCAGAGATGGGCGCAGGTTTTTTGCATTTTTTACAGGTCGTCAGACATTTCGGGAATGTGCTTCACCAGCCAGGCCATCGCTTCCTGGCGCGAGTCAACCTCGAGTTTCTTGAGCAGGCTGGAGACATGCGACGAGGCGGTACGCTGGCCGATTTCGAGGGCCTCCGCGATGGCTAAGTCACTTTTTCCCTCTACAAGCAGCCGGGCAACCTGCCGTTCGCGTTCGGTCAGGCTGTCCCATTTTCGACCGGCGGTCTGCTTCCACTGGACAGCTCGCTGCAATTGCTCCGGGGTGAACAGCATTTCGCCGCGCGCAGCGGCCCGAATGCTCGCCAGCAACCTCTCAGGGCGTTCGTTTTTGTCGAGATACCCCGCAGCGCCTGCTTCCAGCATGTGCGCAAGATAAAAATCCCTGTCATGACCGGTAAGCACGAGGGCGATCATCTCTGGGTAGTTTTCGCGCACCCATTTTTCCACTTCCCAGGCGCGCGCGCCGGGCATTTTCAGGTCGAGCAGCAGCACATTCGGGCGCAGTTGTTCCACGAGCCGCATGGCCTCATCGCCGTCTTGCGCTTCCCCCGCCACTTCCATGTCATCTGCCTGCTCAACCGCCCGAATCCCGGCGCGGGCCACCGGATGGTCATCGACAATCAGCACGGTTATCTTTGGCTGCATTGCTTCTGGTTCCTTTCCGCAGTCGTGACAATGGAAAAATAATAACACAAAAATCCCGGCGCGAGGCCGGGAGAAGCAAGCAAGGCTTTCGAGATGATTAATGGGTGGTCACTTCAAAAATCCATGGTCCGTTGACCAGGCCTGCTATCCGCCAGGCTAATTCTCTGGCTCGAATGAGAGAAACTTGGTTGCCAATCTTTTCAATTTCAACCTGTGGCGTTTCGCCTTTCTCGACGCATTTCGCCTCGATCCCGGCGGACTGAATCTCTTGCGAATTCATCCATCGGGATTGGTACAGTTCGCAAGCCTTTCCTTGTTCAGGCAGCGGGGAAAGATGAACCGATTCAATTTCTATGGTCAAAATTATCGGCGCAGCGATTTCTGAAACCCCGTGGTAGGTGTTTTCCACGCAGCGAATTGTAGATGGTAAGGGGCTGGTGACAGGCTCTTGTGAAATTTCCCGACTTGTCTCAAGATTCAATTCGCTTCCCTGATAACGGACAGTGGTTTTTCCCAACTCCCACAAACCTTCACCTTCCCAAACATAGCAAATTTTCGTGATGAGTTTTCCATCTTGCGCAATTGCCTGAGGCTCCAGAAACGTGATTCCGTTGATTGTCTTTGTATCAGGAACGTCTTGAGTTGGCGCAACAGGAGATGGAATAATCTGTGACGAGAGGGCGGTTGGGCTTGAAACCGGCAAAGGGGAGGAGGTTGGAGCGCAGGCTGCAATCACAAACGGTAGAAATGCCAAAGCCAAAATGGGACGCATAAACACCATCCTTTCTGAATAAAAGCGCAAAGTTCTGTAAAAACTCGTTCTGATAAGCACGAAGTTAGCGTCTGACAAGTGAGCCGCAAGAGTCACCCCAGGTCACAGTCACCTTGTATGTACCCGACCCACCTTGCAAAGTTACATTCCAAACTGCCAACCCACCCGGAGCAGTTCCAATATTTTGCGATGCTGGCGAAACAACGAGGTCCGGCGCTGGATATAAAGGGGTTGGTGGATTGGCCGGGGACGCCTGAACGCTGGTTGTTATCAATACACACGATAACAAAATCGCGAACATACTGACAAACACCTTTTTCATGACCTTTTTCTCCTTTTTGAAATTGGAATTTGGATTTGACGAACCAGACCAATCCTACCCCCTGGCCGCGAAATTGTCATCCGTAAAACTACCAATCTTTTCCTCCGTATTTTTACCAGGTTGTCAGACAATTCGGGAAGATGTGAGCGCAAAAGGGCGAAAAAATCCCGGCGCGAGGCCGGGATAACTATGCTCCAGACAAAATCAGCGTGAAAGCGGCAAGGTGTTGTAGTAGGTCAACAATTCGCCGTTTCCGTTCAACCCCACTTGGATGAAAGGGTGGGTTCGACCATCATCCAACAAGGGTTTGCTTGTATCTGTCCAGCGGAAAAAGTACACATTCACCTTTTCGTTGTAGGTAAATGCCAGGTTTTCTATATTCCAGCCGGGAGAAATCAGCGTTACCCATTCCCTGGCGCGTTTTTCCAATGCGGCCCGTTCCCCAGCGGTGTCTGTGGCTGGAGATTTGGCAACGATTTCTATAACTTCATGCGTCTCCGTATAAACGTCATAACGGGCTGCTGCGGTTTCGTAAGTGGTCAGGTCAATATCCACGCGATAGGCCGGGTTGGCAGAACGACCGATATAGGTTACCTCGCCGGGTTCGATGCGTTGAATATTCTGGATATCCAACCTCATCAAATCCTGCTCCGGCGCGGCGTATAGGGCCGACAGGCGTACAATATATGCCCATTTCCAGCGATAGAGCGCGCTCGACTCGGCGATTAAACCACCAACGAATACTTTTTGACCCGGATCGAAGTACTTTATGATTTTCCCACTTTTCATTTCTGCCGAGAGCCAAACATTGAATTCATCTTCTGCGCGTTTAATAGCCTGCTTAAGTTCATCTTTGCTCAAATTCATGGGCAATGGTTCTGGGATATGTTCTTTTTGGTAAAGATTCCAATATTCCTGGTCAAGGTCATGAATTTTTTCCTCAGTGTATTCATAAAGAGGGATTAACTGCTCAATGGCCTGTTGACTTAAATCCATTGTCTCTTTTCCAGTTTGAGGGTCGATGATGATTTCAGGCCAAATTCACCGGAAATGAACGGGGATAAACGGCGATTTTAGACGTTTTTTTGCTAGAAATCGCCGTAAAAAGGCAAAAATCTACGTTCATCTCCGTTTATCCCCAGTTAAAAAAATGCAACCCTAGAAATTGACAAAGGTATTGATTAAGGACAACTATGGCTCTACCGTCCACACCAAACAAACACTTGCCAAAAACCATCCATCTCTTGGAATGGTATAATCACCCTGTTATGCCCGAAAAGCGACCTGAAGATTTATCGGTGGAAGAACTGCGCCGCCTGTTGTTGGACAAGCGCCGCGTCAAGCGCCACGACCGGTTGGAACGCTTCAAACGCACCGGGCGGGTGATTGCCCTGGCCGCCGAGGCCGAAGCAACGCTGAATGACGGTGAAAACGGACAGGTGGTCGAAACTCCCGCCGGGTTTACCCCGCTCCGCAGCCGCCGCCACGCCTGGACCGATACCCTGCTCCTGTTCGTGGAAGTGCTGGCCGTGGTGGCGCTGATTGGGGTAGTGCTGAATGCCTTCTCCATCTGGCGCACGCTCAACCAGGAAGTGGCCGCTGCGATGGAGCAGCCGACCGCCGCGCCGACCCCGCTGATTACCGCCGTCGTCCTGCCCTCCGGCCACACCCCGCCCAATGCCGAAAACGGCGCGCAGTTCAACGACGCTGAAATCCCCGAGCATCTGCGGCCCATCGCTCAATCCATTGCCAATGTGCCGCTTCCTACGGCCAGCCCGGCTCAGGCCATCCGCATCCAAATTCCCGCCATCAACGTCGACGCGCCCATCGTACAGGGCGATTCGTGGGAACAACTCAAGAAAGGCGTCGGCCAACATATCGGAACACCCAATCCGGGCGAGAACGGCAACCTCGTCCTTTCGGCGCACAATGACATCTTCGGCGAAATCTTCCGCGAATTGGACAAACTCCAGCCGGGCGATGTCGTCATCCTCTACACTGCCCAGCGCCAGTACAATTATGTCGTCACCGGCACGCAAATCGTCGAGCCGACCCGGGTGGAAGTGATGGCCCCCACGCCCAACCCCACCGTTACGCTCATTTCGTGCTACCCTTACCTGATAGATACCCAGCGGATTGTTGTCTCTGCTGTGTTGCAAAACCCCTAGGAGTGAAATATGCCCAAGAAAAGCAAAACCCTGTCCTCGGCCCCGGTCGAATTCAACCCCGACTACAGCCAGGTCAAAATGGACTTGAAGCGCATCGGCATCCTGGCCGGCAGCTTCTTCGTTATCCTGGTTGCGCTGTCGTTCTTCCTGCGATAGGCAATTGGCGTAACTGGTAATTCGTAATTCGTAATTCGCCCCTAATGGATTACGGATTACGAATTATTTGTTTCTATGTCACCCGATTTCATCGAACTGACCCTCGCCACCCTCGCCTATGGCGGCGAAGCAGTGGGACGCGACTCATCGGGCCGCGCCGTCTTTGTCCCCTTTGGCCTGCCCGGCGAGACTGTCCGAGTCCGGCTGTTGGAGGAGCGCAAAGGCTTCGCCCGCGCCGAACTGCTCGAAGTGCTGCGTCCCTCGCCCCAGCGGATTGCGCCCCGCTGCGTCCATTTCGGTCAATGCGGCGGCTGCCATTACCAGCATTTCTCTTACGCGGACCAACTGGCCGCCAAAACCGACATCCTGCGTGACCAACTGACCCGAATTGGAAAAATCTCTAATCCACCGGTCAAAGACATCCTCCCCTCGCCAAAAGAATGGAACTACCGCAACCACGTTCAATTTCATTTGGATGAACAAGGCCGTCTGGGATTCGTTGTGGCGGGTGTTTCCGACTCCCCCTCTCCCACCGGGGGAGGGGCCAGGGGTGAGGGCGTGCTTCCGATTACTGAATGCCACCTCCCCGAAGAAGCGCTCAACGCCCTGTGGCCGAATCTGCATTTCGAGCCGGAGACTGGGCTGGAGCGAATCTCGCTGCGCGCTGGCGATGAGTTGCTGCTCGTCCTCGAATCTGATTCCCCCGAAACGCCTGAAATCGAAATCGAAGCCGAACTATCGGTCGTGCATCTCACCGAAGACGACGCCGTTGTGATTGCCGGGGATGACCACCTCGTCATCGAAGTGTTGGGGCGTCCGTTCAAAGTCTCCGCTGGCTCTTTCTTTCAGGTCAATACCCCGATGGCCGCCAAAATGGTGAATCACGTCCTTGAACTCATTCCCAATCACCATTTACCAATGACTATTCTGGATGTCTACTGCGGCGTCGGCCTGTTTTCCGCCTTCCTGGCCCCGCGCTGCGAGCGGTTGATTGGCATCGAACTCTCGCCCTCGGCCTGCGCCGATTTTGCCGTCAATCTCGACGAATTCGAGAACGTCGAACTTTACGAAGCCCCCGCCGAGGCCGTCCTGCCCGCTTTGGATGTCAAGCCTGATGTCGTCCTGCTCGACCCGCCCCGCGCCGGTCTCGAACGGGCCGCCCTCGACGCGCTGATGACGCTTCAGCCGCCCATGGTAATCTACGTTTCCTGCGACCCCTCCACCCTGGCGCGCGACTTGAAACGGATATTAGAACATGGCTACCAGTTGCAGCAGGTCACGCCCTTCGACCTGTTCCCGCAGACCTATCACATCGAAAGCATCAGCGTCCTGACCCGATGAGCGTCTCTCCGACCTACCAATTCCTGCTGGCTGCCTGCGGCAAACCGGGCTGTCCCTTCTGCCGCGTGACGCATGACGTAGAGTTTCGTTACCTCGACCAGTTTTTCTACTCGCAGGTCAACGATTACAACTCCCGCGTTCGGTTTCGCGCCAGCAACGGCTTTTGCCGTGAACACGCCGCCATGGCAATGGATGAACTGACCGGGAAATCGCTTGGCCTGGCAATTCTCTATGAAGATTTGCTGCGCATCGCCCAGGAAAGCCTGGAAAAAGGGCAGAATCTCTTCCAGGCGAAGGGCAAATGCCAGGCCTGCGCGCTCGGCCAGGAGACCGAGGGCTACCTGCTGGCCGACCTCGACCGCCACATCCTCCAGCCGGAACTGCAAACCGCGCTCAAGGCCTCCGCCGGGCTGTGTTTTGCGCACTTTTCCCCGGCCTACGAGCGCCTGCGCGGCGAAAAGCGCCGCCAATTGCTCGAAATCCAATTGCGGGCCATCCAATCCCTGCGCGGCGAACTGGCGGAGTTCATCCGCAAGAATGATTACCGCTTCCAGGCTGAGGGCTTCGGCGCGGAACGCGACTCGTGGCGGCGCGGGGTCGGGTTGGTCACTTCGGTCTGGCCGATGGAAGAGAAATAGACACCCAGCACAATTTTTAGATTAAACGTGTCTATTCAGCCATAAGCCGTCAATCCACCAATCAACACCAATCTTCACAAATTTTTTGATGTTCGAGGCAAGTTCGCGCATGGTTTTCAAAAATATTAGTGCAAATTCGTGAAGATTGGTGGACTCCCCTCCCCAAAATGGGCAACTATCTCCCGCTCCTGATTCTCCTCCTGATTGTCGCCGCCGCGCTGCGGGATGATTTCGCGCTGACGGTCATTTACCTGTTCGCGGGCGCGTTTGGGGCGGGAATTTGGTGGGTTCGCCGCTCGCTCACCCGTCTGGAAGCGAAGCGTTCCTTCAACGAGCGCGCTTTTTTGGGAGAAAAGGTCAATTTCGAGATTCACGTCAAAAACCCAGGCTGGCTGCCGTTGCCCTGGGTCGAAATCCAGGATGGGCTTCCGGTCGGTCTAAGTTCCACGCCCACGTTCGAGCGCGTTACCACGCTGGGGCCAAAGTCTAGCGCCAGGTTCGAGTATACGCTGGAGGCGCGCAAACGCGGATACTATCCGGTGGGGCCGCTCTCTCTTTCAACAGGAGACATTCTCGGCCTGAATCCGCCCCTTCAGAAAAATGCCCCGGCGCAGTATCTCACCGTCTATCCCAAAATTATTCCACTGGTTTCGGTAAAAATCCCCTCCCGCTCGCCGCAAGGGACTCTGCGCCACAGCCAGCCGCTCTTCGAGGACCCGAGCCGTGTGATGGGCAAGCGCGATTATGTGTCCGGGGATTCGCTGCGCCGGGTGGATTGGAAGGCAACCGCCGCCACCGGACGAATGCAGGTCAAGATGTTCGAGCCTTCGATTGCGCTCGAAACCCTGTTGTGCCTGAACCTGAACGAGGACGACTATCACTTCCGCCAGCGGATTGACTCGATGGAACTGGCGATTGTGCTTGCCGCCTCGCTGGCCGCGTGGATTGCCCAAAAACGCCAGACCTTTGGCCTGCTGGTAAATGGACTCGACCTGCCGAGCGGCCAGCCGCCGCGCGTTCTGCCGCCGCGCAAGGGCGGCGCGCACCTTATGCGCCTGTTAGAAACCCTGGCGCGGGTTGGCGCCACGCGCCAGTCGCCCTTCCTGCCCATGCTCCAGCGCCAGCGCGCCCAATTGCCCTGGGGAACGACCCTGATTGTCATCACCGGTCAGGTGGACGAGGCCTTACTGAGTGAGCTGTATCAGTCGCGCAAAGCTGGTCAGGAGGTGCTGCTCATTCAGGCCGGGGCGGTGACGTACTCACGCGAAATCCAAACCCTGGCGGAACTGTATGGTATTCCGCTCGTCTCCATCCAGAACGAACGTGGGCTGGATATTTGGAAAAAGTAAACAAGTCAGGACTTCGCAAATGGCAGTTTTTAACAGGATATACAGGAGAAACAGGATGTTTTTAAGCGATTTCGTATCTACTCACCGGTGCATCTTTCTGCCCGCTTCGCCGGGGGCTGAAGCCCTTCGGCTATAAACAGCGTCGGATAAATCCGACTTTTACGCCGTCCATCGTTGATTTTAGGCAGTTAAA
>Ga0101944_10003752_pt1 | contig 20375 bp, 14 predicted proteins | sample DewCreD2012metaG_FD_75245 | JGI IMG/M metagenome (GOLD analysis project Ga0101944, IMG submission 75245) | Hot spring sediment bacterial and archeal communities from British Columbia, Canada, to study Microbial Dark Matter (Phase II) - Dewar... ... | reverse complement strand
TCCCCGCCTGCGCCTGCTGCGGCACCCGCACAACCGCGGCAAGGGCGCCGCCATCCAAACCGCCCTGCCCCACCTCCGGGCCCCCTTCGTCCTCATCCAGGACGCCGACCTGGAGTACGATCCGGCCGACTACCCCCGGCTGTTGCAGCCCCTGCTGGAGGGCCGCGCCGACGCCGTGTACGGCACCCGCTTCGGCCCCGGCGCCCGGGCCCGCACCCCGCTCTGGCATCGCGGGGGCAACTGGCTGCTGACGCGCATTGCCCGCGGGTTGACCGGCCTTCCTTTGACCGACGAGGCCACCGGCTACAAGGTGTTCCGACGCGAGCTGCTCCAGAGCCTGACTCTGCAGGAGCGCGGTTTCGGTTTCTGCCCGGAGGTGACGGCCAAACTGGCCCGCCTGGGGGCCCGGGTGGTGGAGGTGCCCATCCACTACCAGGGCCGCAGCCGGGCGGAGGGCAAAAAGATCCGCTGGCGCGATGGGCTGGAGGCGGTGCGTTGTCTGTGGCGCTACAGTCGTCCGCCCCGGTTGCCAGGATCGTCGCAGACGCCACCATCGCTGCCGCATGCCCCGGCCGAGGAAACCGTCTCTGCGGCAGAACCGAGGCGGCTGCCCGGCTGGGTGTGGATGTTGCCGGCCCTGGTGTATGGGTGGGGATTGGTCTGGGCGACGGGGCTGGTGCCGGAGTGGGGCCGGTGGTATTCGGCGAGTCCTTACTATCGACAGCAGGTGGCGGCGATGTTGCGCGGGGATCTGGCCTTGAGTCGGGATCCGGCAGATCTCTCTCACGATCTTTGTTGGTCAGAGGGCGGGGTCCATCAGGTCTGGGGCTTGGGCGTGGCGTTGTGGCGGTTGCCGTTCGAACTGCTGGCCCGGGCGTTCGGGCTCCCGCCTTTTCCCGACATGCTGGCCCTGGCGGCGGCGCTGGCTCTAACCGCGTGGGCGGTGTTATCGGCTCTGTGGGAGTTCGTACAGCTTTGGGAACAGAACGCCGGCAGAGTTGTCCCACCCGGGACAGCGCTGCACGAGCCTCATGCCTCGCAGGCACCCAGTCGGGCCGTTGCTGCAGCAAGCGCGAACCGGACGTCGCAAGATCGGACACGAGCCAACCGTTCCGGGTCTGCGTGCCTGTTCCTCGGTGGCATCGCAGCCATCCTTCTCCTTTTCTTCCCGCCGTTCTTGAACCAGTTGACCACCCGTTTCCTGGTCTGGGAAGAAGCCGTAACCTATGAGTATCTCGTGGGGGCCGGGCTCATCGCCGGTCTGATCCGAGTGGCTGTTCGTCCCACCATGAGACGCTATGGCGCGCTCTGCGCTCTCGCGGGCTTCGGCATGTTCGTGCGCCCGACCCTGGTCTTTCACGGAGCGGCGGCTGTCCTGGCAGGGGCCTTTGCGCTCTGGATCGCACCGATGCCAGCGGCGCGGCAGCAGTCGGACGAGAGACCGCCGGGCGGAGGAGCGAAACGGCATTGGTTTCTGCAAGTGCTGGGAGGCCTGAGCATTTTCGTACTCGGCGGGGCCCTGTTGTATTGGACCAACCAGCTGCGATTCGGCCACGGGTTCGAATTCGGGCACAAATTGAATCTGCAGGTGATGATGGGCTCGGTGTACGCCACGCGTTTCGATCACCCCTACAGCTCCGTGCCGGCTTCCGAGGCGGCCGCCGAACTGTTCGGGCTGCTGTTTCGCCACAAGACCTTCAACGGCTGGTCGTGGTATGCGACGAACCTGTTCGCCGGTCAGTCGGCGACCCCCCGGTGGCGGGAAGTCGCCAGTACAACGTACGATTTCGCTTACCTGGTCCTGTTGCTGCTCGGCTGGACCGCTGGTGCGCTGGCCTTTCGCTCCGTTCTGCGCCGATGGAGAAAAGAGGCATCCCCCGGGAAATCCTCATATCCGGCCACAGGGACACCAACCGATCCGTCGAATGCAACGGACACCGAAGTGCCAGGGATACTCCAGGCCCGCAGGGGTGTCGTGCTTTCGCTGCTGATGGTTTTCTCCGTAACAACCTTTGTGGCCCACACCGCCTTTTATTTGAAGAACTGCGTGATCGCCACGCGCTACATGCTGGATTACATGCCGGCGTTCGCAGCCGGGATCCTGGCTGCCTGGCTCGGCTGGGGCACCCTGCATCAGCAGCAGGGCTGGAGGGCCCGTTGGCTGGCGGTATCCGGCGCAGCGGTGCTCCTCTGGTTGGCATGGGACTTTCATTGCTCCGGGCACTCTTACGGTGACCCGCAAGTGCTGACCTGGTCGGAGTGCCAGCACGCCTCCGCGCAGCGCCGCAGTCGCGGGGTGTCGCTGCCTGCCGAGGGGCTTTATCGGTCCTGCAAGGCCCCGGGTCAAACCGGGCTGCCTCTGAACGGGGCCGGCTGGAATCCCCTCGACGGGACGGTGATGCCGTCCGTGATCCTGTTCGTGGATTCACCGCAGTTTCTGGAGCTCGACCTCGCTGAAGTCGCAGGAACGGTTGCTCCGGCCGATCCCCGCCAGATTCGCGCCAAGGTGGGACTTGAGTTCCTGGAACTCGAGGAAGTCCGCCCCATTTCCGAAGGTTGGCGAGTGCGCTTCGCCGGTCCCGGGCAGGCACGTTATCAACGGGGCATTCAGCCGGTCTTCCTCGCCACGGTGCCACGCGAGTATCTGGCATGGGATCGCGACCTGCCGTGGCGTCTGCTGTGCGTGCGGTGGCGCGAACCGGCTCCCTGGTCGTCCGGGCGCTGAGGCCGGAGCGTTCCGAACTCCGGAGGGCGCCATCGGGACGCGTGCCGTTTTGCACAGCAGATCTCCAGACCACGGCAGCCGCGAAGGCGACTCCGGCCCGTCCCGGGCCGAACCGCTTCGCATGGCTGCGATGGAGGTCTCCGACGGAACCCATGCCGGTTACCCAAATGCCGATCCCCCCAAATGGGAAGGCAAGCGGGACCCGGGAGCGAGGAGAAGCATCGCTGCTTTCCGCGGGTCAAGGGCCCGGGGTTCAACGCCTTTCAGCCAGCGGGGGGTGGATTGCCCCTTTTGCCGGGGCCGGCTAAGGGCGTCAACCCGCCCGCCGAATCCCGCATTTTTTTTTCGAGGAGTTCGGGCCGCGTGACAGAGTGCAAGCCCGTTGATGGAATCCGCTGCATTCCGAGGCTGGCCGCAAAGCCGGGGAAACGCATCCGCCTTGCCGCGGAAAATGGCCCACCTCGGACCGGCTCTTGTGCTATGGTGGGTCCGGTCCGAAACGTCATATCGAGAGTCATGAGTGTCCGAGTCAAAATCTGCGGGATCACCACGCCCGAGGACGCACTGGCCGCTGCGGAGGCCGGCGCCGACATGGTGGGGTTGATGTTTTGCCAGGCCAGCCCGCGGTACCTGCCGCTGCCGGCGGCCGCGGCCGTGGCGCGTGTGTTGCCGCCCTACGTCCTGCGGGTTGGTGTGTTCGTGAACCCGGACGAGGGGACCGTCTGGGAAGCGATCGCTGCCTGCGGTCTGGGCATGCTGCAATTCCACGGCGAAGAACCCCCGGCGTTTTGCCGCCAGTTCGGCCTGATGACCGTGAAGGCCTTCCGCATTCGCGATGAGTCGTCGTTGGCCGGTCTCACCGCGTATGACACGGACGCCTGGCTGCTGGACGCGTGGGTCCCGGACAAACACGGGGGGACGGGACACTCGTTCAACTGGGCGTTGGCCCGGCAGGCCCGTGGGTTGGGGCGCCCCATCATTCTGGCCGGCGGTCTGACCCCGGAAAATGTGGGTCAGGCGATCCGGGAGGTGCAACCCTTCGCCGTAGACGTCTCGAGCGGCGTCGAAATCGCGCCGGGGCGGAAGTCGCCGGAACGCATGCGCGCGTTTGTGCAGGCTGTGCGACAGGCCGCCGCGGAGTTGGCCACCGGTCCATCCTGAGCCCAATCTCCCTCCGCACGAGCGCCCGTCCGCATCCACGATGGATCCGTCCCTGCAGGCTGAAACCGAGGCGCTGCGTGCGGCCTGGATGCGACACGAGGCCGCCTGGCTTCGCGACTACCTGGTGGCCGACGTCGAAGATCCACGGCGCAACGTGCAGAGCATCCTCACCCGCCATTTTCTGCTGACCGCGCTGGGCGGCGACCGTTGGCAGGGTCTGTTCCAAGCCGAGCTGGAGTTTGCCGCGGCATTGAACTGGCTGCTGGAACCCCGTCACGGCGTCCGCTGCGCGGAGGACCGCGCCGCCGTCCGGTATGCCCTCCAGACCGGCGCTTCCAACGTCGAGGGCATTGAGGTCCCGCCCTTTTTGCACCGGATCCACCGGCAACTACCCCGGGCTTGCGACAGTCAGATCATCCCCAACTACGTGGAGGCGTTCCTCGATCTGCCCGATCCCCTCCTGCCGGAGGGGCCTGAAGGCCGGGCGGTGCTCGACACGTTCCAGCGCCTTTGGGCCGCGGTGCTGTCCGATCTGGCCCTCCCACGCCCGACCGTCCTCGAACCCGCCTGTGGTTCGGCCAACGACTATCGCTTCCTCGTGCAATACGGGCTGGCGCGGCACCTGGTTTACACCGGGTTCGACCTGTGCGAGACCAACGTTCACAATGCCCGCCAGATGTTTCCCTCGGCCGACTTCCGTGTGGCCAACATTTTCCAAATCCCCGCTCCGGATCGCGCCTTCGAGTGGGCGTTCGTGCACGATCTGTTCGAACACCTCTCTCCCGCAGCCCTCCCCGTCGCGGTGCGAGAACTCTGCCGGGTCACGGCCCGCGGCCTCTGCGTGCATTTCTTCCAGATGGACGAGATCCCGGCAACCGTCGTCCGCCCCGTCGGGCACTATCACTGGAACCTGCTGAGCCTCGAGCAGACCTGGTCTCTCTTCGCTCGGGAAGGGTTTGACGGGCAGGCAGTCCACATCGGCACGTTTCTTCAGCACCGGACCGGGTGTGCCTGGACACATAATCCGAACGCCTACACCTTTTTCCTGTTTCGCGCGCGCCCGTGAGGGCCGGCCAGGCAGCCGTGGGTCCGCCGCATCGGGGTGGACATTCACCGCCCAGGGCAACGCCCCGGGCCACCGGAACGCCCCTGAGCCTGCTGTCCTAGACGGGCCGAATGGGGTGTGGGGCCACCCCGGGCCACCGACAGGCCTCAATCTAGCCCGGCTTGAACGGGCCGCATGCGGTGCGGACCCACCCGGCCACCGCGCGGGGGAATCATCGGGTTACGTCCTTTCAGCGCATGTCGAGCTTTGCGGGCCGAAATCCCGGGCCGTTGCCCCGGGCGGACCATGGAGGCGCCTTCGGCGCGTCGCGTGTCCGCCCCAACGGGGCGGAGATTCACCAGCCCAGGGCAACGCCCTGGGTAGACATGCAAAGATGGTTCCCCCGCCCTGAAGGGGCGGGACTCGGTGTGGGCATGCCCGCCCGTCGCAATGGCGTCATGAGGTTGTGCCCTTTCCGGGCACGAGAGTGGGGGAGAGCGGGTTTCTGGGCCGCTTGCCCGGGGCTGGCGACTCGGTGCGCCTTCGGTGCAGCATGTGCTTGCCCGGACGTGAGGATTCCGCTGGTGGTGGTGAAAACGCGGCCATGCCGCATGCGGGGCCGCCAAATCCCATTGGCCCAACCTGCCATTTCCACATTTCCCCGCCGGAGAGCCCGGCCCCGTGGGTGCCCGGACCAGGCCCGAGAGGTCGGGGAAGATTCCCCTCAAAAAGGTATTGCGCAGCCGCGCGCACCTGCTAAATTGTCCGTCCGCTTTCGGAACGGAGCGGGAGTACAACTTGGGCGAATTTGCACGACACTGTTCTTTATGGCTGCACAACGGATTCGGATTCGGTTGAAGGCCTATGACCACCGGGTCATAGACCATTCGGCGCGGGAGATTGCCGAGACGGTAAAACGGACCGGCGCCCGCGTGGCAGGGCCCATTCCGCTGCCCACCAAGATTGAGCGCTGGACCGTCCATCGCTCTCCTCACGCGGACAAGAAGTCCATGGAAACCTTCGAGCAGCGCACCCACAAGCGGCTCATCGACATCATCGAACCCACCGCCCGCACCGTGGACGAGCTCAAGAAGCTGAACCTGCCGGCCGGCGTGGACATCACCATCAAGATCTGATCCTGCAGCCCAACCCTCCGCAGTTTCCGGCTTTGTTATGATCGGTCTCATCGGCAAAAAACTCGGCCAGACCCGAATCTACGATGCCAACGGTGTCGCCCAACAGGTGACCATCGTTCTGGCCGGCCCCAACCGCGTGCTTCAGTGCAAGACGAAGGAAACCGACGGCTACGATGCCGTCCAACTGGCCTTCGGCGATCAAAAAGATCATCGCCTCACCAAACCCATTCTGGGGCATTTGCAGAAGTGGGGGGTGGAGATCAAACGCACGGATGAGAAGACTCCGGTCCTGTTGACCGCCGTCCGGCGCATCCGCGAGTTCCGCAACTTTTCCTTGCCGGTCAAGCCCGGCGACCTGATCGGGCCGGGCATTTTCGCCCCGGGCGATTTCGTGGACGCCATCGGCATCACCAAGGGACGCGGCTTCGAGGGCGTGGTGAAACGGCATGGCTTCCGCGGCGGGGATGCGTCGCACGGGGCCAAAGGTTGGCACCGCCGTCCCGGCGCCATCGGACAGCGCCTCTTCCCGGGCACCGTTCGGCGCGGCATGCGCATGCCCGGCCACATGGGCCAGGTGCGACGCACGGTGCAGAACCTCGAAATCCTGCAGGTCCGTGAACAGGAGAACCTCCTGCTCATCAAAGGCTCCATCCCGGGGGCCAATGGGGACTACGTCATCATTCGCGAGGCCAAGAAGCGGCCCAAGGGCAGTACCCGGACCAAGACGGCCGCCCAGGTGGCCAAGGCCAAAGCAGAGGCCAAGCCCAAGACCGCGGCCAAAACCGCCAAAAAGTAACGCTGCACCATGAAACTCGTCGTCAAGGACACCCTCGGCAAACCGCAGGGCGAACTGGAAGTCGGTTTCCCCCTCGTGGAAGGAGAGCGCGGCGCCCACGCCGTGCACGAAGTCGTGGTGGCCCACCTGGCCAACTGCCGGCGCGGCACCGCCTGCACCAAAACGAAGGGCGAAGTTGCCGGCACCGGCAAGAAGCCGTGGCGCCAGAAAGGCACCGGACGGGCGCGGGCCGGCTCCTTCCAATCGCCCCTGTGGCGCGGCGGCGGTGTGGTGTTCGGGCCCAAACCCCGGGACTTTTCCCTCAAGGTCAACGCCCAAACCAAACGCCTGGCTCTGCGCAAGGCGCTCACAGAACGCCTCAAGGCCGGCGATGTCATCGTCGTGGATGAACTTTCGCTGCCCAACCACAAGACCCGCACGTTCCTGAACGTGCTCCAGGCCCTCGAGGTCAAGGGTACCGTGCTCGTGGTGGCCAGCCCGCCGGATCGCAACCTCCTGCTGGCCTCGCGGAACGTGCCCCACGTGGAGGTCACGACAGGCGAGAATCTGCACGCCTACGACGTGTTGCGGCCCGACACGCTCGTGTTCACCCGGGCTGCCTTTCAGGTTGTCGAAAACCGCTTGCGCGAGGAATAACCCGGCCGGAAACCCGACCGGCCACCCACTGGCCCAGCCCATGAACAGCTTTGAAATCATCAAAACGGTCCGTCTGACGGAGAAAGGCACGCGCCAGAGCGAGAAATACAACCAGTACACCCTCGTGGTGGACCGGCGCGCCAACAAGCATCAGATCAAACAGGCCGTGCAGGAGCTCTTCAAAGTCAAGGTCCTGCGCGTGAATACCATGAACGTGCGCGGCAAACTCCGTCGCCAGCGCACCCATCAGGCCGGCAAGTCCCCGGACTGGAAAAAGGCGATCGTCACCCTCAAGGAGGGCGACAAGATCGTTCTCACCTGACCCCGGCGGGGCCTTTTCGCGCCACTTTCTCCGCAACGCGGTGGTTCCCGGGGTTTCTTGAGCCCACGGGCCGCGGGTGTACCGGCCTTTTCAACTTCCACGGCCTGCGGGATCTGCCGCTCCATCAACCTTCGAACCGATTGCGAATGTCCGCAAAGGAGCCCGGGCAAAGCCCGCGCCCTCCCTTCGCGGCTTGTGGGTTTTCCCGAGCGCGGCGACTCCCGCGCCCTCGCGCCGGTCCCCCTGTGCAATCGCCGACCCAACGCCCTGGCGCGGCATCCTTGCCTCCTTGAATCCGGGTCGACCTCGCTGCCGGAGCCGTCTTTTGCCGCAGCCTCCCGGGTCACCGTGCCTCCCCAAGGAAATCCCAATGGAGACTTATTCCGCGCACCCGCGCCCGGAAATCCTTGCGGAAACGCTGTGGCTTTTGCGTGCCGGGGACATCCGAGAATTGTGTCGAGGATTCACCGGTATCCCAAACCCGAAATGCGCCGGAAAGCGAATCTTTGGCGGCGGACGCTCGCCTGCCCCGACGCTACAGGCGAGAATCCGCCCCGGCAGCCCCTCCGAGTTCAGTCCCACCGAGCCCCATCGAGGATCGGAAAGATCTCGCGCCTTTGGCACGCCGTGGGTCCACGGGAGTGCAGACGCCCCAGCCCAGGGCAGCGCCCAGGTCCAAGGTGGCCTGGACCCCGGAAGAATAGTTGCACTTCCAGCGCGCTTCAGGGCTGCCCCATCGGCACAAGAACGCACCAGCCCGGGGCAACGCCCCGAACCGGGTCCCGGAAGGCACCCCTGCCCTGAAAGGCCGAAACGCGGTGTGAGCATGCCCCCTCTCACGGTTGGGATGATGGACTTGTGCCCTTTCAGGGCGCGGCAGATTTCGGGGGTGCCGAATCCCCGGGGCGTTGCCCCAAGCAGTTGAGTTGAATGCGTCTTTGGCGCGTGAATAGGCCCGTGGGATCCGTGGACAGGCAACGGCGCATTTCCGTTGGCGAGCCCCGGGTTCAAGAATCCCGCTGAGCCGGCGTTTGCCCTCCGGATTCCCCCCGCGGGCACGTCCGAAATTCCGCCGGGGTTTCCGGAGGTTCCAAAGCCGGAAATGCGCCGGCACAAGCAGCGGAACGCTTCGGCCCGTTGCCAAGGCCGTGCGGTTGTGATTAGCTGGGTTCCTCGCATGGCTGACCGGGAGATCTCGTTGGCCACTCTGGGGTGGGACCCGGAGTGGGAACAATCGTTTGCGCCGCATCGGGCGGCCGGGCTGGTGCCCGCGCGCGTGGTCACGCAGGAAAAGCACCGTTACCTCGTGTGCGCAGACACGGGCGTGCAGGAGGCCCAGGTGCTCGGCCGGTGGCTGCGCCGGGCACAGAGCGACGCCGAGCTGCCCAAGGTGGGTGACTGGGTGGCGTGTCGAGTGCCCGGGGGGCGGGTCAGCCCGCCATCATCGAGGCCGTTTTGCCGCGCCGCACCCGTCTGGCCCGCAAAGTGCCCGGACGCGAGACCGAAGAGCAGGTGCTGGTGACGAACGTGGACACGGCGTTTGTGGTGCAGGCGCTGGACCAGACCTTCAATCCCCGTCTGTTGGAGCGCATGCTGCTCATGTGTCTGGAAGGGGGTGTCCAACCGGTCGTGGTGCTCAACAAGGCCGACCTTTGCACCGACCCGGCTGCCGCGGTCGCGGAAGCACGTCGGCGCGCCGGGGAAGCGGCGGTCATCCTCACCAGTGCCCGGTCCGGGGAGGGAATCGATCAGCTGCGACCCTGGGTGACTCCCGGGAAAACCGGCGTGTTCATGGGCCCGTCGGGCGTCGGAAAATCGAGCCTGATCAACCAGCTCTACGGTGAAGAAATCCAACCCACGGCCGAGGTGCGGGAACGCGACCACAAGGGCCGTCATACCACCACGTGGCGCGAGCTGATCGTGCTGCCGGGCGGAGGGCTCGTGATCGACACGCCCGGCATGCGCGAGTTTCATCTCTGGATGGCGGGCGAAGGACTTCACGAAGCCTTCCCGGACATCGAACTGGTGGCCTTGCGATGCCGGTTCCGAGACTGTCGCCACGAAAGCGAGCCGGGCTGTGCCGTGCGCGAGGCCGTGGCGGCCGGCCAGATTGATCCGGACCGACTGGCCAGTTACAAAAAGCTCCGCCAGGAACTGGAGTACCTGCATCGGCTCCGACACTGGCAACGGCCGCCACACCGAAGGCCGCGATCCCCGCGTCCCCGGTCCGAAGAGGAATGAACCCGCCCGCGAGTTCGTCACGCGGCAGGACCGGTTCTTTCAACCGCTGAATCCCGGACGAAAGTTCCGCGGAGCTCGCCGAAAGGCCGCTTTCACAGGGGATGGATCAAGGGCCACCGACCTCCGGCGGAAAGGTTGGGAAAACTCGTGTTCTTCGGGTACCGGAAGTGTCCGAGCGTGTGGACCTCCGCACCGGGCTCCGTGATCGCCGGAAGCCTGCTGGACGGCCCGCTGGTGCGGTGCTGAAACGCGCACCACGGCAACTGCGCGGTCGAGCAACGGTTGCCCTTGTTCGGCAGCGACGGCATCTTGCGGCGCAAGTAGCTTGTCCCGACTGTGCACCACTGCAGAAACCAACGCCCTTGGACCACCTCTGCAGCCCTCTCCGTGACATGAAGAGCGTGTTTGTATAATTCGCACCGCCGGGTTCCGCAGTGCCTCCCGTGCGCGCACCCAAAGGCAGGCTTCCCAAGAGTTCGGAGTCGAGGGGGATACCCTTCATCCGCAGACTGCCCGGCTTGGGAGCACTCGGGCGGAACAATTCGCCGCTGTGCCACGGCAGGGCCCTAACGCCGCGGAACAGGACGCATAAAGATTCTGAGTCCCCCGGTATGGCTGCGGCGGCCTGGTCCCCTGCGGTTCCAGTCGCACTGCCGGGCGTCACGCGGGGTGCTTCGGTACACTCCGGCTCGGAAAGACGTGGTCGCTGCGGGTGTTCTCGCGGTTGTGCGAGGCGGGAAAGCTTGTCCTGTTTGGGCCTGTCCTCAATTTGTCCCGTCAGAAGCCCTGAGTGCACGCGAGCGGTTGCGAGGAGATCCGTTCCGGCTCCCTGGGCGCGACTTTTGACCCGGAGGTCCCGGACGGTTCCGGTGCCGAGGCCGGAAGGAAAACCCCGCGCAGCCGGGGATCGGGCCCTTCGACTTCAGGAGGGGCGGGCCCGGAGTTGTCGGCTGTGGTTTGGCTGCCCCACAGAGCTTCCGCTCGCACTGGCGCCGGCGACGGCCTGTCGTACCATGGGCCACGTGAAGGTGGCGATGAGACGTTGGGCGGGAGGTTGCCTCGGGCCAGCGTGCCTGCTGGCGGGTTTGGGCCTGGCCGCATCGGACCTGGGGGGAGCATCAGGGGAGCCTCTTGCGCCGCTGGTGCCAGTGGATTTGCGGTGCGAATACGACGCGTGGGCGCGAAGTGTCGAAGTGACGAATCCACGGCTTTTCTGGAAGCTGGTCGGGGACGGTCGAGGCCGGCGGCAAACGGGGTATCAGATTCTGGTGGCCTCCTCCGAGGCACACCTGGCGCGAGACGAGGGGGATCTCTGGGACAGTGGACGCGTGGCCTCGGACGAGACGATCCATGTTCGTTACGGCGGCCGGCCGTTGGCGTCCTCGCAGCAGGCGTATTGGAAGGTGCGCGTGTGGGACGAGGCCGGACGCGTCTCGGCCTGGAGCACCAATGGCACATGGATCATGGGGATTCTCCGACCCGAAGAATGGCGGGGGCAATGGATTTGCGCACCCGCGGAGACGGAAGCGTTGCTCTTGCGCAAGGAGTTCGACGTGCGTCCGGGCCTGGTCCGTGCCGTGGCGCACGTGTGCGGCCTGGGACATTACGAGATGTTCTTGAACGGAGCGCGCGTGGGAGAGGATTTGTTCACGCCCGGTTGGACCGACTACCGCAAGACGACGTTGTACGACACCTACGATGTGACGTCGCATTTGCGTGCCGGCCGAAACGCCCTGGGTCTGACGCTGGGTAACGGGATGTACCACGTGGTGCGCCGGCACCGGTTCGCCAAATTCACCGGTTCGTTCGGTCCGCTGCGCGCGATCCTGCATTTGCGACTCGAGTACGCGGATGGAACCACCGAGTTCCTCGGGACCGACCCGTCCTGGAAGGTTCACCCGGGAGCGATCACTTACAACAGCATCTACGGCGGTGAGGATTTCGATGCCCGACGCGAGCCGGTGGGATGGAAACTGCCCGGGTTCGACGATCGCGACTGGGAAACCGCCGTGCCGGTGGTCCGTCCGGCTCCGACCCTGCGCGGGCACCACGCAGCGGCGCTTCCGATTCGCGCCATGGAAACCCGTGCGCCGGTGGCCGTGCGCCAGTTGGCGCCGGATTTGTGGGTGTACGACCTGGGACAGAATGCCTCGTGGATGCCGCGGCTGCGCGTGCAAGGACCGCGGGGAAGTTCGGTACGGCTGACGCCCGCCGAGGTTCTGTTCGAGGATGGCACGATCGACCGCCGCACCATGGGCAGCACGAACCGGGGCATTTCCTGGTGGCAGTACACGCTGAAGGGGGACTCGTCCGGACCGGAGAGCTGGTTTCCCCAGTTTTACTACGTGGGGTGCCGGTATCTTGAGGCGCGGTTACTCCCCGCCGAACCCGGGGGGCCGTTGCCCCGGATCGAATCCCTGGAAGGTGTGTTGGTGCATGCGGCCGTGCAACCGGTGGGAGAATTCGAGTGTTCCAATCCCCTCCTGAATCGGATCCGGGACCTGATCCGCTGGGCGCAACGGGCGAATCTGGTCTCGGTGCTGACCGATTGTCCGCATCGGGAGAAACTGGGCTGGTTGGAACAGTACCACCTGAACGGACCGTCCCTGCGATACGAGTTCGACCTGGGGCGCCATTTCACCAAGGCCATGCACGACATGGCGGATGCCCAGTTGCCGGAGGGCCTGGTGCCCAACATCGCACCGGAATACACCGTTTTCGAGGGACCCTTTCGAGCCGCGGCAGAATGGGGCAGCGCCTTCGTCCAGGTACCCTGGCAACAGTACCTGTTTTATGCCGATCTGGATTTGATCGAGCGTTTTTACGACCGGATGAAGCGTTACTTTGCCCACTTGGAGAGCCGGGCCCGGGACGGCGTACTGGCCGACGGCCTGGGTGACTGGTGCGATTGGGGGCCGCAGCGCTCGAATCGAGCCGAGTTGACGCCCCCGGAGGTCACGGCCAGCGCGTTTTACTACTGGAATGCAATCACGCTGGCGCGGATGGCGCGGTTGGTGGGACGGCCGGACGACGCAACGCAGTTCGATCAGCAAGCCGCAAGGATCCGCCAAGGGCTTCAGCAGCGGTTCTGGGATCCGGAGCGGGGCATTTGGGGCACGGGGTCGCAGGCGTCGCACGGCCTGGCCCTGGAGATGGACTTGGTGGAGGAGCGGGCCCGCCCACGGGTCTTGGCCGAATTGGTCCGGGACGTCGCGGTGCGCGGTTATGCCATGACCGCCGGCGACGTGGGATTTCGGTATCTGGTGCAGGCGCTGGCTCGAGCGGGTCACTCAGACGTGGTGTACCGAATGATCAACCGGCGCGACCCGCCCGGGTACGGATACCAAATCGAGCAGGGCGCCACCGCGTTGACCGAATTCTGGGATGCCCGCCGCACCGGATCCCACAACCATTTCATGCTCGGGCACATCCTGGAGTGGTTTTACAAGGATCTCGCCGGGATCGATTGTGATCCGGAAGCGCCGGGCTTCAAAAGGGTCGTGATCCGCCCCACACCGGTCGGAGACCTCACCTGGGTGCGCGCGAGCTACGACTCGATCCGTGGACAGATCACCACCGAATGGCATCGGGATGCGGACCGGTTCCGCCTGAAGGTCAGAATCCCGCCGAACACGACCGCCACGGTGTACGTCCCGGCACTGGCTTCGGACGCCGTGCGAGAGGGCGACAGGCCGGCTCGGTCAAGCCCCGGCGTCCGTTTCCTCCGAACGGAATCCGGATGCGCCGTGTTTTCGGTGGAGTCGGGCACCTACGAATTCGAATCGCAGTTCTGACCCGCCGATCCGGCTTCATCCACACGGAGAGGATCTCCGCCGGGCATGGACAGGCATGGGCAGATGTCCGGAAGGACAGTGGCCTCGGCTCGCGGACGAGCTTCCTGGGTCAGCCCTGGCAAGGTGCCGAGGGTTCCGGCGTCACGGAGCTTCAGAAGCCCTGCAGGCGTGTGGGGTGACCCGGATCAGGCGTTCGGGCTGGACGGAGGCGGTTGACGGTCCAAGGAGTGCGTGATGAGGCTACCGTGGCCGGAAGCGGTGCGGCTCCGCTGGACGAGCCAGAGCGTCCCCAGCATGGCCCCCAGCAAACACGCCAGCCCCGCAGCCAGCAATGCAGTGCGGCGGGGTACAGGCGGGGGCGTCGCCGTGCCCAAGGTCCCGGCGGCCTTGTTCGTGGCCGGCGTTTGGCCGGGGGTGTCCGTCGAGGAAAGCGGCCGGGTCGGTGTCTTCGTCTCAGCAGGCTCGATTCTTGCGGCGGGCCGGTCCGCAGGGGCGACGCCCGATGTCGCCTCGCCCACCGGAAGTGTGCCAATGTGCTGCCGTACGACTGCAGTGTCCGGGGAGGGCGAAATCGCGGTCTCCGGCGAGCCGGGAGAAGCGGTTCCTCGCGTCGGACGCGGGCTCGGCAAGGCGTCTGGCCGGAGATCTGCGGATGCCGCGATCCCCTCGGCCCGGCCTGGTTCTGGAGCTCTGACAATGGGAGATTGTTCGGCGGTGGGAGGGCGGGACTGTTGAGACGCAGCCGTCGGTGGGGCGGGCGTGGTGCTCGCCAGTGCTGGCATGGGTTGTCCGGCCGTGCTCGGGTCGGAGCGATTTGTATCTGGGGTTGCGTCAGCCGAAGTTTTCTGCGGCCTGCCCGCGGCAGCCTCCGACGGGGCGCTCTGCAGTGGCACATCAGACTGGCCGGGTGAACCGGACGAGGTCGGGCCCGGCAACAAGGTTTCGACCGGTTGTTCGGGGCCCCGGGTGTTTGGTTCGAGCTGTGCAGGGCGGTCCCGGGTCGGCGTGGGACCAGTTTCGGCCGCGCTGAACAAGTGGGATTGGGTTTCCGCCGGAGGAGGCGTGGCTGCGTTTGCGGAGAGGACGGGAGCCGGAGCGGGACCGGCATGGGACGGAGGTGCGGGTACCGGCATGGGGCCGGGGCCGAACGTGGTTTCCAATTCTTGCTGGCGTTCGATGGAAGTCGCCGGGATACGCACCGGCCAGGGTGGTTGGCCCACGGCGTAATCCACCCACCGACCCTGTTCGGCGCGCAGCACGATGATGACGGGCTGACGGATTCGGCGCTGGGCGCTGCGCATGTCCCGCACCGCTTCGTAAATCGGGCGGTCGAACGGCGTACCGGCGATGCTTTCCCCGCCGGTGCAGAAGAGGATCAGGGTGAAGCTTGCCGACCGGTTGGCGATTTGTTCCGCCATGGAAAGCAGCGTGGCGACCTGACCGACATTTTGAAACGTGCGGGTGTCGAGAAACGAGTGCAGCTGGCGGACGATGGCCTCCCCCCGCTCCGGGGCCCAGGTCTGGAGCGGGAACTGTCCGGTGTACACCTCACGATCGAACGTCCACACCCCGATGCTGTCGCCGGGTCGCAGTCGGCCGTCGAATCCGGATTGAAAGAGCTGCCGAAGGGCCTCGTACAGGCCGGCTTTGCGGGCCGCCATGCTTCTGGAGGTTTCGATGGCCAGCAACCAGCGTCGTTCCTGGGGTGGAGAGGCCTGGGCCCATCCCTCCGGGCAGATGGATCGCAACCATGCGACACAGACGACAAGAACGACCCATTGCGGAACGCGTCCGCGTCGTTGAAACGGGGCCTGAGCCGCTCGGTGATCCGGAGGAGCGGCCGGATGCTCGGGACCGGGAACGGAGTCGGGGCGCATGCGATCGATCAGCGGCGGTTGCGAAAGCGAAGGTGGTCTTGACGGTTGCGACGATCCAGTTCGCTGCGTTGTTCACGCAGCGTGCTTTGGACCTGTTGGATGAACTCGCGGCACGACCAGGTCCAGGCCCCGAGGGCCTGCACCGTCTCGCGCTCTGCGCGGTCTTCGGTCACGACCAGCACCTCGCCCCAGGCCGCGAACCGCGCAGCAGCGCGTTCGATCAGTGCATCGGCCGTCTGACCGGGTCGCGAGTAGAGCACCTCGATGGCCGATTGGGTCTCGGGCGGAGCTGCCGGTCCCCGCCGATACCGGGCATCGAAGAATACCGTCACGGGCACGCCGGTGAGGTCTTGGTAATGGGTGAGGATCTGGATCAGTGCTTCGCGGGCCTGGACCGAATGCCGGGGCTGCCCTGCTGCCAGTTCGGGCCACTGGTGCAGCAGGCTGTAGCCGTCGATCAAAATGCGGACCAGAGCCACACGACAACCATACCCCAGCCTGTCAACGCTGAGAATGCGAAAAACCACAGGGACTCCCACTGACGGCTCACTTCGCATTATGGCCCACCCAAGGCAGAGGGGAAGGTCGCGCATCCTCGGCATGGGTAAACCGCGAGAAAACGGGCATTTCCTTCGGATTCCTGAATCCGGAACTCGATCACGGAAATGCCCCCTCCGTCGTCCACGGATCGCCCGGGCGAGCCAAAGCGCCGAGAGCGCATCCCGACTCATCAGCCCGGGGCAGCGCCCCGGCGGTTCGGCCCGGAAAAACTCACCGAGCTTGAAAGGGCGCAACCCGAGGCCCCCCAATTCCGAGTGCCGGGCAAGCCCCACCGAACTCCGCTCTTTCTGGCCGGGGCGAATCTCGGTTGGTTGCCGGCCCAAGCCATTGAGCGGGGTTGCCAAATCCTTGCTCCGACGGGGTACTCATATGCCCCGCTGAAGGCGCAACGATGCATCCGGAACAAATCGCGCCAGAGGAGCGGTTCCCTGTCTGGCGTGAAAAAGCGTTTCGGGCGACTGAGCAATCTGTCCGGCCTGCGCCTTCTGTGCCGCCCCGCTGGCATCGACAGTGCGAGCCCGGTGTCTCAAGCTGGTAGCCGCGGAAAGGCGGCGGCCCCGGAATCCGAACGCAGATCCAAGCTCCAGGCGGTGGCCACTAGGGGCACAGGGGGGTCGGCCGATCCGTCCACCGACGATCGTGGGCGGCTGCGGATTTGAAGACTCGTAGCCGCCGTATGGCGGCCGACCTGGAGTCCAGATCGAAAGCCGCGTCATGGAAGACGGCCCACGACAATCACGCAGCATAGGCTGCATCGGCCCGCCGACTGCGGTTGGCAGCCATGGATTGGGGATGAGAAGCCGCCGCCGCAAGGCCTCGGAAAGCAAACCCTGGCCCTGTTGCACAGCCACCGCAGCCTCGAGGTAAATCGCGGGTGGATCCGCCGACGGACATCGGCGGCTCCTTTCCATCTCCCGATTCCGGCGAGCTGGCATTGCACAGCGGCGCAGGAGGGTTCCCCACTCACGCGCCTCTGTCCCGTCGCAGGTTAGTAGCGCACCCGGTAGAAAAGGCGTTGATGCGTGATGCGCACCGTGTAGGGGCTGGTGGCGTTCGGAACCGGTTGCCAGGGGCCCGTGACCGAGGGAGCCTGTTCGAGAACGCCCCCGGCCGGCCAGCTCAGCACCAGGCCCTCCTGCGTGCGCTGGACGGTCACCCGACGCTCACACACCACCGTGACTTTAAAGGTGCACGTGGCCGTGTTGCCGGCCAGGCTCGTGGCGACATTCGTAACGATGGTGGTGCCCACCGGGAACAAACTGCCGGAAGGCGGAGTGGAAACCACGGCGACGTTCGTCTCGTAAGTGGTGAATGCCCTGACCGTGAACTCTACCACCGCACCATTGGTCGTGGTACACGGGACCACGATGTCCCGGGGACAGACGATGGTCACCGGAGAGGGATCCACCACGGTGAACAGGACCTCGGCCTCCCCCGTGTTGCCGTTATTGTCCGTGGTGGAGATTCTCAGTGTATGTTGTCCGACGGGCAGCAGACTCGCGGGCTTGGGATCTTGTGACGGAGACGGAAGTTCCGGCTGGCAGTTATCAGACGCTTGCGTGGCCGCAGCCAGGTTGGGCGCCGGGACCAGTCCCGGCGTGTTGGGATAGTCATTCACATTGGCTGTGAGACGCGTCACGGGGGGCGTGACGCGGGGCGGTGCGACGTCGCCAAAGTAAAAGCAGCCCGGATGTCCGTACGAGTCGTACAATGCCCACCCGTACGTCGCGATGCCGAAGGGCGCCGCAGCCACGAGGATGTGATGTCCCACACCGATCGGCACGTTGGCCACGGCATAGCCGCTGCCGGGCACGGTCTGGAAAAGGGCCGGATTCACTGCAACACCATCCAAAAGGAGGTTGTTCGTAACCGACGTGGGGGCGACGATCTGAACATAGTTGGTCGGGAAATCGTTCGTTGGTGTGCAAAGGATGTAGGCGCGCGAGAAATGACGCGTCGCCTGGAGCAGCAGCATGAAGGGATCGGCGTTTATGTTGCCGTCCCGATCCGAGCTGGTTGCATACTGGGCCACCAGCACCGGCCGACTCGCGCTCAACCCGAAGCGGGTCGTTACGAACCCCTGCAATACCTGGCCCCGGTTCAGATTCGTGACGGCGACGCCGTTGACGGAGACCGTGGTATTGTCATGAGCGGCCAGGACACGAATCACGTCGCCGCCCGAACGAGTCGCGAGCGGGGCCACGTAGAATTCACTGCCCCAAGTGTTCACGGGAAGGAGTTGTTCGACGACCGTGTCGCAGAACCACTGATTCGAGGTCGGGATCGTGGCACAGGCATGGCCGGCGAAAACCGCGACGGGCTTGTCGGAGCGGATGATGGTGCCGGTGAGATCCGCCGGTGCGTCGTTGGTGTCGCGCAACTGGTACACATCGCCCGGCTGAAGCACCACGGCATAAGTCACGCCCGGAGGCCGTATGGCCGAGGTGGCCGACGGAGTAATCAAGACCACGGTATTGGATTCGGTGCCCACGATGGCGAACTGAGAGCCGTTAAGCGGCGGCACGCCGGTCTGCAGATTGGGCCACGCCAGGACCACATACCCCGTGCCCAGGGTGCTGGTGTGCAAAGCCTGGTAACTGTCCGTGGTCTGGCGGGCATGGTTGAAGGCGGTGACGCGAACGTCGGCGGAGGCCACGACGCGCACGGCACGGCCCGGGGCCACGGTGTCATTAAGATCGCCCAGGTCCGCGTGCCGCGGCAGCAAAACCCAGGCGGTAAAGTTCGTGGGAATGACGAAGTTCGTCACGTATCCGAGGGCGGCAATGGACACCGTGCCGACGGTGCCCGCGGGGCCCTGGATGCACAGCATGGGCTGCGGCGGGTTGGTCGGATCCGGCGCGTAATTTCCCGGGAAGGTCAACCAGAATTCGCGTCCTTCGCAGCCCAGGTCGCAGCGTTCGCGATCGGGGATGATGGACAGGAGATGATCCTCCACCTCGCCGTCGGGCGCGGCTCCGGTGAAGCTCAAATCCGGTCCCTGCACGGTGAACCGCCAACGGGAGTAGGTGCGTCCGGTCAGCGCCTGGGCGGGCACCGGGAATGTGAGCGTGTTGGCACCCGTCGTGAGGGACACCCCATTGAACACGCGGTCCTCCGGATCAGCCCACGACCCGTTCCGGTTAAAGTCGATCCAAGCATACAGCCGCCCCGGCCGGGAGGCGGTCACCTGCACCGAGGCCGTTCGGCCCGGGACCAGGGGGCTCAACATGGTGACGCCGTCCTCATCATTCGGCCCCTGGAGAGGATTCAGGTCGTCTCCGTCCGAGCCACCGCTGGGCTGGCCGTCGGACTCGACATCGACCCGTGCTCCCAGAAACGTGTCGCGGAACGTGCTGTGACGGGCCCCGTTTTGCGCCAATCGCGTGGGATACGGCTCGGGCGCATCACCGAAGTCCAGCTGCGATTCGATGGAGATTTTGTAGTCCTCGACTTCCCCATCAGCCGCCGGACCGCCCACGCCCAGGCCACCCTCCCGGTTCAGTCGAAACCGCGCGAAGGTAACGCCGGGCACGGCCGACGCAGGCACCGCGAAGCTCAGGTCGTTGGTGCCCGGGACGCCAATGCCCGCCGTCAGCACCACATTGGTGAAGATTTGCTCCCCCGGATCGGCCCAGCTCTCGTTTCCGTTGAAATCCACCCAGGCATTCAGTCGGCCGGTGCCGGGACCCCCGGTGATGCTCTGGGGAGCCGTCAGAATTACGCGCACCCGCGCGGTCTGGCCCGGCACCACCGGCGTGAGAAAGATCACCCCGTCTTCGTCGTCAGGCGCGGTGGTAGGATTGAGGTCGTCACCCAGCGCATCGGCCGTGGGTTGCCCATCCGACTCCGCATCCACGCGGGTGCCCAAGAAGAAGCCGGGGCTGACCTGGTGCCGGGCCCCATTGCTCGCCAGGAGGGTCGGATACTTCCCGGGTGCGTCGCCGAAATCCAATTGTGCCTCGACGGTGATGTTGTAGTCCTCGACTTCCCCATCAGCCGCCGGACCGCCCACGCCCAGGCCACCCTCCCGGTTCAGTCGAAACCGCGCGAAGCCAACGCCGGGCACGGCCGACGCAGGCAC
>Ga0101944_10003751_pt1 | contig 20375 bp, 11 predicted proteins | sample DewCreD2012metaG_FD_75245 | JGI IMG/M metagenome (GOLD analysis project Ga0101944, IMG submission 75245) | Hot spring sediment bacterial and archeal communities from British Columbia, Canada, to study Microbial Dark Matter (Phase II) - Dewar... ... | reverse complement strand
CGGTGGAAGTGGAAGAAACGTTCTACGTCACGCCCGCAGCCTCGTATGTGCTGGAATTGAGCCAAGCCTTTACGCCCGATACCGTCTATCTGCGACGGCATACGGGCAGCATCGGGCGGGGCGAGAATACCCTCTGGGAACAAACCTTCCCGATCGATTGGACGATTCCGGGCCCCTACCGCTTGCAGGCCTACCACATGTGGGACCTCGACGGCGCGACGTGGTGGTCCTGCTACGACGCCAAGGGCGGACAGGACCTGGTGGGGCTCATCATGACGCGCATCGGCTTCTGGCGCCGGGGACTTCAGAATCAAGTGCTGGTCCACACGCCGCCTCCGGCAGGCGTCCAAGCGCAGTTCCCGCTGGGCGAAGGCCGGCGCGCTTGGGCGCTGTTTCTCGGCGACCGCGCGCGGGATATTTCCCTGGGCGATCCGCTCAAGCCCGGCGCCGTTCACAAGGCGCAGATCAAACTCAGCGCGCTACCCCTGCAAAAGGTGCTGGGCTGGCGGCTGGACTGGTACGATCGCAAACCGCTGCCGGAATTCCCGCGCATTTTCATCCAGCCTGGTCAACTGGCGCAGCAGCGGCGCAAAGCCCGAGCGAATGCGCTTTGGCGGAAGTTCGAAAAGAACACCGCCACGGCGATCGCCAAGGCCCGGCGCGAGAAAAAAGCGCCCTTGGACCCGATGGAACTCTGGGGCCAGGAGGAAATCGGCCTGGCCCTGGCCGGACGCAAGATGGATCCCCAGTCCCTGGCGGATTATGCCGAGGGCATGATGCGCATCATGGAAGATTGCGTGGATCGTTTTCTGATCCGCGGATATACGGATCATCACAATGTCGCGTTGTGCTGGTCGCGGTACGCCCGGTCGTTGGCGATGGTCTTCGATGCTCTGGCCGGCATCGGGGCCCTCGACGAGCAGCAGTTGCGGCGGGCGTTGAAGTGCTGGAATTTCGTCACCCACATCACGGGCGAAGAGGATTTCTGGCCGCGAGAGGAGACGGCCTTCCATCGGGGCAACCCCAATTTCCACACCGACGTGATCAGCGCCTTGGCGGTCATGTCCGGCCTGGTGAAGGATCATCCCGATGCGCCGTCCTGGCGCGCGTTCACGACCAGCGAATTCGACAAGGAATTCGCCATCGCCATCGGGCCGAGCGGCGTTTGGTACGAATCGCCCCTCTACAGCGTGGGAACAATCTGGTGGAACACCTTGGGCCTGGCGGCCATCCGCAATGCCGGCGGGGAAGACCTGTTCAAGGATGCGCGCTTCAACCGGTGTATGCATACCCTTTGCGATATCATGACGCCGATCGATCCGCGTTTGAAGATTTCCACGATTCCGACGACGGGCAACTCGTCCATCGTCGAGAATTCGTACTTGTGCCTGTTCGCGTGGCTGAGCGCGTTTGTCAAAGCTTACGATCCGGTTTTGGCCGGCCAGCTGGCGGAGATCTGGCATCGGGCGGGGCATCCGATGGGGCATACGCATTGCGCGCGGGCGATTACCGGCTTGCAGTTGACGCTGGATGTCGCCAAACCGCAACCCGTGCCGCCGATCAGCCGCGCCCTGCCGGAATATGGCGCGCTGCTCCGCCACGGCCAGACCTACCTGCTTTACAAGCATGGTCCGCAATATCAGCACTACGACGCCGACGAAGGCAGTTTTCATTGGTTTTGGAAAGGCACGCCGCTGTGTCTGGACTGGGGTTCGCAATACACGCCCAACATCGGTCAACCCTGGTACCACAACCGGGTCGCGCTCGCCCATCGCGAAGAAGGCGAACGTGGGCAGTTGCTCTGGTTCCGCTCCAATGACCGGTTCGACTATGCCATCGGCCGCTCCGTGGCCTTGACATTGCGCACGATGCCGGAAACGCCCGAGGAAAAGGTGAAGATTCCCTGGCAGCGGTTCCCCAAGTTCGAGCCGTTGCCTGCGCCCATCGCCTGGACCCGGCACCTGATGTTGGTCAAGGGGCCGGATTTCCTGGCCATCTGGGACGAATTTCTGGGCGGAGATTGGGCGGAGTGGAATCTGTGGACGATGGCGGAATCCTGCGAGTTTCCCGCGCCGAATCAGGCGTTTCTCAAGGGGCAATTCGATGCCGACCTGAGCGTATTTTTTGCCACGCCAACCGATGGGCCGTTGGTCACGCAGCGTTACGGCTATCGGTTTGCGGAGCCGTGGTCGTCGTGGACCGAAACGCAGCAGTTGGTGCGGGCCAAGGCGCCGAATACGACCGGCTTTTTCGCGGCGGTGGTTCCCACGCGGCGCGGCCAGCCGCAGCCGCGGTTCGAAGCCTTCGATCAGGGCCAGGCGATGCGCGTCACCGTGGAAGGCCGAACGTTCGAGATTCGCATTACGCCGGAAAAGCCGGAAAACGTTCAGGATTTGAACGACCTGCACTGGCTGGGCTTGCGCCGTTATCTGCGGATGCAGGAAATATAAGCCGCGAAGTGGCCTGATGAAACCTGCAACGAAGAAAACGAAGCCGGTCATCGGCATCGCGTCGTATGCGGCGCCCGCGGGCGCGGCGGCGACCGATGCCGAACGCACGGCCGCCAACCTGGAGGGAGCTTTCGGCCTGGTGCGCCAGGCCGCGGCGGCCGGCGCCGATCTGGTCGTGCTGCCCGAACTTTTTGCGGTGCAGAATATTGCCGATTGGCCGTCGGCGGCCGAGCCGCTCGACGGTCCAGTCCTGACGGCGGTAGCCCGCGAAGCGCGCAAGCACCGCATCTGGATTGCGGCCGGGCATGTGACCCTGGAACAGCGTAAGCGTTATAACGCCCTCGTGCTTTTTGATCGCCAGGGGCAGCGCCAGGCGGTGTATCACAAAACTTATCCCACCATCTGGGAGCTGGAGCGTGGCATCGTTCCAGGGCCGGGGGCGATGACGGCGGAGACGGAGTTTGGACGGATCGGGTTTGCCATCTGTTACGATCTGAATTTCGCCGAATTGCGATTGGAATACCGGGATGCGCAGCCGAACTTGATTCTTTTTTCCTCCTTTTTCCGGGGCGGCCTGCAACTGCGTTGGTGGGCGTACGAAACCAGAGCCTATCTCGTGGCCGCGGTTCTCGGACCGGAAGGCGGGCTGATTGACCCGCTGGGCCGCCTCGTGGCGCAGACCGACGCCATGTTCCGGCTCGCGGTGACACCGGCGAATCTGGATTACGCCGTCGTGCATTTGGACTACACGAATGTGACGCTCGATGCCGCCAGGCTCAAATACGGCAAGGCGTTCGCGTTCGAGTGCGCCGAGGCGGAAGGCGTTTTGTTGATCCGCGCATTGGGAAAACAACGGGTTCAAGATTTGCTTTCGGAATTCGGTTGGGAGACGGTGGAGTCCTATTTCCAACGCGCGCGCAAAGCGCGCGACCGCGTGCGAGCTGGCCGCCGTCTGCCGATCGGTCCCCCCCCTTTTGCGTCGTAAGGCCCCCGTTCGGGAAGCGGCCAATTACGAGCAACCGGACACAAAGGAACGACACGATGGACAATTTGGAGGAGAGAATCAAACACGCCAGGCTTTTGCGGGAACATTATCTGCGGGACCATCATCGGCCAGGCTATCATCTGATGGTCCCCGAAGGTCGGCATCATCCCGTGGATCCGAATGGCGCGCTCTATTGGAACGGGCGCTTCCATTTGTGTTACATCTACCAACACGAAGGCCGGCACTATTGGGGCCATGTGTCCAGCCGGGACTTGGTGCACTGGCGGCATCATCTGCCGGCGCTGTCGCCGGATCCCGACGATGGGCCGAACGACGGCATTTTCAGCGGCGGGGCGTTTGCCGAACCGGAACAAGGCCGGGCCGTCATTTCCTATTGGAAGTACTCCGCGCGCAGCGGGTTTTGCATCGCGACCAGCACGGACGAGAACCTGGACCATTGGACCAAGCATCCGGACAACCCGCTCATTCCCGAACGGCCCGGCCAGCGCGGCATCGCCCTTGTCATGGGACCGGATGGGGCCGAATGCCTGGTCAGCGGGGCGGATCCCACGGGGATCTGGAAACGCGATGGCCGCTACTACGTGGCCACCGGCAACCTGATCGTGCTGCACGAGGAAGGCTTAAAGAAAAACAACCCCGCGCTCCAGGGCGACACGTTGTATCTGTTCGAGTCTGAGGACCTGGCGCATTGGCGTTATGTGGGCGAGTTGTACAAGTCGGATCGCCGTTGGACCGCCGCCAATGAGGACTGCATGTGCGCGGATTTTTTCCCGCTTCCCGCCGGTCCGGCGGGCGGGGCGCCGAGCGGCCGCCACATGCTGTTGTTCATCAGCCATAACCGCGGGTGCCAGTATTACATCGGCGACTACCAAGGGAACCGCTTCGAGCCGCGGCAGCATGGCCGTATGAGCTGGGTGGACCACCGATTCGGACCGCCTGAGAGTTTGGCCGACCACCAGGGGCGGCGCATCATGTGGGCGTGGCTGATTGATTCGCGGGTTGGGTGTCTGTCGGATTCGCCCGAAGAACAGGCCGCCAAGGCGTCGGGGTGGTCGGGTGTGATGAGTTTGCCGCGGGTGCTCTGGCTGGGGGACGACGGCACTCTGCGAATGCGGCCGGCAGATGAATTGAAGACGTTGCGTTACCGACCGGTTCGCAAGCAACGCCTATCTCTGGACGACGGACGTGAGATCGTGTGGAAGAACATTAAAGGCCGATCGTTCGAAATCGAAGCGGAAATTGCCTTAGGCGCGACGCGGCGCGTGGAACTGTCAGTACTGTGCTCGCCAGACGGCGCCGAACGCACTGTGATCAGCTACGATGCCGATCAGCAGGCGCTCCAAATGGATACGCGGCGGTCCGGCCCCTTGCAGGGCGCGGCGGTGGTCGAGTCGGCGCCCTTGGCGCTGAATGACGGCGAACCGCTGAGACTGCGGGTTTTTGTGGACGGATGCATCGTGGAAGCGTTCGCCAACGATCGGCAGGCCATGGCGCGGCATGCGTATGCCTCGCCGGGTAGTACCGAAGTGCGGTTTTCGGCGGCGGGCGGCCAGGCCGACGTCACGGATTTGAAAGCCTGGCACATGATGCCGAGCAATCCATGGTAGGTTGTAACATAAGATCGAAGGGCTTTTTTCGGGAACGTGCGGGAGACGCTATGAATGTGCGGGAGCGCATAGAGGCGGTTTGGGCAGGGGAACAGCCGGACCGCATTCCGATCACGCTGTACGAATGGCTGTACTACCAGACCGGCAACGATCCGGCCTGGCAGCCGCTTTTCGATAAAGGGCTCGGGTTCATGTACCACATCCCGACCGTCGTCGAGCGCTATGAGGGCGGCGTGGAGAAGCGGGACGAGGAGTTCGAAGCGGAGGGAATCAAGCACAAGCGCGAGATCTGGCGTACGCCGGTGGGCGAAATCAGCCAAGTGTGGGCCGCCGGCTGGCGTCGGAAGCATTTGATCGAAACGCGCGAGGACTACCGCGTGATGACCTACATCGCGCGCCATACCCGCCTCGAGCCCTGCTATCGCGAGTACGAGGCGCGGGTCGCGGCGCTGCGGCCGTGGGAGGTTCCCACGTCGTACGCCAGCCGGACCCCGATGCAACAGATTCTCGTGGACTACGTGGGACTGGAGAACTTCGCGCTGCACCTGTACGATTTCGAGGACGAAATACCCGAACTGTACGCGGCGCTGCTGGAGGTGTTTGCCCGGCGGATTGACCTCGTGGCCGGCAGCCGTTGCCGTTATGTGGCCATCATGGAGAATTTTTCCGCCGAGACGATGGGACCGCAACGTTTCTCGGAATTCCACATGCCCCTTTACCGCGAATATTTTCCCATTCTTCAGCAGGCCGGCAAGATTGTGGGCACTCACTTCGACGGCAAGCTGGCAGTCTGCCGGGATCTGATCGCCAATGCGCCGATTGATGTGATCGAATCGCTTACTCCCCCGCCGGAAGGCGACATGACCCTCGCCGAATGCCGCACCGCCTGGCCCGACAAGCAGTTTTGGGTCAACCTCAATGTCTCGGCGTACGGACTGCCCCCGGATGAACTGCGGACATATGTTCGGGATCTGGTCCGTCAAGCGGCCCCGGACGGGCGGCGGTTGGCGTTCGAGATCAGCGAGGATGTGCCGCCAAACTGGAAGATCTCGGTGCCTATCGTTCTCGATGTGTTGCGCGACATGTAACAAAAAGGAGGAGGTGTTCTGTGAGTACTCGTGTGATGGTAAACGTTCTTGCGGCCGTGACTTTGTTGGGTGTGCACAGGGCTTCGGCGGCCGATGCCCCGCCGCCGCGGGTGACGAAACTGCTGGCCCCGCGTGTTTTCACCCCGCGCTTCGGTTTCGAATACGAAAACCCGAACGACCCGGCCTTGCAGAAGCTGCGGGATGACTACAAACTCGACGAGGTTGTAGCCGGCGCGACGAACGACTGGGAGATTACCATCAAATTGATGAGGTGGACGACGCGCTACGTGGACGCGCAGAATTCGCGCAACCATGGCGGACCTGGCGTCGTGCCGGCGAGCGAGCGGGAAATCCAGGCGGCCCTGGCGGAAGGGAAAACGCCGCCGCCCCGCGGCGCTTCGGGACTTGACCTGATGAAACAACTGGAAGCGGGCGGCACGGGGGCCTGCGGCACGTTCAATCGGGTCTTCCAGTCCGCCCTGGCGGCCTACGGGATTTTCGGGCGCGACTTGAACATCGGGCCGGCCTGGCATGCGGTCACGGACGTGTGGTCGGACCATTGGGGCAAGTGGATTTTCATGGACAGCATGACCTGCGCCTATTTCGAGTCGGCCGGCGTGCCGCTGAGCGCTTTCGAAATCATGAATCTGCGGCTGGCCGGAGCCAAGCCGCGGATGATCCTGGCCGACGGCGGGGAAATGGTCCGCAAGTGTAAATGGGAGAAATGGGTGGAAGACTACCTGAAGCTGGAGTTCCAGTGCGCGGATACGGTCATGGCGGCTAACCACCTGTCGCCGGAGTGGGAGGAAAGCGATTTCATCAACGGCGTCGAACGGGGCGCGCCGCGCGTCTATGTGACGCCGTTCGACATCGGACGCTTCATGGGGACGGAAACCAAAATCGAACAGATCAACCGCATTTTCGTCACGCCGGCGGAACAGGCGTTCAATAACGTGTTCATTACGCGCTTGCACTATGTGGTGACCGACGATCCGTCCGATGCCTATTGGCCGCTCAATGTCGTGGAAGTGCGGCTGCCCTTGCAGGGGCGGTTCCTGACCGCTTTCCCTAAAGTGCCCTTGAAGCTGATAACGCATGCGCCGTTCTTGACGGCCATGCAGATTTCGACCGATCGCGGCGCCGCGTGGAAGGATGTCAAGGTCGGTCGGGAAAGCGAAGGACTGCGGACAGCGGACTTCACCTGGACGCTCTCGCCCGGAACGAACACTTTTCATGCCAGGGTGCTGAGCGCACGCGGCCGATCAGGACGCCCCTCGACGGTCGAAGTGGTTTGGTAGCCGCCCTGACCCGATTGTCTAAACAGGAAAACGAGGGCGATGCTTTCCGGCATGGTCTCCTTTGACAGGTCCTGGGCACGGTCGGGGTGGAACCCGACCCTCCAGGCAGCGAAACCGGCGTGATTCGTGATGGGGAGGCCGGCTGCCACGCCGGCCCCATGGCCCAAGGGAAAGACCATGTGCTTTCCGGGATCGCACCGCGGCGGCGAGGCGTTGACCTTGTCCTGTTTGTGCGAGTTCTGAAACATGAAAGGAAGCAAGATGCAACGACGAATCCTTCTGCACATGCTGTGCTGCTTGGGGGGGACGGCGGCGCTTTGTTCGGCGGAGTGCGCGACGGTAGACCTGATGGGCGAATGGTTTTACCGTAAAGTCGGTCTTCCCCCTGTGTCTTCCGACGTATCGAATCGTTACGCCGTGGCCTATCCCGACGGCGAACCGCCGACCGGCGTGGATGGGGAGGGCTGGGAGAAATTTACGGCGCCCGGCCGGCTGAATGCCGGAACCGGCGCCGTTTGGCTGGTCAAGGAGGTTGAGATTCCTGAGTTCAGACCGGGCGACACGGCCGTCATCAAGCTGGATTCCGCCTCCTTCGGCTGCCGCGTGTTCGTCAACGGCATCTGCTGCGGGTCCGGACTGGGCGGGTATTCGCCGTTGGAATTCGATGTGACGAAGGCGCTCAAGGCAGGGACAAACCGTATCGCCCTTGGGTTGGTTGGTATGATTCGCTATCCCTGGTTCTTTCAGACGGGGATGGCGCATCAGGGAGGAGGCATTTACAACGCCGATCACGACCTGAGCCGCAGTCCCTGGCCCAACGACAAGAACTTGGGCATGGCCGTGGGACTTTGGCAGAGCGCTCGGATCGAGGTCATCCCCTGCCCCGCCTATGTCGTGAGCGTTTTTGCCAAACCCTCTGTCCAGAAGGAGCGTTTGGCGGTGGACATTGAGATCCGAAATCCGAGCGACGAACCTTTTCAGGGAACAGTAACGCTGACGCCTTTGGAGCCGGATGGGCGTATCGTCAAAGACCGATCGCGATGGTTCTCATCCTTGCTGAAGCAAAACCTCCGGTGGCCGGCGCATCCGATCGCCGTGCAACCTGGCGAGACGGTGGTCCTCAGCGTTACGAATCGCTGGAAAGGCGCACGACTGTGGTGGCCCCATGATCCCCACCGCTACCAGCTCAAGGTCACGCTGGAGGACGCTGCCCACCGCCGACGCGATACGGTCCTGGAGCCCTTCGGTTTTCGGGAGATCCATATCGAAGGCACTACGCTCAAGCTGAACGGCAAGCGGCTGATCATGCGGGGAGGGAGTTTTACGCGGTATCAAAGCGTGCTCAAGTCCGAGGAAGACGCGCGCCGGCAAATTGACGGCATTGTCAAACGGTTCAATGTCAATGCCCTGCGGACGCACGTTGACGCTCCGGAAGAGTATTTCTTCAGCGCTGCCGACAAGGCCGGAATCTTGCTTCTGGTGCAAGCGCCCTACGCCGCCGGCGCCGGCGCTATCGGAGATCCGGACACTTGGGCGGCACTGGATGGGATGTACCTGCGCTACATCAAGAAGATGCGCAACCATCCCAGCATCGCGATCTGGTCCACGGATAACGAAGCCGGCGGCCAGAATCCCGCCAATGCCGTGCCGGCCGCGCCGTTTCTGGCGGCGATGACGGACAAAATCCGCGCGCTGGACGGCACACGCCCGGTCACCAGCACGCATAACTTCTACTTGCTCGGCAAGAGCGACTTTTTCGACACCGGCGTGGGCCAGCCATTCCATGACGACGTGTGCGCCCCCCGCAAACTGCGCAACTGGCAGATTTACTATTTCGATGCCAAGGAACTTTATCGCAAGGACAAACCCTGGATCGGCGACGAATGGGGCGAAGGCCACAGCGGCTCCATGGGTTCCTGCTGGTTCGGCGACCGGGCTTATATCCACAGCGACATCGAGTATGGCGATTTCCGCAGTCCGGCCACGCGCTACCCCCAGGCGCACGACGTCTATCTGGGGATGATCGAGTTCCGGCGCTGGCCGCAGATGGCGGTCAGCATGCCGTTCGGGGATCGCTTCAGCATGATGTTTATCCGGGACGGAAAAATCACCTGGGGTGGCTCTCCCGAAGCCGAAGCGGTTTATGACCGGGTGATCGAATATGCCCAGCGCTCGTCCAACCCGGCGATTGTCGTGCCGGCGGAATGGAACGGCGGCGCCTGGGCGGGCGAGCGCTATGAACGGCCGTTGATCGTTATGAACGATAATTTCTTTGACCTGTCCGGCCATCTGAAGTGGGCGGTACTCGACGCGGACGGCCGCCCGCTGCGGGAGGGGGCCGCAAAGATTGCGGTTCCGGCCGCGACGCATCAGGACTACCGGTTGACGTTTACCATGCCGCCGACCGCCACGCCTGTGGAGTGGACGCTGGAACTGAAACTGGTGGACAGGCAAGGAACCGTGCTTTACCGAGACGAGCACAAGATTGGCGTCATTCCGCGTCCCGATTTTGCCGGTATTAAGGAAGTCGTTGTGTGGCCCGGAAAAGGAACGCTGGCCGGCGATCCCGCCTGGCGTCCGCCGTTCCCCTGCCGTGCGTCGCCCGATCTGCCGCGTCCCGGCGAGGCGGTGGTCGTCGTTCCCCGAGGGGCGAATGTCTCCGTGGCCCAGTGGCGCGCTCTGGAAGCGTGGGTGGCGGAGGGCGGCGCGCTGTTGTCGTTGGCCGATGCCGGTTTGCCTCCCGATTTTCTGGGGGCCCGGCTGCGCCTGACCGGTCACGGCGCCGTGATCGCGCATGCGCGCAGCCCGCGGCATCCGGCGTTGGCCGCCCTGCCCGATGCGGCGTTGAGCTACTGGCTGGGAGCGGCCGGCGAGTTTTTCTATGCGGCGTTGGAGAAGCAGACACCGGAATTCCTGGTGGCGAAGCAGTGTTTGCGGCGGCCCGACTCCGGCTGTTATCAGACCCTGGTGGATGCCGGGCTCAACGGCAACTCGACCGAAAGGCGGTCGCAGTGGGGCCTTGCGCCAGCCCCGCTTTTCGAACTGCGCGGCGGCCAGGGGCGGGCGATTTTCAGCACGCTGCTGCTGGGCGAAGCGCTCAAGACGTCGCCGGTTGGTCCTCCGGGGGAACCGGGGGCCGTGTATCTGTTCCATCGGTGTCTGGCATACCTTCAGGATCGCTCGCAATGGGTGGGAAGCGAACCGCGGCCGATCAAGGCCATCGGCGTGGACCTTTCCCCCTATGCCATCGAGACGACGTCCCGGATTGAAGCGGCGGGCGCGGTTCTCGTCAATGCGGCCTCGCCGGAGGGCGCCGCCTATGTCATCGAAAGCGAAACGGAATGGAAACCGTTCGTCGAACGCGGCGGCACAGTGGTGTTCCACAACATTGCCCCCGCGCAGGCGGAACAACTTTCCAGGTCCTTGGGAGTGGCGCTCCAGGCTGCCGAAGAGCCGGCCATGAAGGATCCAAAAGCCTGGGGCATCCATCGGCTGGACTGGACCGCGCACCATCCGCTGGTCGCCGGATTGAGCCACTATGACGTGAACTTCATGGAAGTCGGCGAGCTTTCGCGCCTCCTGGCCTGTCAACAGATCATGGCGACGTCCGTCCGGGCCGATCCGCCGGGGATCAACCTGACGTCGCAGGGAGCGCTGGTGGTGATTCCCTGTGGCAAAGGTACTGTTCTGATTGATCAGGTTCTCTGGGACCCAACCGACGAGACCCCGCGTCTTGGGCATCGCAGTTCCGCCTCGTGGGAATCCACGGGCAGAGACAAAGCCTTGGGCAAAGGCGATCCGGTGTTCGCCAGCGCGTATATCGAAGCGCGCGCCCGCGGCTATGTTTCCCAATTGCTGTCCAATCTGGGCGCCAAACCGATCCCGCCGGAGCGTTATCCCGGCGAAGCCGATGCGACCGCACACACGGCGCTGCTCTTTCACTTCAACCGGGCTCCAGCTCTGCTTGCGGACTCGGGACCCTTGGGGTTGGATGTCGAAACGCGCCAGGCGGTTCCGTTCACGGAGGGCCGCTTCGGTCAAGCGCTGGCGATGCGGGCCGATTCGGAGTTTTGGGTGCCGGATTCGGGGTACTTATTGCACGATTCTCCGGCCTTTAGCGTGGATGTCTGGATTCGTCCCGCGGAGGAAACGCCTTCCAGACCGCAGGTGATTCTCCTCGCGGAAGCGAATTTCCCCAAGTTCGAGATCGCGCTGACGACCAACCGCCAGATTCGTTATCTGTGGATCGATCGTCCCGGAGGACAAGGCGTGATCGAGACGAAAGAGACGGTTCCCCCCGGGCAGTGGACCCGCGTAACCCTCGTCCAGGATTTTGGGCATCCGAAGGGCGGCGACACGCCGAACGCCATCCGCATCTATCGGAATGGAAAGCTGGCGCTGGAGCGCCAGACCGACGGCTTTTACCACTATCGGGGCAACATCGTGCTGGGCGCCAGTGGCCCCTGGCGCTCCCGGGTCGGCAACTTGGAAAGTTTTGTCGGCGCCATGGATGACCTTCATATTCTGAAACGCGCCATGCGGGCTGAGGATTTTGAACCTTAACGGGATCATCCGGTCTCGATGATTTACAGACGGACAAGCGGCAGATGCTGAACGCACGCCATCCACTTCTCAACGCTTCGTCGTCAAGCGGAAATGAATCGTCCACAGGCGCGCTGCGCCTGGAACCGACGGCCAAAGGCCTGAACGTGCGGAGCGGCGAGTTACGCCTGTTTTTCTTTTCCACCGATCCGCGCTATCGCACGCATATCCATCCGTTGCACGCTCCCGGCATCGAGTGTCCGATGAGCCGTTTCCGCCCCGTCAGTCACCCTTGGCAGTATGGGGTTTTCGTGGGGCTGAACCACGTCAATGGCCTCGATTTTTGGTGCAGCGGCGATGCCTATTACGATCCCGCCGTTCGGGGCGTCATGCGCAACCGGGAGCTCGTGGACGTGGCCGCGGACGAACAGGGCATCCGTTTCACTGCCGTCAACGACTGGCGCGGTCCTTCTGGCGCCCCCGTGCTGGAGGAGCGGCAGCAGATCCATGTGCCGGTACAGAACACCCAGGTCAGCTACGTGTTGGACTGGAACTGGGAATTGATCGCGCGGTACGGCGACGTCGCCGTTGACGCGTCGGCCTATGGCGGGCTGTCCGTCCGGCTCGTTGGCCAGCCTGACACGCGACGCCACTTGAACTCGGAGCGACAGACCGACGCCGAGTGCGCCGAGGCCGCGGCGCGCTGGTGCTGCGTGGCGCAGCCGGTGGACGGCGTGGGAACGTACACGCGGGAGACGGCCGCCACGTATGCTTACGCCGGCGTGGCGCTTTTCGATCATCCCGCCAACCCCGCTTTTCCCAACCGCTGGCGCGTCGATGGCGCCGGGATGATCAATCCCTGCCGGGCCTTGTCGGGTCCCTGGCGCATTCCAGGCGGCGAAAGCGCCCGCGCTCGCTACCGGTTGTTCGTCTTTCTGGGCCTTCCGCAGTACGAAGCGATCGAACAAGCCTATCGACAATGGGCGCCGTCGCCATATGAAACCAACCGTCTTGATTCTTGACGATGAGGTGTTGGCGCGAGATTGGCCCTATACGGCCGCGCGGCTGGAAGACCGCCTTCGCCAGGCCGCGACCATCCGGTGGGCACAGCCAACGGAGACCGAGACGCTGGACTGGGCGGACGTGCGGGCCGTGGCGCTCTTTGCCGGCAACCTCAGCGCCGCCGTGTTGGATCGCGCCCGGCAGCTTCAAGCGGTCGGCGGGATTACCGACGCCCTGGGGCCTGCTTGTTTCGACCAACTGACGGCCCGCGGCATTCCGTTTATCGATGCCACGCGCGCCTGGGCGCCCTCGGTGGCGGAATGCGGTTTTGCCCTGGCCCTGTGCGCGCTGCGCCGCATTCCCCACTGGCATGCGCGGCTCGGAAAGGGCGATTGCGACTGGCGCTATCCCTACGGGCAGTTCTGCGACGACCCCCACTTCATCAACGGCGAGCTGGGAACGAAAACCGTCGGGGTGGTCGGGCTCGGCCAGATCGGCAGCCGGCTGGCGTCCTGGTCGCAGGCTTTCGGCGCGCGCGTGCTGGCCTACGATCCGTTCGCGCCGGCGGAGCGTTTTGCGCAGGCCAGGGCCGTCGCCGCGCCGCTCGATGAAATTATCGCGGTCGCCGAGATCCTGTTTGTCGCCGTGCCGCCGACGCCCTCGGCCCGGCGTTCGATTTCCGCCGCTCGCGTCCGGCGCCTGCGGCGCGGCGCGATTGTCGTCACGGTGACCCGCGCCGACGCGATCGATACGGACGCCTTGCGCGCGCGCGTCTTGGCCGACGAACTGTGTTGGGCAGCGGACGTGTATGACCGCGAACCGCTGCCGGCGGACGACCCCCTTCTGGGGCGGAACAATGTGGTGCACATTCCCCATATAGCCGGCCGGACGCGGGACGCCAATCTGCGCCTGGCGGATTGCCTGGCCGACGATTTTCTGCGGATTTTCAAGGGAGAACCGCCGCAAGCGGTCCTCACGCCGCGCGCCGTCAGCATCCGGACCAAACGGCGACGCCTGGCGGTTCGGCATCCTGGCGCAGAAGAGGAGAAGATTTGCGCAAAACGTGATAGACGAAACCGCTGGCTTTGCGAGACACTGACACCATGACGAACCAGGACAACGGCGAAGTGCGCGTGGCCTACTTGAGACCGGCGCAGATTCAAGAGCGCTTGAGGCGGCGGGCGGTGGTATATGTGCCGGTCGGTCCATTGGAATGGCATGGTCCGCATCTGCCGCTGGGGGTGGACCCGATCAACGCCGAACGGGTGGCCCTGGCCGCTTGCGCGAGGACGGGCGGGGTCGTGTGGCCGACGCTCTTTTGGGGGACGGAACGCGAACGGCCGCCCGAAGTGCTCAGGAATCTCGGATTCGAGCCGGATCGGCACATCGTGGGCATGGATTTTCCAGGGAATTCGCTGCCCAGCGCCTATTGCCGGGAGGAAACGTTCGGACTGCTGGTGCGCGAGGTATTGGAGCAGATTTCGCGCCTGGGGGCGCAGGCGGCCATCATCGTCAACGGTCATGGGGCGACCAACCACAACGAGGTTCTGCGCCGTCTGGCCACGGAGTTCGATCGAACCACGCCGCTGCGCGTGACGGTGCGGATGGCGATGCCGCGGGCGAGCATCGAGGCGGGCACGATTGCCCACGCTGGCGGGGACGAGACCAGCCTGATGCAGTACTACGCGCCGCAGACGGTGGCGCTGGAAACGCTTCCGCCGGCGGACCGGCCGATTCGGTACGAGGATTTTGCCATTGTGGACGGGCCTGGATTCGACGGCAAGGGCAGGTCCGACCGTGTGGTCGAGGACGATCCCCGGACGCGCGCTTCGGCGGAAAGAGGACAAGCCTTTTTCGAACAAACGGTGGCTGAAATCGTGACCATGGTCAGGAGTATGGAATGAAAACCGTAAAACAAGTGCGGAACAGTCGTGTCCAACCGTGCGAGGAACGCCCGGCCAGAACCGAACCGTTGCCTTGGGAATTGCCCGGCGCTCACTGGATGGGCGAGGAGGAACTGGCGCTGGTGGGACAGGTTATTCGGGCGCGCAGTCCGTTTCGATACTATGGCCTGGACCTGCAGCGGATGGCGGACCGGCTGGAAACGGCCTTTGGGCGGCGGCTGGGGCGGAAATATGCGCTGGGCGTCAACAGCGCGACGGCGGGCTTGCACGTCGCCTTGGCGGCGTTGGGGATCGGGCCTGGGGATGAGGTTCTGCTGCCGGGTTATCTCTGGGTGAGTTGCCTCAGTGCGATCGTGCGGCTGGGCGCGATTCCGCGGCTGGTGGATATCGACCGCACCTTCTGCATGTCGCCGGAGGATCTGCGTCGCAAGATCGGCCCGCATAGTAAAGCCGTCATGTTGATTCACATGAGCGGAGCGCCCGGCCGGGTGGACGAGATCGTTCGAATCTGCCGGCGCCACAAACTGGCGCTGCTCGAAGATTGTGCTCAAGCCAACGGCGCCGCTTTCCACGGCCGTCCGGTGGGCTCTTTTGGCGATCTGGCGGTCTTCAGTTTCCAGCTCAACAAAAACATGTCCAGCGGCGAAGGCGGCATGATCGTCTGCGACCGGGAGGAGCTCTACAAACGCTGTTTCGCGATCCACGATCTGGGCTATGCCCGCAACGCGGCCGGCCGGCTGGACGTTCGCGACGAACGCTATCAGCTTTGGGGCGTGGGCAGCCGCATGAGCGAATTGACGGCGGCGATGGCCTTGGCGCAGTTGAAAAAACTTGACCGAATCGTTCGGGCGATGCGAACGGCAAAATGGACGATCCGCAAACAATTGGCCGAAATCTCGGGCCTTGCGTTTCGTGAGATTCTCGATCCCGCCGGCGACAGCGGCCCCTTTCTGATCACGATCTATCCGCATCCCGATGCATGTCGGACGTTCACCCAGGCCCTGCGCGCCGAGGGAATCCGAGGACCCGAAGGCAGCGGCGTCTGCCTGGCGATGGAAGAATTCGGACTGCATTGGTATTTCAACAATCCCAGCCTGGTAAACCGGCGCGGTCTGACGCCCAACGGTTGGCCGTGGACGGATCCAGCGAACGTTTTCGCCAAAGATTACGGGTATGGCCGCGGGACCTTGCCGGTGTGCGATGACTTGGCTTCCCGGTCCGCTTTGTTGACGATCGCCTCGTGTCTGACCCGGCAAGATATCCGCGACATCGTCAAGGCCTTCCGCAAGGTGGCCCGTCGCGTCTTGGGCGGCGGATGAAAAGCTGCGGGGCGGCGCGGCACGGCGACTCAGGGGGCGTCAGCGCTTCATGCGGCGGATCCGTTCCGTGATGCCGCGCCAATAGGCGACGCAGCGTCGAGCTATCTCCGCCGGGCCGGAAGGCGGTTGCAGCTCCACGCCAAGATTGGAGAGCAATTGTACGGCATACTCTCCGGCCCGCCGCCGGATGTAGGCGTTGCGGATCGGATCGTCCCAGCACACCTGGTCAACAATCAGGCGGCCTTTGCCCACCGGCACGACGGTCAGCGCGCCGTGGGAAGTCAAAGGCTGGACGCTGTTCGCGGGGCCGGAAACACCCAACCGCGCGATCGGGTGCCGGTCTTTGACGACGCATAGCCATCCGGTATCGATCCAGTCCGTCTCGAAATGGCCCAAGCCCTGTCGCAGCGGGTGGTCGCCGAGCCAGTCAAGGCGTGTCGGATATGGTGATTGGCCATCCGCCGATCCCAGCGGGAGCGGTTTTAAGTCCATTCCGATGGCCGCCGCAAGGTCCCGAACTTGCGCTTCGGAAAGCCGGTGCAGCAAGACCGTGCCGCCTTCTCGTGCGTAGGGCAGCCAGTTGGCGGGCTCGGCCAGAAAACGGGCGCCTTGCGGGGCGGCGGCATCGACAAGCCAGCAGGCGGCGGTTTGGCCGTTGGTTGCGTTTGTTGCGCCGAGTGCCTGCCAGACCTTGCCGATGACCACGGCGGGCCGCGGCGGACCGCCGAGATGCCGGGCGGCATCGGCCAGATACGACAACGAACGCCCCAGCAGGGCGGCGGCCCCCGGTTCGTCCTGGGCCAACCCCTCAGCGATCAGCAGGGTGCAAACCAACGCGCGGCCTTGGCCATGCCGGATTTCCAGCAACGGCGCCAGCGTCAGGCCGGGATGCCTTTCCAGGCGCGGGATGCCCGCCAGACCGGCTTCGAGAATGGTCAAAACGTTCCCGCCGTCCGGCCGCCACAGCGGCCGTTGCGCGACCGCGAAGTTCGGGACGTGTTGGCGAACGGGCGGACTATAGAACCGACCGGCCGCGCCGATCCAATAGCGCAAGGCCGGCTCCGGAATGTCCTGAACCGCAGGATGGGCGGGCGTTTTTTTGTGCGCCATAACCATCGCGCGGTTTGCGCTGCGCAGCGGAACGCCTCCGAACAAGGATGGCAAAGATTCGTCTTCGAGAATGAGCGCGCGGCCCCCATCGGCAACGAATCGTTCCAAGGCGCGCCATTGATTCCCGGAGGGACGGCTGCGCCGAGGCACGACCACCAGCGTGGCGCGGTCCGGCAACTCGCGGACCGCGCGGGCGGACGATAACGCGGGGAGGGCGACGACGTTGGTCAGCGTGCCTACCCGGGGCCAGATCACGACATTGGTCGGCGTGAGCAGCCCCGCGCGGGGAATGACGCCGAGCGGCAGGCGATCCCGGTAATGTTCCGTTCCTTCCCTGTCGAGCAGGCGGAGTTCCAATTGCCAGGTGGTCGGGGCGGCCGCGGGCGGCAAGGTGCAAGCCAGCGTCCAACGCCGATGTTCCGTCTCCGCCAGAACCATGGGGGTTTCGCCCGCGGACAACACGTTGGTTTGCTCGTCCAGGACGGCCCATGCGACGCGGCCCTGAAACGGAATAAACCGGTCGTTCATCGCCTCGAACGTCCGCGTGTACGGTTCACCGGCCCAGGCCCCGCCGTTCCATTCCAAGGGCGCCACGGCGACGTCGGCCATGGCACGGTTTGCCAATTCCACCATCTGAGCATCGTAAGTGGCGGCGCCGTCGGCGAGGGACCAAAAACTGAACCGGTCTCCGAACGGCATGATGCTGCAAAAGTAAGGTTGCCGTCGTTGTTCCAGAAGGCCCATGTACGTGCTGGTCGATTGCGCCAGCCGTGCCCAATAGCTGCGCACGTCGCCGCGCGTGGCACCATCCACGTGCACATAGGCCTGGTCGCCGAAGAGCACACCGCCCATGTGCAGGTTGAATCCTTCCGCCCATTCGTCGTTCGACCAAGGCCGATCGCGCCGATAACGGCGGTCGGCGTCGTAATGATAGTATGTCCAATAGAGAAAACATTTCCATTGCCGGGCCGATAGGGGAAAGGCCGGATCGGTTTCAAAACCCCAGGCGTGGAGAGCGTCAAAAAAATCGCTCGCGCCGCCGAGCGTATAATCGTGGCTCGAGGTCACGGGGCGGGTCGGGTCCACGTGGCGGGTCTTGTGGGCCAGTTCCATCAAAAACCGGCGCGAAGGCGCCCACGGTGTGGAAATGCCGTAATCGTTGAAGGTCCCTTCGTTGGCCACCGCCCAGACGATGACGCTGGGATGGTGGCGCGAGTGGCGGACATAGCGCAACCATTGGTCGCGCGCCTCGTTCCAGAACGAACGCCGGGTTTCGTTGTAAATCGTGTACAACAGCGGCGACTGCACCAACAGCAGCACGCCGAGTTCGTCCGCGGCGTCCAGGACGCATTGCTCCATGGGATCGTAATGCAGCCTGACCGTGTTGCCCCGCGACGCGGCGATATTCTGCTTGAGCTTTTCACGGGCTTCGGCTTTGGAATGGTTCGGCGAGCCGTAGCGCGTCATGCTCTGGCCGCGCAGGACGAGCTTCCGGCCGTTGAGCCGCAAATCCGTTCCGCGGATGCTGACCTCGCGGAAACCGAAGCGCAGGATGGCCGTATCGTTTGCGATCCGAGCCTCGAGCGGCTCCGGCCGCAGTTCGGCCCGCAACGCATACAGATGGGGGTCGTGAGGCCACCATAGACGCGCCTCCGCCCATTCGGCTTCGATGCGGATGACGCACTGCGTGCCGCCGGGCACGTCGAAGGCCGTCGGAGGCAGGGCGAACACCGCCGCGCCGAGTTCGAAAGCGTCGGACGTGGCGACTTGTTCATGCACCACGGCGTGAAGTTGCCCGCGGTGCGCCGTCGCCTGCGTGTTGACCACTGTGGCGTCCACCCGAAGCCGCATGGCATCCACCGTAGGCGTAATCGTCAGATCGGCCACGTACACGGAGGGCCGGAGCTGGATTTCGGCTCGTTGCCAGAGTCCGACCCGATGGTTGGCGTGGCTCATGGAGAGGGAGTCCGGCGCGGGGTAGCGGTTGGTGGCGACGGTGCTCCAACTGCCGAGACGCAAGGCGAGCCGATTGGTTCCCGGCCGGACGGCGGCGGTGACGTCCATTTCGATCGGCGCATAGCCGCCGACCGCCTTACCGCAGCGGCGTCCGTTCAACCAGACCTCGCAGAGAAAACACGCGCTCTCCAGGCGCAGCAGCGCCGCGCGGCTTGTCTCTTGAGTTCCGAGATCCACATCCCGAACCAACCAGAACCAGGTATTCGAGCCGTCGCCGAAGGCGCCGGGCGTTGCGACCTCCGTCCAATCCGACGGAATGGCGATGGGTGGCGGAACGGTGGCGTCGGTCGGCCCCGCCCGCCACACGCCGTGCAAGGGAATGACCGGGGCGGCGCGAGACGGGACAATGTCGCCGCCGGCTGCACAAGCCAGTAGGCATGGAAGAAGCGCAAAATATCGCAAACCGCGGGTCATGCTGCCTCCGAAAACCCGACACCGCCACAATCCCTCCCGCCGCCCGAGCGCAAAAAGCGCGAATCGGTCATGCCTTATGCGGCGGCGGGGCCGGGAGGCGAAATTGGGCTTGCCGTCGCCATTTCGCCGGACTCAAGCCCATGGCGCGTCGAAACTGGGAGTAGAACCGTTGCGGATAAGGGAACCCCAGGGATTCGGCGATGTCCTGGACTTTGCGATGGGTGGTGGCGAGAAGGCGGCAGGCCGACTCGATGCGGGCGCGTCGGATTTCCTCGGGAATGGACCGCCCCAGAATTTCTTTAAACCGGCGTTCGAGCGTGCGCCGTCCGACGCCTGCGATGGCCGCGACGTCGCGGACCGTGATTTTGTGTCCGAGACGGTCTCGAACGAAACGCAGCGCGCGCCAAGCGCGTGCCCGAGGACGTCATATTGCGTTTCTGCCGCCGTCTGGAGCCCCCTGCCCTGCACGAAGCGGACAGGTTCTTCAGGGTTGACGAGACCGGACGGACTGAGCGAATCCTCTAATGGCTGCGGGTCAAATTGGCGGCTGAAACGGTCAGGCCGCGGCGTGTTGGCCTTATGAGACGTTAGCGCCCTGTTTCATCTGTCGCACAGATTC